>Ga0209006_10000189_pt1 | contig 64255 bp, 58 predicted proteins | sample JacPin_JW_Ref_O2_FD_188567 | JGI IMG/M metagenome (GOLD analysis project Ga0209006, IMG submission 188567) | Forest soil microbial communities from Algoma, Ontario, Canada - Jack Pine, Ontario site 1_JW_Ref_O2 (SPAdes) (version 2) | ecosystem: Environmental > Terrestrial > Soil > Boreal...
CCGTCTGGTGTGGCTTGGCCTTGGCCTGCTCGCCGCCATCGCTGCCTTGTGGTGGTTCACCGGACAACACGGCAAGAACAACGCACGCGCCACCGCGCCGCTACCGGTGGTCGCGGTGGCCGCGACCACCGGCGACATCGACATCACCGACACCGCGCTCGGCACGGTCACGCCGCTCGCCTCGGTCACGGTCCAGAGCCAGATCAGCGGCTATCTCGCCGCGGTCGCGTTCAAAGAAGGACAGGAGGTGAAGGCCGGCGATGTCCTTGCCCAGATCGACCCGCGGCCCTACCAGGCGGCGCTCGATCAGGCCGAAGGGCAGCTGGCGCGCGACCAGGCGCAGCTCAACGGCGCGCGCGTCGATCTCAATCGCTATGACACGCTGGTGAAGCAGGATTCGATCGCCAAGCAGACCTATGACGATCAGGCCGCCACCGTCCGCCAGCTCGAAGGCACGGTGCAGCTCGACCAGGGCGCGGTCGATACCGCGCGCGTCAATCTCGGCTATTGCCGGATAACGGCGCCGGTTGCGGGCCGGCTCGGCTTGCGCCAGGTCGATCCCGGCAACTACGTCACCGCGTCGCAGGCCAACGGTCTCGTGCTCATCAACCAGATGCAGCCGATATCGGTGCTGTTCTCGCTGCCGGAAGACGATCTGCTGCCGATCCTGAAGCGCACGCATGCCGGCGCAACGCTGCCCGCCGCCGCCTTCGACCGCACCGGCGTCACCAAGCTGGCCGACGGCAATCTTGCGACGGTGGACAACACCATCAACACCACCACCGGCACCTTCCAGCTGCGCGCGAATTTCGCCAATGCGGACGAGATGCTGTACCCGAACCAGTTCGTCAATATTCAGCTCACGGTCGACGTGCTCAAGAACGCCATCGTCATTCCGTCATCGGCGATCCAGCGCGGCGCGCCGGGCACCTTCGTCTATCTGGTGAAGCCCGACAATACCGTGACGGTGCAGAAGGTCGTGCTCGGCCCAAGCCAAGGCGAAAGCCAGGCGATCACTTCGGGCCTCGCGGCAGGCGATCTGGTGGTGACGGACGGCGCCGACAAGCTCAAGAACGGCGCCAAGGTTTCGCTGCCCACGGCGGCGGCTCCGGCTTCGCCCGCGCCGGCCCAATCCGCGCCCGTCTCCGATCAGGCGCCGGCCGCGCCGGCGAGCGGCCAGGCTCCGGCAACGGTCGCGCCCGATCAAGCGCCCGCCGCGGCCGCACCCGCACCCGGACAAACGCCGCCCGCGCCGGCCTCGGATCAAACGCCGCCCGCGCCGGCGGACGCAACCCAGCCGCCCGCCAATTCGGCCCCCGTCAATCTGGTCCCGGGCAACCCGCCGCAACACCAGCACCACCAGCAGCAGAAGAATCAGCAAAATCAGCAGAACGGGCAGCAACCCGGCGGGGGCGGCCAATGAGCGCCCGGCCCGGCATCGGCGCCTGAGGCGGCCGCATGGGTCCTTCCCGCCTGTTCATTATCCGTCCGGTCGCGACCTCGCTGCTGATGGTGGCGATCATGCTCAGCGGCATCGTCGCCTTCCAATTCCTGCCCTTGTCGGCGCTGCCCGAGGTCGATTACCCGACCATCCAGGTGCAGACCTTCTACCCCGGCGCTTCGCCAGACGTGATGACCTCCTCGGTCACGGCGCCTTTGGAGGTGCAGTTCGGCCAGATGCCGAACCTCAACCAGATGTCGTCGACGAGCTCGGCCGGGGCCTCGGTCATTACCCTGCAATTCGGCCTCAACATCAGCCTCGATATCGCCGAACAGGAAGTGCAAGCGGCGATCAACGCGGCCGGCAATCTGTTGCCGACCGACCTGCCGGCGCCGCCGATTTACGCCAAGGTCAATCCCGCCGACGCGCCGATCCTGACGCTGGCGCTCACCTCGACCACCATGCCTTTGCCGCAGGTCGAGGACATGGCCAATACGCGCCTGGCGCAGAAGATTTCGCAGTTGCCCGGCGTCGGCCTGGTCAGCATCGCCGGCGGGCAGGTGCCGGCGGTGCGCGTCCAGGCCGACATGCGCGCGCTCTCGGCCTACGGGCTCAATATCGACGATTTGCGCACCACCGTCGCCAACGCCAACGTCGACACGCCCAAGGGCAATTTCGACGGGCCGACGCGCTCCTACACCATCAACGCCAACGACCAGCTGCAGAACATCGACGACTATCTCGGGATCGTGATCGCCTACAAGAACGGTGCGCCGGTGCATTTGGGCGATGTCGCGACGGTGGTGAACGACTCCGAGAACGACAAGCTCGGCGCCTGGATGAACACCACGCCGGCGGTGATCCTCAACATCCAGCGCCAGCCCGGCGCCAACGTCATCGCCGTGGTCGACGGCATCAAGAGCCTCTTGCCGCAATTGCAGTCGTCGCTGCCGGCGGCGATCGACGTCGCGGTGCTGACCGACCGCACCGTCACCATCCGCGCCTCGGTCCACGACGTCGAATTCGAGCTGATGCTGGCGGTGGTGCTGGTGGTGCTGGTGATCTTCGTCTTTTTGCGCAACACGCGGGCCACCATCATACCCAGCCTGTCGGTTCCGCTGTCGCTCGTCGGCACCTTCGGCGCCATGTACCTGCTGGGATTCAGCCTCGACAACCTTTCGCTCATGGCGTTGACCATCGCCTCGGGCTTCGTGATCGACGACGCCATCGTCATGATCGAGAACATCGCGCGCTACATCGAGGCGGGCGATCCGCCCTTGCGGGCCGCGCTGAAAGGCTCGGCGCAGGTGGGCTTCACCATCATCTCGCTGACGATCTCATTGATCGCCGTTCTCATTCCCCTTCTCTTCATGGGCGATGTGGTGGGGCGCCTGTTCCGCGAATTTGCGCTCACGCTGGCGGTCACCATCCTGATCTCGGCGGTGGTGTCCTTGACCCTGGTGCCGATGGCCTGCGCCAAGCTGCTGCGCCGGGCCAACGAGACCAAGGAAAACCGCTTCCAGCGCTGGAATCGCGAGAAATTCGACGCCCTCATCCACAACTATGGCCGCGGGCTCAACTGGGTGCTCGACCGCCAGCCGCTGGTGCTGCTGATCGCGGTGGCGACGCTGGTGCTGACCGTCATCCTCTATGTCGTCATTCCCAAGGGATTTTTCCCGGTTCAGGACACAGGATTGGTCCAGGGCATCTCGCAGGCCGCCGAATCGGTCTCCTACGACGCCATGGCGCAGCGCCAGCAGGGTCTGGCCGACGCCATCCTCAAGGATCCCAATGTCGTGAGCCTGTCCTCGTTCATCGGCGTCGACGGCACCAACACCACGCTCAACAGCGGCCGGTTCCTCATCAATTTGAAACAGCCCGACGACCGCAGCAAAAACGTGACATCGGTCATCGACGATCTGGAGCGCGAAACCGCCGCCATTCCCGGCGTCACGCTTTACCTGCAGCCGGTGCAGGATTTGACCATCGACACCACCATCAGCCGGTCGCAATACCAATTCGTCGTCGAAGACGCCAACCCGGACGAGCTCGCATCCTGGACGCCGAAGCTGGTCGACCGGCTCAACCAACTGCCCGAACTCGCCAATGTGGTGAGCGACCAATCGGATCAGGGCCTGTCGGCCTATATCACCATCGACCGCGACACCGCCGGCCGTTTCGGCATCACCCCGGCGACTATCGACAACGCGCTCTACGACGCCTTCGGCCAACGCATCATCTCGACCATCTTCACCCAATCGAACCAGTATCGCGTCATTCTCGAGGCGGACAAGGACCTGCAGACCTCGCTCGATTCGTTTTCCTCGATCTACCTGCCGTCCTCCGGCGGCGGCCAGGTGCCCTTGAGCGCCATGGCCGCAACCTCGGTCCAGACGGCGCCGCTGCAGATCGACCATCTCGGCCAGTTTCCGTCATATTTCATCTCGTTCGATCTGGCGCCGGGCGTCTCGCTCGGCGAGGGCGTCAACGCCATCCGCAAGGCCGAGAGCGAGATCGGTCTGCCGCGCAGCATCGTCACGGTTTTCCAGGGTTCGGCGCAGGCCTTCCAGAGTTCGCTCGGCAACGAGGTCTGGCTCATCCTGGCGGCGGTGGTCACGGTCTATATCGTGCTGGGCGTGCTCTACGAGAGCTTCATCCACCCGGTCACCATCCTCTCGACCTTGCCCTCGGCCGGCATCGGCGCGCTGCTGGCGCTGATCTTGGTGCATGACGATCTCACCGTCATCGCCATCATCGGCATCATCCTGCTGATCGGCATCGTCAAGAAGAACGCGATCATGATGATCGATTTCGCGCTCGATGCCGAACGCAACGAGGGCAAGTCGCCGCGCGACGCGATCTACCAGGCGAGCCTGCTGCGTTTCCGTCCGATTCTGATGACCACCATGGCGGCCATTCTGGGCGCGCTGCCGCTGATGCTGGGCACCGGCACCGGTTCGGAGTTGCGCCACCCGCTGGGCCTGACCATCGTCGGCGGGTTGATCGTGAGCCAGATGCTCACGCTCTTCACCACACCGGTGATTTACCTGACTTTCGACCGCTGGGGGATCCGGCTGCGCCGCCGTTACGGCGGGCTCCTCAACGAAGCGACCGAAGAGGAGGGCACCAAGCCGTGAACCCCTCCGAAATCTTCGTCCGCCGGCCGGTCGCCAGCACGCTCTTGACGCTCGGCATGGCGATGGCCGGGGGTTTGGCTTTCTTCCTGCTGCCGGTTTCGCCCTTGCCGCAGGTCGATTTCCCCACCATCTCGGTGCGCGCCACCTTGCCGGGCGCCAGCCCCGAAGTAGTGGCGACCAGCGTGGCGACGCCGCTCGAGCGCCACCTCGGGCAGATTGCGGACGTGACGGAAATGACCTCGTCGAGCTCGGTCGGCTCGACGCGCATCACGCTCCAATTCGGTCTCGATCGCGACATCGACGGCGCCGCGCGCGACGTGGAAGCGGCGATCAACGCGGCGCGCGCCGATCTGCCCACCAGCCTCAGGCAGAACCCCACCTATCGCAAGGTCAACCCGGCCGACGCGCCGATCATGATCCTGGCGCTGACCTCCGACACGCTCACCCGCGGCCAGATGTACGACGCCGCAACCACGGTCATCGAGCAGAAGCTGTCGCAGGTCGACGGCGTCGGCGAGGTCGATGTCGGCGGCAGCGCGCTTCCCGCGGTCAGGGCCGAGCTCAACCCCAACGCCCTCAGCAAATACGGCATCGGGCTCGAGGATGTGCGCGCGGCGCTGTCGGCGGCGAACGCCCACAGCCCGAAGGGCGCGATCGAGCAGGACGGCAAGCGTTACCAGATCTACGCCAACGACAATGCCAGCACCGCCGCCCAATTCGCTTCCCTGATCGTGGCATACCGCAACGGCGCCGCGGTGCGCCTCTCCGACGTGGCGCAAGTCAACGACTCGGTCGAGAATATCCGCAACGCCGGTCTCGCCAACGGCAAGCCGGCGGTGCTGGTGATCGTCTATCGCCAGCCCGGCGCCAACATCATCAGCACGGTGGACCGGGTGCGCGCGCAACTGCCGTTCCTCAAGAACGAAATCCCCGCTGGCATCGACATCTCGCAGGCGCTGGATCAGTCGGTCACCATCCGCGCCTCGCTCAACGACGTCGAGCGCACGCTGATGATCTCGATCACGCTCGTGATCATGGTGGTTTTCCTGTTTCTCAGGAGCGGCCGCGCCACCCTGATCCCGGCGGTGGCGGTGCCGGTGTCGCTGATCGGAACCTTCGGCGTGATGTATCTGCTGGGCTTCAGCCTCGACAATCTCTCGCTTATGGCCTTGACGGTGGCGACCGGCTTCGTCGTCGACGACGCCATCGTCGTGCTGGAGAATACGTCGCGCCACATCGAAGCCGGCATGCCCCGTTTCCAGGCCGCGCTTTTGGGCGCGCGCGAGGTGGGCTTCACCGTCCTGTCGATGAGCCTGTCGCTGGTGGCGGTGTTCACGCCCATCCTGCTGATGGGCGGCATCATCGGCCGCCTGTTCCGCGAATTCGCGGTGACGCTGTCGGTCGCGATCCTGGTCTCATTGCTGATATCGCTCTCGACCACGCCGATGATGTGCGCCTATCTCCTGCGCCACGAGCGCCGCGCGGGCGATGAAAAATCCGCGACCCGGCGCGGGTTCCTGGCGCGCATCACCGGCACGAGCGAGCGCGTCTTCGAGCGGGCGCGGCAGGGATATGCCCGCAGTCTCGCTTGGTCGCTGCGCCGCTCGCCGCTGGTGCTGCTCATCCTGGTCGCCACGCTCTGCCTCAACGTCTTTCTCTTCTACATCGTGCCCAAGGGCTTTTTCCCGCAGCAGGACACCGGAAGGCTCACCGGCAGCATCCAGGCCGATCAGAGCATCTCCTTCCAGCTGATGTCGCAAAAGCTGACCCAGTTCATCAGCATCATCCACGCCGATCCGGCCGTGGACAGCGTGGTGGGCTTCACCGGCGGCGGCCAGACCAACGGCGGTTTCGTGTTCGTCTCGCTCAAGCCCATCGCCGACCGCCCCTCGGCCACCGAGGTGATCGCGCGGCTCCGGCGCGAGATGGCGGTGGTGCCGGGCGCGACGCTGTTCTTCCAGGCGGCGCAGGACATCCGCGTCGGCGGCCGGCAATCGAACGCCCAATACCAATACACGCTGCAAGGCGACGATCTCGACGAGATCAATCTATGGGCGCCCAAGATAACCCAGGCGCTGCAGCAGCTTCCCGAACTGACCGACGTCAATTCCGACCAGCAGAACAAGGGTCTCGAGACCGATCTGGCGATCGATCGCTCTTCGGCGGCGCGGTTGGGTTTGACCATGAGCGCAATCGACAACACGCTCTACGACGCCTTCGGCCAGCGCCAGGTTTCGACCATCTACAACCCCTTGAACCAGTATCACGTCATCATGGAGGTCGCGCCCGAGTTCTGGCAGAGCCCCGATACGCTGAAACAGCTCTATGTCTCGACCTCGGGGGGTGCCGTGGGCGGCACGCAATCGTCCAACGCGGTTGCCGGCACGGTGGTCGAGCCCGGGCAATCCTCCACCTCGGCCGCCGTGGCGGCCTCGGCCGACGCGGCGCGCAACCAGGCGACCAATTCCATCGCCAACTCGACCCACAGCGGCACCTCGACCGGCAGCGCGGTCGCCACGTCCGCCGAAACCATGGTGCCGCTGGCGGCGTTTTCGAGCTACGGCCCCGGCACCACGCCCTTGGCGGTGAACCACCAGGGACTGTCGGTCGCCACCACCATCTCCTTCAACCTGGCGCCGGGCAAATCGCTGAGCGACGCGACCAGCGCCGTCGCCGCGGCGATGCTCAGCCTGGGCGTGCCGGCGGATATCCGCGGCACCTATCAGGGCACCGCCGCGGCCTACCAGGCGTCGCTCGCCAACGAGCCGATCCTGATTCTGGCGGCGCTGGCGGCGGTCTATATCGTGCTGGGCGTGCTTTACGAAAGCTACGTCCATCCCATCACCATTCTCTCGACATTGCCGTCGGCGGGGGTGGGGGCGGTGCTCGCGCTGTTGCTGTTCAACATCGAGTTCAGCATCATCGCGCTCATCGGCGTCATTCTCCTGATCGGTATCGTCAAGAAGAACGCCATCATGATGATCGATTTCGCGCTCGACGCCGAACGCACGCAGCATCTCTCCTCCTACGACGCGATCTACCAGGCCTGCCTGATGCGCTTCCGCCCGATCATGATGACCACCATGGCGGCGATGCTGGGCGCGATTCCCTTGGCGATCGGCTTCGGCGAAGGGAGCGAGCTGCGCCGGCCGCTCGGCATCTCGATCGTCGGCGGCCTGCTGGTCAGCCAATTGCTGACGCTCTACACCACGCCGGTGATCTATCTCTATCTCGACCGCTTCCGCTTGTGGAGCCAGGCGCGCTGGGGCAAGCACGATCCGCTCGCGGCCGAGCCCGAACCGGCGCCGGGGGAATGACATGACGTTTCCCCGCGCGAAAATTCTCGCCTTGCTGATGCCGGCGGCGTTGCTGGCGTCATGTTCGGTCGGGCCCGATTACCACACGCCGCCGACCGAGACGCCCGAGGCCTTCAAGGAGTTGGGCGACTGGAAACCGGCCGAGCCGAGCGCGCCGGCGAGCGGCCAGCCCTGGTGGTCGGTCTATAACGACCCGGTGCTGGACGACCTGGAAAAGCAGGTCGACATCTCGAACCAGACCCTGAAAGCCTCCGAAGCCGCCTATCGCCAGGCGGTGGCGCTGGTGGGCGAGGCGCGCGCCGGATATTTCCCCTCGATCGGCATCGATCCGGCGGCGACGCGCTCGCGCACCCCCGGCGGCTCGAGCAGCGGCGTCAGCCGGTCCAGCGTCCGCAACGAATTCAGCCTGCCGGTCGATGCGAGCTGGGTGATCGACATCTGGGGCCAGGTGCGCCGACAGGTCGAAAGCGCGCGCGCCACCGCCGAAGCCTCGGCCGCCGATCTCGCCGCCTTGCGGCTCTCGCAGCAGGCGACGCTGGCGCAGGATTATTTCCAGCTGCGCATCGCCGACGAGACCAGGCGGCTGTTGGACGACACGGCGAAGGGCTATGCGCGCACGCTGCAGATCACCCAGAACCGCTACAAGGTGGGGGTGTCGGCGCGCTCCGACGTGGCCCAGGCCCAGGCGCAGCTCGACAACACGCGCTCCCAGGCGTTGGCGATCGAGGTGCCGCGCGCCCAGCTCGAACACGCCATCGCCGTGCTGATCGGCAAGCCGCCGGCGGAATTCTCGCTGCCGCCGGCGCCGTTGCCCTATGCCCTGCACGTGCCGGTGGCGCCGGCGGGCGTGCCTTCGGAACTCTTGGAGCGCAACCCGACCGTGGCCTCGGCGGAACGCAGCGTGGCCGCGGCCAACGCCCAGATCGGCGTCGCCATCGCCGGGTATTTTCCCACCCTCACCCTGACCGGCTCCTACGGTTTCAGCAGCACGATGCTCGACACGCTGATGAAAAGCTCGAACCTCGCCTGGACCTTCGGGCCGCAGCTCAGCTTCAACCTGTTCAACGGCGGCCTGACCACTTCGCAGGTCGCGGCGGCGCGCGCTGGCTACGACCAGACCGTCGCCAATTACCGCCAGGCGGTGCTGACCTCGTTCCAGGGCGTCGAGGACAATCTCGCCGCGCTTAAGATCCTCGAACAGCAGACGGCGGTGCAGGACAGCGCGGTCACGGCGGCGCAGCTGGCCGAGAAACTGATCCTGAACGAATATCTCGCCGGCACGGTCGATTTCACCACCGTGGTGACCGCCCAGGCGACCTCGCTTTCCGACCAGCAGACCGCCTACAGCATCACCCAGAGCCGGCTCAACGCCAGCGTGCTGCTGATCGAGACCCTGGGCGGCGGCTGGGATCAATCGCAGCTGCCCCGTTCTTCGCTGCCGCTGATGTTGCCGCCTTACGAGGTTCCCGACCAGCCCGGCGCCAACCCCCATCCCGGCACGGGCAAGCCGTGATTGCGCCCGGCATTCCGCCCGAAATCCCGATCGACGAAGCCGCGCTCGAAGAGCATTTCATCCGCTCGAGCGGCCCGGGCGGGCAGAACGTCAACAAGGTCGAGAGCGCGGTGCAGCTGCGCTACGACCTCGGCCGCGCGCGCTTTCTCGACGATGCCGCGCGCCGCCGCCTGAAGATCCTGGCCGGGCGCAAGCTCAATCACGCGGGCGTGCTGGTGATCACCGCGCATCGCTTCCGTTCGCAGGAGCGCAACCGCGACGACGCCCGCGCCCGGCTGCGCGAACTGCTTGTCCGCGCGGCGCTGGCGCCCAAGCCGCGCCGCGCCACCAAGCCGACCCGGACGTCGCGCGAACGGCGGCTTTCGGCCAAACACGCGCGCGGCCGCGTCAAGCGCCTGCGGCGCGAAACGGACGAGGATTAGGCGCGGTCGCCGCGGCCTCTGGCGATTCGCGCTTCCGCCGCCGCTGGTGTACTCTTTTCGCCATGGCATCGCCCGCCGATTGGGAAACGCCGCCGCAAGCGCGGCCCAAGCCCGAGGATTACGACTTCAACCTCGAACGCGCGCTCGCCTCGGTGCTCGGGCTGCGCGCCGCCGTGCCCGAGGACGCCTTCACCGCCGGCACGCTCGGCACCGAGCGCGCCGGCAACGGCGTCGTCATCCGCGCCGACGGCATCGTCCTGACCATCGGCTATCTCGTCACCGAGGCCGAAAGCATCTGGCTCAACACCCATGACGGCCGCGCCGTGCCCGGCCATGTGCTGGCCTACGACCAGGAAACCGGCTTCGGCCTGGTGCAGGCGCTCGGCAAGCTCGACCTGCCGGCCTTGCCCTTGGGCGATTCGGCGTCGGCGCATATCGGCGACAAGGTGGTGGTGGGCGGGGCCGGCGGCCGGCAGCGTTCGATCGCGGCGCGCGTCGCGGCCAAGCAGGAATTCGCGGGCTATTGGGAATATCTCCTGGAAGAGGCGCTGTTCACCGCGCCGGCGCATCCCAATTGGGGCGGCACCGCAGTCATCGACCAGGCGGGCAAGCTGATCGGCATCGGCTCCCTGCACCTGCAGCAGGCGCGCGACAACGCGCCGCCCGAGCATCTCAACATGGTGGTGCCGGTCGATCTCTTGAAGCCGGTCTATGACGATCTCTTGACGCTCGGCCGGCAAAACAAGCCGCCGCGGCCCTGGCTCGGGCTCTACGCCACCGAGATCGACGGCAAGGTGGTGGTGGCGGGCCTGGCCAACAACGCGCCGGCGCGCCGCGCCGACATCCACACCGGCGACATCGTCATGTCGCTGGCGGGCAGGGAGATCGGCGATCTGGGCTCGCTCTACCGCTCGATCTGGGCGCTGGGGCCGGCCGGGGTCGAGGTGCCGATGGTGGTGTTCCGCGACGGCCGCACCATGACCATCAATCTGCGCTCCGCCGACCGCGCCAGCTTCCTCAAAAAGGCGCGGCTGCAATAAGCGGTCTGCGGCGGCCTTAAGCCGCGCGCAGCGATTCCATCACCGGCCGCATCGCCGGCAGCTGTTTCAGCCGCGTCTCGATCTCGGCGCGTTGATCCTTGGAAAGCGGCGCGTTGGGCGGCAGGATATTGCGCCATTCCGCGTTGCCGGAAATCAGCGCCATGGTCTCCTTCAACGCCGCCACCAGCGGATAGTCCTGGAACAGCACGCGCGCGGCGGTCAGCGTCTTTTGCAACGCCTCGGCCTCCGGTGTCCGCCAGGCGCGGTTGACCGGCTGGGCCAAAGGCGCGGTGACGTTGACCGAGGCCGAGATGGTGCCGACGCCGCCGGCGCGCAAATTGTTGAGCAGATATTGCTCGCTGCCCGAAAACACGCCGAAGCCGGGCAGCGCCTTGAGCAGCGTCGCCGAATAGCTCCAATCGCCGCCGCTGTCCTTGAGCCCGGCGACGACCTCGCCGTAGCTTTTCTTCAGCCGCTCGATCAGCGGCAGCTGGATCGGCACCGCCGAAAGCTGCGGGAAGTGATAGAGGTAAAGCCGCAGCCGCGCGTCGCCGACGCGCTCGATCACCTCGGAAAAGAACGCGTAGAGGCCGCCCTCGCCCGGCGATTTGTAATAGAACGGCGGCAGGATCAAGGCGCCCGCGGCACCCGCGCGCACGATCTCGCGCGTCAGATGCACCGCGTCGGCCAGCGCGCAGGCGCCCGAGCCGATGACGCATTTTTCCACCGGCAGTTCGGCCGCCACCGTCTCGATGATCTTCATCCTTTGGCCGAGCGACAGCGAATTCGCCTCGCCGGTCGTGCCCAGCGGCGCCAGGCCGTCGCAGCCATGGGCCAAAAGCCAGCGCGCATGCGCGGCGAAGGCCTTGAGGTCGGGCTCGAGATCCCGGGTCAGGGGCGTCAACACCGCGGCGAACACGCCGCGCGGGACAAGCGGAAGGGTCATTTCACTCTCCTTGGCGCGTATCTTATTCTATGCTCCGGGCCATGAGGAAACACCCATGAAAAGCCGCTGGCGGGACGCCGAGGCCAAGAGCATGGCTTCGCGCTACGCCCAACAGGGCATCGCCGCCGATCTGGCCCTGCGCGTCTACACCTCGCGCCTCTTGGGACAGGATCCGAAGCTGGTGCTGCACGGCGGCGGCAACACCTCGGTCAAGCTGCGTATGCCCGATCTTTCGGGCGAGGAGACCGATGTCCTGTGCGTCAAAGGCAGCGGCTGGGACATGGCCGAGATCGAGCCCGCCGGGTTGCCGGCGGTGCGGCTCAAACCGCTGCTGCAGATGAAGGCGCGCACCCATCTCTCCGACGAGGACATGGTGCGGGTGCAGCGCGCCAATCTGTTGGACCCCGCCGCGCCCAACCCCTCGGTCGAGACCCTGCTGCACGCCTTCCTGCCGGGAAAATTCATCGACCACACCCACGCCACCGCGGTGCTGAGCCTGACCGACCAGCCCGAAGGCGAAAGGCTGTGCCGCGAGGTCTATGGCGGGCGGCTCGGCCTGGTGCCTTACATCATGCCGGGCTTCGATCTCGCCAAGAAGGCGGCGCGGGTGTTCGAATCCGATCCCGCGGTCGAGGGGCTGGTGCTTTTGAAGCACGGCATCTTCACCTTCGGCGACAGCGCGCAAGAAGCCTATGAGCGCATGATCGCCGCCGTGACCGCGGCCGAGGAACGCCTGGCGCGCGGGCGCAGAACCTTCTCGGCCGCGATCCTGCCCAAGCGGCTGGCGCCGGCGGCCGAAATCGCGCCCATCCTGCGCGGCGCCTGCGGTTTGAAGGACGACAAGGTCGAGGGCGCGTGGCGGCGGCTGATCTGCGAATTCCGCTCCGGTCCGGCGATTCTCCACTACGTCAACGGCAAGGAACTTTCGCGCTATTCCCAGCTCGGCGTGGTGACGCCCGACCACACCATCCGCACCAAGAATCTGCCGATGCTGCTGCCGGCGCCCGATGCCGCCAACATGGCGCAGTTCCGCAAGGACGCCTTCGAGGCGGCCAAGACCTTCATCGACCGCTACAAGGCCTATTTCACCAGCTACAACGCCCGCATCGAGCCGAAGAAGCGCCCGCTCGATCCGCTGCCGCGCGTCGTGCTGGTGCCGGGGGTGGGGCTGTTCGGGCTGGGACGCAGCAAGAAGGACGCGCGCATCGCCGCCGACATCGCCGAAAACGCGATATCGGTCATCACCGACGCCGAATCGATCGGTCGGTTCGAATCCCTGCCGGAGAAAGACCTGTTCGCGATGGAATACTGGTCGCTGGAACAGGCCAAGCTCGGCCAGTCGGCGGAAAAGCCGTTGCAGGGCCAGGTGGCGTTGATCACCGGCGCCGCGGGCGCGATCGGCGCGGCGGTGGCGCGCGCCTTCAAAGCGGCCGGGGCGGAGCTGTCGCTGTTGGACAAGGATACGGCGGCGGTCGAGAAGCTTGCCCAATCCCTGGGCGGGCTGGCCGTGACCTGCGACGTGACCGAGGATGAATCGGTCAGCGCCGCCTTCGCCCGGACGGCGGAAACTTTCGGCGGCGTCGACATCGCCGTCTCCAATGCCGGCGCCGCCTGGCAGGGCGACATCGCCGAGCTCGAGGACAAGCTGCTGCGCCAGAGCTTCGAGCTCAACTTCTTCGCCCATCAGCGGGTGGCGCAGGCGGCGGTGCGCATGATGCGCGCGCAAGGCATGGGCGGCTGCCTGCTGTTCAACGTCTCCAAGCAGGCGGTCAATCCCGGCCCCGAATTCGGCCCTTACGGCCTGCCCAAGGCGGCGACCCTGCTGTTGATGCGCCAATACGCGCTCGAATGCGGCAAAGACGGCATCCGCGCCAACGGCGTCAACGCCGACCGGGTTCGCGGCGGCCTGCTGACCAAGGAGATGATCGCCGCGCGCGCCAGGGCGCGCGGTCTCAGTGAAGCCGATTACATGCGCGGCAATCTCCTGAGCCGCGAGGTGACGGCCGAGGACGTGGCGGCGGCGTTCCTCTATCACGCGACCGCGCTCAAGACGACCGGCGACATCACCACCGTCGATGGGGGCAACATCGCTGCCGCGCTGCGTTAATTCGTTTGGGCGCTCCGCGCCCGGGGCGGCGACATCACGACGGTCGATGGCGGCAACATCGCTGTGGCGTTGCGCTAAGCGTGTGTCGGAATTCTTTACAGCCTGCCGCTAGATTTTCCACAGGGTAAACAATTGAAATACAAAGCTTTCTTATGATCCCCGGCCCAGGATAAGCCGCCATGCGCGCCGCCATCCAATCCGCGCCCGACCGGCTCGATGCCCTGCTCGCCGAGGTCCGCGCCTGCCGCGTTTGCGCCAAACACCTGCCGCTGGGTCCGCGCCCGGTGGTGCGGATATCGGGCGCGGCGCGGATCCTGATCCTGAGCCAGGCGCCCGGCACCCGCGTCCACGAAACCGGATTGACCTTCAACGACCGCAGCGGCGACCGGCTGCGCGAATGGCTCGGCATCGACCGCGATACTTTTTATGACGAAAGCCGCGTCGCGGTGCTCGGCATGGGTTTTTGCTATCCGGGGCGCGACGCCAAGGGCGGCGATCTGCCGCCGCGGCCCGAATGCGCGCCGCTCTGGCATCCGCGCTTGCTGGCCGAACTGCCGCGGGTCGAGCTCACGCTGCTGGTCGGCTCCTACGCCATCGATTATTACCTGCCGGATTCGCGCCGCAACAGCATGACCGAGACGGTGTATCACTGGCGCGATTACCTGCCGGCATACTGGCCGTTGCCGCATCCCTCCTGGCGCACCACGGCGTGGGAGCAGAAGAATCCGTGGTTCAAGCGGCGGCTCCTGCCCGATCTGCGCCGGCGCGTGCGGGAGCTGATTTAGGGGTTGCGCGCCGTCACGATCCAGATCGCCGCCGGCAAGGCGACGACCTTGCCTTTGGCATAGGGCGCCAGCGCGTCGCGCACCGACACTGCGATCTTGGCGCGGGTCTCGGCGTCCTGACCTTCGACTACGCGGCCGACCGGCCCGATCTCGAGCATGTTCTCGACCGCGGCTTCGAGCCCGCCGCCGGCGGCGAGATCGAACGGAACGTCGTGCGGCGCGAGCGCGACCTCTGCGAATCCGGCTCCGCCGAGGATGCGCTGGACCCGCGCCGGATCGGCGAAGGCAAACGGGCTGGGATCCTCGGGGCCGAGCCGGGGCGGCCGCGGCACGTGGGCATAGGCCGCTTCAAGCGGCACCATCGCCCACGGGTTGTCGCGGGGGTTCCGGAAGCACGAGAACGCCAGGCGCCCGCCGGGCCTCAAGGCGGTGCGCAGATTGGCGAAGGCGCGCGCCGGATCGGCGAAGAACATGACGCCGTGGCGCGACAGTAGCAGGTCGAAATCGCGCTTGGCGAAAACCTGGGTGGTGGCGTCGGCCTCGACGAACTCCGCCTTGGCCCCGGCCGGGGCCAGCCGCCGGGCCAGATCCAGCATCGCGGCCGAGACGTCGATGCCGAGCACGAAGCCCGCGGAACCGACCAGCCTGGCCAGGGCGAGGGACGTCCCGCCGCAGCCGCAACCGACATCGACGATGCGCTCGCCGGGTTTCGCTGCGGCGGCGGCCAGCAGCGCCGCGGTGACCGGCGCGAACATGTGCTCGGTGAAGTCGTTATGGCGGGCCCAATTCGCGCCGCCGATCCCGGCCCAATATTCCATGTCGGGCTTGTCGGACTGACTCATTGCCCCTCCGTTTCGATGCGTTCCATGTCGGCGTCGGAAAAGCCGAAATGATGGCCGATCTCGTGGATCAGCACGTGGCGCACCACGGCATAAAGTTCCTCGCCGCTCTCGCACCAGTAATCGAGGATCGGCCGGCGGTAAAGGAAGATCATGTCGATATGCGGCTGCGGGTCGGAAACGCTCTTGCGCGGCAAGCCCACGCCGCGATAAAGGCCCAGGAGATCGAAGGGGCTTTCGAGTTCCATCTCTTTCTCGGTATCCTCGTCCGGAAAGTCCTCGACGCGGATCACCACCGCGCCCAGGTGGCGGCGCAATTCGGCGGGTACGGTTTCGAGCGCGCGGTTGGCGAGCGCGTCGAGATCGGCGAGCGAAGGCGCGGTGTTTTCGGATTTCACGGGAGGTGACGCATGATCGAAAAGCTGACAGGGCGGGCGCGGGCGCAAGCGCTCAAGCAACTCCGGCGCTGGACCAAGGTCCGGGGCCGCGATGCCATCACGCGGAAATTCCAGTTCAAGAATTTCGACCAGGCCTGGAGATTCATGAGCCGGGTGGCGCTCCTGGCCAAGAAAATGGACCACCACCCGGAATGGTTCAACGTCTACAGCAAGGTCGCGATCACGCTCTCGACCCATGACGCGGGCGGCCTTTCCCAGCGCGACATCCGGCTCGCCCGGGCGATCGACAAGCTGGTTTAGGCCCGCAATTCCGGCCGGTCGCGGAAGAACTCCAGCGCCTCGGGATTGGCAAGGGCTTCCCGGTTCTTCACCGGCCGCCCATGCACCACCTCGCGCACCGCGAGCTCGACGATCTTGCCGCTTTTGGTGCGCGGGATGTCGCTCACCTGCACGATCCTAGCCGGCACGTGGCGCGGGCTGGCATTGGCGCGGATCTGGCGGTTGATGCGGGCCACCAGCGCATCGTCGAGCGTTAGCCCCTCGCGCAGCTTCACGAACAGCACGACGCGCACGTCGCTCTGCCAATCCTGGGCTATCACCAGCGATTCCAGCACCTCGGGCACCTGCTCGACCTGGCGGTAGATTTCGGCGGTGCCGATGCGCACGCCGCCCGGGTTGAGCACCGCGTCGGAACGGCCGTAGATGACGAAGCCGCCGTGCCGCGTGCGCGCGGCGTAATCGCCGTGGCACCAGATGCCTGGGAAGCGCTCGAAATAGGCGGCGCGGTATTTCCTGTCCTCCGGGTCGTTCCAGAATCCCAGCGGCATGCTGGGGAAGGGCCGGGTGCAGACCAGCTCGCCTTTTTCGTCGTCCGCGGCGCGGGTGCCGTCGTCGCGGAAGATGTCCACCGCCATGCCCAGCACCGGCGCCGCGCATTCGCCGCGCCACACCGGCCCGGCGGGGTCGCCCATGACGAAGCAGCCCATGATGTCGGTGCCGCCCGAGATCGAGGCCAGGCAGAGATCGTGCTTGATGCAACGATAGACGTAGTCGAAGCCTTCCGGCGACAGCGGCGAGCCGGTCGAGGTCATCAGCCGCACGCGGTCGAGCTTGTGCGTTTCCATCGGCTCGAGCCCGGCCTTGAGGCAGGAATCGATGTATTTGGCCGAGGTGCCGAACTGCGTCATGCGCTCCTGCTCGGCGTAATCGAACAACACCTTGCCCGAGGGATAGAAGGGCGAGCCGTCATAGAGCAGCAAGGTCGCGCCCGCCGACAGGCCGGAGGCGAGCCAGTTCCACATCATCCAGCCGCAGGTGGTGAAATAGAACAGCCGGTCGCCCGGCTTCAAATCGCAATGAAACTGCTGCTCGACGATGTGCTTCAGGAGCGTGCCGCCGGCGCCGTGCACGATGCATTTCGGCACGCCGGTGGTGCCCGAGGAATACATCACGTAAAGCGGGTGGCGAAAGGGCAGGCGGGCGAACGCGATCGCGCCGGGCTGATAGGGCGCAAGATACTTGGCCAGAAACGCGGCATGCGGCAGGCCTTCGAGCGAGGAATCCTCGCCGGTATAGGGCACCACCACGATGCGCCGGAGCGAAGGCAGCTGGGCCGCGATCTCGCGCGTCTTGTCGAGGCAGTCGAAGGATTTGCCGCCGTAATAATAGCCCTCGGCGACCATCAGCAGCTTGGGCTCGATCTGCCCGAAGCGGTCGAGCACGCCCTTGACGCCGAAATCGGGCGAACAGGACGACCACACCGCGCCCAGGGAAGACGCCGCCAGCATGCCGATCACCGCCTCGGGCATGTTGGGCAGATAGGCCGCGACGCGGTCGCCCGGGCCGATGCCGTCGGCCTTCATCGCCTGCGCCAAAAGCGACACCTGGTCGTAGAGCTGGGCCCAGGACAGCCGCCGCTTCACCTTGTCCTCGCCGCGGAACACCAGCGCGTCGGCGGCGTCGCGCTTGCGCAAAAGATTCTCGGCGTAATTGAGCCGCGCCTCGGGAAAGAATTGCGCGCCCGGCATCTGGTCGCCGTCGCGCAGGATCGTGGCGCCTTGGGTGTCGGCGATCACGCCGCCCCAATCCCACACCGAGCGCCAGAATTCCTCGGGCGCTTCGATCGACCAGCGGTGAAGCTCGGCCATGCCGGCAAAACGCCGGTTCCAGCGCTTGCCCGCCTCGGTCATGAATTGCGCCAGGTTGGTGGCCGCCGCCCGCTCGGGCGATGGCCGCCACAACGGCTGGTCGCGCGCGCCGTCCATTCTGGTTTTCCTCCCGCAGGAAGACTTTACTGCTTCCCCGCGATCGCGGCCAAGGCCGCGTTCACCGTCTTGCGTTCGGGCTGGTCGGGCGGCATCACCTGGAGGAGATGATTCCAATCCTGCCGCGCCTCGTCGAAACGCCCATGCTGCGCCGCGTCAAATCCCAGGAACCACAGCGCCAGCGGCTGGTCCGGGTCCGCCGCCTGGATGCTTTTGAGCAGCGCCAGCAAGCGGTCGGAAATCGGATCCTGCATCTTGCGGGCGTCGAGCAGCGCCTCGGCCTCGGCCACGGCGATCGATTGGTCGGCGGGCCGGAGGCTGCGGGCATGTTCATAGGCGTCGGCCGATTTGTCGTTCTCGCCCAGCACCGCATAGGAGCGGCCGAGCATCATCCAGCCGTCGGCGTCGTCGGGATTGGCCTGGAGCTTCGCCGCTAGGCCGTCGACCATGCTCTGGATCGAGGCGTCCTGCTGCGCCTCTTCCGCGGCGCGGTTGGCGAAAGGCAGATCGGGCAATCCGGGCAGGCCGATCAGCAGGTAAAGCCCGCAGGCGCCCGCCGCCACGGCCAGGGCGATGATCGCGGCCAGAAGCCGCCGCGGCGGGCTCGGTCCCGGCGCGTCGCTGGCGGTGCCGGAAGACAGAATGCGGCGTTCGATCTCGCGCCTTGCGGCATCGGCGTCGCCGGGCTTGACCAATCCTCGCGCCACGTCGCGCCCGATTTCGTCCAGCTGGTCGCGATAGACCGCGAGATCGAAATGCGCGCGTGTCCGCGCCGTGCGCGCCTCGGTCAGCAGCGGCGACAGCACCACCGCCAGCACCGCAATCGTCACGAACAGGATGATCAGGGCGAAGATCATCCTTCGCCCTCCTTGAGCATGTCGGCCAGGCGTTTCTGTTCGGCCTCGCTCAGCGGCAGATCGGGCCCCGGCCGGTGGCGGCGCAGATAAAACGCGATGCCCAGGCCGCCCAAGGCCAGCGCCAGGAACGGCGCGCCCCACAGCAGATATGTCGCCGGCTCGACCGGCGGTTTGAGCAGGACGAAATCGCCGTAGCGGTCGGTGATATATTGGATCGCCTGCGCATCCGTATCGCCCGCCTGCAATCGCTCGCGCAGCAACACGCGCAGATCATGGGCGAGATCGGCCTGGGAATCGTCGATCGATTCGTTCTGGCAGACCAGGCAGCGCAGCTCGCGGCCGATGGCGCGCGCGCGCGCTTCGAGCGCCGGATCGGACAACTGCTCGCCGGGCTCGACCGCGAAAGCGACCCGCGCCGCCGCCAGCGCCAGAAAAAATCCCAGAGCGAGGCCGCGCCTCACGACGCGCCCAGCTCGCGCAACAGCGGGTTCAGCTCCTTGGCGATCACGCCGGCATCGAGCGGGCCGGCATGGCGCCAGCGTATGTGTCCCTGGCGGTCGATGACATAGGTCTCGGGCACGCCATAGACGCCGAAATTGATGGCGGTGCGGCCGCTTTGGTCGAGGCCGACGCGCAAATAGGGATTGCCCAGGGAATCGAGGAATTTGACCACGTCCTCGGGCTTGTCCTTGTAGGCGATGCCGTAAAGCGGCACGGCGGCATCCTTGGCCAATTGCATCAGCGCCGCATGCTCGGCGCGGCAAGGCACGCACCATGAGGCGAAGAAATTGACCAGCACCACCTGGCCCTTCATCTCGTCCGAGGCCAGCACGCCGTTGCCCAACAGCGTGCCAAGGCTGAAGCTCGGGGCGGGCTTGTCGATCAGCGCCGAAGGCAGAAGCTGCGGATCGCGGTCGGGGTCGAGGCCGCGCCAGAGATAGGCGGCGAGCGCCACGAACAACACCAGCGGCAGAAGGAAAAAAGCGCGGCGCCAGCTCATGTCACTCTCCCGCCGCCACCGCGTCGCGCGGCCGCGCGCGGCGCGACGCTACGCCCACCCGCCAGCGCCGATCCGAAAGACTAACGGCGCCGCCCAGCGCCATGATGATGCCGCCGATCCAGATGAACGGGGTGAGCGGCTTCCAATAGGCGCGCACCGCCCAGCCGCCCTTGCCGTCGGGATCGCCCAAGGCGAGGTAGGTGTCGGCCAGCAGGGTGGTGTGGATCGCGGTCTTGGAGACGGTCTGCTGTTGCAGCGGAAAGAACCGCCGCTCCGGCGCCATCTCGGCCACCACGCGCTGATCGGTTCCGGCGCCCTTGAGCAGGGTGAAATCGGCGCGGTCGGCGGTGTAGTTCGCGCCCTCGTGCCGGCCGATGCCGTCGAAGCGCAAGCTGTAGCCGGCAAGCGGAATGGTTTCGCCCAGATGCATGAGCGCGATGCTCTCGACCTCGAAGGCGGAAGCCGCGATCCCGGCCACGGTCACGGCCAGGCCGAAATGCGCCAGCGTCATGCCATAGGCCGAGCGCGGCAGGCTCTTGGCGCGCCGCCAGGACTCACGCCACGGCGCGCGCAGCAGCTGGACGCGCTCGGCATATTCGACCAGCGCGCCCATGCCGACCCAGCTCGCGAGCCCAAGTCCGAGCACCGCCAGTACCGGCCCACCCGAGGTCACGTAAAAGGCGATCAGCATCACGGCGATGGCGACGGCGAAGGCGGCCCACAACCGCTGCAACGCGCCCAGCAGATCGCCGCGCTTCCACGCCAGCATCGGACCCACCGCCACCGCAATCAACAGCGGCACCATCAGCGGCGCGAAGGTGCGGTCGAAGAACGGGTATCCGACCGACAACTTGGGTCCGCCGACCGCGTCCAGGAACAGCGGATAAAGCGTGCCGATGAAGACGGTGGCGGCACAGCTCGCCAGGATCAGGTTGTTCAGCAGCAGTGCGCCCTCGCGTGAAACCGGCGCGAACACGCCGCCCGGCTCCAGCCGCGGCGCGCGCCAGGCGTAAAGCGCCAGCGAGCCGCCGATGGCGACGAACAGCAGCGCCAGGATGAAAACGCCGCGCTTCGGGTCGAGCGCGAAGGCATGCACCGAGGTCAGCACGCCCGAGCGCACCAGGAAGGTTCCGACCAGCGACAGGGAAAAGGTCAGGATCGCCAGCAGCACCGCCCAGCTCTTGAGCGCGTCGCGGCGCTCGACCACGATCGCCGAATGGAGCAGCGCGGTGCCCGCGAGCCAGGGCATGAGCGAGGCGTTCTCCACCGGGTCCCAGAACCACCAGCCGCCCCAGCCCAGCGTGTAATAGGCCCACCAGCTGCCCATGGTGATGCCCACGGTGAGCGTGCACCACGAGGCCAGCGTCCACGGCCTGACCCAGCGCGCCCAGGCGGCATCGACCCGGCCTTCGATCAGCGCCGCCACCGCGAAGGCGAAGGCGACGGAAAAGCCGACATAGCCCAGATAAAGGAACGGCGGGTGAAACGCCAAGCCGGGATCCTGCAGGATCGGGTTGAGGCCGTTGCCGTCGGGCGGCGCCGGCGACAGCCGCAGGAAAGGGTTGGAGGTGAACAGGATGAAGAGCAGGAATCCGCTGGCGATCATGCCTTGCACCGCCAGCACCCGGGCGGCAAGGCGCGGCGGCAAGGCGTCGGCGAACCACGCCACCGCCGCGCCGTAGAGCGACAGGATGAACACCCACAGCACCATCGAGCCCTCGTGGTTGCCCCACACCCCGGTCAGCTTGTAGAGCCAGGGTTTGTCCGAATGGCTGTTCTCGGCCACGTTCAAAACCGAGAAATCCGAAGTGAGATAGGCGTGGATCAGCGTGGCGAAGGCGAGCCCGACCAGCGCGAACAACGCCATCGCGGCGAGCCGCCCGGCCATCATCAGCCCCCAGTGATTCTTGGCCGCGCCGTAGAGCGGCAGGCTCGCCTGCAACAGCGCGACGAAGAGGGCGAGAACGAGGGCGAAGTGGCCGAGTTCGATGATCATGGGGTCTTGACCGGCGGCAACGCCGGCGCGGGCGTTGCGGTGCCTTCCTGCCAGCGGCCGGCGCGCTTGAGCGCGTCCACCACCTCGGGCGGCATGTAACGCTCGTCGTGCTTGGCCAGCACGTTCGAGGCGCGGAAATCGCCGTTGGCCTGCAATCGGCCTTCGACCACCACGCCCTGGCCTTCGCGGAAAAGATCGGGCAGGTCGCCGCTATAGACCACCGGCACCGATTTCCGTCCGTCGGTGACGCTGAAATCGATCGTCTTGCCGTCGGCTTCGCGCTTGAAACTGCCGCTTTCGACCAGCCCGCCGATGCGCAAGAGACGGCCCGCTTCCACGCCCTTGGCGTAAAGATCGGACGGGCTGTAGAAGAACACCAGATTGTCCTTGAGCGCCGACAGGGTGAGCCAACTCGCGCCGCCCAGCAGCGCCAGGCCCGCCAGCACGAAGATCAGCCGTTTGCGCTTGCGCGACATCATGGGTTGCGCGCGGCCTGTTTGCGCCGCCGCGGGCTCTTCGCCTCGCGCGCGGCGAGTTCAATCTTTATGCGCCTGTAGCTTGCGAGACTCCAGAACAGCAATCCCAGCAGCACCAGCGCGGCCACGGCATAGGCCGGCCAGACGAAGCGGGCATAACCGCCCATGGCGAAGAACGCCGCCATCACGGATTTCCGAATGTCAACGCGCGCAGCCGGGCTTCCAGCAGCGCCGCGCGCATGCGCAGCAGCAGCAGGGTCGCGAAAAAGAACAGGAACCCGACCGCCATCACCAGCAGCGGCCAGAGCAACGAAGGCGCGATAGTCGGTCCGTCCAGGCGGAACACGCTTTCCTTCTGATGCAGCGTGTTCCACCAATCGACCGAGAATTTGATGATCGGCAGATTGATCACGCCGACCACCGCCAGGATCGCCGCCGCGCGCGTGCCGCGCGACCGGTCGTCGAAGGCGTGTTCGAGCGCGATGAAACCCAGGTAGAGGAAAAACAGCACCAGCACCGAGGTCAGCCGCGCGTCCCACACCCACCAGGTGCCCCACATCGGCTCGCCCCACAGCGAGCCGCTGACCAGGCATATCAATGTAAATCCAGCCCCCAAGGGCGCGGCGGATTCGGCGGCGACATGCGCCAAGGGATGGCGCCAGATCAATCCCACCGCGCTCGCGCCCGCCATCAGCGCATAGGCCAGGCTCGCCAGCCAGGCGGCGGGCACGTGCACATACATGATGCGCACCGATTCGCCCTGCTGGTAATCGGGCGGCGCCACGAACAGCGCCAGGTAGAGACCGGCGCCGAGGAACAACGCCGCCGCCGCCGCGCACCACGGCATCAGCGCGGCCGACAGTTTCATGAATTGGCTCGGATTGGCGAGGCGCGGCATGGCGGTGGTTCTATCGCATGAGATCGGCCGGAGCCATGGATCATTCCATCGCTTGGCGAAGCGCCGCCGCCGCCGCCCAGGGCGCCAGCGCCAGCGCCGCCAGCAGCAGCGCCGCCAGCAGCAACAGGTGGGGCCGGGCCGCGAAACCCATCGATGCCGCCTCGGAAGCCGCGACGCCGAAGATCAGCACCGGGATATAGAGCGGCAGCACCAGCAGCGACAGCAGCACGCCGCCGCGCCGCGCGCCCAATGTCAAAGCGGCCCCGACCGCGCCGATCAGACTCAAGACCGGCGTGCCGAGCAGCATGGCCAGCACCAGCGACACCATGCCCGCCGAATTAAAATGCAGCACCAGCGCCAGCAGCGGCGCGATCACGGTCAAGGGCAGCCCGGTCGCCAGCCAATGCGCCAGGCATTTCGCCAGCGCCTGAAGCTCGAGCGGCAACGGCATCAGCACCAGCGCCTCCAGGCTGCCGTCTTCCCAATCGGACTGGAACAGGCGCTCGAGCGACAGCAGCGCCGCCAGCAGCGCCGCCACCCACAACACGCCGGCGGAAATGCGCGCCAGCAATTCGGGCTCGGGCCCGACGCCGAACGGGAACAGGATCACGGCGAGTGCGAAGAACGCGGCGACGTTGGCCCAATCGCCGCCCTGGCGGAAAGCCAGCTTGAGGTCGCGCCCGACCAGCGCGGCAAAGGCATTCATGCCGCCCTCCGCGGCGCGAAATCGGCGAGCGACAACACCGCCGCCTCGGCCAGAGCGAGCGGCGCATGGGTGGCGGCGACGACACAGCCGCCTTGGCGGCGATGCGCGGATATCGCGGCGAGCAGATGCTCCAGCGCCTGCGTGTCGAGCCCGGTAGCCGGCTCGTCGAGCAGCCAGAGCCAGGCCTTCGATGCGATGAGACGCGCCAGCGCCAAGCGCCGTCTTTCGCCGGCGGAGAGATAGCGGCAAGGCCAATCGGCGCGCGCGCCCAGGCGGAAGGACTTGAGCGCGGCGTCGGCGCCGCGCCGCTTGCCGCCCCGCATCTCCACCCAGAAGGCGAGGTTCTCGCGCGCGGTCAGCGCCGGTTTCAGCGCGTCCTGATGGCCGATGAAATGGAGGCGGGCGCGATGCGCCGCCGGGTCGAGCGAGATGGACGATCCGTGCCAGAAAATCTGGCCTTCTGCCGGCGGCGTCAGCCCGGCGAGCATGCGCAAGAGGCTGGTCTTGCCGCTGCCGTTGGGACCGGCGAGCAGCAGCGCGCCGCCCCGCCCCAGGCTGAAATTCAATCCGCGGAACACCAGCCTGCCGCCGCGCCGGCAAGCAAGATCCTGGCCGGAAAAAAACTTCTGGGGAAGGCCGCGGCGCATATGCCGCGATATTGCCACGGTGGGCCGCATCAAGCGGACAAAAAGAGACGGCCTCGGTGGGGGAAAACCGAGGCCGTCGATAGGAGCGGTCGGGGGGCGACCGCTTCATGGAGATGGAGACAAGCCAAAAGCCTAATGTCTCTCACCGGGTACCATCAAAGCCCCGGAATGCGTCTCCAATGGGAAGGGATTGTGGCGAAAGCGTGATATTTTGCCGGGCCGCAACCCGCGAATCCGGCCTTGTGGGCCGATTCGGACCGGACCGAACCATCCTTGGAGAGTCCGAGGCGAGTCGGCGATGGCGGGTCAAAGCGGCAGGATGCGGCCTTGTCACGCAGCCCGGCTAGGCTGTCCCCGGCTTGATCTGCGAAGCGGGAAGGGGTAGCAGCAAGCATTAACCGCCCGGCGCCACCCTTCGCGCCCAAGAACAGGGAGATTCATCCGTGTCCGTTACCGGCCAAGATTCGCTCAAGACGCGCCGCAGCCTGGATGTCGGCGGCACAAGTTACGATTATTTCAGTCTCGATGCGGCCTCCAAGGCGGCCGGCCTCGGCGACATCTCCCATCTGCCCTTCTCGCTCAAAGTGCTGCTCGAAAACCTGGTGCGACTCGAAAACGGCCGCACCGTCACGGTCGACGACATCAAGGCGGTGGCCGCTTGGCTCAACACCAAGACGTCGCAACGCGAGATCGCCTTCCGCCCCGCCCGGGTGCTGATGCAGGATCTGACCGGCGTGCCCGCGGTGGTCGATCTGGCGGCGATGCGCGAGGCGATGGCGCGCCTCGGCGGCGATCCCAAGCGGATCAATCCGCTCTCGCCGGTCGACCTGGTGATCGACCATTCGGTCATGGTCGACAATTTCGGCACCGCCAATTCTTTCAGTCAGAACGTCAAGATCGAGTTCGAGCGCAACGGCGAGCGCTATGCCTTCCTGCGCTGGGGCAGCCGCGCCTTCGACAGTTTCCGCGTCGTGCCGCCCGGCACCGGCATCTGCCACCAGGTCAATCTCGAATACCTGGCGCGGGTGGTGTGGACCACCGAGGAGAAGGGCCGCACCGTGGCCTATCCCGACACGCTGGTCGGCACCGACAGCCACACCACCATGATCAACGGGCTTTCGGTCCTGGGCTGGGGCGTCGGCGGCATCGAGGCCGAGGCGGCGATGCTCGGCCAGCCGATCTCCATGTTGCTGCCCGAGGTGGTGGGTTTCCACATGCATGGCAACCTGCGCGAGGGCGCGACCGCCACCGACCTGGTGCTGACCGTGACCCAGATGTTGCGCAAGAAAGGCGTTGTGGGGCGCTTCGTCGAATTCTACGGGCCGGGGATAGCCTCGCTGGCGCTGGCCGACCGCGCCACCATCGGCAACATGGCGCCGGAATACGGCGCCACCTGCGGTTTCTTCCCCATCGATAGCGAAACACTGAAGTATCTCCGGCTCTCGGGTCGCGACGAGCAGCAGATCAAGCTGGTCGAGGCCTATGCCAAGGCGCAGGGATTGTGGCACGACGCCCAATCGCCCGATCCGGTCTTCACCGACACGCTCGATCTCGATCTGGCGTCGGTCGAACCCTCGCTCGCTGGCCCGCGCCGGCCGCAGGACCGCGTCGCTCTGTCGGGTGTCGCGCCCTCCTTCAAGACCGAGCTGCCGAAGCTCGCGGCGACGCGCGACCGGGCCAAGACCGGCGGTCCGGTCAAAGTGGCGGATGCGAATTACTCGGTGAAGGACGGCGACGTGGTGATCGCGGCGATCACGTCCTGCACCAACACCTCCAATCCGAGCGTTATGCTCGGCGCCGGCCTCTTGGCGCGCAACGCGCTGAAGCGCGGCTTGAAGGTCAAGCCCTGGGTCAAGACCTCGCTCGCGCCGGGCAGCCAGGTGGTGTCCGATTACTATGCCGCCTCGGGCCTGCAGAAGGATCTCGACGCGCTCGGCTTCAACCTGGTGGGTTATGGCTGCACCACCTGCATCGGCAATTCCGGTCCGCTGCCGGAAAAGATTTCCCAGGCGGTCGACGAGGGCGATCTGGTGGTGTCGGCGGTGCTGTCGGGCAATCGCAATTTCGAGGGCCGCATCAGCCCGCAGGTGCGGGCGAATTACCTGGCGTCGCCGCCGCTGGTGGTGGCCTACGCCCTGGCGGGTTCGGTCGCCATCGACATCACCAAGGATCCGCTCGGCCAGGACGATGCCGGCAAGCCGGTCTACCTCAAGGATATCTGGCCCTCCAACCAGGAGGTCAACGACACCGTCGCCAAGACCGTCAACGCCGGCATGTTCCGCAAGCGCTACGCCAACGTGTTCGAAGGGCCGGAGGAGTGGAAGAAGGTGCGCACGCTCGAAGGCGTCACCTTCGGCTGGAATCCGGGCTCGACCTATCTCGCCTACCCGCCCTATTTCGACAACATGCCCAAGGAGCCGGGCCCGCTGGTCGATGTCACCAAGGCCCGGGTGCTGGCGATTTTGGGCGACAGCATCACCACCGACCACATCTCGCCCGCCGGCTCGATCAAAAAGGACAGCCCGGCCGGCGCCTATCTGCTGGAGCACCAGGTGCGCCCGGCCGATTTCAATTCCTACGGCGCGCGGCGCGGCCATCACGAGGTGATGATGCGTGGCACCTTCGCCAATATCCGCATCCGCAACGAGATGGTGCCGGGGGTCGAGGGCGGAGTCACCAAGCACATGCCCGACGGCGCGGTGATGCCGATTTACGACGCCGCCATGCAGTACCAGAAGGAGGGCGTATCCCTGGTCATCGTCGCCGGCAAGGAATACGGCTCGGGATCGTCGCGCGACTGGGCGGCCAAGGGCACAAGGCTCTTGGGCGTGAAGGCGGTGATCGTCGAGAGCTTCGAGCGCATCCACCGCTCGAACCTGATCGGCATGGGCGTGTTGCCGCTGCAATTCAAGCCGGGCACCGACCGCAAGACCCTGAAGCTCGACGGCAGCGAGCTGTTCTACATCTCCGGCATAGCCGCGGGCCTTAAGCCGCGCGCCGAGCTCCCCTGCCAGATCACCCGGGCCGACGGCAAGTCGGAGACCATCCCGCTGCTCTGCCGCATCGATACGGTGGACGAGATGGAATATTTCCGCCACGGCGGGATATTGCAGTACGTGCTGCGCCACATGATGCAGGCGAAATAGACCCGGTCTCCCGCGCCACGGGAGCGGCTATTTCAACGGCGAGAAGCCCGCCGGGGTGAGGATCGTCGATTCCTGCGTCAGCAGCAGCCCGGCCGTCTGGTTCTTGAGATAAGCGTGCCAGCGCGGATCTTTGGCCATGGCGCCGCGCTTCTGCTCGCGTTCGGCCAGTGAGGCGTAGCTCCAGATATGCACCACCTGGTTCAAGGTGCCGATCTCGGTCGAGCCCATGAAGATCAGCTTGCCCAGCATCTCCTGTTGAATCGGCAGCCCGTTCTTCTCGTAATACTCTAGCCAGGCTCCGGCCTTGCCGGGGTGCATGGTGTAGGTGCGAATCTCGACAATCATTCGAACTTCTCCCTTGGCGGAATGGCCGTTTGGCTGGTTAACGCCGGCGATCCTGTGCGCGGCGGTTTTCCCGGTCAAGCGCGGCACTCGCGTTTCGGCTTCACCCCAACGTGAACCCTATTGAGTGGCGAAAACCGCGCCGCTCGCTGATGATGGGGGTATGAAAGCCCGCTCCCTTGTCCTGGCACTCCTCGTCGCCTGCGTTCTGGGCGCGGATAGCGCGGCGATTCGCGCCGCCGCGGAGCCGGCGCAGCCGCCGGTGGTGGTCGAGCTCTTCACCTCCCAGGGTTGCAACTCCTGCCCGCCGGCCGATGAATTTCTCGGCGAGCTGGCCAAGCGTCCGGATATCCTCGCTCTCGCCTTCCATGTCGATTACTGGAACTACATCGGCTGGACCGATCCCTTCGGCAAGCCCTGGGCCACCGGTCGCCAGCGCGATTATCAGGAGAGTATGCATCTGCGCTACGTCTACACGCCCGAGATGGTGGTTAACGGCGCCGCCGAGGGCGTCGGCTCGGACAAGGGCGCGATCGAGGCGCTGATCAGCGCGGCGCAGGCGAAGCCCGCGCCGCATCCGACCCTGGCGCTGCACTGGCTGGCGGACGGTTCGCTCGCGGTCGATGTCGGCGAGGGCCAATCGCCGCCCGACATGCCCGCCGCCATCTGGTTGGTGGGCTTCGATCAGCCGCACTCCACCCCGGTGCTGCGCGGCGAGAACAGCGGCAAGACCTTGACCGATTACCAGGCGGTGCGGAGTTATCGCCGCATCGGCGCCTGGGCCGGCTGGTCGATGGAAGTGATCGTGCCGCCGGACCAGGCCAAGGCGTTGGGCGACGGCGGCGTCGCCGTGCTGCTCCAGGCCCAGGGCACCGGGCCGATCCTGACCGCGGCTAGAATCGGCCTGCCCGGCGGTTGAAGCCGGATTTCGGGTAGTTTCAAGCCGGGCGCGAAACGGCTTGCGTCGCCGCCCGGACGAACTATCCTTTGTCCTAACAATAAACACCCGCCCGAACGGGACGGGAACATAACCACGGGGGAAACGCACATGGCTACCGCAGCCACTTACGGCTCGCTTTCCGCGGCCGACCACAGCCGGGAACTGCGCAAGGCGGTGATCGCCGCCACGGTCGGCACCACCATCGAATGGTACGACTTCTTCATCTACGGCACCGCCGCCGGGCTGGTTTTCAGCAAGCTCTACTTCCCGAACTCGGACCCGACCGTCGGCACGCTGCTGGCCTTCGCCACCTACGGCGTCGGCTTCGTCGCCAGGCCGGTGGGAGCCGCGATCTTCGGTCACTACGGCGACCGCATCGGCCGCAAGGCGACGCTGATCGCCACCTTGCTGCTCATGGGTATCGCCACCTTCCTCATCGCCTTCGTGCCGACCTATGATTCGATCGGCATCTGGGGCGGCATCATCCTGACCATATTGCGCTTCGTCCAGGGCGTCGGCGTCGGCGGCGAATGGGGCGGCTCGGTGCTGTTGTCGATGGAATGGACGCGCAGCAACAACAACCGCGGCCTGGTCGCAAGCTGGCCGCAATTTGGCGTGCCTTCGGGCCTGTTCCTGTCGACCATCGTCATGCTGGCCGCCAATTCCTGGTCGGGCGACCAGTTCCTCAACTGGGGCTGGCGCGTGCCGTTCTTCCTCAGCATCATCCTGGTGGGGATCGGTCTCTGGATCCGGCTCGGCATCCTCGAGACGCCGGTGTTCCAGAAGCTCCTTGCCCAGAAGAAGATCGCGCGCGCGCCGATCCTCGAAGTCATCCAGAAGCAGCCGAAGCAGATCATCCTCTCGGCCCTCTTGCGCATGGCGGAACAGGCGCCGTTCTATCTCTTCACCGCCTTCGTCTTCGCCTACGGCGTCGGCACGCTGAAAATGCCGCGGGAATTCATCCTCACCGCGGTGCTGGTGGCGGCCTGCCTGTCCTTCGTCACCATCCCGCTTTCGGGCCACATCTCCGACCGCATCGGCCGGAAGAAGATGTACCTGATCGGCGCGGCGGCGGTCGGGCTGTTCGGCTTCCTCTATTTCGGCATGCTGGATACGGGGATTCCCTCGGCGATATTCATCGCCATCGTGCTGTCGCTCGTTCCGCATGACATGCAGTACGGGCCGCAGGCGGCGCTGATCGCCGAGGCCTTCACGCCGCGGCTCAGATACAGCGGTGCGTCGCTGGGCTATCAGCTCGCCTCGGTGTTCGCGGGCGGCCCGGCGCCCTTGATCGCCACCGCGCTGTTCGCGGCCTATCACACCGGTTACGCCATCGCCATCTACATCGCCGCCTGCTCGGTGATAAGCCTGGTGTCGGCGGCGTTCATGCCGGATCACACCGGCAAGGACGTGTCGCAGGAATACGACGACTGAGCGTCCCGGGTGAGGGGCGTAGCAAAGCCATCGCCCAAGCCGAGGGCGATGGCGTCTTGCGAAGCCTAAAAGGATTGAGGGGAAAGGGGCGGGGCGCCGAAAGCGTCCCGCCCTTTGCTTTTGGAGCGCAATCGGGCCGATAGAAACGACGGCTGGGGTCCGGCCTATCCCTTCCCGGGCCGAGTCTGTTCAGCCCTTGCCTTTCCCGGCGGAAGCCCCGATCTTGAGGGGCATGGGAATGGTCTCCCGTACCGCGCGTCTGTGGGCCGTCTTGGGCCCGACCAATACCGGCAAGACCCACCTCGCCATCGAGCGCATGCTCGGCCATCAGAGCGGCATGATCGGCTTTCCGCTGCGCCTCTTGGCGCGCGAGAACTACGACCGGATCGTGGCGCTAAAAGGCGCCCGCGCGGTGGCGCTGATCACCGGCGAGGAGAAGATCGTCCCGCCCAACCCATCCTATTACGTCTGCACGGTCGAATCGATGCCCTTGGACCGTCCGGTGGATTTCCTGGCGGTGGACGAGATCCAGCTTTGCGGCGACGCCGAACGCGGCCACGTCTTCACCGACCGGCTGCTGCACGCGCGCGGGGTTTTCGAAACCATGCTGCTCGGCTCGGACACCATCCGCCCGCTGCTGCGGCGCCTTGTTCCGGAAGCTGAGATCGCGTCGCGGCCGCGCTTTTCCACACTGCGCTATACCGGCGCCAAAAAGCTCACCCGCCTGCCGCCCCGGAGCGCGGTGGTCGCTTTCGCCGTGGCCGACGTCTTCGCGCTCGCCGAGGCGATGCGCCGCCGTCAGGGCGGCACCGCGGTGGTGATGGGCGCGCTCAGCCCGCGCGCGCGCAACGCCCAGGTGGGCTTGTTCCAGTCGGGCGAGGTCGATTACCTGGTAGCGACCGACGCCATCGGCATGGGCCTGAACATGGATCTCGACCATGTCGCCTTCGCGCGCCTGGTCAAGTTCGACGGCTTCGCGCCCCGCCGCCTGGCGCCCGCCGAAATCGCGCAAATCGCCGGCCGCGCCGGCCGGCACATGAGCGACGGCAGCTTCGGCGTCACCGACGCGATTTCCGAACTGGCGCCCGAGACCGTCGAGGCGGTGGAGAATCACCGCTTCGATCCGCTGCGCCGGCTGTTCTGGCGCAATGCGCGGCTCGATTACCGCTCCTTGGGCGGGTTGATCGGCTCGCTCGAAACCCGGCCCAATACCCCGGGCCTGGCGGCGGCGCGGCCGGCCGACGATCTGCTGGCGCTGCGCGCGCTGGCGCAAATGTCCGACATCGCGCTGCTGGCCAAGAGCCCCGCCGCAGTGCGGCTGTTGTGGGAGGTTTGCCAGATCCCGGATTTCCGCAAAGTGATGAGCGACAACCATGCGCGTTTGCTGGCGCAGATCTACCGGCATCTGGCCGGCGCGTCGGGCCGGTTGCCGACCGATTGGGTGGCCGGGCAGATGAGCCGCCTCGACCGTCTCGACGGCGACATCGACACGTTGATGGCGCGGATATCCCATGTCCGCACCTGGACCTACATCACCCACCGCGGGGATTGGCTCGGCGACGCGCCTTCCTGGCAGGAGCGCGCCCGCGCCATCGAAGACAGTCTCTCCGACGCGTTGCATGACCGCATCACCCAGCGCTTCGTCGATAAGCGTTCGGCCGTGCTGGTGCGCAAGTTGGCGGCCAGCGGCGATCTCCTGGCTTCGGTAAGCGCGGCCGGCGCGGTCAAGGTCGAGGGCCATGATGTCGGCAGGCTCGATGGCTTCCGCTTCCGTCCCGATCTCGCCGATTCGAGCGCGGGCACCAAGGCCCTGATCGCCGCGGCGCAGCGCGTGTTGCGCGGCGAGATCGCGCAGCGCGTCAATCTGCTGGAACGGGCGGAAGATGCGGAATTCGATTTGACGCCCGCGGGAGCGGTGACCTGGCGCGGCGGCGATGTGGGCAGGCTGGCGCCGGGCTCCTCCGCCTTGGCGCCGAAAGTCGAGGCGCGGCACAGCGATTTCTTTGCCGGCGAACAGCGCGAAATCGTGCGCCGCCGCCTGGCGGCTTTCGTCGCGGCGCATTTGCGCGGCAAGCTGGCGGCGCTTTTTCAGGCGCGCGAGTCGCCGCTTTCGGGCGCATCGCGCGGCCTCGCTTTCCAGCTGGGCGAGGCGCTGGGAGCGTTGCCGGCGGCGCCGGCGGCGCCGCTCGTCGCCGCCCTGGCCGCGTCCGACCGCAAGCGGCTTGCGCGTTTGGGCGTGCGCTTCGGCGTCGAGTCGATCTACAGCGAGCCGCTGCTGAAGCCCGCCGCCGTGCAATTGCGCGGCCTGTTGTGGGCGTTATCCTCCGGCCGGCCCGTCCCCCAAATTCCCAAGGGCACGGCGGCGGCGCGCGATCCCGAAATCGCCGCTTCGGCCTATGCCGCGATGGGTTATCGCGTGCTGGGAAGCCGCGTGCTGCGGCTCGACCGGGTCGAGCGCTTGGCCGCGCGCGCCCGTGCGCTGGCCAGACAGGGCGCTCTCGCGGCATTGCCCGAACTCGCCGCTATCGCCGGCTGCACGCGCGAAGACTTGCCCGGGGTGCTGACGGCTTTGGGCTATCGCGCCGCCATGCTGGACGGCCAAATGGTCGGCTTCCGGCCCGCGCGGCGCGTTGGGCCGCGCAACCGCCGCGACCCAGCGCTTCCGGCCGACGGTCCGTTCGCCAAGCTCAAGGAGTTGACCCTGGCGCGATGAATGATGCGGCCCTCCGCCTCGACAAGTTCCTGTGGCATGCGCGCCTGGCGCGTTCGCGCTCCTTGGCGGCGCGGCTTTGTCTCGGCGGGAAAGTGGCTGTCGGCGGCGCGCCGGCGCTCAAGCCGCATCATCCGGTGCGCGTCGGCGACCGGCTGACGATCGAACGCGGGCGCTGGCTTCGCCGCATCGTCGTCCGGTCCTTGCCGCAGCGCCGCGGCGGCGCGGCCGAGGCGCTGCTGTGCTACGACGAGCCCGAGCCGCCCTGCGCGCTCCCGGCCGAGCCCTGGATTCCGCTCATCGATGAGGAAATCTCCGAAACCGCCTAGGCGTCGCATTTGCGCCAGGCGCCGATGTCGAGATGCAGATGGTTGGCGTGGTCGCTGTTGGTCTCGGGCGTCAGCACCATGCTGAAGATGCCGCACGCGCCCTTGGCCACCGCGCGCAGGAAATCGCGCTTCGGCCCGCGCGGATTCCAGTCCTGCTTGACCGAGATCACCGTGCCGTCGGCGAGCATGAAGCCGGCGATGTCGATGGCGTTGCCCTTGGCGTGCTCGCTCCATTCCCCGCCCGGGCGGCCGCGGCAGGAATAGGTGCCGAAATGGATGATTTGCCGGACGCCCTGGTTGAAGCGGGCCTGCGCCTGGGGCACCACCACCTCGCGCGTGAACCGCTCGATCTTCAAGGCCAGATCGCAGCTCATCAGCGCCGGACGCGAAAGCGGCACGCCGGTCGCGCTGACGCGCACCGAATCGTAGATCGGGCACGGTCCTTCGGGCGCATCCTCTTTCACGTATTTGACGTTGAACTGGCCGAGCTGGGCGAGGCAGACATCCGGCGACAGCCGGGGCGGCGGACGCGGCGGCTCATAGCGCGATCCGCAACCGGCCAGCGGCAGCATCACGGCGAGGAACAGGGCGGCGCGACTCGGCTTCGGCATCCGCATCACCCGTCACAGAATCACAGCGGATTCCGCGCCCGCAACCGGAATCTTGCGCGCCTTGCGCTGGCGGGGCCGGGTGGGCCAAGGTGCCGGGCCATGAAGGAAAGCGCTCTCCGCCAGGCGTTTCAGGGCAAGCGCGCCGTCACCGCCGGCGGCTTGGGGCTCATCGGCTCGAATCTGGCGCATTGCCTGTGAGCGCGGCATGACCGGAAAAATCCCTCAGACCGATCCGCGCGCCTCCTATCTGGCATTGCGCGGCGCTATCGATCGCGCGGTCGGGCGCGTGCTCGAAGGCGGCCGTTATATCCTGGGCGAAGAGGTCGCGGGATTCGAGCGTGAATTCGCGTCCTATATCGGGCAACGCCACGGCATCGGCGTCGCATCGGGCACCGATGCGCTGGTGCTGGGCTTGAAGGCGCTCGATCTGCCGCCGGGTTCCTACGTCGCCACCGTTTCGCATACCGCGGTCGCGACCGTGGCGGCGATCGAGCTGGCGGGACTGAAACCGCTGCTGCTGGATATCGAGCGCGCTACCATGACGCTCGATCCCGAGGCGCTGGCGCGCGCGCTTGAAAAGCCGCCGGGGAGAATATCCGCCGTCATCCCGGTGCATCTCTACGGCCAGGCCGCCGATCTCGGCGCCATCCTGCCCGCGGCCGCTAGGCACGGCCTCAAGCTGATCGAGGATTGCGCCCAATGCCACGGAGCATCTCTCGGCGGCAAACGGCTCGGCGCTTTCGGCGACCTGTCCTGCTTCAGCTTCTATCCGACCAAGAATCTGGGCGCTTTCGGCGACGGCGGCGCGGTTCTCGCCGGCGATCCCGGCCTCGCGGCGCGGCTCGCGGCGCTGCGCGAATACGGCTGGCGCGAACGCTATGTCAGCGAGCGGCCGGGCATGAATTCGCGTCTCGACGAGCTTCAGGCGGCGGTGCTGCGGGTGAAACTGGCCGGTCTCGACGCCGGCAATGCGCGCCGCGCCGCCATCGCCGACCGTTATGACCGGGGATTGCAGGATACCGGGCTGCTCCTGCCGGCGCGGCGCGGCGGCGCAACCCATGTCTTCCACCAATACGTGGTGCGGACGGCGAAACGCGACGCGTTGCGCAAGAATCTCGAGCAACAGGGCATCGGCACCGGCATCCATTATCCGCTGCCGGCGCATCTCCAGGATGCTTATCGCGGCCGGATAGCGCTTGACCCCGCGGGCCTCGGCGAAAGCGAACGGGCCGCGCGCGAGGTCCTGAGCCTGCCGATGTTCCCGGAACTGGATGAGGAAGCGGTCGCGCGCGTGATCGCGGCGATCCGCAAATCGCTCTAGAGCCGGTAGAGGATGTCTGCTTTACCCCCGATAACGGACATGGCTCGACACGAATGGTAGGTCCGCTTTGTGCCAAAGGCCGCGGGAATCTAGGACTTCTACTTTCGCCATTCGATGAAAGCTAGGACTCAGGACCCCAAACCACGGCGTACATGATCATGTCGATAGCTGTGCCGTCAGCCGCCAATGGCAGCAGCAGCAGTTCGACATCACGGGGTACGTAAACAGCCTGATATTCAGATTCGCCAGAATAGGATGCAGGGGCACGATTCTCGATAACACCGGTCAATTGTTTACGGACTTGTTGGGCGTGTTTTGGCGCTGAAATCTCGTCGACGCTTTTGTTCGTCATATCCTTACCCATACGCTGGGAAAGGTTTGACCCGTGAATGCGATAGTGGAAGCGCAGCGGATTATACGAAACATCGAGCAGCGACAGGTTTCCCATGATGTATATGAGGTCCAGCGGATCGAAATCCGCGCGGCTGGGGAACTCGCGCCCGCGCCGACGACCTTCCCAGTCGCTCAACAGGCGTTTCAGGCGACGTGAGGTAATATTTAAATTTGTAGAAGCCCCAAGCATCCAATGGACGTATTACGGTAGGTAATAAGATCATAGGTTCGGAATATACCCAGAGCATCTACTCGGCCCTTCGTTCGGTGATAGTCGTTATGGTCGGTGGAATGCCGGGTGGCGGCGGGCTGTGCGGTTTTGCCGGCGGTTTGCGAAATAGCCGGATGCCAGCGAGTTCCAGCCGAGCGGTGATCGCCGCGTCTCAGCCGTGTTGGTTCACAAGGACGTGGGCGGCGTGCCGGATGTCCAGGTCAGAGATTAATTCGTCGCCATTCACGGCTGATAACTCCGCATTATCATCTTCATCTCGAGGCTGGGGTTTGATTGCGGAGAATTGAAATCGCCATATAACATCGCCTCTTAGCATGGCGGCCTCCAAGCACGCTTGATGCTCAATCTGTTAGATGGTTAAACTCACTGATAGGTCGCTCGCGAGGCACCACTGACAGGAGTAAAGCGATGGGTCTGATCCTCCTCTTGATTGTTCTGATTATACTTTTCGGCGGTGGCGGTTTCTATTATGGGCCGCCCTACCACTACTATGGCGGAGGACTCGATCTGATCCTCTTGATCGTCCTTATCGTAATTCTGGTAAGGCGCGCGTAGAGGATCGTTTGCGATTTTTTGAACGGCCTGGAATTTCAGCTTCTGAGTGATTGATAATTAACAGTTATCGCTATCCGGCAAACCAGCGTCGATCGCTGTCCGCTTTGGTCAGAAGTGGACATGGCAGCATGACATTGGAATGTCCGGTGTACCCCAATTACGGATGCTCTGCCGACAGCATCCCGCATTAGGTTTTTGGCGGGCACGAGGGGTAACGTATCTTCTAAACCCAAATGGGCCCGCTAGTTCCGCCTCGCCCGGCAGCCGTTCAGGAACAGATTGACTGTATCGCGTACCCATCTCTCAAGCTCGGGCGGCGTCATTGGCGTACCCAGCCCGAGGGAGCGCCGCTGCGGGAGCGACACCACCATCTGTAGGAATTGCGCTGCAGCGAACGGGGTATTATCGAGCACGATGTGACCGGCGTGTACTTCGCCCTCGAGGAGTGCCGCGATTCGGGTAATGGCCTCGTTTCTGCCGCGCTGTTCGGACACGACTTTCGCGAGCTCGGGGAATCGCGTGGCTTCCGCCAAGATGACCCGGTAGAGCGCCAACGCATGCGACGAGAGCGCGGCGCGCAATATGACTTGCGCCGACCGCGTCAGGATCTCTTCGATCGTGCCGCCCTCGAACAGGCTGACATCGTCTTGCGGGCGTAAGCGCTCGACGACGCGGTGCACTACCGCGGCGAACAGCTCGGCCTTGTCCTTGTAGCGACTGTAGAAGGTGCGTTTGGAGATGTGCGCGCGTCGCGCGATCGCCTCGATGCTGGTGACGCCATAGCCCTCGGTCAGGATCAAATCGGTAGCGACGTCGAGGATGTTCTCGCTAAGCCGCGCGGCGCCGGCACTCGAGGGGCGGCCGCCGCGGCGCGGCGCCGTCCGCTTTCTCCTCGGACGGGGCTTACCAGCAGTCGGCACGTTCTTAGCGCGGACTGTAATAGCTCGGCGGATATCCCGGCGCATAGGAGTAGCCCGGCGGTGGTGCGTTGTATCCCGGTGGCGGAGGAGGAGCGTAGTAAGCCTGAGGCGGCGGTGCATAATAAGATTGAGGCGGCGGGGCGTAATATGATTGAGGCGGTGGTGCGTAATAAGGCTGCGGCGGCTGCGCATAATATGCGGGCGCATTCAGCGGTGCGGTGGCGAGCGCGATTGGCGCTGTCAGCAGCGTAACGGCACCCACGACCAGCGCAGTGCCTGCGGCAGCCAGCCCAAAGAGCGGGAATCCATGGTCACGGCCGCGCGCCAAGGCAGGTGACAACGGTGTAGCGACAAGGGAAACGGCAATTGCGGTGCTTATGATGGCGGATTTGTACTTCAACATGGTGCCCTCCCAGGAGCGACGGCGGTGGCAGCTCCACTGCATGACAAATCATATATAGGCCTACAACGGATGAAACGCTACTGTACCGTAGCGTTTATTATTTATGTGTACTATTACATTGATTCGATAGGAGAATCCTCCCTTTCTCTTTCGGCAAGGATGGTCAACAGCAGCCGCGCCCGGTTTCCGGACGGACGGCTCAACACCGCCTCGATGGGCGCACCGCCGGGGCTGATAAACATCACTTGGGTAACAACACGGCCGCCCGCTTCGTCATGCCCGGGGATATCGGTCTTGCCGATTGGACTGCGGTGAGAACCGGCCGATCCAGCCAGAGATCCGGGGCGGTCGCGTCGGGCCGAAACAGCGCGATCGACAGGAGGCCAACCACGACGGCGGCCACAGCTGCGATCAGCCGAGCGGCCAATTGCAGATACTCCATAGTGGTGCAGATTCGAATTCCAGAACAGCAACCTCCGATAGGATTGCTTCTGCGTGCCTGCGCGGGTTCAAATCAAGATCTCGGAACTGCTGAGGTCAACCCCGCTTATCGTGGCTATCTAATATTGCTTCGGAGAAGGGCGTGACTATTGTCTGCATATGGGGCATTCCCAATTTGAATCTTTTGGTTTGACTGGATGCGCAAAATTATCGCGTGGTTTCCATGCGTGATACATCTCGCATTCCATTTGGTACGCGATACGCGGAGAAAACGCAGCAGCGTAGGCAAAACTGGCGTAACTGCTGATATGCTTTAATAATTGTACCGCCAAATCGTCTGATCTTCCGACTAGATGTGGTTCAATCTGTGAAGTTTTGTGTGCTCCGACGACGTACGCGCCCGAAATCTTTTCGGGGATGGCCAATGCCACGCCCTCTGAATTGAGAGGATAAGGACCCTTAAGCGACGGAACAGCCATTTGCGTCTTCCCCATTTGGAATAGACCAATCATTGCGTAAGAGTGATGGCGGAACTGGTGGTGCCGTTGCCCGAGCCCGAGCCGCCCGAGCAGGAAAATTGGTACTGCATGTCGTTTCCGTAATTGTAGGTGTCCGGATTACCGCCCATGTCGTTCCAGTCATATTGGTAGGTATTGCCGCTGAGGTTTGAGCAACTCGTCGCGGCGTTGGTCATTTCCGTGGACATCTTCGGCCCGCTTCCGCAACCGTTGCAGTTGCCGCTGCCCGAGCTGTAGGTGTTCTCGCTGTTGCCCGAAGTGGTGTAGCAAGACCCCTGCGGAGCGCTGGGAAAGGTCATCGTACCGCCGCTGGTGGTGCCCTTCTCGACCACCAGGGCGCAATCCTGAGTGGTCTCATAGACCCCATGCGTGCCAGTGTTAGCGCCGCCGGGAGCGATGTCGTAATCCGCAGAGGGCGGCTGCAAGCTCGTATATAGCCATTGTGTGTCTCCGGGATGAGAACCGTAATAGTTGTTGCCATAGTTGCAGCCGCCCAGGGAGGTGGGCCGCGCGCCGGTGATATTTTCCATGGCGAAGCCGATCTGCTGGCTGGCGGCGACTTGGAAAGTCGCCGTACTGGGCGGACTGGAACTATTGTTGGACCAGAGCAAATTCATCGCCGAAGCAGCCGGCACGCCGCCACTGGCCGGCACGATGTACCAATAGATCTCGTTGGTGTCGCAGGCGTAGCTCACGAAACCGGCCGTATCGAAGGTCGCGGTGACGATTGGATTATTCGCCGTAGCCGAGGTGGTGATGGTCATCGTGGGCTGCCACAGCGACATCAGCGTGGTCGGGATCGTCGTGGTGGCGGTAACGGTCATGGTGAAGGAAGCGATGGTGCCGCCCGAGCTGGTGGTGCCCGGCGTCACGGTGAAGGTGACGCCGCTGTTGGGCGGCAATGCCGGGGTGGCGGTGTTCATGTAATTGGTGGCGGCGGCCGTGCCGAGCGCCTGGCCGGCGGAGCCGGAGCTAACATAGGCAGCGGCGCCGGCTAGCGCGGACTGATCCGTGGCGGCTTGCAGCTGGGCCTTGAATTGTACCGCGCGCGCGTAATCGACGCCCGCGCCCACCGCCAGGAAAAGCGGAATAATCATCAGCGCGAACATGATCGCGGTGACGCCGCGTTTATCCCGAACGAGAGATGCGGCGAATTGAAAAAAACGACGCGGCAAAGACCGTCCTCAAAGAGGGAAAAGTGCGAATGCCGCCGCTTTCTTAATCGCTCCTCCTTACATCAACCTGACACGAGCTTTTTTTCTGAGACGAGAGCCGCTTTTCCGATTCACCTGGCACGCGTGCTATATCTGGACCCCAGGAAATGCTGCGCTTCGGGAACGAGTGCGCGATGAGGTTACTAATCGTTGAGGATAACGAGGAGCTTGCAAAACTGCTCAGCGAAGGGCTGGTTGCGGCCGGCTTTGCCGCCGATGTTGTCGGCAATGTTGGCGACGCACACCAAGTGCTGACCACAAAACATTACTCCGCCGTAGTTCTCGATCTCGGCCTGCCTGATGAAGATGGCGCTGCCGTATTACGCGCGCTCCGCCTGCGCGAGAATCCTATTCCGGTTCTCGTGCTCACCGCCAGGAGTGGCGTCTACGACCGCGTTGCCGGCTTACGGGACGGGGCCGATGATTACCTGGTCAAGCCCTTTGCCTTCGAGGAACTCGTCGCACGAATACAGGCGCTACTGCGTCGGCCAGGCCATCTCCTGGCGCGTTTGCTGCGTGTCGGTAACATTGCCTTCGATACTGAGGCGCGGCAGGTTTTTCTTGACGACAAGCCCCAGATCTTTCAAGCCCGTGAGATTGCCGTTCTCGAAATTCTGATGAGGCGTAGCGGTCGTGTGGTGCCGAAGCAGTTGGTCGAAGATCAGTTATTCGGCCTTTCGTCGAATGCCGGTTCGAACGCAGTCGAGGTGTATGTTCACCGGCTGCGCAAGCAACTCACCGATGCCGGCGCTAATGTACAAATTCATACCATTCGCGGCGTGGGCTATCTCATCAAAGAAGCTAATTCATGATGCCGCGTTTCAAATCGATTCTCTCACGCATCATTTTTCTGCATATCCTGGTCATCGGCATCACTGCAATCGTATTGCCATCTGCGATTTATCTTCTCTTGAACGCGACCGCCACCAATCTGCAAAATCAAACACTGCGCAATCATGCCGACATCATTTCGCAATACCTTAGTTTAACGCCAGAGGGACGTTGGAATTTAGAACTTCCTGCAGACCTATTGGCTCTTTATGCTCACGGATACAACGGCTTTGCGCTTTCCGTAGCCGATGATTCCGGCAAGACTTTATTCTCGTCTCTAGCCGATCATTCGCAAATTTTTCCTTCTGATACTCATGCCGCCGAGCCGGTGTATTTTACGTCCTCGTATTTGCATGAAGCACGGGACGCGCCCATCTATTATGGCGTAAGCATACCCGAGCACCGCGACGGTCATACCGCATGGATTCAGATAGCGCAGAATCTTGAACATCCTGACGTTATCGTCGATGATATTGTCGCTGCGTTCCTATTTCGGATTGGTTGGATCGTAATCCCCATCCTGTTTCTTCTGTTTGCAATCGATATCGTGATAGTCCGGCGCGCAATTCGTCCTATAGTGAACGCATCAAAAAGTGCTCAGGCAATCGAGCCATCCAGACTTGAGTCGCGCCTACCAACGAGCAATATGCCGAGTGAAATTCTGCCGCTTGTAGACGCCATCAATAATGCATTGGATAGGCTTGAAAAAGGGTTCCGTATTCAGCGGGATTTCACCGCCGATGCAGCTCATGAGTTGCGAACGCCGTTGACCCTTCTTCGTACACGCATCGACACCCTTCCTGATCGTAAAATTGCGGGTGAATTGCGTTCTGATATTGAAGGGATGAGCCGTCTTGTCCATCAGCTCCTTCAAATCGCCGAGCTTGAGAGCTTTACCGTCGATCCCGATGAACTAATCGACCTTCAAAACATCGCTTCAGGCGTCGTCGGCTTCATGGCTCCCCTCGCGCTCGCACAGGACAAAAATATTGCTCTCATGGGAGTCGAAGCCCCCGTGTGGATTAGGGGCAATTCCGATGCCGTGTTTCAAGCCATACGTAACGTCGTGGAGAATGCGATACGGCATACTGCACCAGGGACGACGGTCGAAGTTGAGATTGGGAAACGCGGCTCGGTGCGTATTCTTGATCGAGGGTCAGGAATACCCGAAAAGGATCACGAATTGATTTTTCGCCGCTTTTGGCGGCGTGACAGGAGGCGTTCAGGCAGCACCGGGCTTGGTCTTGCCATCGTATCCCGCATTATCGAAGCTCACGCAGGCACGATAACCGTTCAGAACCGCCCTGAGGGGGGCGCGGCTTTTGTGCTGAATTTCAATCTGTCTAGGGAGTCCAAGGGGTCCGTTTGACGGAGTCCGCCTTGGGTCAAAAGCCGACATAGCGCAATGACATTAGAATGTCCGCTTTACCCCCAAGCGGACATTGACGGGGGCCTTTAAGAATCCACGCTCTAGAGCCGGTTCAACAGCGCCACCCCGGCGAGGATCAAGGCGATGGCGCCGATCTTGCCGGGCGTCAGCGATTCGTCCCAGGCGAAATGCGCCACCACCGCCACCACCACATAGCTCACCGCCACCGAGGGATAGGCCACCGAGACCGGAATCTTGCGGATGGCGATGAGATAAAGAATGGCGGCGCAGCCGTAAAATCCCATGCCGATGATGGTATAGACGTTCAGGATCTGGGCCGCGAAATCGGCGGTGCCTTGCGCGCCGCTTTTGAGCAGAAGCTGGCCACAGACCGCGATCAGTATGCCGCCGAACAGCGCGGCGTAATAAGGCAGCAAAAGGGGCATCACACGCTCCTGACGATTCCGGGACGCGCCGCGCGCTCGGCCGCCTCGTTGTGCGACACCTCGCGCACCACGGTTTGCGGCTTGCGGTTGACGGTCAAGTAAAGCCGGCCGAGATATTCGCCGATCAGCCCCAAGATCAGCAGCTGCACGCCCGAAAGCAACATCACCGCCACGGTAAGCGACGCCCAGCCGGGCGGCGTCTGCTCGAAGAAGATGGCGTCCACCGCCGCCCAGGCCGCGCCGATCACCCCGAGAATGCTCAGGCCGAAGCCGCCGAAGGTGGCGAGGCGCAGCGGCATGACCGAGAAATTGACGAACATGTTGAGCCACAGCCGCACCAGCCGGCGCAGATTGTAGTTGCTGCTGCCGTGGGCGCGCGCCAGATGCTCGACCTCGAGGCTCTCGATGCGCTGCGTCACCTGCAGCAGCAATCCGTCGATGTAAGGGAAGGGCCCGTCATAGGACGTGGCGTTGCCGACGGCGAAGGCGCTGATGCAGCGGAAGCTCGAGAGATAGAGGCCCTTCGGCTTGTCGAGCACGAAATCGGCGACGCGGTTGGTGAAGCGGCTGCCGAGATTGCGCCAGCCGGCGTGCTGTTTCTCGATCGGCCGGGCATAGACCACGTCGGCGCCGGTGGCTTGCGCGTGGCGCAACAGGCGCAGCACCTCGCCCGGCGGGTTCTGCAAATCGTCGTCCATGGTGATGACGTGCGATCCGCGCGCCTGGCGCAACCCCGCCATCACCGCGTTGTGTTCGCCGTAATTGCGCGCCAGATCGACCAGCGTCACCGGCACGCGCGTCCGGCGGGCAAGCTCGCGGCACACCTCCAGGCTGTCGTCCGGGCTGTTGTCGTTGACCAGCACGATCTCGTGCCCGCCCGGAACCTCCAGCCCGGCGAGCGCCGCCACCAGCGCGCCGATGCTTTGGGCGCCGTTATAGACCGGGATGACGATGCTGAGCGCGAAACTGGTCATGGCCTCACTCCGGCCGCCAGAATCGAGCCCCCGAAGGGAAGACGCAAGCCCCATGCGAAGAGCCGGGCGAGCAGGCGCGATTCGCCAGCCGCCGCCGCGGCCAGCAGCCATTCCAGCGGCTGCGGCAGCACGGCCACGTCGCTGGCCTCATCGGCGCCGAGCTTGCGCCGCGCCACCATCAGGGGAAAGAGCAGGGTGTTCCAATAGCTGGTGCGGATGCGGACGAAGCCCGCCGCCGCCATCAGGCGCGCCACCTCATCCCGGGCGTAGCGCCTGGCATTGTCGACGGCGCGGTCATGCGCCGAGAACAGCCAGCGATAGGCCGGCAGGTTCAGCACCAGCAATCCTCCCGGCCTGAGGCAGCGGCGCATTTCCGAAAGCGCCGCCTGCTGGTCGACGCCGCTGTGACACAGCACGTCGGCGCTGAACACGGCGTCGAAGGCCATGGCGGCGAAGGGCAAGGCGTCGATCGAGCCTTGTATGATTGCCGCGCCGGCCTTATCGCGCGCGAAACGACAGGCGAGAGCGTCGCGGTCGATTCCGGCGCAGAACGCGGCGCCGCCCGCGTTCAGCCGCGCTAGGAAACCGCCGGTGCCGCAACCGGCGTCGAGCAACCGCAGGCTCCGGCCGTCGTCCGTGGCCGCCGGCGCCATCGCCGACCAAATCCGGATCAGGTTGCGGTGGAGCGCGCGGAACCACCACATTCGCTCTTCCGCCGCCGCCAGGCGCTCATACTCGCCGCGTTCCACCGCCGCCCCTCAGCCGCCGATGGCGCTATGCCGCGCCTGCGCCAGGATGGCGCGGCGGTCGAGCACCACCGACAACAGCGTGCCCATGCGCTCGACGCGGTAGATTTCCTTGCCGGTCACCGTCTTGTTGCATTCATCCTTGGTGAAGGCGATGACGAATTGGGCGTTGTCGCGGTCGGGGGTGAAGATGAAATTGGGCGGGAAGTAATAAGCGGCGGAAACCGGCGGCCCGCAGGCGAACACCGTGAAATCGTGGTCCATGAAATCGGCGCCGTATTCCTGGCGCAGGGTATTCTCGAGCGCCTGCGAATCCTCGGCGTAGGAATTGGCCCAGTAATCGAGCTTGAACAGCCCCTCGGCGCCGTGCGTGCCGCCGACGAAGGCGTTGTAATAGACGTATTCGTCGGGATGCAGCATGACCATGACCGAAACCTGGACCAGGCCGTAAAGCACGAGCGCGGCATAAACCGGGCCGCGGAACCGCATGTGCGCCAGACGGTCGAGCGCAATGTCGGCGACGATCGCGGCGGTCACGGCGATCAACGGCAGCACGAAGATGAAGTGCCGCATGCCGTCGAACAACACCGCCTTGATCGCCACCGCATAGGCGACCGGGAACACGATGGCGAATCCCAACACGGCGTAGCCGATGATTTTGTCGCGCCCGGCTTTGCGCCAGCCGCCGCGCCTGAGGCCGAAATACGCCGCCACCGGCGCCGCCGCCAGCAGGATCAGCTCCAGCTCGGGCAAGGCCAGCAGGATGTAGGTGGGCAGGTATTCCCAAGGCAGGTCGCCCGCCGGCACGTATTCGCCGGCGAACAGCGTGCGAAAGGGAAAGATCTCATGCGAGAAATATATGAGCGCCTTGACCGGGTTGACGAAGGGCGATTGTTGCGCCCAGGGCCAGAAGAACAGCATCACCGGATAGGCCACCAGCACCACCGGCGCCAACACGCGCCAGAAGCAGGTCCAGGAATCGGCGGCCGCGCCCTTGAGGCTGCGCGTCTCGCCAAGCCGCCATAGCACGAACAGCAGCAGCGCCAATCCGACATAGAACAGGATCAGCAACCCGCCGACGCGCACCGCCAGGGCCAGCCCTGCGGCCAGCCCCAGCTTGGCGACCAGCCGCCAATCGGGGCGGGGCAAGCCCGGCAGCAGCCGCACCAGGAAATAGAGCGACCACGCCATGCCGACGGCGAAGGGCGCGTCCTTCGGGTTGTTGTACATCTGGCCGTAGAAATTGGGCGTGAGCGCGAGGAAAAGCGCGGCGAAAAACCCCGCGCGCGGCCCGGCCAGCGCCTTGCCCAGCTTCCAGGTTCCGACGATGCCGACCAGGCCGATCAGCGCATCGAGAAGATGCCGCGTCTCGTAGGTGCCGAAGGGCGAGATGCGGTTCAGCGCCGCCGCGGTCATGTCGAAACCCGCGCCGTAGTTGAACAAATCGAGGTAATGCAGGCTCGACTGGTCTTTGAATCCGGTGAGGTAATAATTGAGCACCGCCTCGCCGTACCAATTGTGCACGTCCTCGTCCCAGGTGACACCGTAATCGGTGAAGGTGGCCAGGATCAGCACCAGCACGACGAAAAACAGCGCCAGCGCCAGGTGATTCCAGGACAGCCGCCAACCCGCCAGCTCGAGACCCACGCGGCCGTCCGCGTTTTTCCCGATCCCGCTCATAAACCCACGCCCGCCAGCATCGCTGGCAGAACCCGCTCGGCGTCGAAATACGCCGCGGCGATGTCCCGCGCGGCGCGGCAGTGCCGCGGATAATCGGCGTTGATGGATTCAATCGCGGCGAGCGCGCCGTCCGTGTCGGAATAGTCGAACAAGCCCTCGCCCACCGGATAGAAGCGCGAGAAGCCGGTATCCATGGTCACCACCGGCCTGCCCGAGGCGAGATAGCACACGCTGCGGTCGCTGAACCAGCCGCTGCGCGGCCGCACATAAATGTCCTTGGCGACGGTGAATTCGCCGCGCGATGCCCGGATGAAATCGCCGTACTCGCCGAGGGTGAGCGACACCGCGCGCGCGTCGAGCACGCGCCAGCCATTGGCCTTGATCTCGCGTTCGGCCTCGGGCGGCGCGGAATTGAGCGCGACCGTGAAATCCTGCTTGGAACGCTTCGGCAGATCGAGGAAGCGCAGGAAGTTGACGTGCTTGGACCAGACATAGCGCTCGCCTTGGAAGTCGATGTTCTTGCCCTTGTTCTCCCAGGTGGCGATGGTCGAGAAACTCGCGCCGCCCGGGTCGCCGGCCGGCCAGAGCTCGAGCACCACCGGCGGTCGCGTCGGTTGCCACTTGATGCCGCACAGCGGCACGATCCAGCCAGGGCCGCCGACATTCTCGCCATAGGTGAAGAAATGGGTGTGGGCGTCGAGATAGGCCCGCGCGTCGGCGTCGGCTTCGGCGTATTTGATCTGCTCATAGACCGGATCGGTGTCAACCATGACGCGGCGCCGGCAGGCCATGTGATGCGCGCGCAGCCGGGTCGCGCCGCACAGATTGAACAGCGCGTCGGCGCCCTGGAACAGCGCCGCCACCGCCTCGCGCGTCATGCCGTGATAGCGGTCGTTGATCGCGTCCCAATAGGCCCAGCGCTGTCCGAGCCCGAAACGCTCCATCAGCCCTTTGAGATAGGCGATGTTGGGCGCGTTGTCGGTGACGATGCTGTTGAGCCGGGGGTCGTAGGGGTTGGCGCCGTGATCCTCGACATACCAGGCCTCGTAACCGAGGCGCTCGAAGCCCAGCAGGTAATGCAGCGCCTGCCAGGCGATGCCGGCCAGCGGCATTTGTCCCGCGAAATGCAGCACCACCACCCGTCCGCGCGCCGCCACGCCACCCGCCTTTCCGGCCGACCGTTCCCCCAAGGAGCGGCGACAATAGCAGAGCCCCCCGATCCCGCCAGTTCCCGCCTATTTGCCGGTTTCCAGGCGGCCCGGAACTATATATTATCAACATTGATAATATATTAGAGGTGGGCTGGATGGCGAGTCGGGACGGCTATGTGAATGCGACGGAGGCGGCGCGCGCGCTCGGCATCACCCGCGCCACGCTCTACGCCTATGTCAGCCGCGGGTTGATCCGCTCGGAGCGCAGCCAGGGCCGCTCGCGGCGCTATCACGAAAGCGACGTGGCATCACTCAAGCGCGGCGGCGAAAGCGCGGCGCGCCCGGATGTCGAGACCGCGATCACCTTGGCGCTCGGCGGCCGGCTCTATTACCGCGGCCGCGACGCGGCCAGGCTCGCCCGCGATCTTTCGGTGCGCGAAGCGGCCGCCCTGCTGTGGCAATCCTCCCCGGTGGCGAGCTTCGCCGCCGACAACCTGCCCGACCCGCTCGACAACCAGGAGGCGCTGCTGGAGGCGCTGGGCAGCCTGCCGCCGGCGGCGCGCGCGCGGGCGCTGCTGCAAGCGGCGACGGCGGCGGAACCGCAAGCGGCGGACAACACGGCGGAATTCTTCGGCTATGCCGGGGCGCGGCTGTTGCGCTTTCTCGCCGCCGCCATCGCCGGAATATCTCCCTCGGCGCGGCCGGTCGAGGCGGTGCTGGCCGAGGCCTGGAAGCTTGGTCGCGAGCATCGCCCGCTGCTGCGTGCGGCGCTGATCCTTTCGGCCGATGGCGGCATCGACGCGGCGAGCCAGGCCGCGCGCCTGGCCTGCGCCTCGGGCGTGCCGCCTTGGCAAGCGGTCGGCAGCGGCCTGGCCGTGCTGCGCCTGGCGGGCGCGGCACCGCTCTTTGCCGGCGCCGATCCGCGCGGCGGTTTGCTGCTGGAGATGCTGGGCGCCGGCACCGGCCCCGCCACCGCGCCGCCGCTCGAGGCGGCGCTGACATTGCTCGCGGCGCGGCTCGAATTGCCGCGCGGCGCGGCCGAGGCGCTGCTGCTATTGGGCCGCTCGATCGGCCTCATGGCGCATGTGGCGGAGGAAACCCTGGCCTTGCGCCATCTAAGACCGCGCGGCTGTTATGTCGGGCCGGCACCAGCCGTGATTTGAAGCGGACCCCCCCTATTTCTTTTGCCGGCCTTCGCCGGCGGGGGACCGCGCGGCTGCTATGTCGGGCCGGCGCCAGCCGTGACCTGAAGCGGGCAAAAATCCATAATTTGGCTGGGGTTGCACCGCTCCGGGCCGGCATGCTACCAGCCTCACGCAATAATCGTGCGAGCAAGACCGAGTAAAGCCCATGACCTATGTCGTCACCGAAGCCTGCATCAAATGCAAATACCTCGACTGCGTCGAGGTTTGCCCGGTCGATTGCTTCTACGAGGGCGAGAACATGCTGGTGATCCACCCCGATGAATGCATCGATTGCGGGGTGTGCGAACCCGAATGCCCGGTCGAGGCGATCGTGCCGGACAGCGACCCGCAGGCCGAGAAATGGCTCGAAACCAACACGCAATATGCCAAAACCTGGCCCAACATCACGCGCAAGGGGCCGCCGCCGCCGGACGCCGACAGCTTCAAGGACGTTCCCGATAAGTTCGCCAAGTTCTTCAGCCCCAACCCGGCCAAGCGCTAGGCCGGGCGGCAAACCGGGGCGGCCCGAAGCCGGCCAAAAACCAAGCGAATTCGGTAGTTTGCGGGGTGGCTTGCATCCGTTGCATGGCTCCCTTCTGGCTTTTCTCGACATTTTGTGTTATTTAGATGAACCGATGCACGGAATGTGCGTCTTCCCTGGTGAACCGTTTCCGCCGCCGCAACCCGTTTCGCGGCCGGAGGCTTTCTCGGGCCTTTGTTAAGCAATCCGCGGGATTCGTCCGTGCGCAAGAAAGAAGAGAAAACCATGCCTGAGAAGCTCGGCTTCACCACCGGCGATTTCGTCGTGTACCCGACGCACGGCGTCGGCAAGATCCTCGGCATCGAGGATCAGGAAATCGCGGGCTACCAGCTCAACGTCTTCGTCGTCCATTTCGACAAGGACCGCATGACGCTGCGCGTGCCGGTGGGCAAGGCGAAGGGCTCGGGGCTGCGCCGGCTTTCGACGCGCAAGGAGATGGACACCGCGCTCGCCAAGCTCAAGGGCAAGTCGCGCGCCAAGCGCACGATGTGGAGCCGCCGCGCCCAGGAATACGAGGCCAAGATCAATTCCGGCGATCCCGCTTCGATCGCCGAAGTGGTGCGCGACCTCTACCGCAATGTCGGCCAGCCCGAGCAGTCCTACAGCGAGCGCCAGATCTACCAGGCGGCGCTCGACCGGCTGGTGCGCGAATTCGCCGCCGTCGAAAGCATCGACGAGGCGTCGGCGGTGAAACGCGTCGAAGGCATGCTGAGCGCGGCCTAGGTCTTTCGCCGGCTCCGCCGCCGAAGCACCTCACGGATTTTCGGGGGCAAGAAAGAAGGCCCGGGGTTGCCCCCGGGCCTTTTGTTTTGGATCGGGCTTCGCCCGGGCGTCTAGTCGTCGGCGCCCCCGCGCTTGCCGCCCACCTCGTCCCAGATGCGGGTTTCGTAGGAGGTGTTGGGGATGGCGAGTACGCTCACCACCACGCCGACGGCGGCGACGCCCATCGGATAGAGCAGTCCCACCAGCGGCCCCACCGCCCCATAGAGCGGCAACACCACCGCGGGATAGGCGACCGCGATCGATGCCGACGCCGCCGGCACCAGGCCGCCGAACACGCCGTTGCCGACGTGATAGGGCAGCGACATCGAGCTGTAGCGGATCTTGGCCGGGAAATACTCGACCAGGAAAGCCGCGATCGGCCCGTAGACCATCGTCACCAGGATGACCATGTAGAGGACCAACAGGGTCAACAGTGGAATGTTGTCCTTGTTGGCTTCCATGGTCTCGAACACCGGGATGTAGCTCACCACCGCGAGCGCGAAGCCCGCCGTCATGATCCACTTGCGCCCGATCTTGTCCGACAGCCAGCCGAAGAAGATGAACCCCGACGAGCCGAGGACAAGCGCCACCACCAGCATCAGATAGGCGGTGACGAACGGGATCTTCAGCACGGCGGTGAGGAAGAACAACGCGTAGAACTGGCCGGTGTACCAAACGACGCCTTCCGGCGCGGTGGCGCCGAACAACGCGATCAGCATCTTGCCCCAGTTCTTGGGCGCGCCGTAAGCATCCGCGGCCGGGTTGTGCGAGCTCTTGCCCTGGCTTTTCAGCTGGGCGAAGAGCGGCGATTCCTGGAGCTTCAGCCGGATGTAGCCGGAGAGCACGACCAGCACCGCCGAGATCAGGAACGGAAAGCGCCAGCCATAGGCGGCGAAATCGGCGTCGCCCATGCCGAGGCGGAAGGCCAGGATCACCAGCAGGGCGAAGACGATGCCCATGGTCGCGGTGGTCTGGATCCAGCTGGTGTAGAAGCCGCGCCGCCCGTCGGGTGCGTGCTCGGCGATGTAGGTGGCCGCACCGCCGTACTCGCCGCCCAATGCCAGGCCCTGCACCACGCGGCAGGCGACCAGCAGCACCGGCGCCAACGCGCCGATGGAGGCGTAAACCGGCAGGCATCCGACCAGGAACGTGGCCAGGCCCATCAACGCCAGAGTGACCATGAAGGTGAATTTGCGTCCGATCAGGTCGCCGAGATAACCGAAGAACACGGCGCCGAAGGGCCGCACCAGGAACCCGGTCCAGAAGACGAACAGGCTGGCGATGAAGGCAATGTTGGGATTGAGATCCGGCGCGAAGAATTGCTTGCCGAAGAACGCCGCGAGCACGCCGTAGAGGTAGAAGTCGTACCACTCGATCAGCGTGCCGACCGAAGACGCCCCGATGATGAAGGGCAGGCCTTGCGGCGCGGCTTTGCGGCCCATAGCGGATGCGGAAACAGACATGGACGTTTTCCCCCGTGGTTGGTGAACGGCTCTTTGCGGCCGGCGTCATCTGCGGTATCCGCATGCGCGGAAAGCCCGTGATGTCAGTTGATTCAGCCTAACGCGAACGTTAGTTCGATGCAACGGACGCTTCCGGAAAAGCGTTAAAAAACCTGGATTTGCCTGTTTTTTCAACAACTAACGTTGTGCGCCGCAACAGCCGCCGGCGGCAAGCGGGCGCGCGATGGCGGGGGGAAGGGGCGGCTTGCTATAAGGGCCGTTCGCGTCCCCGTAGCTCAGCTGGATAGAGCATCAGTTTCCTAAACTGAGGGTCGGGTGTTCGAGTCACCCCGGGGACGCCACCCTACGCCAAGGCTTCGGGTGGCAGGCCACTGCCACCCGTAACAAAAACTTGTAGGGTGTCCACCGGAGCTTCAGCGAAGGTGGACCGTGTGGTACGTCTATTTTCTCGAACTCAGAAACGGCGATATTTACGTCGGTTCTACAAACGATTTAAAACGACGGCACAAAAACCACGAACTGGGACAGGTCGTTTCCATGCGACCGTTCCTTCCGGTAAAACTGAAGTGCTATATCGGAGTCGAAACCGAACCGCATGCCCGGCAACTCGAGCGGTATTTCAAATCGGGTTCAGGCAAGGCTTTTGCCAAAAAGCGTTTTTTGGAACGTGTTGCAATGACTCGCCGTTAAACCCCGCCCAACATTTTGCGCGCGGTTTCAGCCGTCGATTTCAATTTCGCGATCTCGTCGGCGAGCAAAGCCCGCCGTCCGAACAAGAAAGTAGAAACAGCTTGACAATGTTCATGATTTGTTCTATACAATCACATTGATGGATGGCCAGTTTGGCGAAAATCGAAAAACAAGCGGATCCGCTCGTTGATATCGATACCGGTATGCTGCGCCGGAATCGGGCGCTGGTGCAGAACACGCCGGGCGCCGTGTTGTTTCTGGGTTTCGGTCCGCGCGCCGAATGGCTGCGTCGTCTCGCTACCGCCGATACGCTTATCAAGTCCGGCTACGATCCCGAAGAGCCGCGCGACGAGCACGGGCGCTGGACGAGTGAAGGCGGCGCGACGGCGGACGCAAGTATCCAGCCGGCGGCCGCCCGGCCGGACGATACCCAGGCGAAGAAGGAACGTTTCGTCGACGCCCATCTGGCCGATGCCCAGAAAGCGGCGGACAAGCTCGGCGTTCCGGTCGAGAATATCCTCGGCCTGTCGGCCCTCGAATCTCAGTGGGGCGAATACCGGTTCGCAGCCCAAGGCAACAATTACTTCGGCATCCAATACCCGGCGCCTTTTGCCACCGGAAGCATGCTCACCGAGGACGGCAAAACCAAGCTAGCCACCTTTGCGAGCTATGCCGACAGTCTACGCTCGTTCGTTGCCGAGTCAGGTTCCGTCGTGCAAGGCATAAGCGGCCCGAGCGAATTTGCCGCCGCATTGCAGAACAGCGGCAAGTACGGAATCAAACGGGGTGGATCGAAGGTTCCGACATATATTCATGATACGGCACTCACCATTCAGGGGCTTCGTTCAATTATCTCGCGCAGGAAAATTTAAAGATGACCGCCCGGGTCACCCTCTACGCCATTGCATTCGTCGCCGGCGCGATCGTCCTATGCCACGATACGGCCACGCACGCCGCGGACATACCTTGGAAGCTGGATGAAAAGACCGCCCAGGCGCTCGCGGCCTTGGCCGCGGGAGACGGCGCGAACCCCGGAGATCTCGATCCTGACTTACCAACGAACGACCCACCCTTTTTCGTCTTCGACGGCATCTCTCCGCCGCCGGCGGAGGGCAGCTTCGGTTTCTTCGCCGTCAATCCTTGGACCGGGGATGTGTGGGCGCTCTGGGGATGCCGCAAATTGTCCACGCCGGCCTTGCGCAAGTTACAAGCGGAGATTCGGCAACGATTCACCCGCGAGGAATTGAAACAATACGCCAAGCTGCGAAACCTCAAGCCTGAATGCGTCGTCGTCGAATAACCGGAGAAGCTATCCTGGTTATTCCGTTCATCCGCGCGTTTCTACTCGCCGATTTCGCCGGTTCACGAGGGCGCCGCCTTAAACCCCGCCCCACACCTCGCGCGCGGTTTCGACCACCAGTTTGAGCTTGGCGATCTCGTCCTCGAGCGACAGCTTGTTGCCGCGCTCGCCGCTGGCGAAGCCGCATTGCGGCGACAGCGCCAATTGTTCCAGGGGCGCGAATTTGGCCGCCTGGTCGATGCGCCGCTTGAGCTCGTCCTTGGTTTCGAGCTTGCCGCTCTTGGACGTGACCAGCCCCAGCACCGCCATCTTGCCCTTGGGCAGAAAGCGCAGCGGCTCGAATCCCCCGGCGCGCTCGCTGTCGTATTCGAGGAAATATCCCGAGACCTCGATCGCATTGAACAGCACCTCGGCCACCGGTTCATAGCCGCCCTCGGCCATCCAGGCGCTTTCAAGATTGCCGCGGCAGAGATGCATGCAGACCACCATGTCGGCGGGGCGCGATTTGATCGAAGCGTTGATCAGCCTGGCGTAGGTCGCCGGCAGGCTGTCCGGGTTCTCGCCCAGCGCCTTGACCTGCTCGCGCAGCAGGGGGTCGCACAGATAGGCGAAGTTGACCTCGTCGATCTGCAGATAGCGGCAGCCGGCCGCCGCCAGGTCGCGCAGCTCCTCGTCATAGACCCGCGCCAGGTCGGCATAGAATCCTTCCAGCTCGGGATAGGCCCATTGGGCGATGGCCTCGCGCCCGCCGCGGAAATGCACGATCGAGGGCGACGGGATGGTGAGCTTGGGCATCGCCGTGGCGACCGACTTCACGAACGCGAAAGCCTCGACGAAGATCGGCTTCGGCCGGCCGATCGGGCCGGTGACCGCCAGCGCCGAGGGCGTGCGCTGGGTCGCGCCCTCTTCGCTGTGGAAGGTGGCGGCGAGCTTGCCGCGCACGGTCTTGACGTTGTCGAATGACGTTAGGAAATCCATGTGCCACAAGGTGCGGCGGAATTCGCCGTCGGTGACGGCCCTCAATCCCAAATCCTCCTGCAGCCTGACCGCCTCGGTGATCGCCTCGTCCTCGACCGCCTTCAATTGCTCGCGGGTGATTTTGCCGTATTTGCGCTGCTCGCGCGCCGCCAGCAGCTTGGCCGGGCGCAACAGGGAGCCGACATGGTCGGCGCGGAAGGGCGGGGTCGGGCGTGCAGCCATCGGTGCAACCTTACAACCTTCGGGGGCGGTTGACAGGGAAAGGCCCAGCTAGGATGGTTGCTTTTAAAGGGAGGGAACCAACATGAAAACCACAAACACGCTGCGCGGATTATGGGCTGCGGCCTTGGCGCTGCTGCTGGCGCTGGCGCCCGGGTTGCAGGCCCGCGCCGCCGACACCTACGACATCCACGTCATCGTGCCGATGACCGGCGGGGCGTCCTTCGTCGGACTCGGCCAGAAGGATACACTCGAGGCGCTCGCCGCCGAGGTCAACAAGACCGGCGGCATCCGCGGCAAGCCGGTGCGTTTCGTGTTCCACGACGACCAGACCAGCCCGCAGGTGGCGGTGCAGCTCACCACCGACGTGCTGGGCGGCAAGCCCGCGCCGATCGTGATCATGGGTTCGAGCTTGGTGGGCATGTGCCTCGCCATGGCGCCGCTGGTGAGCGACGGGCCGGTGCAGTACTGCCTGTCGCCGGCGATCCATCCCAAGGCCGGCGGCTACGTCTTTTCGGCCGCTTCGTCCTCGATCGACCAGATCGCGGCGGTGATGCGCTATTACCGCCTCAAGGGCTGGACCAAGCTCGCGACCCTGATGTCCACCGACGCCAGCGGCCAGGACGGCGACCGCGCGGTCGACACCATCCTGGCCTACCCCGAGAACCAGGGCGTGATGCAGAAGGTGATCGTGGAGCATTTCAACCCGGGCGACGTCTCGGTCGCGGCGCAGATCGCCAACATCAAGGCGTCGGGCGCGCAGGCGATGATCGCCTGGACCACCGGCCAGCCGGCGGCGACCGTGTTCAAGGGCATGGTGCAGGACGGGCTCGACATCCCGGTGGCGCCGACCAGCGGCAACCAGACCTTCGCCGCCATGACGCAATGGACCGATTTCCTGCCCAAGCAGCTGATCCTGGCCTCGGCGCTCTATCCCGAGCACGAGGGCGTGCTGAAGCTCGACCCGCGCATCGAGAAGAAGCAGCACGAGATGTACGCTATCCTGAAAGCGCGCAACCTACGCGCCGACAACCAGGTGGCGACGTCGTGGGACGCGGGCCTGATCGTGGTGGAAGGCCTGCGCAAGCTCGGCCCCACCGCGACGGCGGCTCAGTTGCGCGACTTCATCGCCAATCTGCAGGACTTCGCCGGGGTCGACGGCATCTACGACTTCACCAAATACCCCGAACGCGGCCTCGGTCCCGACGGCGCGACCGTGACGACCTATGACGTCGCGACCAAGAGCTGGAAGTGGCTGTCGCAGCCGGGCGGCGAGCCGCTGAAATAACGCCGGGCAAGGGCGGGCGAGGCGGATCGGGACGGCGATGATCGCGCCGCGCTATCATCGCGCGCGGCGTTCTCCGTCCTCGCGGGCCTCAATCCATGTCTCCATCTCCGCCCATCCGCAATCCGCCGCCGGCCGCGGCGATCCAGCAGGGGTTGGCGCTCCATAAAGCCGGCAAGCTGGACGAGGCCGAGGCGGCGTTCAAGGCGGTCCTCGAAACCGCGCCCACCAACATCCACGCCCTGACGCTGCTCGGCACCATCAACGCCCAGCGCGGCAATTTGCAAGAGGCGCTGCGCCTGCTCGAGCTGTCCCTGGGGATCGACCCGCGCCAGGTCTATGCCTTGAACGGCAAAGGCAACGTGCTGTTGGAGATGGCGCGCCCACGCGAGGCCTTGGCCGCCTTCGACGCGGCGCTCGCGCTCAAAGCCGATTACGCCGACGCCTACACCAATCGCGGCAACGCGCTCGCGCGGCTCAAGCAATACGCCGACGCCCTGGCGAGCTACGACAAGGCGATCGCGCTCAAAAAAGGCGGCGCCGAATCCTATTACAACCGCGGCAACGCGCTCTTGGAGCTCGGCCAGAATGCGCGCGCGGTGGCGAGCTACGATCAGTCGATTGCGCTCAAAGCGGATTTCGCCGACGCGCATGTCAATCGCGGCCTGGCGCTCAAGAAACTCAAGCGCTACGAGGAAGCGCTGGCGAGCTTTGACCGCGCCGCGCGGCTCGAGCCGGAGCTCAAATACCTCGCCGGCCACCGGCTCAACGCCAAGATGAACCTCTGCGATTGGAGCGGCTTCGCGCCAGACTGCGCCGATCTCGTCGCCGCGATCGAAAGCGGCAAACGCGCTTCGATGCCGTTCGATCTCTTGGCGGTTCCCGCAACTCCGGAGACGCAGCTGCGCTGCGCCGCGACCTATGCCGCACGCGAATGGCCGGCCGATCCCGAGCCGTTATGGCGCGGCGAACGCTATGCGCATGAGCGCATCCGCATCGCCTATCTGTCGGCCGATTTTCACGAGCATCCAACCGCCTATCTGACGGAAGAGCTGTTCGCGCTGCACGACCGGGCGCGTTTCGACGTGACCGCGATCTCGTTCGGGCCGGAGGAGGACAGCGCGCTGCGCCGGCGCCTGGAACGGTCGTTCGACCGCTTCATCGATGTTCGCCGCGCCAGCGACCGGGAAATCGCCGAGACGGTCCGCAACCTCGAAATCGGCATCGCGGTCGATTTGAGCGGCTTCTCGGCGGGTTGCCGCCCGGGCGTGTTCGCCAAGCGCCCGGCGCCGCTGCAGGTCAATTACCTGGTCTATCCCGGCACCCGGGGGACCGACTGCATCGACTACATCCTGGCCGACCGCATCGTCATTCCGCCCGAGCAGCGCGGCGCGTTCGCGGAACAGGTGGTCTATCTGCCGCACAGCTATCAGCTGAACTCAAAACGCCCGCCTGCGGAGCAAACGCCGGCGCGCGCCGCCTTGGGCCTGCCCGAAAAGGGGTTCGTGTTCTGCTCGTTCAACGCCAGCTTCAAGCTCACGCCCGATGCGTTCGACATCTGGATGCGCCTGCTGCAGGCGGCGCCGGGCAGCGTGCTGTGGCTGCTGGAGGAGGATCCGGCGGCGATCGCCAATCTGAGGCGCGAGGCCGAAAAACGCGGCGTGAAGCCCGAAAATCTGGTGTTCGCGCCGCGCCTGAAGCGCGACCGGCACCTGGCGCGCCAGGGAGCCGCGGATCTGTTCCTCGATACGCTCTATTGCGGCGCGCACACCACGGCGAGCGACGCGCTGTGGGCCGGGTTGCCGGTTTTGACCCATCTCGGGCCGTGCTTCGCCGGCCGCGTGGCGGGCAGCCTGCTTTCGAGCCTCGGCTTGCCGGAGCTGATCGCGCACTCGCTAGCGGAATACGAATCGGCGGCGCTGAAACTGGCGCGCGAACCCGGTCTGCTCGAATCCATCCGGACCAGACTGGCGCGCAACCGCGACAGCGGTCCGCTGTTCGACACGCGGCTATCCGTCCGCCACCTCGAAGCGGCCTATGCCGCGATGTGGGAGAAATTCCGCCAGGGCGGCGCGCCCGCGGCTTTTTCCGTCGATCCCGCCGGCTGAGCGCGGCCTAGACGCCGCCCCAGACCTCGCGCGCGGTTTCGACGATAAGCGCGAGCTTGCGCTTCTCGTCGTCGATGGTCACTTCGTTGCCCTCGACGGTCGAGGAGAAGCCGCATTGCGGGCCCAGGGCCAATTGCTCCATGGGCACGAATTTGGCGGCTTCGTCGATGCGCCGCTTCAGCTCGTCCTTGCTTTCGAGCTTCGGCAGCTTGGTGGTGACCAGGCCCAGCACCACCACCTTGCCCTTGGGCACGAAGCGCAGCGGCTCGAAGCCGCCCGAGCGCTCGTCGTCCCATTCCATGAAATATCCCGTAATGGCGAGCTCGTTGAACAACGCCTCGGCCACCGGCTCGTAGCCGCCTTCGGCCACCCAGGCGCTCTTGAAATTGCCGCGGCAGATATGCATGCAGAAGGTCATGTCCGCGGGCATGCCGGATATGGCGTTGTTGATGAGCTTGGCGTAGGTGTGCGGCAGCTGGTTCGGGTCCTCGCCGATGCCCTTCACCTGCTCGCGCAGCTTGGGGTCGCACAGATAGGCGAAGTTGACCTCGTCGATCTGGAGATAGCGGCAACCGGCATCCGCCATGTCCTTGATCTCCTCGTTATAGACGCGCGCCAGATCGGCGTAGAACAGCGCCATGTCGGGATAGGCCTTGGCGTCGATCGCCTTGCGGCCGCCGCGGAAATGCATGGTCGAAGGCGAGGGGATGGTGATCTTGGGCATCGCCTTGGCGATCTTCTTCAGGAACTTGAAATGATCGACGAAGATCGGCTTGGGGCGGTTCAATTTGCCGTCGACGCGGATGCCGGGCGGCTTGAACTCGACGTCGCCCTTGTGGGTGTGGAACTTCACGCCCACCGAGGGCGGCACGATGGTGACGTTCGAGAACTGCTCGAGAAAATCGAGATGCCAATAGGCGCGGCGGAATTCGCCGTCGGTGACGTCCTTGAGGCCGATCGATTCCTGCAGCTGCACGACGTCGCGGATGGCCGCGTCCTCGGCCTGCTTGAGCTGGTCCGGGGTGATTTCGTCGCGCTTTTTCCTGTCGCGCGCCTCGAGCAGCGCCTTGGGGCGCAGCAGGCTCCCGACGTGATCGGCGCGGAACGGCGGCGTGGTGCGCGCGGCCATGGTCATTCCTCCCTTTGGATTTTCGATCGCGGCTGATAAAACGCGTGCCGGAGTGTCGTCGGCGGCCCGGGCGCCGTCAAGCCGTTGCCCGGCGGGCGCGAAAGGCCGTGGGCAACGGCCCATGACGCGCGGGTTCGATCGATCGGGGAGAGACCAATGCCATTCATTCGCGCCGGCGGCCTCGCCGTGCATTACCAGCTCGACGGCGACCCGCGCGCGCCGGTGGTGATGCTGTCCAATTCGCTCGGCACCGACCTGCATCTCTGGGACGCGCAGCTGCCGGCGCTGCTGCCCGAATTCCGCGTGCTGCGCTACGACATGCGCGGCCACGGCCTGACCGATGTTGGTCCGGTTGAGGCCTATACCATCGATATGCTGGCTTCCGACGCGCTCGCGCTTTTGGACGCGCTCGGTCTCGACCGCGTGCATTTTTGCGGACTCTCGATCGGCGGCGTGGTCGGGCAGAAGCTCGGCGCCAAGGCGGGCGAAAGATTCCGCTCGCTCACCCTGTGCAACACCGCCATGCGCATCGGCGTCGCCAAGACCTATCAGGACCGCATCGGGGCCGTGCGCCAGGGCGGCATGGCTTCCATCGTCGAGGCGGTATTGCAGCGCTGGTTCACGCCGGAATTTTTCCAGAGCCATCCCGAAACCGTCGCCGGCTATCGCAACATCGTGTCGCGCACCCCGGCCGCGGGCTATATCGGCTGCTGCTTCGCCATCCGCGACGCCGATCTGACCGCCGAATCCCCCGCCATCGCCCTTCCCACGCTGGTGGTGGTGGCCGATCACGACCAGGCGACGCCGCCGGAATCGGGCCGGGCGCTGGCGTTGGCCGTCAAGGGTGCGCGGCTGGTGGAGTTGAAGAACGCCGGACATATATCGGCGGTCGAGCAGCCGGCGGCGTTCAACGCCGCGCTCGCCGCGTTCCTGGCGCGATGATCAGAGCTTCTTGGCGGGATGGCCGCGTTTGGTCAGCAGCGCGTCGAGACGCGGATAGACCCGGCGCGCATTGCCCTCGAAGATCTTGTAACGGCTCGCCTCGCTCAGGCCGGTGAGCTGGTCGATGTAGCGCTTGGTGTCGTCGTAATAATGGCCGGTTTGCGGATCGATGCCCTTCACGGCGCCGACCATTTCCGAGGCGAACAGGACGTTGTCGGCCGGAATGACCTTGGTCAGCAGCTCGATGCCCGGCAGGTGATAGACGCAGGTGTCGAAAAAGACGTTCTTCAGCAGGTATTCGACCAGCGGCGGCCTCTTCATGTCCTGGGCCAGGCCGCGGTAGCGCCCCCAGTGGAACGGCACCGCGCCGCCGCCGTGCGGGATGACGAATTTCAAGGTCGGGAAATCCTTGAACAGGTTGCCCTGGATGAGCTGCATGAAGGCGGTGGTGTCGCCGTTGATGTAATGCGCGCCGGTGGCGTGGAAATTCGGATTGCAGGACGAAGAGACGTGGATCATCGCCGGCACGTCGAGCTCGCACAGCTTTTCGTAAATCGGGTACCAGTGCCGGTCGATCAGCGGCGGGCCGGTCCAGTAGCCGCCCGACGGGTCGGGATTGAGGTTGACGCCGACGAACCCCAGCTTGGTGACGATGCGTTCGATCTCGGGGATGCAGTTCCTGGGCGACACGCCGGGAAACTGCGGCAGCTGGCCGACGCCGACGAAATTCTCGGGCAGCAGAGAGCAGATGCGGTGGATGAGGTCGTTGCTGATGGTCGTCCACTGAAGGCTGATCGCCTCGGTGCCGACGTGATGCGCCATGCCGCTCGCCCGCGGCGAAAAGATCGTGAGATCGCTGCCGCGCTCCTTCTGGAACTTGAGCTGCGGCTCGACGCTCTTGACCAGCATCTCGTCGCTGATGCCGAGATCGGTCGAAGCCGGCCTGCGGGCGGGATCGGCCAGCCCCGCGAGCTGCTTGTCGCGGAACTGCTGGAGCGCTTGCGGCTCGGTCGTGTAGTGGCCGTGGATGTCGATGATCATGGGGCGCCGCTCAAGCGTGGGCGCGCCGCTGCGGGTCGATGATCCCTTCCAGCCGGCCGAGCACCTTCATGCAGGGCAGCAGCTGGGCGAGGCTGGCATTGGGCTCGCGTTTTTGCTCGATGGCGGCGATGAACTCGCGGTCCTCGAGCTCGATGCCGTCCATCGACACGTCCACCTTGGAGACGTCGATCTTGTTGTCCTTGCCGTCGCTCAAATCGTCGTAGAACGCCTTGTAGGTGCCGTTGTCGCAGATATAGCGGAAGAACGAACCGAGCGGCCCGTCGTTGTTGAACGACAGCGACAGCGTCAGGATCGCGCCCGAAGGCACCTTGGCGACGATGCCCATGTCCATGGCGATGCCGAGCTGCGGATGAACCGGCCCTTGCACCGCATAGCAGTCGGAGATGGTTTCGCCCGCCTGATACTGGAACAGGTCGACGGTGTGCGCGGCGTGATGCCAGAGAAGATGATCGGTCCAGCTGCGCGCGTTGCCGGCGGCGTTGATGTTCTTGCGGCGGAAGAAATAGGTCTGCACGTCCATCTGCTGGATTTTCAGCTCGCCCTTCTCGATCCGCTTGTGCACCCATTGGTGGCTCGGATTGAAGCGGCGGACGTGGCCGCCCATGGCGACGACGCCGGTTTCCTTGGCGATCTTGGCCAGCTTCTCGGCGTCCTCGACGCTGTCGGTCACCGGAATTTCGACCAGCACGTGCTTGCCGGCGCGCATCACCTGCTCGCCCTGGCGAAAGTGCATCTTGGTCGGCGTCGTCAGAATCACCGCGTCGGCGCGCTGGATGCCTTCGCTGAGATCGCCGGTGTAGTGCGGGATGCCGTATTTCTTGGCCACTTCGGCGGTTGCGTCCTGGTTGCCGCCGACCAGCGACGTCACCTCGACGCCGGGGATTCGCTTCAACGCCGCCAGATGCTTTTGGCCGAACGCCCCCTGGCCGGCAACGCAGATCTTCATCGCTCGCTCCTACGCACCGCCGCTTTCGCGCGCGCCGCCGCATAGCGAGTTTTCGCCTTGCCCGCCGCGGACGCACGCTTGTGGTTTTCCAGAATGATATGCCCGACCGCGGTGTTCGATGCCGGCACGGTATAGAAGCGGTAAACCTCGTCGACCTTGTCCGCGAGCGCACCGCGCATGATCAGCCACATTACCAACTCGATGGCCTCGGCGCCAGCCTCGCGCATGTATTCGAGATGCGGAATCCTGGTGAGCCCGATCGGATCCTTGGTCAGGCGGTCGAGAAAATTCTTGTCCCATTTGCTGTTGATGAGGCCGGCGCGCGGGCCGCTGATCTGGTGCGACATCCCGCCGGTGCCGAAAATCACCACCTTGAGGTCTTCGGGATAGGACTCGACCGCCTTGCGCAGGGCCTTGCCCAGCATGTAGCAGCGGTGCCCGGTCGGCGGCGGATACATCACGACGTTGACGGCCAGCGGAATGATCTTGAAAGGCCATTGCTCGCCCGGCGCCTTCTTGCCGCACAGCAGGTTGAGCGGCACCGTCAGCCCGTGATCGATCTCCATCTTGTTGACGATGGTGAGGTCGAATTCGTCGAGAATCACCGCCTGGGCGATATGGACGGCGAACTCGGGATCGCCCTTGGCGACCGGCACCGGCCGCGGCCCCCAGCCCTCGTCCGCCGGCGGGAATTCCGCCGCGCAGCCGAGCGCGAAGGTGGGAATCAAATCGGAGGAGAAAGCCGAGGCGTGGTCGTTGTAGACGACGATCGCCACATCGGGCTTGGTTTCCGCGAGCCATTTCTTGGACGGCTCGAAGCCCGAGAACACGCGCTTCCAATACGGCTCCTCGGTCTTGCCGTTGTCGAGCGCCGCGCCGATGGCGGGCACGTGGGAGCAACCTATGCCGGCGACGATTCTTGCCACGGTTCACTTCCGCTTTTTCGCCGGGGATTGGGATTTCGCCTTGGCCGGCTTGTCCTTGCCCGAAATCGACCGATTGCCTTCGACCGAGCGCCCGCCGGCCAGCATCATGGCGGCGTAGTCCTGTTGCGTCGATCCGGTCATCACCGCGGCGAGATGCTGGAACGAGTGGCCGTCGGTGGCGCCGAGCTTGGCGGTGAAATAGATGTTGCCGCCGAGCTCCAGCATGCGGTTGTAATCGCGCTTGAGGATCGCCTGTTCCTGCTCGGGCGTCATGTGGAACTGCTTGAGGTAGCCCGCTTCGTCGGCCTTGAACGCCTTGCGGTTGGCGTCCTTCATCAGCGACATGCAGAAGGTGTTGATCGGATAGCCTTCGCGGCAGCGCTCGGCGTCGAACACGAAGGTGCCGGGAATGTCGTCGTAGTCGTGCCGTTCGCGTGCCATCGGTGCTCTCCCCAGGCGGCTCAGCTCTCCGCAAATCGCCGGTATCAGCCGGCCATGGCGGCGCCCAAGTTCAATCGCCTGATATTTCAAAGATATATCCAGCGCGGCGCGGCTTTGCAACGGCGCCCGAAGGTATATTGGCGGTTTTCGGACTTGCCGCAAGACCGGCGCCGCTTGAGTATCGACGGGTTGCAACCACGGTCCTCGGGAGGGTTCATGACGGCTTATTGGGTGGCGCGTTCGCGCATCGTCGATCCGGTCGAATACAAGAAATACACCGACCGCGTGCCCGCCATCGTTGCCAAGCACAAGGGCCGGGTGCTGGCGCGCGGCGGCCGCTACCAGATCATGGAGGGGCCGCAGAAATTCCACCGCTTCATCGTCATCGAATTCCCCACGCTCGAGGCCGGCGTGGCCTGCTTCCAATCGAAAGAATACCAGGAGGCGGCTGCCTTCCGCCGTACCGGCGCTGGTGAGGTCGAAAACGTCATCGTCGAAGGCGGCGAAGCGACCCCGGTCTAATGTTTTGCCGCTCCGCGGCGGGGGCGCGGGGCATTGCCCCGCATGTGCGAGGCTATCAGCCGCGCGGCGGGCGAGCGGTAGTGGTGCAGATAGAGCACGACGATGACGCCGAGCGTCGCCAACATGAACCAGACCGGCCCGAGGAACCACGCCAGCAGGGCGATGGCGAAATAATAGCCCTGCAACCCGCTGTTATAGGACGCGATCGCGTGGCCCAGCAGCGCCTCGAGCTCGCGCGCGGCCACCGCGTGGCGGCGGCGGT
>Ga0209006_10000190_pt1 | contig 64092 bp, 46 predicted proteins | sample JacPin_JW_Ref_O2_FD_188567 | JGI IMG/M metagenome (GOLD analysis project Ga0209006, IMG submission 188567) | Forest soil microbial communities from Algoma, Ontario, Canada - Jack Pine, Ontario site 1_JW_Ref_O2 (SPAdes) (version 2) | ecosystem: Environmental > Terrestrial > Soil > Boreal...
CCCCACGGTCTCAAGTTTGGGACCAACATTCGGACGCGGGGCGATGACCAATGGCTGGATCGACATCAAGAACACCGACATGATGTTGATCATGGGCGGGAATCCCGCCGAGAACCATCCCTGCGGGTTCAAGTGGGCGATGGAGGCCAAGCGCAACCGCAACGCCAAGATTATTTCTGTTGATCCGCGATTCACACGTACTTCCTCGACGGCTGACCTGTTTGTGCAGATTCGCGCGGGGACGGACATTGCGTTTCTGGGCGGGTTGATCCGCTACGCGATCGAAAACAACCGTTATGCGAAAGAATATCTGATCAATTACACGAACGCGGCGTTCGTCGTGAAGGAAGGATTCAAACTGCCGGAGGATGGGTTGTACTCCGGATTTGATTCGGCGGCCGGGACATATGACAAGACCACTTGGAATTATCAAGAGGGCGGAGACCTCAGCGGGAAAACAGACGCGCCGGCAAGCACTGGGCACACCAGCGCGGCGCCCAGCGCAGGCGCGGCGCCGGCACCACCTCCGACATTGCCACCCGACGTAGCCTACGATTTGACGTTGCAGCACCCGCGCTGCGTGTTCCAGTTGATGAAGCGACAGTATTCGCGATACACGCCGGAAACCGTGGAACGGATCACGGGCATCCCGAAGGATCAATATTTGAAGGCGATTGACATGTTCACGTCCGTGCGCAAAGACGGGGACATGAAGAAAGTGGGAACGATTATCTACGCGGTGGGCTGGACGCAACACACTTTCGGCACGCAAATTATCCGCACGGCGGCGATGATCCAGCTGCTGCTGGGGAATGTGGGAAGAGCGGGCGGCGGAGTAAACGCGTTGCGCGGGCATTCGAATATTCAGGGCGCGACGGACATGGCGGGGCTTTTTGATTCGATGCCTGGATATTTGAAGGTGCCAACCCCGACCGACGCGGATCTGACGTCGTTCCTGAAGCGCACTACTCCGACAGCGTCGAAACCGTCGCCGTGGGGTTCGTGGAACTACTATTCCAACACCCCGGCATTTTTCGTGTCGCTCATGAAGGCGATGTATGGGGACGCGGCGACGAAGGAAAACCAATTCGCATTCGATTACCTGCCCCGGGTTGACCGGGATTATTCGTGGACGCATATCTGGGAAGATATGTACAACGGCAAGGTCAAGGGCATGATGGCGTTTGGAATGAATGGCGTGATGATCGGTCCGGACACGAACAAGAATATCAACGCGTTGAAGAAGGCGGACTGGCTGGTCGTGGGCGAGATATACGAGGATGAAACCAGCGAGTTCTGGAAGGCTCCGGGAATCACGGCCGACGAGCAGAAGACGATTAATACGACGGTGTACCGGCTGCCGTGCGCGGGCTTCGCGGAAAAAGACGGGAGCATGACGAATTCGGCGCGCTGGGTGACGTGGAAATATGCGGCGGTACCGCCTCCGGGACAAGCGCGGCTGGATCAGGACATCGTGGCGCAGATTTTCCTGCGCGTGCGGGAGCTGTACAAGAAAGAGGGCGGGAAATTCCCCGACCCGATTCTGAATTTGAGCTGGGCGTATGCGGATTCGGCGCATCCCTCGCTTTCGCAAGTGGCGATGGAGCTGAACGGCAAAGCGCTGGCGGACTTGAAGGACGACAAAACCGGGCAAGTTGTGGTTAAAGCAGGCCAGCAGCTGCCGGGTTTTGCGTTGCTGAAAGACGACGGCACAACGATGTGCGGCAACTGGATTTACTCCGGTTGCTGGACGGAAGCGGGTTCGCAGATCCAGCGGCGCGGCACGGAAGATCCTTCGGGCATGGGAGTATTTCCGAACTGGTCGTGGTCGTGGCCGGCGAACCGGCGCGTGCTGTATAACCGCGCATCATGCAATGTGGACGGAAAGCCGTGGGATCCGGAGCGTAAACAGGTGTGGTGGAACGAAGCGGCCGGAAAATGGGTGGGGAACGATGTGCCGGACTTCAAAGCGGACTCCCCTCCGAAAGATCACCTGGGGCCGTTCATCATGAATCCGGAAGGCGTGGGAAGATTGTTCGCGCCGATTGGAGTGCTGGCGGAAGGGCCGTTCCCGGAACATTACGAACCGATCGAGAGCCCGACGAAGAATTTGTTGCACCCGGAACAGTCGAACAATCCGCTGGTGAAGAAGTTCAAATCGCCGTATGACAAATTCGGCGACCCGGCGGAATACACCATCGTGTGCACGACGTACCGGCTGACGGAGCAGTACCACTACTGGACAAAAAATAATCCGATGAACGTGCAGCTGATTCCGGAGCCGTTCGTGGAGATTCCGGTGGAGCTGGCGGAAGAAAAAGGAATTCGCGGACGGGATATGATCCACGTGATCAGCGCGCGGGGAACGTACACCGCGAAGGCGTTTGTGACGCGGCGGCTGAGGCCGATGATGATTGACGGCAAGAAGGTTTACCAGATTGGTTTGCCGATTCATCAGGGTTATCGCGGAATCACCGAGGATGAGGGGCGAGACGCGAAGACGCCGGCGAATTTGCTGACTCCGGCGGTGACCGACCCGAACGCACACACCCCTGAATCCAAGGGCTTCCTAGTTAAAGTTGAAAAGGCGTAGGGAGCGGACGATGAGCCAGGCGTCAACCGAACTGATCAGGATTTCAGGACACGCCGGGATGGTTCCGGGCGCCGGCTTGAACCGGGAATTTCAGGTTTGCAAGCTGGTGGACACGACGACTTGCATTGGATGCAAAGCGTGCGAAGTGGCTTGCCTGGAATGGAACGGATACACGTTCAGCGAAACCACTTTTGACAACAGCTACCAGACGATGCCGGAAACGGCGTGGAATTACTGGAACCTGATCAAGTTCAACGAGCACGAGCGCGAAGACGGCAGCATGATGCTGCTGATGCGCAAAGACCAGTGCATGCACTGCGAAGATCCGGGCTGCTTGGCGGCGTGTCCGGCGGACGCGGCGATCGTGCAGTACGCGAACGGGATTGTTGATTTTCAGGAAGCGAATTGCATCGGGTGCGGCTACTGCATGACGGGCTGCCCGTTTAATATTCCGAAATTCAGTCCGACGGCGCGAAAGGTTTTCAAGTGCACTTTGTGCAACGATCGCGTGTCCGTGGGATTGGAGCCGGCGTGCATCAAGGCTTGCCCTACTGGTTGCCTGCATTTCGGGACGAAGAAAGAAATGAAGGAGATGGCGCAGACGCGCGCGGACCAACTGCGCGATGTTTCCGGATTCGCCGATGCGGGAGTGTACGATCCGCCGGGAGTGAGTGGAACGCATGTGATCTACGTGCTGCACGATGCGAAGAATCCGGAACTGTATGGCGGCCTGCCGAAGGATCCGCACATTCCGTATTCGGTGCGGCTGTGGAAGGGACCGCTGAAGTGGCTGGGAAATCTGGCGATGGTCGGCGGGCTGCTGGGGCTGGCTTTGCATTACATGCGATTTGGTCCGAAGAAGGAAGAACCGATTCAGCCGGATAACGGGAACGGGAGGCGGCCATGACCAGCGACGCGGTACCGCGTGCGAATGCCGCCAATCACGACGAAGAGCTGATCCCGCGATATTCGTTTGGCGAGCGCATGAATCACTGGCTCGGGGCTTTCAGCTACACGTACGCGCTGATAACCGGATTGGCGTTCTGGTCTCCTTACCTCTACTGGCTGGCTGCGGTTGTGGGCGGCGGGCCGACAGCGCGATTCTGGCATCCATGGGCCGGGCTGATTTTTACGGTATCGCTCTTCTGGACTTTCAAAGAGTGGCGCCGCGACATGGAAGTGGACGACGGCGACCGCGCGTGGGCGAAGGCGATGCCCTACTACATCCAGAATGAGGATGACAAACTGCCGCCGGTGGGCCGGTTCAACTTCGGGCAGAAGCTTTTCTTCTGGGGAATTTTTTACGGCGTGATTCTGCTGCTGCTAACCGGGGTGGCTTTGTGGTACACGGAGGCGCTGCCGTGGAGCTGGCGGTTTGTGCGCTACACGGCGATCTTGATTCACGCGAGCGCGGCGCTGATTACCATCGGGCTGTTCCTGATTCACGTGTACATGAGCGTGTTTCTGGAAGAGGGCAGCTTCGGCTCCATGGTTACCGGACACGTGACGCGCGCGTGGGCCTGGACATTTCATCGCACCTGGTATGAAGAGATTAAAGGCGGATCGCGATCCAAGCAATGATCCAATTGGAGTGGGATCGGCGCATCCGCCGCGCCAACGAACTGACTTCCTCGTATCCGTTCGCCGCTGAAGGACTACGTTACTACTCGCGCGTGGCAACATTTCAGAGGAGCCTGTACGCGGACATTCAGCAAGCTTTGGCGGATTCGCCCGCGGGTGAGTTCACAGGAAGTTTGCGGGATGAACTGGATCTTTTCTTGCTGCTGCCGAATTTTTCCAGATTTTTGGCGTTGATCGAGCAGATCGCGCCGGCGCCCCTGGCGCAGGCCGCCGGCGGCTTGGCGCGGAAAGGGACGGCGGGTTGGCAGCGCGCAATCGAAGATTTCTGGCATGGAGATCTGGATACGGCTCTGGCAATCGGCGGGATGGATGAGGAGTGGGAGGGCGCCGCGGGCGGCACGAAAGCTCGCGAACAATTGCTGGCATGGATTTTTTTGCAGCCGTACGCGGAGTATCTTGCCGATCAGCGCGAGAATACGATTGTGGATGGAGCGCCTTCGACTTGTCCTTTGTGCGGGGGGAGACCGATTGTGGGCGTGCTACGCAGCGAGGGTGACGGAGCGAAAAAATCGCTGATTTGCATGTTGTGTGCGCATGAATGGGGGTTTCGCAGAGTTTATTGTCCGGCGTGCGGAGAAGAGCGAGAGCCGCAGATGGCGTTTTATTCGGCGCCGGAAATCGCGCATGTGAGGGTAGACGTCTGCGACACGTGCCATACGTATCTGAAGAGCATTGACTTGACGAAGACGGGGCTCGCGGTGCCGGTGGTGGACGAGCTGGCGACGATACCCTTGGATTTGTGGGCGCGCGAGCACGGGTACGAAAAACTGCAGATCAATTTGCTGGGAACTTAGCGGCCGTGCGTCGCGGAAGATTCTCGCACGACGCCCGCTTCGCCTCTTTCACGCGCGAGGTACTGGTCGTAAATCCAGGCATATGTTTTTTCCAGGCCCGCCCGCAACGTGGTGTCCGGCTCCCAATTTAAGTATTTCTTGATGAGGGTATTTTCGCTGTTGCGCCCGTTGACGCCCTTGGGTGCGCTGAGATTGTAAGTTCTCTTCAACTTGATGCCGGCGATGCCTTCGACGATGTCCACCAGTTGATTGATGCTGACTGCTTCGGTAGAGCCGAGGTTTATCGGCTCCAGGATTTGCGAGTTGGTGATCAGCTCGATACCTTTGACGCAATCGTCCGCGTACATGAAACTCCGAGTCTGGTCGCCGGAGCCCCAGATTTCGATCTCATGCGCGCCCCGCAGCTTCGCTTCGATCACCTTGCGGCAGATTGCCGCGGGAGCTTTCTCGCGACCGCCGAACCACGTGCCCCAGGGTCCGTATACATTATGGAAGCGTGCGACGCGGGTATAGAGGCCAAAATCCTCGCGGAAGTGGCGGCACATTCGCTCCGAGAAAAGTTTTTCCCAGCCGTAGCCGTCTTCCGGCATCGCGGGGTAAGCGTCTTCTTCCTTGAGGGAAGGCGCTGCGAAGGTCTTTTGCTTGTCCGCGTTGTACACGCAGGCGGAAGACGAGTAGAAAAATTTCTGGCAGCCATGATTTAGCGCGGCCTGCAGCATGTGAGTATTGATCAGCACCGAGAGCATGCACAGCGCCTTATTGTGCTCGATGAAGCCCATGCCGCCCATGTTCGCGGCGAGATTGTAGATTTCGTCCATGCCCTTGGCGGCGATCTCGCAGTTTTCCTTGATGTTGAGGTCGAGGTGCAAGTTCTCGACGTCATCGAACCGCTGGTACCATTCGTCGAGCGGCTTCACGTCCACGGCGCGGACGCGCTTCCCTTGCTTGCGAAACTCGGCGACCAGATGGCCACCGATAAAACCACCAGCGCCTGTTACAAGAACACGAGTATCATTTTGCAACTTGCGTTCCTCTCCGCTCATCGTTCTGCATCCATCTTAATCCAGCTAAATCCAAAAAGCTCGACCACTTTGAGCACGGAAGGAGGGATTTTCTTGGTTCTTACGACAAATTCAGCGTGGGCTCACTTCTTTTATGGAACTCAACGTCGAGGAGAAACGAATTGGATTGTGGAAATCAACTGGTACGATCGTTACACCAAGATCGTCAATCATCTTGAGAGCGAGGACACCTTTCCATCGATGTATGGAGCGCCCATGTTGGAGGCTTCGCCTTCATCTCGGGAATCGATCGTATCCCGGAGGTGAATTGCTGAAGATCGGCGAATCGATCCCGGCGAAACAAAATTACAAGTTGAGCGTGAGCGGGCGGGAGGCGCTGGAGCGTCACATCGCCGCGCGGAAATTGTTGCCACACTTCTCGAATGCTCGCTCGATTCGTAATGCGTTGGACCGCGCGCGATTGCGCCAGACTAATCGCAACGTGCTGTCCGCCGGCGGCGGCCAGTTCCCCGCTGAATGATGAATCCGAGGAAACGTTTGATTGATTCGATGGTCCATGGCACGTTGGCGAACGCGCGACGGTTCGTCGCATCCGGAAACCCTTCCGTATTTCTTGCTTCAACGGTGACAACACTCGGCTAATCTGTCGTGCTGGCGCGCCCGCCGGATTTCTCCGAGGACCTGATGCCCTTGCAAGGTTTGATATTCGATGTGGACGGCACGCTCGCCGAAACGGAAGAGGTGCATCGACAGGCATTCAACGAGGCATTCGCTGCGTTCGGATTGCCTTGGAAATGGGAGCGGCCGCTCTACAAGGAACTCTTGCAGGTCTCCGGCGGAAAAGAGCGCATCCTTCATTACCTGACGAAGTGGCACGCGCAGGATCTGGCTGCCGTGCGCGAAAAGATTCCGGCGATTTACGATTTCAAGACAAAACAATACACCGCCGCGATTCGGGCCGGAGCCGTAGAACTGAAACCGGGAGTCGCGCGGCTGATCGGCGAAGCCAGGGCCGCGGGCGCGCGCCTGGCAATCGCGACGACCTCGCACCGCGACAATGTGGAGGCGCTTTTGCAGCACACTTTTGCCCGAGCACGGCGCAGCGCTATTCGATGCCATCGTGGCAGGAGACGAGGTCAGCGCGAAAAAACCAGATCGGGAAGTGTTCGAGGCCGCGCTGCGCAAACTTCGATTGCCTGTTGCAAGTTGCGTTGCGTTTGAGGATTCGGCGCACGGCGTGAACGCGGCACGCGGAGCGGCGTTGCGAGTGGTGGTGACGCCCGGGATTTACACGGCCGACGATGATTTCAGCGGTGCCAGGTCGGTGGTCTCCGATCTCGGCGAGCCGGGGCGGCCGCATCAGCATCTCGCAGGCTGGAAGTGGCCGGACGGTTATGTGAGCTTCGCCGCTTTGCGGACGAAAACCGAAGAAGGTCCCGCGTGAATCGCGCGGCGGCGGCCGTATGCGAGAAGCTCCCAGCTACCGAGAGACCTCAGACGGTGAGCGGGAAAAAGTGGCTGTACTTTCGAGTAGACGAGGTGCAGGTTGGTGCTCACTGGCCGAAATGATTTGGGGGTGTAGTTTGCTGCATCGGCTGATGGTAGGGAGTCTAAATCCGCGCTGTCGTCTTTGGCCGGCCTGCCACAGGCAGGCGAGAATGCGCCACCCTTAAAATCGAGGGCGTCGGTTCCGGTGACGCCAAAGGATCGGGCACGCGCCATTCCCCGAGAAAAAAAACGGCTCCCGACGAAGCGGGAGCCGCTTATGACGGATTGCGGGGATGGATCGTTTAGTACGGAACCTCCCTAAAACCGATCAGCGTGAAGTAGCCGTTATTTGCGGGGGCCAGCGCTGAGTTCCTGTCGAAATGGAAAAAGGCGTTTCCGCCAATTGTCATCGTGGATCCAAGGATCGAGCCATACCAGTTGCCGTTTCCTTGCTGAGTGACTGTGGCATTGGGGGAATTCAGGATGGCAGTGACGTTACCATTGCCCGCAATGCTGACGGTCCCCGTCCCGCCGTAATTGATTGTAAAATCGTTCGCAAAGTTGTCGTCGGTAATGCCATTCCCCGCGATTGCTATGGGATTCGCGTTGCCCTGACCTGCAACGTTCAACGTCACCGCTCCCGGCGGATTTACAACGATTTGGCCATTTCCGGCCATGGACAGGCTGTTGATATTGTAGGTTCCGGGCGCCAAAGTGATCGTAGTATTACCCGTAATTGATATGTTGCCGTAACTTCCAGGAACAAGACTATTGCCGCCGCTATAGGCGGTCGTCGGCGGAAGCGGATTGGGAGCAGGCGGAGTTGGAAACACATAAGGCGTCGGCACGTACGTCGGACTGCTCATAAGACAGTTTGGCCCGGTTGGTCCAGGACACGCGCCACATCCGCCAACTCCCGGTGTAGAACAGTTTGGCCCGAGGGTTTGGCCGTTAGACCCAACGGAGAGAGGCGTTGCGCAAGTCCCGTTTCCCACCGGCGGAGGCTGCAGCACGCCCACAATTCCTTCGACGTTCCCGTTGCCAACGCTGACCCCGCCATTCGCCCCTATGTCCCCGCCGAAGCTCGATTGCGTGGTTGTGTAAGTCCCTCCGTTTGCGGTCGTGTAGCTGTTGGTCGAGGGGTTATTGCCGTTGAAAATGATGGCCGGGCAGGCGGTTGAAGTAGCGAACAGCCCATACGGAAAGGGCGGCGTAGGATTAAGCGCTACTTCAGCTTGCAGCACTTTTCGTGCGGCGTTTGGGGCATCTGAACTGACCCCGAGCGAAGTGATTGTGTACACGTTGGTCATGTAGGTCGAGTTGACGCTGTTCATTTGCTGGCAGTTGGCCGCCGTAAGTATTGTTAGTACCCATTCGTTAACGCCGTCCCAACACACCACCGTTGTTCCCGTCCCCACTCCCGCGTTCACGTCATAGACTGGGTTCGTGGTGATTGTTCCCGGTCCCATCAATGACGCGTTGAGCTTCGGAGCTACGCGGACCCATTTGTAAGGCACAGGATTGGTAGTCGCGCTGTACGGAAGCTGGCTATTGACCGACGCATACGCAGCGGCTGGCAAGGTCGCCGCGGCGCAGCGAACGCCCGGTGCGGCGGCAGTCAGGCCCAGTGCGGTGTAACCATCATGGCAAAGCTCGTCATCCCCCCACTGGGTCCCGCCATTCCAGGGCTGCACGGCGGCCCCCCCGTTCACGGGATTGACGATGTAGATTAGTTTGCTCGTCGTGGCGTTATTTGGGGGGAGATTGGGGGTATCGGGGGCCCCGGTCGGAAGCGAAGTGCCATTGAGATTGATGGTGTTTGGGTCCGCAGGCATCATCCTGGCCCGGGCTTCCTCGATTCCCGCCTTGGCAGCGAAGAAGGCCGTCTGTTCCTGGCGATAGTTTGAATTGATTGAGGTTTCCGTGCTCGCCATAAAGATAAGCGTCCCAGCGATCGCCGTCAGCAAAAGCAGCGCGAAGATGGAAAAGAACAGCGCGACGCCGCGTTCACGGTTTCTGGTTACGTTCTTCATGGTGAGGTTCTCCTTGAGCTGTGTATCCATTCCTTACCTTACTGTAAGGTTTGGATGTTGCTGATTTTCGCGGTCGAAACCATGGTGACGGTTGGATATAGTCCCGTTTTCGGATCGGGCTGCGCTGATTTTACGTACAGCGTGATTCCGATCGCTGCGATGGGCCCTAGATTTCCGTTCCCTGCGACGGCCGGAAGCGTGCCCGACGTGCCGTCAGCTTTGAAGGCCGAAAATACGGTAGTATTCATCACGCCATTTACTTCCGTGTAGAACGGAGGGAATGTGCCGGGAGCGGCTATCCACGCTGCCTTGGAAAGGGTCCCTCGCTGTATCACGCACGGAGGAGTGGTGCACGCAACCGCGCCTGGCCCGTTCGTGTTTACCAATTGAATCCACTCTTCGCTCACGCCCGTGCCGTCCACGTCGCCTTCGAACTGAATGGCGTTTGTCGTCACGCTGATGAAGCCGCAAGCGACATTGGGGTCCACGGCGCAATTCGTCTTCGACACAAGTGTCGCCGGATCGAACATTTTCACGCTCGGGAAACCGACTTGGTCAAGATCGTTGACGATCTGATCCATGAACTCCCGCGATTCCTGCGTGAGATCAAGCTTGTTGGTTTCGACGAAGTTTCTTTCTTGCATCGTGGTGATCCCCTCGACTATGACGCCGAACACGATCGAGAGAATCGCCAAGGAGGCTAACATCTCCAATAGTGAGAACCCGCGTTGCTTCCCGGTTTTCATTTCTCTGGCCCTCGTTTCCATCTTTTATTGTCCCGCCGCCGGCGCGCCGATGGACCGCAGGTTTACCGGGAGCGCGTAAAACAATCCGCCGAGTTGCTTAACCTTGGACGCCTCCGGCCGCGCAGCCGCAGTGATCAGCCGGCTCGTTGTGTTTGTCGAAACGCTCATTACATTCCAGCGAACCTCATAGGTCGTCTGTATGCCCCCAGCGGTCGAGCAGTCCACGTATTGCATTGCGTAATTGGCCGGAATGGCGGCGTAGGACTGTGTGAAGTCGATGGTCCCATTCGCCGTTAGAGTCGCGCCGGCCCCGGTTCCCGCGGCGCCGGGGGCGGATGCAACTGTCGCGATATTGCCAGCGCAATCCGTTATGGTGATCGGCGTGAGCGCGTCGTCGGCATACACGTGCTGAGCGCTGATTTGCTCGATCACCGTCTGCGCCAGCAGCGTAGCCGTGGTGTCGCGGCTGTTCCGATTGTTGGACGCCATCGCGGTGGTGAGCAAAATCATAATTCCTGCCAGGCCAATTGCCAGCACTAGCATGGCAATCATGAGTTCGATTAAGCTCATTCCTCGTTCTGCTTTGAGTCTCACGTGTCCCTCGCGAATCGCTTGACGCCTTCATCTCAAGTAAAAGCCTGCTTCAGAGCTTCGACCAGACGGTCCCGGTGTATTGCCATTTCTGGACCCGGCCTGCCGGGCTTACAGTCACCGCCTCCCAGTTGGTCGAGAGCGTGTCCTGGAAGAAAATCCAAAAGGCGGTCGCTCCACCAGCGCTATCGCAAACGGTTCCTCCAGTCGCTGCTAGAGTCGAGCATGGAAGACCGCGGGGACTGAAAATTACCGGGGTACCCGTGGTGCTCCCGTCCTTCACTGCCAGGCCAGAACCTGTCGGCAGAAACTGTGCTTGCAGATTGGCGGTGTTCGGCGCATTGGCCGCAGCGACAGGCGTGACTTCGGAAGGTATGGAGATCAGCGGGTCTGGGGTGACCCACCCGGTCCCTCCGTTACCTGACAGGTCAACGTAAACTTGCTGCGGGGGCCCCGCAATCATATAACTTGAGTAATAGCGATCATCTTGAACCGAGCGAATCCTAGCCGTTTGCAGCAGGCTGGAAAGGTCGCCTCCCGCGCCGCGCAGTCTAGCGGCGTGGATGAGGGTCAGCGTGTTGGGAACGGCGATGGCTGCGACGACGAGCACAATGGCCATGACGATCACCAACTCCAGCATCGAAAAACCTGCTGTGAACCTGCCGGTCCGGCTTGGACGTTCAGTTGTTTGGCTCATTCGCTTTTTCATCCCGGATGCGATCACTTTTTATGAGATATCGAGCGGTGCGGGTCTTTGCTAGGCGCGTGGGTAACGAACGCGTCCTGGACACGCTAACGCTACTGCCAGGAGTGCACGTCGTAAGCCAATCGGTTTCATGGCGTATCTCGTTCAAGGGCTATCACTTACGAGAATGGGATGCAACGCCATTCTGGCTGCTGTTCGTGCGACGGGGTAGAAAGGTTACCAATACTCACCTGCGGTATCGGATCTTGCGCCGCACGCGCCGTCAATGCTCTTCTTGTGACTAGTTCAAGGGGCTTGTGGAAGTCGCAGGCCGGTGGCGGACCCTTCCACAACTCCGGCACGTGGCCATTAACTTTTTGGGGTTTCGACTCTCGGTCTGCCCACGGCGGGCAGGACGCAGGCTGGGATGTGAGTTTAAATGAGAAATTCCAACTCACGAATCACGCCGCTCTCAGCTCGCCAGTTCAACCTGCGCTGCAGAGCGATCCTGCAGGCAGTAGAGGACCAGTTCGACGCGCGTCGAGACGCCGAGCTTGTCGAAGATGCGGAAGAGGTAATTGCGGACGGTGTGTTCGCTGAGGCCCAGGTCGCTGGAGATTTGGCGGTTGGTGAGGCCTTCGGAAACCAGGCGCACTACGTTTTCTTCGCGCTTGGAAAGCAGGTTTAGGCCGCGCGCGTCCTGCAGGTGCAGGGGTTTCGCGTGGCCGAGGGCGTCGAGCAGGTAGCCGAGGTGTTCGCTATTGGCCCAGACTTGGCCTTGATGCACGGCGTGGATGCACTTCGAAAGAGTTTCCAGCGGCTCGTCGCGGTAGATGACGCCATGCGCGCCACAGCGGAAGGCGTCAATCACCAGATCGCGCTCGCGCGAAGCCAACAGCATCACCGCGCGAGTCTTGGATTGCAGGGCGCGTAGCTCGCGCAACACGCGAAATCCCTCCAGCTTACCTTCGTAAAGTTGCGCGCTGATGATGGCGACGTCTGGCTGGCACTCTCTCAAGAGCGTCACCGTCTGGGAAGATTGCACGGCGCTCGCAACTACCGCCACGCGAAAACGCTTGGGCCGAAACGCACTCTGCACCAGCTGGCAATTCATCTCGTTGGCTTCCGCGACTGTGGCGGCGTCGCATTCGCATCGCATCAGCGGATATCGGCTTGTCGAAAACTCACGGAGCCGACCGTGCTTCGCATGTTACGGGCTGGGTAGTCTGGTTTCTGGTTTTGTTTCGTGCGCTGCCGAGAAGGAAGGGCTGATTGTGGTGGCGGCGCTCAGTAATAGGGGCGTGCTTGTGCAGTTGGAGGTGCGGCCGGTCTGGCTGGATGAAGGCGGCTTCGGGTTAATTCCCGGCGCGGCGAAGAAACAGGAAATTCTGGCTCGCTTTCTCGGGCTTTCTGCGGAGATTGACGATGGCTCCTACGATAGATTGTTCTACCATGACGTGTCGCGGGGATTGGCGCGGCTGTATATGCGGGACGCGCGGGCGGCATTTCACGCGGCGGGAATTCGTGGCTTGGCGAGCAAGGCGCGGCGGGTGCGTTTGCGTCATGTAACGAGGCTGGTGCACAAGGTGATCGGTTAATGGAAGCAGGCTGGATGCGAGACGCAGTGGCGTTTGCTGTGGCGCTGGTGTGTGTTTTGGTTTTGGTGCCTCTGATCCGGCGGCTGTGCGTGCGCTGGAGGATATTCGATCAGCCGGGAGAATTGAAAATCCACCGCGATCCGATTCCGCGCTTGGGAGGCGTGGCGATCGTGTTTGCGCTGGCGGCGGGCGTGGTGTCTACGCAGCACGGCGCGCGAGGCAGTGGTTTATTTTTTGCGGCGCGTTTGGGCTGGTGTGGCTGGCTGGATTTATTGATGATCTTCGGGAGCTCGGGCCGCCTTTTCGATTGCTGGCGCAGATTGGCTGCGCGATTTTGCTTTACGCCGGGGGCTGGCGGGTACTGTCTTCTTCTTCCGCTGCTTTCGCGATTGTCGCGCAATGTTTGTTCGTGATTCTGTTCGTGAACGCGTTCAACTTTTTGGACGGAGCGGACGGGCTGACGGCGGGAATCACCGCTGCGATCGCGCTTGGGTATGCCGCGATGCCTGGCGGCGGGCTGAGCGTTTTTGGATACGCGCTGGCGTGCAGTTTGCTGGGGGCGTGCGTAGGTTTTTTGATTTTCAATTTTCCACCGGCAAAGATATTCATGGGAGATTCGGGAAGCACGGTGCTGGGATTCAGCGTGGCGTTCATGGGTTTGGATTTCATCGGGACGAGAGGCCCGGGCGGCGCGGCGAGCTCGTGGCTATATCCATTTTTGCTTGCGGCGCTGCCGTTGCTGGATGCGTTGGTGGTGGTGACGCGGCGGGTGATGAAACGTAGATCGCCGTTCCAGGGTGATCGCGAACATTTTTATGATTTTTTATTGGCAGCGGGATGGTCGGCGCAGATGGTGGCGATTTGTAGTTATTTTTTGACGGGTCTTTTGGGGTTGCTGGGATGGCTTGCGGTGCAGGGCGGGATTAAGCGTTCGCTGATTTTGGGCATGGGGATTTTTGGTGCGTTGGTGGTTACAGCGCTGTATTCGGGAGCGAGGCGGCAAGGGGCGATGAGGCACTCGCGGTATCGTGCGCAGCTTTGAGGTGCGTGATTCGCGCGGGGCAAATTGCCCGGGAAAGACGCCAATCGGGAGATTGGCGTTCCCAGGATTGGCGGCATCGATCCAGACCTGCCGGGCTGCGAATCGGCGTGCGAGCAAAGAGCTGGCGGGACACCGGCGCTACAAAGTCAAAATCAAGAACGACACTTAGCGCGCTGAAACTATTGCAGCGAGCACGGCCCTGCTGCGGCGGGCTGGCCTGCGCCACAACGGCTTTAGGTGGTTGGAGTGATGAGAGTGCGGGTGCCGCGGCGAACGCGGGCTTTGGGGGAGGACTGCTTCATAACGTTGCCGAGGCTGACGAGCAGCTTGCGGAGCTTGGAGCGTTCTTCGAGCTCGATGTCCACAACTTCGAAGGCGCGGGCTTGGGTGTTGGCGTCGCGAACGATGGCGAGCACCTTCACCGACTTCGTTGTCGTAGTGAGCTTCAGATTCACCAGGCTGCCGGGATGCAGACTTTGCTCGCAGACGGCCACGCCGCCGCCCAAAGTTAGCTCGGGAATATCGAGGTGGCAATTTTCCTTCAAGTTGGTGGTGGTGGCTGCGACGGAGCGCTCCAGACGTAGTCGCGGGTAACGGCGCTGCCGGATGGCCGAAGATTCCATATCTGCATCGAGCGGCTCGATGGAGAATTCGGCGATACTCAATCCGCTGCGCGGAATGAAGTCGCGTACCCACTCGGGATCGATTTTCTCCATGGCTTGCGAAGCTACCAGACGCAATTCACTGGGGCTGGCCCAACGGAAGGCGCGGCGCGCTTCGGCGATCTTACGCAGAATAGATTCGGCGCCGGAAGTGCGCAGACGGCCGAGAGCTTCGATGGCTTTCAGCTGCAAGTAATTGGTGGCGTCCTTAGGCAGGTCGCCTTCGGCGATACGCACCAAACGCATGTCCGCGGATTGTTCTCCCACCATGCCGATTTCATCCACGGCGAGCGGGCGGATCAGCGGATCGAGTAAATCGAAAACGCTCAAGAGCAGGCGGCCGCGCTCGGGAGCGCCGCTGGAAGCTATTTGGCGGACGACGCGGTCATGCGCCGTACGCTTCCAATCTAAAATGCGTTCGGGAAGAACCTGTTCGACCAACTCCGGGTCGAGCCGCGCGAGCAGGCCTAGGGTTTCGATGGCTTCGGTGGGGCCGCCATTGCGAAGTAGCTGGCGCAGAGTCTCCAGACCTTCGACATCCAGCACTTGCATCATGGAGACGAGCAGGTCGCAATCTTCGCGGAAGCCCGCGCGGTTGAATCGTCCTGCGAGGTGCAGCGAAGCCGCAACGGGCATGCGGCGCAGAAGATCTTTCAGGCCCGAGGGCGCCTCGCCGGTTTTCAGGGCCTCCTCGATGAATTCAGGGAGGCGATCCTCCACGCCGATTCTGGGGCGAAGATTCTTGCCTAGGCCGGGGCGTTCCGCTTCGACGTATTCCACCAATTCCACGGCGCGCTGGATGGCGGGATAGGAGCGGGACTTGGTGGCCTCTTGCGACAAGCGCACGAACGCCGCGCCCACCAAACTTTCCAGTTCGGAGTCGCGTTCTTCGGCGAGTTGCACACCAACCAGGCGGATGGTACTGAGCAGCACGCGCTCGTCTAGTTTCGCATAGGTGCTGGCGAGTTCGGCGAGACCCAAGGCGGCCTGGCGGCGCGTCTCGGCCGATTTGTGGGTGACGCAATTGGCGTAGTTCGTGAGAACTTTTTCGGCTTCGGCCTTGTCTCCAGTGGTGACCAAACCTTCCACGTACTCACGAATCTGGGCGGGCGGCACGCACCAGGCTTCGCCGGAATCCAGGACGGCTTTCCTTTTCTCGTTGGGCACCTGCGCCCAGAATTGCTGGGCGAGCATGTCTGAGTGCGACTGAACCTCGATTCCGTGGCGCGCCATCTTTTCTTCGTACACGCCCATGATCTTGCGCAGGCTGTCCAGCTCCTGGCTCATTTCGTCCAGAACCTGGCGGACGGCGTTGACTTCGATATCGCCGCGCTCGTAGCTTTCCATGGCGAAGCGAATGGCGATGTGCTCGGCGAGTTTCAGTAGGGTCGGTTTGTCCGAAGAATCGCTGGGTGCCTGCGCGGCGAGGGCCGATAGTGCCTGGCTGACGGTGAAGCGAGCGCGGCGCGGCAGAGTGGACAGCCGAGATTGGAAGGGCTGGGAGTCGAGTTTCTGATCGGAACCTTCGCTGGTGCGGGCGATCTGCGCGAGCATCTGCATGATGCCTTTCAGTTCGTCCTCGTGCAGGGTCATCAGGCCGGTTTCGACGGCCATGGAACCGCCAGTTGTACGCGCGGAGCGGCTGGCTCGAATTCCCGCGGTGGCGTTGCCCCAACGGCTGGGCTTGCCGACTTCAGCGCCCTCGCTGACTGCGCCCGCCAAATTCCATCCACGCGGGCCGGAACTGCCGCCTGCGGGACCTGAAACTTTGCCACTTCCTGAGCCGGGTCCATCGCCGGGGCCATTGCCGCGACCGTTACCTGGGCCGCGCCCGGAACGGTTGCTCGAGCCTCTGCCAGACCGGGTGCCGGAACCACTGCCCGGACCGCTGCCTGAGCCCGGCCCTGCGCCGCTGCCGGGGCCTCCTGCTGGGTCTTGTTCAGCGGAAATGTCGTTTAGCGCGCTGCCATTGGCTTGACGCGAGCCCGGGCCGGAGGCTGGACCGGCCGCGCCGTCCTTGTTGAACCAGAATCCGGGCGTGTCGGCCGCTAGCGGCGTACCTCCGCCGGTGCCGCCGACAATGTTCCAGGAGTTGGGGCCAGGGCCGACTCCCGCGACGTTGCCGCCTTCTGAGCCACCGCCGGAAGCTTGGCCAGGGTCTGCGGAGCCCGCGATTCCTTTGTTGAGCCAGAAACCTGCGGCATCGGGCGCAAGCGGCGTGCCACCACCGCTGCCGCCGACAATGTTCCAAGTGCTGGGGCCAGTGCCGCCAACGTTGCCGCCTGCCGGCGCGGAACCGGAGGCCTCACCGGCGTCTATTGCGCCCGCGACATAAACTGGGCTGCCGCCACTGGGTACTCCGCCTGCGGAAGGAAGATCACGAATGAGTTCGGCTGACTCTGACCCGTATTGGTAGCTGTCCCCTGGGACATTCACATATCCTGGACCGTTACTGCCGGGACCGCGTTCGCCCGAGCTGCTTCCGGGTCCGGCATTGCCGGGACCATAGCCGCTGGGGCCGTAACCACCCCCTTGGCCGAAGCCGCTACCCGGACCTTGGCCATAGCCGGAACCTGAGCCTGAACCGCCAGGACCGTAACCAGAGCCTGCTCCGCCGCTGCCGTCGCCATTCCCACCGCCGTTTCCTTCAACGTTTCCGTTGCCATCGCCATCGCCTTCACCGGAGCCACCCCTGCCGGAACCGCTGCCGCCAGCCGATCCTCGGCCACCTTTGCTGCCTTCCGCGGCCACGATCAATTGCAGCAGGCGCTCGGGGTCTGCGAACAATTCATCGGTGGCTTGCGAATTCAGGCCGAGGGTGTGCGCGGCTATTTGCTGCGCTACGGTGGAACGCGCGACGGCCGAATCGGCCGGAACGAAGCAGACTTCGTTTACGTGAATGTGGGGATCGCCCTGCAGGGCTGTTTTCAGTTGTTCGGCTAGTTGCACGGGCTTGGAGCCGGTGTTAGTGGGAAAACCGCGCACGAAGCGCGCCAGGCTGGCTTGCGTGACCTTCGGCGCAAAGTGAATGCTGGCGATGCCGGCGGCGGAAAGCATGCGCGCGAAACTTTTTTCAGAGGCGGCGGATTCCAGAGGCGTGCCGTCGAGCAGGAGCTGGTCTCCGGAAACCGAGAGGAGCACGCCGGCTTCATTTTCGGTGCCGGTGCCTAGAGCGGTGCGAAGTTCTGACCAAGCCGTTTCGTACTGTTTTTTTGTGCGCGGATGGCCGAAGTCATACATTCGCGCGAACTTGAGCAGGATGTTGAGGCTGCGAATGAAAGCGCGAGCCGCCGCGGGTCGAATGTTCGGATTGGTCACGTATATGTAGGGCTAAGCCCCGCCTCTACATAGAAGTGTGGGGGGAAGAGGCGGTCGGAACAATGGTACGGGTGTCGTGTCTGGTACTAACGAACATCCTACAGAGTTGTGGGAGAGAGGTACTGGAACGAACTCAGGTGATGCGAGGCTTGCGCAGCCAAGACTCTAGCTCATTGATATTATTGAGGATAGCGAGGGCGCCGAGCTGAAGAAGACGGGTACTACGTTGGCGGCGCTCTTCGCCGGTTCTGGGCAGAATCGCGAGAAACGGCACTTGGGCGGATTGCGCGGCGAGCGCGTCATCCACATTGTCTCCAACGTAGAGCGCGCTGCTCGGTGCGCGACCGTTCAGAATTTTTAGCAGACCGTCGGGCGCGGGTTTGGGTTTTGCGACTTCTTCGACGGTGACGATCGTTTTGAAGATTCGGCGGACGTTGTTGCGATCGAGCGTGTAATTCAATTCCTGCCAAGTGCGTCCAGTGAAAATAGCCAGCTCCGCGTGCTTCGCAAGACGCGCGAGAGTGGATTTGCGCAGCAGCCATTTTTCCTTGGAGACGTTGCCGCGGGAATTCTCGCCCCAATAAATTTCCTGGAACTTCTTTTTGATTTCGTCGTACGTGGCATTGAAGCCGAGATCGTTTATCCAGGCGGTGGAAAGTTTCCAATCGTCGTTGAAGCCGGGGCGATTTTTCCAGGCGTGCAGCTCGCGCATAGTCACGCGTTTTCTTGTGAAAAATTTCACGGTCTGCAGGGTGGTGAGCTGGAATGAGCCGCGCGTGTCCACGAGTACGCCATCCACGTCGAAGACAATGACGGAGGGGTAGGGCTTCGCTCGGTGGACGCGCGAGGATGTGCTCGATTTACGCTGATGCTGCGAATCAGGAATGGGAGCCGCTCGATTCTTCGGAAGACTCGGAGGCGTCGGAGGAGGTGCCGGAAGATTCGTCCGAGCTATTCGCCTCGGAATCCAGGTCGAGGGAATCGGAGGACCAAGCCTCGCCGGGAGCGGCGCTGGGTGCGGGATCCGGTGCAGAGGCGGATTTTTCCGGAGGCGCGGCTGAGGCTCGTCCAGCTGCAGCTGCGGCGGCGACGGGAGGAGGCGCGAGCGATGCTTCGGCGGCTTGCAGCCTCTTCAGACGCGCTTCGAGGATTTCAGCGAGGAGTTCGACGATTAGTTTTGCGCCGCTGCCGTCGGGGTCCTTCGTTGGATTGTAAGCGGTGACTTCGAATGCTGCGAGTTCCCGTTGCTGGGCGAAAACGAGGAGCGCTTCGCGGACTTCGGCGAGGGACAAGCCGCCGGAGCCCGGATAATTCGTGGCAGCGAAATCGGCGATTACGTCCACATCGAAATGCAGGACGAATTGGTAGCCGTTGCCGCGGATGCGATCAATGGCAGCGCGGGCTGCGGCCGCCGCACCGAGGCGTTGCACATCGCTCGCGAGATAACGACGCAGCGGCGACGTCGCAAGAAGCTGTTCTTCGGGCGGATCGAGGCGCGCGACACCGAAGAGCGCAAGATCAGGCTCGCGAACGAGCGGCGGCTCGCCCCAGAAGCGCACCAGTTCCGCGGCGCCGCGTCCGGCGAGGTGCGAAACGACCATGCCGTCCACGCATCCGCTCACCGTGGTCGCGGGAGTATTCAGATCCGCGTCACGGTCCATGTAGATCATGCTGACTTTGCGGAAATAGCGGCGCGCGCCGGCGACGGTGGCGAGCGCGACGGAGCAATCGCCTGCAAGAATCAGCGGTAACGCGGCGGATTTTACGGCTTGTTCGACGCGAGGCTTCAGGGATTCGAGCGAGGCGAGCACGCGGGTGAGATTGCGCGCGCGCGGGCTTTCTTCGTCGGGTTTGTAAAGCTGAACGGGATCGTCACCGAGATCGGCGACGGCATAACCGATGGTTTTCAGGCGATCAACCAGGCCTGCGGCGCGCAGTGCGGTGGGTGCGCCTTCGTGCCCGGCGGACATCGCGGCCGCGCTGGTAGGCGCGCCGAGCAGAGCAATCTTGTTGGTCTGCCGGACGATCTTTACCGCCACGCAAAAGGCTCCTTAAGTTGGTTTGGCCGGGGCCTGGCCTGCGCCGGCGAAATGCCAGATTCGCCGCGCCGGCCGAAACTCTCTAGTTAGTGCGCGGCTTGCCGCGCCGCTAATTCAGGCGGCAAGGTGAAGCGCACATCTTCGCGAATCAAATCCAGGTCGCGCTGGTTGGTGAAACCCAAGCTTGCAAGCCGCTGGCTCACTTGTTCGACCAAGATTTCCGGTGCCGATGCTCCGGCGGTGAGGCCGAGCACTTTGACGCCTTCCAGCCAGGAGCCGTCCACGTCGTTCGCATCTTCGATCAAGCGCGCGGCGACCCCAGCGCGCTTGGCGACTTCGACCAGGCGATTGGAGTTCGAACTATTGGCTGACCCCACCACCAGGATCAGCTGCACTTCGCGGGTGAGAGCTTCGACGGCTTCCTGGCGATTCTGGGTGGCGTAGCAAATGTCATCGGAAGCCGGACCGACAATCGTGGGGAAACGATGGCGGAGCTGCGCCACGATTTCCTGCGTGTCATAGAGCGAAAGAGTCGTTTGCGTGAGGAAGGCCAGGCGATCCGGATCGGGGACCACGAGTTGGTCCACTTCCTCAACGCTGCCGACTACGATGGTCTGGTCCGGCGCTTCGCCGGAGGTGCCGACGATTTCCTGGTGGTCGCGATGACCGATGAGCAGCAAGGTGCGGCCTTCGCGGGCAAACTTCAGCGCCTCCAAATGCACTTTGGTGACCAGCGGGCAGGTGGCGTCAATCACGCGCAATTGGCGCTCCTGCGCTTCGGTGCGAACGCGCGGCGGCACGCCGTGGGCGCTGAAAACGAGCACCGCGCCGACCGGTACTTCTTCGATGGATTCCACGAAAATGGCGCCGCGGCGGCGCAGCTGGTCCACGACGTAGCGGTTATGGACAATTTCGTGATGGACATACACCGGATTGCCGTAAGCTTCCAACGCCAGTTCGACGATGTCCACCGCGCGGACGACACCCGCGCAAAAGCCTCGCGGGCGCACTCGCACGAGCGTCTTGGCTCCGTGGTTGGTGCCATTGATTTGAGTCAGCGTCAATTCGTTCTCCGTTAATCCCTTTCATTTTACCTGAACAGGGGGTTTGCGGCTACTTCGTTCGCTGGCAATGTGCTCCGGGCCCGGCGAGTTCAACCAGGACATCTGCGAGGCTAGATCCTAGGTGGGTGTTCTGTCGCTGGAGGGAGTGAAGCGGAAATTGAACGAAAAGCCCAGCAGCCGCACGCGCACGATGTAGTCTGCCGCGAGATGCACTGCCGACGATTTCCCTTCCCCAGTACGCTGCACGGTCACCTGGTTCGGATCCAGCACGATGTCCAGCTCTTTTGCATCGTGAATGACGGAGTTTCGCAGGTCATCATCCGTAGTCGGCGCGGTTAGTCCGATGTGTTCGGCGTTTTGCGAGGCCAGGTCGCGCAACTCTTCTTCCAATTGACGATTGGCCAGCTCGTTCGATGCGATCTGCCAGCCGGCGTTGACGGCTAAGGCGAGGATGGCGATGCAGGCGATGAGTGCCATTTTCTTCATGCTTGTTAATCACGTTGACCCGGCGCCAAAATCGGGCTGGTCACGAAATTGTAGCGCGATCGAGGCATGGGGCGGGTGAAACGTGCCTGATTCGCTAACTGCCTTCTCGACACACAAACTCGACTTAGCCTGCGTGGTACTATGCCGATTCACTTAAGCGGATGAGGGGGCGAAGAATGCTGCTGAAGGGGCAGGTGGCGATTGTGACCGGCGGCGGCCGGGGAATTGGACGCGCCATCGCGAAGAAGTTTGCGGCGGCGGGCGCTTCGGTAGTGGTAAGCGCGCGAACGGAAAAGGAAATCGAGCAAGTGGCTCGGGAGATACAAGATGCCGGCGGAAAAGCGGCGAGCGTTGCGGGAGACGTCTCGCGTGAACCGGACTGCGAGAAGATTGTGCGCGAGGCACGCAACGCTTTCGGGGCGGTTCACGTGCTGGTGAACAATGCGGGATTGCTGGGGCCGGTAGCGCCGATGGAACAGGTGAGCGCGCGCTCCTGGGACGAAGTGATCGCCGTGAATTTGCGCGGGCCGTTTTTGCTGTCTCGGCTGGTGCTGCCGGAAATGTACGCCCGCGGTTCCGGCTCGATCTTGAACATTGTGAGCATTGCGGCGAAGGCGGCCTTTCAATTGAACGGCGCATATGCCGCATCGAAGGCGGGGCTGATGGGACTGACGCGCACGCTGGCGGCGGAAGGCGCGCGCAAGGGAGTGCGCGTGAACGCGCTGAGTCCCGGGCCGGTGCCTGAGACTTTGATGTCGCAGGAGCTGGGGCGCGGGCTCGCGGAATATTTTCAGGCGGACAGCGAGAGGCTATTCAAGCAGATGTGCCAAGGGATATTACAGGGACGGCCGCAGACGGCCGATGAAATAGCCGCTGCGGCCCTTTTCCTGGTCTCCGATCACGCGCGCGCGATTACTGGGCAGATTCTGAACGTGGATGGCGGAATGGCTTTCTACTGAGTTCTTCCAGGCCCGCGTAGCTGCGACGCGCGATAGCGGCGCTGAAAGTAACGCCCGTCGTCATCCAATCGAGCCCGCGTTCACCGATAGCGCCGACGAGATAGATAATCCCGCCCAGAGCCATCAGGACCGCGAAACCCAGCGCAAAGAGCAATTCGGCAGCGACCAATTCCCGCACGAAATAGACTTGGAGAACGAAGAAAATTCCCAAAATGAACAGGAGCCCCTTGCGTACTTTCGCCTTTTCGATAATCCCCACCAGCATTGTCTGCAACTTCGTGAGATACGTTTTCATGATCCTTGGACCCTCACTGGAATAGATGCACGGAGGTATCCAAACGAAGCGCGTGTAAGTTGTTGAAAAATCGAGGGACAGCGAAGGGTTCGGCGGGGTAAATCGCCTCAAAACGGAAAATGATTTCTTCGCGCAGGCAAGAGGCACTTCCTAAGCGAACTTAGGGGCTGTAGACTTTTTTTGTCACTTGTTTTCGCCTGCGCTGGCGATTGCTGCTGACTCTGCGCGCGAAATAAAATGCAAGCAGCAGAATGGTTTTTTCTTGGGCCGGGCGATCAGCGACCTTCGAACGGATAGCGGTCCTGCGCCAGAACGGCTTCCGCGACGCGACGGCGAATCGCGATCGTGTCGAGCGGAGCGTGCTTCGAAAAACGGCGCAGGACGGCTAGTTGCGTAATTAGCGTGTCGCCTTCGGCGGTGGCAGTGAGCGCCGTACGTGCATCTTTTTCGACCCGGTCCATGGCGTCGTAGATGAAGGCGCGGGTGGCATCGCACATCACGCTCGCCGCTTCCCCACGAGCGGCCGAGGCTTTCTGCGCGCGGCGCAGTGTGGATTCCATGGCGTACACGTCCATGACGATATTGGCGAGCGAGGCCACGATTTCCTGCTGCTCGGCGAGCTGTTCGCGGAACTTCTGCATGGCGGTGCCGGAAGCCAGCAGGAAAATCTTCTTAGCCTGTTCGAGTGATTTTTCTTCCTCGGCGAAGGGCCCGGTCGGAGCTTCTTCGAAGGAAGGCCCGGCGAGGACTTCTTCGCCGAGCTTCAGGGCCGCGGGAATGAGCGGGAGGACACCGCCGAGCGCGCGTTTCATTAGCATCTGAACGATGAGCATGCGATTGATTTCGTTGGTGCCTTCGAAAATGCGGTTCACGCGGCTATCGCGATAGGCGCGGGCCACGGGATAGTCTTCGTGAAAGCCGTAGCCGCCGAAAATTTGCACGCCTTCGTCCACGACGTAATCCACCATTTCGCTGCCGGCCACTTTGCTGATGGAGCTTTCGATCGCGTATTCCTCGAGGACCTGCATGGCTTGCTTGGTTTTGTCGTTGCTGGCGTCGGGGCTGGAGACGGCGGCCTCGATGATGCCGGCGGTGCGATAGACCTCCGATTCGATGGCGTATATCTGAATGGCCATTTCGCCGAGCTTCGCTTTGATGAGGCCGAAATCGCAGAGGCGTTTGCTGAAGGCGGCACGCTCCTTGGAATATTTCGAGGAGGCTTCCAGGATCTTTTTGGCGCCGCCGATGCAATAGGCGCCCAGGCTGAAGCGGCCGGCGTTTAGAGTATTGAAGGCGACGACGTGGCCGCGGCCGGCTTCGTGCAGGAGATTTTCCTTGGGGACCGGAGAGTTTTCGAAAAAGATGGCCGTGGTGGAGCTGCCCTTGATGCCCATCTTTTTTTCTTCGGCGCCGGCGGTAAAACCGGGCGTGCCGCGCTCGACGATGAAGCAGGAAAACTTCTCGCCGTCAATTTTGGCGAACACGACGTACACATCGGCGAATCCGCCGTTGGTGATCCACATTTTCTGGCCGTTGAGGATGTAATTCTTGCCGTCGGGCGAAAGAACCGCGCGGGTGCGCGAGGCCATCGAGTCGGAACCGGCTTGCGGCTCGGAGAGGCAATAGCAGGAGAGCAATTCGCCTGTGGCGATTTTCGGAAGATATTTCTTTTTTTGTTCCTCGCTGCCGAAATAGACGATGGGTACGGTGCCGATACCGGAGTGTCCGCCGTGGGAGACGGCGAAAGAGCCGTACCCGGCGAGTTTCTCAGCGAGGATCGCGGCGGAAATTTTGTCGAGGCCCGAGCCGCCGTAGGCTTCGGGAATGCCGCCGCCGAGCAGGCCGATTTCGCCGGCCTTCTTGAGCATCTGAGCCATCAGATGCTCGTCTTTGTGCGCTTCCAGCTCAGGGACCGCAGGCATCACTTCTTTCTGCACAAATTCTTCGGCGGTTTGGCCGATCAGGCGCTGGTCATCGGAAAAATCCGCGGGAGTGAAGACGTCTTCGGAGCGGCAAGGTGTGATGAGGAATGCGCCGCCGCGATTTAGGACTTGCGAAACAGGTGCCGTGGCCATGCTGTGCCTCCGAGCGATGGAATGAATGCGCTCATGGATTCTCTCGCGCATTTGCGCGCAACACAATAGGCCGGCGGCTGTCGCACAAGGGCGTGGCGGTTGTCGAGAGCTACGGCTTCGGAGGCCGGCGGCATGGCCGGCAAAACGATTTACGAGAAGCTAGCGGGCACGAATGGGATTTTTGCCGAGGGCTCGCCGGGAAATTTGCGCGAAGGCGCCACGTATTCCCTGCACATTTCGAATGGAGAGCTGTGGTCCGGGCGGGTTGCGTTTATAATGCCACCGCGTGGCTTCTGCGTGACGGTGGAATCGCTGAACGATTCGCTGGCTTGGTTTACGATTGAACGCGCGGGCGCAACGTACGAAGCGCAGCTGTGGTTTTCCACGTACGGACTGCCGCGGGAGCGCGTGACGCAGCTCGAAACGCGGTGGTATGCGCAATTTCAGAAGATTTTGAAACCATAGGAGAGCGAGCATGGCCAATCCGGTGGTGCATTTCGAAATTGGATGCAAAGACAGCAAGGCGACGCAGGAATTCTACGCAAAATTGTTTGAGTGGAAGATTGCCGAGGCCGGGCCGGCCGCAATGATTGACTCCGGCAAGGGGCCGACCGGACACATCACGGCGCTGGGACACGAACCGTTTCAGTACACGATTTTTTACGTCGAAGTGGACGACGTGCAGGGCTATATCGACAAGGCCACAAAGCTCGGAGGGAAGATGCTGGTGCCGCCGATTCCGATTCCCACCGGGACGTTTGCGTGGATTCAAGATCCCGCGGGAAACACTGTTGGACTGTGGAAACCTGCTGCGAAGTAAATTCACGAGGAGGAATTTGCTCATGCGCAAAGTTGGAATGATGCTGGGGTTCGTGATGCTGGTAGCGATGGTGGGAATCAGTTTGCGGGCGCAGCAGTCTTCGAGCGACAAGCCCGCAAGCCCGCCGGCGATGCAAGCACCGCAACCGGGGCCGGAAATGCAGCGGCTGCAGAAATTTTATTTGGGGACCTGGGACTACACGGAAACTTATCCAAAGGGTCCATTTACGCCGGAAGGCGGCTTGAACACCGGTGTCTATAAGAGCGAACTGGGACCGGGGGGATTCTCGCTGATCAACCATTTTCATTCACAGGGCCCGGTGGGCGATTTCGAGGGGCTGCTGATCATGACCTGGGATGCGAGGGAGAAGGCGTACAAGTCGTACATTTTCGGAAACAGTTTTTCAGGGGCGGTGGTGGAGACGGGGAATTTTGAGGGTGATGCCTTGGTGTTTCATGGGGGGATGACAACAGGCAGCGGGAAAATTTCGATGCGAAACAGCGCGCGGATTGGCGAAGACGGGAAGATGAACAGCGAGGAATCCGCAGCGGTGGGTAGCGGACCGGAAAGTGTGTTGGTGCGGGTTTTGGCCACGCGCAGGCCGTAGGGTATCGGCGAAGCATTACGGCAGCGGCGCAGAGAACGCGGAGAAACCAACGGCAACGAAAAATTTCACCTGCAGCGGCAGGACCAAGGTAACTGCTGCCCGGTCCCGTCCTGCGACTTCGGGACGGCACCGGCCGCTACAAAATCAACGGCAAATGCAACGGCTGGGATTAGGCGACGCGTTCGAAGATTCCCGCGGCGCCCATGCCGCCGCCTACGCACATTGTCACCATGCCGTAGCGCGCGTTGCGGCGTTCGAGTTCGCGCAGAATTGTGGCGGTGAGTTTGGCCCCGGTGCAACCTAGCGGATGCCCGAGCGCGATCGCGCCACCATTAACGTTGACGCGCGTGGGATCAATTCCCAAAAGTTTGATTACGCTGAGAGCTTGCGCGGCAAAAGCTTCGTTGAGTTCAATGACATCAATCTGATCCAGCGTCAATCCCGCCAGTTTCAATGCCTTAGGAATTGCGAACACCGGGCCGATGCCCATTTCTTCTGGCGGGCATCCGGCCGTCGCAAACGCGACGAATCGCGCAAGCGGTTTCAGTCCCAGCGCACGAGCACGCTCGGCGCTCATCACTACAGAGGCGGCAGCGCCGTCGCTGGTCTGCGAGCTGTTCCCTGCCGTGACTACTCCGTGAGTGTGAAACGCCGGCTTCAACTTCGCGAGAGCTTCCATTGACGTATCGGCGCGCGGGCCTTCGTCCGTATCGAAAGAAACTTTCACGGTTTTTGGTTTCGAGGCAGTGGTTTCGCCGGCTGCGGCGGCTTCCAGGACGGTGTAGCTGACATCCACGGGAACGATTTCATGCTTGAATTTTCCCGCGGCGATGGCGGCGAGCGCTTTTTGATGGCTGGCGAGGGAAAATTCGTCGGACTGCTGGCGCGTAATGCCGTATTTCTTTGCGAGATTTTCCGCGGTTAGGCCCATGTTCAGATAGGTGTCTGGATGATTGTCGGTGAGCCAGGGGTTCGGTGAGATCTTGTTGCCGCCCATGGGGATCATGGACATGGATTCCGCGCCGCCCGCGACAGCGACTTCCGCGCCGCCGGCGATGATGCGTTCGGCCGCGAGGGCGATGGCTTGCAGACCGGACGAGCAGAAGCGGTTGATGGTCATCGCGGAAACCGTGACCGGCAAGCCGGCGCGCAGTGACGCGATGCGGGCGACGTTCATGCCCTGCTCGGCTTCGGGAGTGGCGCAGCCGACAATCACGTCTTCGATTTCGGCGGGATCGAGGCCCTTCGCGCGCGCGATCGCTTCTTTGATTGCTGTGGCGGCGAGATCGTCGGGGCGAGTGGCGCGCAGCGTGCCTTTGGCGGACTTGCCGACGGCGGTGCGCACGGAACTGACGATGACGGCTTCACGCATGTTTCACCTCAAGCGACATGGGTTAATTAATTATTGATGAGCTCTATATTGGATGCAGCAGCGGCGAAAAAGCAACAGGTGTGAGGGGAATGGTATCGGCACGATACGGAAGTCGAAGGCGCCACAAAAGAACGCAGATGAACACAGATGACGGCAATTCGATTGGAACCCCGGCGGCGAGACCTCGTGGCGCAAGCCTCGCGAAATGGAAGGCGGCGGCTAGCGGTTGGAACTGAATTTTATGGTTACCAGCATTTGCACGGAGATTGGCTGGCCGTTCAGCGTGGAGGGCTCGTATCTCCAGCGGCGCAGTGCTGAGAGTGCCGGGCCGCGGAGCATGGCGGGACCGGAGACGACTTGCATATTCACAACGTTGCCCTTCGGATCGATCGTGGTTTTCACGACTACGTCGCCTTGAATTCCGGCTTGTTTCGCGACGAGCGGATATTCCGGCATCACGCGGGAGACGAGCCGGGGTTCTTTCACGTTGCCGCCGACCTTGACGGGACCTTCCGTCGGAATTTCGGGCGCCGCCGGGGCTGCTACGTTTGAAGAAACAATCCCGGACAGCGCGCTTGCGTTGGAAGAGTCGTCGGCGAGCGCAGCATCCACGGATGGCGCTTGAACCGACTGGTCCGCATCACTTCTTTGCGTCGCGACCGGATGATTCGCCAGAGCGCCCTTTATCGTGCCGGGCGCCAAATTGGAAGCCGGTTTCGGAACAATTCTGGGCCCTTCGTCGTTTGAGTCGGCGCCGTTCACGGCCACGGATGGCGCAGGCGCCTGCGCAACAACCGCTACCGGATGCGCCGCGGAATTATGCAGGGGCGCTACTTCCGGTGTACCGGCATCAGGAACTGTAGCGGGAGTTTGAAATGCGAGCGGCTGCGGAACCGCGGGCGAATTCGAATTAGCTGCGTCATTGCGCGCGGATGCGGCCGTGTGCGGGCGGAAGTACAGCACGCCGCCAACGACGGTGGCGAACAATATCGTGACGCAGGCCGCGATCATCAGCCAATTATTGTTGCGCGATGCGCCGGGATGGTCCGTGGCCGCTTCGCCGCTGGAATCGAGGCTCGCGTCGAAGGAGTCAACCGGGAATGCGTGACTGCCGCTCAAAGCCGTGCCGCCGCTAAAGCTTCCGAAAATAGCGCGCGAACTTTTTGCTGGAGCATCCGTGGCGTCCGCGTTTGCTTGCTCCGCTCCGGCGATCGTTTGCGACGTGTCGTCCGGCGGAGCCACGGCGATTCCGCGCTGGTCCCCATGCAGTTCGCCCATGGTCAGCGAGGGCTGCGCTGCGACGTGCGGCGCCGCGGCAGACTCGACCGGCGCGACAGGAAGCGCATCGTTGTCCGCGCTGGTATCAGGAATTTCTGAAATAAATTTTGGCGGCACTGGTTCCGGTCGAGTGCGCGTGGGAGTTGCGGGTGAGGACTGAGCAATGCGCTCGGCCGCCGTGAGCGTGGTGGTCAAAGCGAAAGGCTGCACTTCTTCCTGCGTGCCAAACGAAATGAATGTTGGCTCGCGTTTGCTGGGCGGAGCCGGGATCACTGGCGCGGGCGGATTGAATACCGCGGGCGCGCTTGGCGCAGCGGGCGGCGGAACCACAGGCGTCATCACGGTCGGGGGAGGTGGCGGCGCTACGAAAGGCGCGGGCGTTGGCACGGTCTGAACGGGCGCAGGCATCGCAGGTGCTTCCGGAATCGCAACCGGAGCCGCAGTTGGCGCAATTGCCGGCGCAGGCTCACTCGTTTTATCAGGGCTCTCCGACGGAAAATGAACGCCCCAGTATCCGGGCTGCTGATGCGTGAATTCCACCTCCACGTAGGCCTGCATGTTCGAAAACGTGCGAACCTTGACGACGCGGCAGATGGCGTCCTGGCGTGTTTTCAAATTCGTGACGACCAACATCTGGCTGGCGGTAACCGTGGTGGACATTCTGATCACGCCACCGTGCGGAAACACGATCATCGTGCCGGTTTCCTCTTCGAAGGGTTCGGTTTGCGGAGCGGTGCCGCGAGCTATTCCGGTGACGCGCGAGCCATGGACTTTTACGGGGACTTCGAGCGAGAGAGCGTCGGCGCGCAAAGTGGCGCTAGGGGCCGCTGTCTGTTTCGGCGGAGCGCTGGTTTCCGATGCCGGCGCGGCCGTGGTGGAGTTCGCGACGTCGAGTGAATCTTTGATGAGTGGAGCCATAGTCCTCAGCGGCAGTAGTACGCCGTCCCCCGGGGAAAAAGCGGAAAACCCCGTAATAAGTAAATTTTCGCGGGCTGTGCCATTACGCGCCATAGTACTTTGGTACTTGGGGAGAGCGTTTTAGGCACCAACGCGCGTGGAGAAGAAGGAGCGAAAGTGCGGAGCGTCGGCGGAGCGCATTTCAGATGACGCGCGTGACTGAAAACGCGCGGCGAGCGCAGAGTTGGCGACTATGCGAATGAATCTGCGGAAATTCTTCGCGCGCGCCGAGGCGAGGCGCCGGCGCTCTGCCGGCGGCAGCGCAGGCTAGGCGAATTATTTCGGCTTGGCCGGAACGAAGACCGCAACTGGCGGCGTAATTTTGTAAACTTTCGAGAAATCGCGTTGGTTCACGGCGAAGCCCACGCGATCGCGCGAATCGATATACAGTAGCGGCTGTCCTACCGGCACGCCCATGAACGTTTTCACGTAGGGCATCGTGTAGGGCTTGTTGTCAATCTTCACGGTGACTTCTTCGTCCAGCGCGTAGCCCAGTTTTTTGAAATCATCGCCGGAAATATTGCTGATCAGGCTGCCGAAGGGGTCGTCGAGGCCGATCACTTCGCCGGTGATGCCCTTCGCGTCCAATGTTGCGGTCGGCGGATTCAGGCGTACCAGTTCATCCACGGCGGGGCCGGCCTGGGTCCAATCTTCACCCATTGCCAGATGCGCGGCGGTGGGCGAAAAAATATCGCGGCCGTGAAATGTGGAGGAGATTTTGTCGCCGATCATCCAGGCGGGATTTGTGATTTCGTGCGCGCCTGCGAAACCGTCTGCGTCCACGATGGGAGTCATCAGTCCGTTATCGGGGACTACAAAGTATTGGCCCTTTTTCGTTTTCACGATTATCGCTTTGCGCGCGGTGCCTACGCCGGGATCAACGACGATTACGAACACGGTGCCGGCGGGATAGTACGGTGTGACACCTTCCAGCAACCGCGAGGCTTCGCCGATCTGATACGGCGTTACTTGGTGCGTGATGTCCATGATCAGGGCGTCTGGGGCGATGCCGATCATTACGGCTTTGCAGATGGCTACGGAGTCGTTGGCCGTGCCGAAGTCGGTCATGAAGACGATAGTCGGGCGGGCGGCAGGTTTTTTCGCGGGTTCATCTGGGTGGGTTGATTGAGCGGCGAAGCCGGCGACGGACAGCGCGAATGTCATTAGAAATAATGCGACGCAAGAGCGGGCGCGAAAGAATTGCACGGCATCTCCTTTGGCTGAGTGCGGCGACGGCATTTTTATTTTTGGCATTCGATGGGCAAGGATTATAACGCACGCCGGCAGATTGCCAAGCGCGGCGGCGGAGATTCTCGTGGCGAGGCAACAGCTCTACGCACAGTTCGCAGAGGCAAATGCGCAGAGTGCGCAGAGAAAACCACGGGCGAAGGCGCTCGTCCCGTCCCGCGGCTGCGGATGGCCCAACTGTCAGTGGGCTGGTTGCGGCCTCTTGCGATATTGTTCGTAGAGGTCGCGATGTTTGTTGTCGGTGCTGGTGAGCTGGCCCTTGATGATGAGGTAGCGCACCTGCGTTTGGAGCTCGAGTGGATCTCCGTTGGTCACGATGATGTTGGCGAGTTTTCCCGGCTCGAGGGTGCCGAGTTGATCGGCCAGGCCGAAAATTTGCGCGGCGTTCAGCATCACCGCTTTCAGCGCCTCGTCATGCGGCAGGCCGTAGGCCACCGCGGTACCGGCGTATTGCGGCAGGCGGCGCGAGAAAGCTGTGCCGAAACTGGAAAACGCGAATGGAATTCCGGCGGCGAATAGTTCGGACGGCTCAGTGTAGGGTTTGTCGTACGGCGTGTCTTCCTGTTCGGGAAGGCGATTTGTAGGAGCGAGCACGACTGGGATTTTTTTGTCCTTGAGCAGATCTTTCACTTTCCAGGCTTCGGCGCCGCTGCCGAGAATTATTTTCACATTTTGTTTGGTGCAGAATTCCACGGCATTGCGAATGTCGCGCTCCTGGTCGGCGATCACCAGCACTGGTAACTTCCCTTCCACGACGGGCACGAGCGCTTCCAGTTTCAGGTCGCGTTCGTAGAGCGCGGGCGAGCCTTTTTCTTTGGCTTGGGCGTAGTGGCGCGCGCGATCGAGCCAGTCGCTGAGCGTGTTGACCGATTTGTCGTATTCCTTTTTGACGTCGGCGTAGGGCTTTTCCTTCACGCTGAAGGTTGCAAAATCGAAGGAGCTGGTCTGAATCGTGGGCCAATTGATGACCATGGCGACGGAGCGATTGATCTGCATTTCGTCCATGGTCCATCCGGCGAGGTTGAAGGCGGAAGCTTGCCCTGCAATGAGTCCGCCGCTTTGCAAATCGAGGCTGGTGGTGCCGGGCGCTGCGATCACTTCGGTGATGCCGTTCGCGCGAGTGACGGGAATGTGCACGCTGGCGGGATTCACAGCGGTGGCGGCGACGAGTTCGGGGTTGTAATCACCGAGTTCACTGACGTCCACCGTGGCGTTCACGGCGCTTACTTCGTTCAGCCCGATCTGCGTGATCGGATCAAACATGCCGGGATAAATTTCGAGGCCGGTTGCGTCAATGACCTCCGCGTCCGAGGGAATGGTGATGTTGGCGCCGACTGCGGCGATCTTTCCGTCGCGAATGACTACTGTGCCGTTCTCGATGGCGGGTCCGGCAAGCGTGAAGACTTTGCCGCCTTTAATTGCGTAGGCGCTGGAGGTGGTTTGCGACCACGCTGGGATTGTGAGAGACGCCGCAAGAAGGAGGGCCATTGCGCCGCGCGAGCTGAGCTTTAATATTTTCATCGCGCGCCTCCCGCTACGCCGGTCACGATGCCGGTGTTGCCGTTTCCGTTGCCAGCCTGCGGCGGTTTCTTTTTCTGGCTGGGCTTTTTCTCCGGCTGCTTCTCGGAATTTTCTTCGGCCTTCTTTTCCTCGGCCTTCTTTTCTTCCGCGGATTTCTTTTCCTTGTCCAGCAGAGACTGTTTTTCCGAGGCGAGCGTCGAGCGTTGCGCGATGTCGCGCTGGCGATCGAAATAAACCTGGCCGTCAATCAGGGTTTTTTGCACCACGGCGTAAACGCTGAGCGGGTCGTGATTGTAAATCGCCAGGTCGGCGTCCTTGCCGACGTCAATGGAACCGGCGCGCGCGTCTATCCCCAGTTGAATGGCGGGATTTAGAGTGATCAGCTTGAGCGCGTCGTTTGCGGACAGGCCGCCGAACTTCATGCTCTTGGCGGCTTCCTGATTCAGCTGGCGCGCTTCCTGCGCGTCGTCAGAGTTAACAGAAGCGATGACGCCGCGTTCGGTCATCAGAGCGGCATTGTAGGGTATCGCGTCGAACGCTTCCATTTTGTAGGCCCACCAATCGGAAAACGTGGAACCGCCTGCGCCGGCCGCGGCGATTTCGTCGGCAATCTTGTAGCCTTCCAGGACGTGCTGGAAGGTGCGCACCTTGAAACCAAATTCATTCGCGACGCGAATCAGCATCAGGATTTCATCGGCGCGATAGCAGTGGGCATGCACGTAGCGCTTGCCATCCATCACTTCGACGAGCGGGTCGAGCCGCACATCGCGGCGCGGCGGAATGAGATTTTGTTCGCCGGTGGATTTGCGCCGATTGTAATCGTCCCATTGCTTTTTGTATTCGCGCGCCTCGATGAAGGCCTGGCGGATTACTTCTTCGACGCCGAGCCTGGTACCGGGATAACGGGGCGTAACACCCGGCGGCGTCGGGAAATTCGAGTGCTTGGGATTTTCGCCGAGCGCGAACTTGATGCCGGGGAGCGCGCCTTCAAACGGCAGCTCGCTGGCGGGTTTGCCCCAGCGCAGCTTGATGACGACGGTCTGGCCGCCGATCGGATTGGCGCTGCCGTGCAGAATGTTTGCGGCGGTGACGCCGCCGGCGAGGTCGCGATAAATATCAATGTCATCGGGATTGAGCACGTCCGCGATATTGGCCATGGAAGAAACCGCGGGGCCGGCTTCGTTCACGCTGCCGTCCACGGCGATGTGCGAGTGGCAATCAATGATACCGGGCATCACGAATTGGCCGGTCGCGTCTATCACCGTAGCGCCTTCGGGAGCCTTCAGGTCGGCGCCCACCGCGGCGATTTTTCCGTCGCGAATGAGGATCGAGCCGTGTTCGATATTTCCGTGGGTGACGGTGAGGATCGTGGCGTTTTGAATCAAAATTGTACTGGGATTTTGCGCGCGGGAGGCTACTGGCGCGAACGCGACCAGGATGGCGGCAGCGCAAAGTATTTTCGGGTTCATCGGCCCACCCCTTCGACATGATTCGATCGCGCGGCGGCTGCGCCGTCGTCATCTGCCGGCTTTTTCTCGCCCGGTTTTTCCGGCGGAGTTTCTTCGTGGACCACGAACCAGCGGCCGTCCACGAACACGTGTTTTACTTTCGTCTTTTCGTTGAAGATGTCGCCATCGGTGACCACCAGATTTGCGATTTTCCCTGGCGCGATGCTGCCCAGGCGATCGCCCAGGCCCAAAATATCGGCGGCGTCCAGAGTCATAGCCCGCAGGGCGGCGTCTGGCGCGAGGCCTGCGTCGGTGGCTCGCTTCACACTCTTGAAAATGTCTTTGGGGGCGGCGAGTCCGTCGGAGTAGAACGCGAATTTCACGCCCGCTTTGGCGAGTGCCGTGGGGGTTCCGGGGGCGCGATCGCGAAAGCGAAGTTCGCGCAGAGTTTGCTCAGCTTCGGGGTCGCTGTCTTTGGCGCGCTCGGGCCATTTGAGGTTGACGAGCACGGGGATTTTGCTCGCGGCGAGCGCGGCGGCGACTTCGTAACCTTGCTGGCCGCCATACAGGACCGCGCGGATTTTCCATTCGTTCGCCAGACGCACACCGCGCACAATCTGGATCGAACTGTTCGCGGGCAGCAGGACGAGCTCGTTGTTTTGCAGCGCGCGGCTGAGTATGAATTCAGTTCGGTCGTAGGGCAGGCGGTCCGTCTTCGTCGGATTCGCCTGGTAGATTGGCTCGGCTTGCGCGTACCACGCCGTGTCGTCCAGCACTTGGCGAACGTAGGCGATCGTGCCCATGAGCGAATCGGGAAAACCGAAAAATCCGCCGACGGGTTTGAACGACAGCGGCACGCTCGCGCGCGGACGCACGACGTAATCTCCCGGGCGTTCGCCGGCGAGATCAATCACCGCCGCCTGGCCGGGAAAAATTCCGCCGTCCGGGACGGTGAGCGCCGTGGTGAATCCGGCGTTGCGCCAGGATTCGATGCGCTTGTCATCCGTCTTGAGCTCGTCGGCCGCGACGCGCCACGGCGTGGTGGCTGGGCGATCTTCCGGCCTGGAGGCGGCTGCGCCTGCGCTACGTTTCTTCGACGCGTCATCATCCTGCGCGAGGCCGAGATTTGTTCCGGCGTCAATCAGCCCGGGATACACCGTGAGGCCTTTGCCATCAATCACCCAAGCTTCGGGGGGAATCGCGACGTTCGCGCCGACGGCCTGTATCAGGCCTTTGGCGATAACGACCGTGCCGTTCTCGATCACTGGCCCCGAAACCGGAACGATGCGCGCATTCTTCACCGCGAAGTAGCGTGGCTCGCCGCCTTCGCCGCGCGCCGTGCACACCCAGCCAATCAAGGTCACGGCGCATACGGCCAACAGAACCAGCGGAACCAGACGGCAACGCGAGCGAAGCTTCATTTCACACCCCTCAGATCTTTTTGAATCTCGATGAACCTGCACGCCGGCGATCGCGGCACGCAGCTGAATTAAAAGCGACTGATGCTAGCGGCAGTCTCGGGCGAACGCAAGATGTTTGCTACGTCACCGGACACGCACAGAGCCGCGGCAAGTCATCACGACCATCGCACACACTTTCGAATCACAATTCACGCACACCCGCTAGGCGTTCAGACGTACAAAGGCGTGATGGGTTACCAGAGAATTCGCAAATTAGTGGGGAGGTTCCCCGGCGAGACCGCCGCGTGGCTACTGCGGCGGTCTCCCGGAGAGAATCGGACTGAATGTAGCGCGTGCGCCGGCTAGAACTGGCGGATGAGTATGCCGTTGGCCACGCGATTGTTGTCCACATCGAGCAACAGTTCGGTATTGCTGTCAACCTGGTAATAGACCAGGTTGAATTTCGCCGTAACGCCGTCACCCGAGGCGTTCACTTGCGCGGTGCCGCGGCCGTTGGAGGCGACCGCATTCAGGATGCTGCTGGAATTCACGGGCAGGCCCGGGAATGGTCCGCCATTGTTGACATCGAGCGTTCCAGTTAGGGACATGCTGTTATTGACCAAGCCAAGCTGGCCGGCGATATCCTGCTCGAACGAGCCCTGAGATTTCGATGAGCCCACGCCTGAAAGATTCAAGGCGAAGCTTCCCTGCACGGTGCTGACGCCCCCGCGCTGGAAAGCGGTGCCGCTGGCGCCGTCCACGTTGTTGTTGGTATCGATCTCCACCAGCTCGGCGCCGGTGGTGCCCGCAGCCGTGACGAAAGTGTATGCGGCGAATAATGCTGTGCCCTTGCTGGTGGTAAGCGAGAGCGTGAAGCGAGCCGGAACGTTGCCTTCGGTCAACACGTTCGCATAGCTTCCACTGGTGATCGAACTGTTGATCTGCGTGCCGTTGCCGCCGCTGTTATTGATGTCGAGTGCGCCGCCGCTGCTGATCGTGGCGCCATTGATGGCAAACACGGCGCCGCCGGCGTAAGGAGCGTTGTTGGCGGCTCCGCCAAAGGTCAATGCGACTCCGCCGTTAAGTGGAGTGGTATTGACGGGCGAGCTAAAGGCTTCACCGCTCAGAACGAACAGCTGCGTCGGATCGATCTCGACGAGTTTCAGGTGCGTTTGGTCAATCATGTAGTACGCAAAATCCACGGTGCCCAGAGTTGTGGAGGTCAAGGTAAGGGTGCCGCGCCCCGAAGAGTCTGCGTTGGTGTACAAGCCGCTCAGGGATATGTCGTTGGTCACTGTGGTGAGGGTTTGATTGTTGTTGTTGCTCGTGGTGATTGGGACTGCCTCCAGATCCTGCACGTTCACCGGCGAGTTAGGGTTATTCACGGGAATGGAATTGTTGCTGGCGAGGAAAGTCCCGGCCGCCGTCACCGGAAAGAGATTCGTATCTACGCCAAAGTATTGAAATGCAAACCGGCCATTGAGCGGAGTGGCGAAAGATGTCGGATCTTGTTCGTCCAGCGTGCCGCTGGCAGTGAAATTGTTATCAAAATTGATCAGCAGTGCGTGCTGATTGGTGGCCAGCGTAGCTTGCAAGGTAAGCGACGTGGCGACCGAATTGTTCGTGGATGATAGCGTCACCGTAATGGAGGTGCGGCCATCGAGAGCGCCCACCTGAAACGAACCTCCCGTCACCGGGATAGCGAGGGCCGTCGCTTGCAGGTCGAGACTGTTGAGATCCATCTCGCCGCCGGCGGTAATTGTGCCGGACGTAGAGTTGGCCGCGCCCATCGTATTGATGCTGCCGGCAATATCCACGGGGAGACCCTGTAGGAAGCCCACTCCGGTAAGTGCCACGGCGTACTGCCCGGTTCCCGTGGTATTCGTGGTAAGAGACGCAGCGGAATATAGAACTGTGGCCGCGGAGGTGCCGGAATTGCCACCGGAGGAGGCGCCGATCGTCACTGTGCCGCCCGTGGGAGGCGAAAGCGGCGCGGTATAATTGCCGTTGCCATCAATCACGCCGTGGCATTGAGTGGTTGAGCCAACCTTCGGCGCGATGCAGTCGCCGAACTCCACTCCGTTGACTGTCCAAATTACGTTCCCGCTGGGCGTGGCAGTGAAGGTCTGCAGGCCGCCGGCGGAAATTGTGAGCGCGGCGGGATTTACTACCAAAGTCTGCGCGGCAACGACATTCACTGTGGTCGTGCCGGTGTCCGATCCGGAGGTGGCCGTGATCGTCACGCTCGCCGCAGCTGTGGGCGCGGTAAACAGTCCGGTGCCGCTGATGGTGCCGCCGCTCGCGGTCCAGGTTACTGTGGTGCTCACGCCGTTCAGAAACGCGGTAAATTGAGCAGTCTGGCCAACCCCCACGTTGGAGGCGCCGGGAACCACCACTATATCATTTATCGTAGAGTGATTGCCGCCGCCACCGCCGCCGCACGCGGTCAAGGTCATCATTCCCAAAAACGCAATCGCTAGTAGCGCAAAAAAATGAATGCTCTTTCGCATCAGAAGTCTCCCCTTGGCTTCATCCTGTGATGATCAGCAAGGCTCCGGACTGGGAGCCGATTTATATTCGCGAACGAGTCCATTTGCGGAGAGCGCGGAAAGATCGCCCGCCGCGACAGCGCGCCGCTCAAAAGAATTTAACGCTACTCATTCCTGGTTTTCTCCGCTGCCACGATGATTCCGAGCCATCGGCCAGCAGCACGTGGGGTTCGCACATTCACCTTCATGAAAACTATGGAAAAAGTTCCATCCGTTGACGCACCACCCCGACTCACCAAATTACGTAGAATTCAGAAACTTAGATACAATTCGCTGCAAATAGGTTTCACCGCTGGTTACCAACACGGCGACGGCGTGAAAGTTGCGCGGCGGGCGCGATGCAGGTGCGATTTCGCGAAAAATTAATTGCGCAGTGGTTTTCCCGTCTTTAGGGTATGCGCGATGCGCTCCTGCGTCTTGCGCTCGCCGCAGAGGCTGACGAATGCTTCGCGCTCGAGGTCCAGCACGTACTGCTCCGGCACGAGCTGCGGCGCGGTGATCGCCCCACCCGCCAGAATGTTCGCGACTTTGCGTCCGACCACGCCGTCATACTCCGTGGCATAGCCCCCGCGAATCATCATGTGAATGGCCACCTTCGCGCCGGTTAAAAATTGCTCGCCCAGCACGCGGATTTGCGCCGGCGCAGGCGGATGGTAACCGGCGCGAAGCAACGCGAGTGCAGTCTGCTTGGCATCGGCAATCTGGCGGTCGCGATTCATGGCGATCAGATCGGAGGGGCGCAGATAGCCTAGCTCGCGCGCGTCTTCGCCGCTGCTGGAAACCTTGGCCATGGCGATGTTTTCGAAGACGGGCTTGAGCGCGTGGAAGAGGTCGAGATCCACGCCGCCCGCGGAGTGTTCGTTCGCGCGGATCAGCATTTCCTTCGTGCCGCCACCGCCGGGAATCAGACCGACGCCTGTTTCCACCAGCCCCATGTAAGCTTCCGCTGCCGCGTGGATACGCGCGGCGTGCAAGGGGACTTCGCAACCGCCGCCGAGAGCCATGCCCTGCGGCGCGGCGACGATGGGCCGCGGCGCATATTTGATGGCCATGTTTACGCGCTGGAATTGGCGCACGGCCATGTGGATGTCGTCCCACTCGCCTTCTTGCGCGCTGATCAGCACCAGCATCAGGTTCGCGCCTACGGAAAAGTTCTTGGCTTGATTGCCGATGACCATCGCTTCGAAGTCTGAGCTGAGGCGGGCGATTCCGGCATGAATCATCGCGACCAGATCGCCGCCGATGGAATTCATCTTCGAGTGAAATTCGCAGCAGAGCACGCCGTCGCCCAGGTCAATCAGGCTCGCGCCGGCATTTTTCTGCACCACGCCGCTGCGATCCTTCAGCGATTTCAGGATGATGATCCCGGGCGGCTCGGGGACGGGCTGCAAGGAGCGCGACGCGAGATCGAAATAGCGCGCGGTCCCCTTTTCGGATTCGTAGAAAGATTTTGCGGGCGAGTCCAGGACTTTGCGCACGAGCGGCGGCAATTCTTGGCCGTCGCGTTCCAGAGCCTTGGCCATGCGCTCGACTCCGACGGCGTCCCAGACTTCGAAGGGGCCAAGCTCCCATGCGAAACCCCAGCGGGCCGCGCGATCCAGGTCCACTACGCGATCGGCAATTTCCGGGACGCGGCGCGCGGCGTACAGGCACGCCTGGCTGAGGCTGGACCACAACAAGCGATTCGCTTTGTCGCCGCCTTTGCCATCGAGCGCGGGCGCGAGCAGAGCGCGCAGGCGCTCACGCGTGTCTTCGATCGCTTTGCCGGCTTCGATCGAGGCGAATTTCGCTTTCTGGCGCGGACGATACTCCATTTTCTGCCAGTCGAGCGTGAGGATTTCCGAATCGCCGCCTTTTTTTACTTTTTTGTAGAAGCCGCCGCCGGTTTTGTCGCCCAGCCAGCCGCGTTTGAGCATTTCCTCCATGAACGGCGGGACTTTGTAGATGTCGCGCGATTCATCGGAGGTCGCGTTGTCGTAAATATTGCGCACGACGTGCACCAGGATATCGAGCCCCACCAGATCTGCCGTGCGAAACGTAGCGGATTTGGGCTGCCCGATAGCGGGGCCGGTGCAGGCGTCCACTTCTTCGATGGTCATTTCCAGCGCCTGCATCTGGCGGACCGCGTTGAGCATGGAAAATGTGCCGATGCGATTGGCGATGAAGTTGGGCGTGTCTTTGGCGGCGACCACGCCTTTGCCGAGATGCAGGTCGCAGATTTCGTCGAGCGACTGCAGAACTTCGGGCAGAGTTTTCGGCCCGGCGACGAGCTCGACCAGTTTCATGTAGCGCGGCGGATTGAAGAAATGCGTTCCGACCCAGTGTTGCTGAAAATCCTCGGAGCGGCCTTCGGCGATCAGATGAATCGGCAGGCCAGAAGTGTTGGAGGTGACGATGGTGCCGGGCTTGCGTACCGCTTCGACGCGGGTGAAAAGGCTGCGCTTGATTTCCAGGTTTTCGGCGACGGCTTCGATGATCCAATCCACCTGGCCGCACCAGGCGATATTGTCTTCGAGGTTTCCGGGCGTGATAAGGCGTGCGGCATCCGGCGTGAAAAAAGCGGCAGGGCGAGATTTTTTTGCCGCGTCGAAGCCAGCCAAAACGATGCGATTGCGCACCGCCGGACTCTCGAGCGTCAACCCTTTGCTCTGTTCCGCGGGAGTGAGGCTGGGTGGAACGATGTCCAGCAGGTAACAGGGGATGCCGGCGTTGGCCAGATGCGCGGCAATCCGCGCGCCCATGGTGCCTGCTCCCAAAACCGCTACACGTTCGATGCGTCGTCTCACTAGTGTCCCTCGAGGCGTTTGCCCAGTCAGTGAGGTTACAAAAGCAGTACGGAGCGGTCAACCGGAAAGACCTCGAAGCGGGAAATGAGATAGAGTGTGGTGAAGGTACAAGCATGTCAGAAATTGGAAACACCACAAAATGGCTGGGGAAAGCCATTCGCGGTTTGCGCAGCTTCGCTTATGGGACAACGGGCGAACGGCCCAGGGTTGGGCTGGCGCTGGGCGGCGGATTCGCGCGAGGCGTGGCGCATGTGGGAGTGTTGCGCGCGCTGGAAGAGCACGAAATCCCGATTGATTTCATCGCGGGCACTTCCGTGGGCGCGCTGATCGCCGCGGCTTATGCCAGCGGCGCGACGCTCGAGCACATGGCGCAACAGTCTGTCATCACCCGCTTTCGCGATTTTGGCCGCTGGACGCTTTCGCGCATGGGCATGGCTTCCAACGAACCGCTGCAGGATTTTCTACATCGCCTGACGCCCGCGAAATATTTCCACGAGATGCGCATTCCGCTCGCGATTGTCGCGACGGAGCTGCTGAAGGGCACGTCGATTCATTTCACCGAGGGTGAGATTGGGCCGGCGCTGCGCGCTTCGTGCGCGTATCCTGGGCTGTTTCTGCCGGTGGAACATCAAGGTCATTATCTGGTGGATGGATTTCTCACCGAGCAGGTGCCCTCGCCGGCCTTGCGCGAGATGGGCGCGGAGATGGTGATTGGAATTCATCTGGAACCGGGGTTGCTGGATTCCAAGCCGCGCAACACGATTGAAGTCATCAGCCGCTCGTTCTCCATCATTCAATCGGTCGCCAAACAACCGTGGCGCGGAATGACGGATGTGCTGATCGAGCCGAACGTTCATCACATTTTGTGGGATGAATTTGTGAAGTCGCCGCAGCTGATCGCCGCCGGAGAAGACGCCACCCGCGCGGCCATGCCGCAGATCAAGGCTTTCCTGAACCGTGGCTCGGGCGGCCCTGACGAAAAGGACGGGATTTTCGAGGCTGCCGAATAAAGCGGCTGCTAACCATCCTTCGCGGCGCGCGTCGAACTGAGTGTGAGGAGCCGAACTCCTCCTGCGATGACCGCTGCAACGCCCCAATCATACGCAGGGAGTGTTCGGCTCTTCTTTTTTTTGTAGTCTTTCATTCCGCGTAGGTAATATCCGAAATTCCGTAAGCTTCCCGCTTCGTATGACACGTGACCTGGATTAGGTCGGGCTTGGCTGGTGGCGCTCGCGGCGCGAAAACTGCTCCGCGCAAATGGTTCATTGGGAATTACTTCGGTAGGCCGGCTACGACAGGCTTACTTTGCCGCGTCTATTTCCCGCAGTTCAATTGTTACCGGTTGGCCGTTGCCTTTCCCGCGCGTTGTGAACCATTCGCTCATGGCTTGCGCTAACCGCGCGGGGTCTACTGCCAGGCCTGCCTCCAGGCGGCCTTCAGCGGTGGGCAGAGTGTCGTCGAATTCCGCGGAGCCGGTGAAATTGCGCATGCAAAAACTGTCGAGCCAATCCAGCGGCGCGGGACGCCTCTCGTTGCCGATCACCAGTTCCGCCTGCAGCTTGCGCGCGTACATCGTTCGCGAATTATAGCATTCGGGCGAATCTGTGTTCGATGCTGCAGCGACAAGGGAACACAGCTTTCCAGATATCGGGAGTCCGCCGCTGAACGGAACGCGGATCTTGCCCGCACACGCTTGCGCTGTGATACTTGCAATTCCCCGAATCGTGGCCTAGACTTTTCTAGTATATAAGCTTTCATAAACACGGTCGCGAACAGCCCGGCCCGCTAGCCGGGCGGCACCTTGGCGGCCGCTTTCCGGAGACCAGATGTCCACACCACTGGAAAAATGGGTCGAGGAATCCGCGCGCATTACGCAGCCGGACAAGATTGTCTGGTGCGATGGCTCGGAAGAGGAAAACAATCGCTTCCTCGCCGGGCTGATGCACGACGGCATCATCACCGAACTGAACGAGGCGACCTACCCGCGCTGTTATCTGAACCGCCGCAACCCGAACGACGTCGCCCGCACTGAAAGCGTCACCTTCATCTGCACTAGTAAGAAAGACGACGCCGGCCCCACGAACAACTGGATGTCTCCCGAAGACGGCAAAGCCCGGGTGCGGCCCATCCTCGAAGGTTCGATGAAGGGCCGGACGATGTTCGTCGCGCCATACATTTTGGGTCCGCAAAATTCTCCGTATAGCCGCGTCGGTGTGGAGATTACGGACAGCCGCTACGTGGTGGCCAGCATGCGCATCATGTCGCGCATGGGCAAAGCCGCCCAGGACCGCATCGGCAACACCGATAATTTTGTGCCCGGCCTGCACGCTTTGGCCGGCGTCGACCCCGATCGCCGCTTCGTGATGCATTTCCCCGAGGAAAAGTTAATCTGGAGCGTGGGCTCGGGCTACGGCGGCAACGCGTTGCTGGGGAAGAAATGTTTTGCGCTGCGCATCGCCAGCTGGATGGCGCGCTCGGAAGGCTGGATGGCTGAGCACATGCTCATCCTTGGCCTGGAAGATCCGTCCGGCAAAGTTACGTACATGGCCGCGGCATTTCCCAGCGCATGTGGAAAGACGAACCTCGCGATGATGGTTTCCGCGCTGGAATCGCAGGGCTATCGCGTGTGGACCGTGGGCGACGATATCGCCTGGATGCACATCGGCGCGGACGGCACGCTGCGCGCAATTAATCCCGAGAACGGATTTTTTGGCGTGGCGCCCGGTACCAACGCGCAAACCAATCCGAACGTGATGGCGGCCTTGCGTCACGACACGATTTTCACGAACGTCGCGATCAGCGGCGCGCGCGAACCGTGGTGGGAAGGAATCGGCACTCCGCCGCCTCCCGGCCTGATTGATTGGAAGGGCGAGCCGTGGTCACCGGAAAAAGGTCCGGCGGCGCATCCCAATTCGCGCTACACGGTTCCGGCGAAGCAGTCGCCTTCGATCTCTGCGCACTGGGAAGATCCCGAGGGAGTGCCCATCTCCGCGATTATTTTTGGCGGCCGCCGCGAACGGTTGGCTCCGCTGGTTTACGAATCGCGCAGCTGGCAGCACGGAGTTTTCGTCGGCGCCACCATGGCTTCGGAAACCACCGCCGCCACCACAGGCGCTGTGGGCGTGCCGCGCCGCGATCCCATGGCCATGATTCCCTTCTGCGGTTACAACATGGCGGATTATTTCGGGCACTGGCTGGAGATGGGCCCGAAAATAAAACGCCCGCCAAAGATTTTTCATGTTAACTGGTTCCGCAAAGACGCCAACGGAAAATTCCTTTGGCCGGGTTACGGCGAGAATGTGCGCGTGCTGAAGTGGATGCTGGACCGCATTGAAGGCCGTGCCGCGGCGACGGAAACACCGATCGGTTTTGTGCCCGCCCCTGGCTCGCTTACGCTGGATGGTCTGGCGATTTCGCGCCCGGTGGTGGATGAGTTGCTGCGCGTCGACGCGCATGATTGGTCTGCAGAAGCGGACGCAACCGCGAAATTCTTTGAAATCTTCGGTGATCGTTTGCCTGCGGAAATTCGCAGCGAGAACACGGCGCTGCAGGATCGCCTGCACCGCACAACGGTTGCCGCGCAGTAGCACCCGCCCCAAAGAATCGAGAATCTTTGTGGGTCGTAGCTTTAGTTTACCCTGAGAGCCTGCCGGCGGCAGGTTCGAAGGGCCACGACATCATCCGTGCAAAATCCGAGCGGCTTCAGCCGCTGAAGCTCCTTCTTCACGCCTGTCAGGCACGACCGTCAATCTGCCTGCCCTGAGTGATTTTGCGAAGGGAGCGCAGCGAAGGATCTCTCTTCGGTTTGTGTGCCTGCCTTGGCGTACTGGCGAAGGATCTCTCGTCCCCCGTGCCCACTATGCTCGCCGAACGCTATCGCCCCACTCCCGCCGTATAAGGACTCCCAGCTCGATATCTCTTCTCAAACTCCTCGCGCGTGCACAGCGTGCGCATGTCCGTGATTCGATCCACGGCGAGGATTCCGTCCAGGTGGTCAACCTCGTGTTGCAGCAGCTCGGCTAAATCCCGTTGCGCGCCAGCTTGAATTTCCTGCGATTGCCCTTGCAAATCCTGAAAGCGCACCTTGACTTCGCGGTGGCGCTCCACCTGCATAAAAATGGAAAGAAAGCTCAGGCAGGCGTCCCACACCACGATCTTGTCCGCGCTTCGTTCGATGATTTCAGGATTTATAAGCGGCCACGGCCGCGCGCCTGGTAATTGCAGGAATATCACGCGCTGGGCGACGCCGATTTGCGGTGCGGCGATGCCTCGGCCGTATCCGGTGGTGGCCCGCCAGTGCGCGAGCGTGTCGGCGAGGTCTTTAACGAGCGCCGCTATTTCGGGCGATCGGGGATTCGCGACGGGCGCGGCGATTTCGCGCAATTTAGGGTCGCCCAATTGCAACACGGTTTGAATAGCCATGAGTTCCCCTCCCGTTGCGCACGCTTCGCGTGCACTAGGTTTTCACCTCGTAACCTGCGCAGTGGATCACAGGCAGCGCGGGATATTTTCGATACGCCGGATCCACCGCCGATAGCTCGCACAAATAAAATTTTGTTCCACGATCGGTTTCGATTCGGCGGGCGTGCTTGCAATCGGCGCACAGACCTGCGCGCGCCCGTTCCTGCTGTGCCTCATCCCGCATTCCCACACGTTGAGCATAGCACCGCAGGCCGCTTGCTGGCGCTATCGTCGCAAAAGAACGCCGCAGCCGCATTTTTTGCTGTGGACATCGGCGCGGAGGAGAAATATCCTCGCGTGCAGAATCCTCCCGCAAGGAGATCTCAGTCATGAGGCCACTCGCCGCGAAGCTCGCGCTCTTCATGGTGCTAGCGCTGATCATCGGCGTCTTCGCCGCCAGCGCTCAAATCACCACGCAAATCGTTTTCAGGATGTCCCATCCGTTCGTGGTGGGGAACACCACTTTTCCAGAGGGCAACTTCGTCATTCGCGAAGTCCCCGGGTCCGCCAAACTGACGCTGGAATTCACAAACCCTCGCGGCGGTGCGTCCGTCAAAGTGGAAGCGCAGTCCATCCCGCCCGACGCGACAATTCATTCCGCGGAAATCGCATTCAACAAATACACAAATCTGATGGCGCTCTCGCAAGTTTTTCCCGGCCCGGGAAAACACGGATATCAGCTGCTGCCGGGACAACCTGAAAAGGACGCCGCCAAAAGTGAAAAACCTCTGCGCCAAACTATTCCTGCTCACGGGAGCTGACGCGGCTCGACCGCAAATTCGCCGCTGCGCATCTTCGCTTGCAATTCCATCTCGCCGGGTGTCTAAAATACGGGAATCCTGGGAGGTAGCCATGGTCGACCGCCACGCTGGGTTCCGGATTCTCTTTTTCACATTGCTCGTTGCGCTCGCGCTGCCGCTGGCGTGCGCGGCACAGGCAGTACCGCCGCCGCGCGTGGTGGATCTCACCGCGGCGGGTGACGTAACTCTTAAGGCTACGTATTTCGCCGCAGCGCAACTTGGGCCGGGCGTTCTGCTGCTGCATCAATGCAATCGCCAGCGCAAAGTTTGGGACGATCTTGCCGCACAACTCGCTGCTGCGGGGCTCAACGTATTGACTGTGGATTTTCGCGGCTACGGTGAGAGCGGCGGCAAACGCCCGGACCAAATGTCGTCGCCACAGGAAGCCGACGAAATTGTGAAGGAACAATGGCCCGCCGACGTTGACGTCGCCTTTCGCTATTTGCAATCGCAACCGGGCGTGACACGCGGCGTGATGGGCACGGGAGGAGCGAGTTGCGGTGTGAATCAGGCGGTGCAGCTGGCGCAACGCCATCCGGAAGTGAAGTCATTGGTGCTGTTCTCGGAAAGCGCCGATCGCGCGGGGCGGCAGTTTCTGCACAACTCGCCGAACCTGCCGCTGTTTTTGGCGGTGGCCGATGACGATCCTGATCCCGGCGTCGTGGAGATTATGCAGTGGCTTTACGATGTTTCGCCCGACCCTGCTAACAAGTTCGTGCGCTATTCGGTGGGCGGGCACGGCGTAGAGATGTTTGCAGCGCATAAAGAATTGCCGGGAATGATTGTGGATTGGTTTAACGCGACGCTGCGCAATTCGCCCGCGCCGCCCGCAACCCACGCGCTCGCCCCGTGGTCCGCGGAATCGCGTTTTCTTGCGCTGGCGGACGAGCCGGATGGACTGCACAAGGCCGAGCAGATGTTCGCGGACGCGCGGCGCGCTAACCCGAAAGCCGTATTGTTTTCGGAAGCTGTAATGAACCGGATCGCATACGGAAGTCTGGCTGCGGGCGACATCGAGGGCGCGATTGCGCTTTTTCAAATGAATGTCGCGGTCTATCCCAACTCGCCGAATGTTTACGATAGCTTGTCTGACGCTTACCTCGCGGATGGCCAAAAAGACCTGGCGCGGCAAAACGCAAAGAAGGCGTTGAAACTGCTGGCTTCGGACACGACGGACAGCGCGCAACGGCGTGATGACATCAGGGAGAGCGCGGAGCAGAAGCTGAAACAGCTGGGCAACTCCGCCCACTAACACCGGCAGCCGCAATCACTCGACCGCTGCTCGAAGCACCCTGCCTCCTCCAACTAATTCGCCGCGCTGTTCTCGCAGCTCACTCGGTAGGGGCGCTGCTTGTGAATTGCGCCGCAGCGCAATTCATCCTGAGATCCGGCGGTGCCGGGTCGAAGGGCTGCGCCCCAGCTTGCCGGGGCGCTCACATTCCCGCAGTGCTTTAGGGCCACGGTGCCCGTGGCCGCCGGAACGAGCGATTTCCTGGGAACGCCAATCTCCTGATTGGCTTCTGTAAGGCGCGCGACACCCTAACCCTTCGTTCCCAAACGACGAGCGAGTCAGCACTTAGGTTGATTGCCAGCGCCGCTCTGTTTGCTCTTGTGCCATCTTACCGACTATGTTATCATCAGTCGTGCGCTAATATTGTCACGACAAGGGGGATACATGGTCAACGCTGCTCGCGCTTCAGTGAATCGCGCTACAGCGCGATTCATCCTGAGAAGCGGCAGTGCCGCTTCGAAGGGCAGCTCGGCCTCCCCACCCTCCCCAATTCAATCGCTAGCGAAACATAATCGAAAACCAGTGCAACTCGCTGAAAACAAACACCAGCGACCCAAATCAATCGCTAGTTTTTGTCGCAATTTTGCCCCCGGCGCCCCGCCTCACCAATCACTACTCACCACTCACGGATTGCTAATCGCTAGTCGTCAATTATTAGAAAACGAGCTAACACGCTCACCACAAACGAGAAAACATTTTCTAATCGCTACTTTTTCGGGCCTTTCGGCGCCCGTGCCGCAGTTCACCCATCACTCGACACTCACTAATCACTGCCCCACGGCATTTCTATTCGATACAAATGAACGAGCGCGAAAAAAACCTAACCTGTTCATAACAAGCCAGAAAACTTTTCTATTCGATACTTTTGAACGGTCCTCGATCTACCCCTTTCTCCCACCCACGCGCCACGGTAGAATTGCCGCCCTATGACCCCGATGACAAAGAATCTTGCTCTCGCCTTGCGCTCCTTCCTGCCGCTGGCGGCAGGCGCGGCAATCGCCGTCGCAACACTTTACCCACTGGCGGCAAAACAGCACTTGTCTGCGGCGGCGCAGTCCACAGCTGCATCGAACGCCAAGTCTGCGTCGTCCTCGAAACCATACGTCGTGCCGGACCTGGCGGAGCGCGTGGCCAAATTCAAATTGGTCCACATGCCTTTCAATTCCGCCGGCCTCACCGCGCGCGAGAAGGAAATGGTTGCGAAGCTGGTGGACGCGTCGGGGCGGCTCGATTGCATTTACTGGCGGCAGAACGATCCGCAAGGATTGAAATTGTATTTGTCAATTGCGGACAGCAAAGACCCGCAGGATCAATTGCTTCGGCGCTATTTGAAAATCAATGGCAGCCGTTTCGACCTGATTGATGATGACAAGCCGTTCGTCGGCACCCGACCCATGCGGCCCGGCCGCGGATTTTATAAAGGTGGTCCAAACCGTGAGACTCTGGAGAACTTCGTGAAGGAGCACCCGGAGACGAAGTCCTCGATATTCAGCCCGTACACCATTGTTGAGACGCACGTCCACCTGAACTCGGACCATTCTGCGACGCAGTTCGAATTTCCTGCGGTGCCATACCACATCGCGTTCAAAGAATTCCTGGAGCCGATGGCAAAGGACCTCCGCGAAGCCGCAAAGCTCAGCGACGATCCGGCGTTTGCGAAATTCTTGCGGCTGCGGGCTGACGCGCTCCTCAACGACGACTACTACAAGAGCGATATTGCTTGGCTCGATCTGGAAAATCCGAAATTCGATATGGTGTTTGCGCCTTATGAGGTTTATGACGACTCGCTGCTTGGCGTGAAGGCGACTTACGGCGCTTCGGTGATGATTCGCAACGACGCGGAGAGCCAGAAGCTGGCGCTGTATCAGAAATATGTGCCGGATTTGCAGGAAGCGCTTCCCTTGCCTGCCGCCGATTTGCCTTCCAAGCGCGGCAAGCAATCACCGATGGAAGTTGTAGACTCGCCCTATCGCGCGGGAGATTTGCTGCACGGCTATCAGGCGGTGGCGGACAATTTGCCGAACGATCCGCGCATCCATGAAGAAAAAGGCTCGAAGAAAATGTTCTGGAAGAATTTCATGGATGCGCGCGTGAACTACATTATTTTGCCATTGGCGCAGCGCACCATGCGTTCCGATCAGGCCGCGATGGCCAGCGGCGAAGGATATCTGGCCGATACGATCATGCACGAAATTTCGCACGGGCTGGGCCCGGCGTTTGCGCACACGGCGCAGGGCAAAGTGCAAATCAATGAAGCGATCGGGTCTTCCTATTCCGCGCTGGAAGAATCGAAGGCCGACGTGGTGGGCGAATTTTGCTACGGCTGGTTGATTGACCACGGCGTGCTGCCCAAGGAACGGCGCAACATAACGTACGCATCTTACGTCGCGGGAATTTTCCGCACGGTGCGGTTCGGCGTCGCGGAGGCGCATGGCGCCGGGGAAATCATGCAGTTCAACTATTACACGGAGCAGGGCGCGATCACGCGCGATGCCGCAAACGGATTGTATGTGATTGATTTCGACAAGATGCCCGCGGCGATTGCGTCACTCGCGAAGGAATTGCTGGAGCAGGAAGCGACCGGAGATCGCGCGCGCACCGATGCGTGGTTCAAGAAATATAGCACGATGCCGCCGGAATTGAGCGCGCTGCTAGCGAAGACGAGCGATATCCCCGTGGACATCGATCCGGAGTTCGATTTCCGTCCGCCGCTGCGATGACCGGCCGCCGCCAGCGCCAAACCGTCCCCGACGCGGTAGAATGTCCAACGCAATCAGAAAGGGAGAGTAATGACCCGCTTCGCCCGCGCAACAATTTTCCTGGCAATTTTCACTTGCGCACTCATCGCGGCCAGCCAAGAACAACAAGACCAGCAGCAATCGCAACCGGAGCAGCAACAAACGCAGCCCGCGCAACCTCGGCGCCGCGCGCACACCCGCGCCGCGGCGCCGCAAAAAGAACACGATTCCGCCGCGCAGGAACCCCCGAACCCCCGCGCCGACGTCATAAGGGAAAACAATTTCGGCGTCTCCCTCATGAATCGCCAGCAATTCGAAAAAGCGCTCGGCAAATTCCAACGCGCCTGCATCCTAGACCCTCAAACCGACATCGGCTGCCTCAACGCAGGCATCGCCTTCCTCAACATGCAGCGCTTCGACGAAGCCCGCGCAATCCTGCAAAAGTCCGTACAGCGCGACCCGCGCAATCCCTGGGCATGGTTCAACCTCGGCCTGATGGAAAAAGCCGGGGGCGACGCCGACGCTGCCATCGCCGATTTCCAGAAAGTTGCCGCGCTCGATCCCTACGACGCCGACACGCACTATTTTCTCGGTCTGATTTATTCCCAGCAGCAGCAGTACGAAAAAGCCGTCGCCGCCTTCCAGCGCGCGCTCACCCTGAACCCCTTCCAAGTTTCCGCCGAATTCGGCATGGCCCAAGCCCTGCAACGCAGCGGCAAAACCGCCGAAGCCAAAACACACTTCGACCGTTTCCAGCACATGACCTCGCAAAAACTCGGCAAGCCCGTCAGCTTCATCTACGGCGAGCAGGGAAAGTATTCGCTGGTCGAAGTCATGCAACCCGCGCCGGAGCCGGTGCCGCAAGCGATGGCGGTCCATTTCGTGAACGTCACACAAGCCTCCAACTTGCCCGCCTCTGCCGGAGCACGCATCGCAACCTCGCAGGTGCATGCCAGCGCAGACACCACGCCATCCGCAACCGGCAGCGCAACGCTCTCCGTGCGAAAAGCCCGCGCTCCAAGACCCGCGGCGCAAGCTCCCGCCAGTTCCCTGGCGCAATTCCTGGGCAGCGGCGCCTGCATCATTGATTACAACGGCGACGGCAAGCCCGACATCTTCCTGGTGGACGCCGACGGCCGCGGCAACTCCGCACTCTACAAAAATATCGGCGCGGGAAAATTCGTAAACGTCACACGCGAAGCCCACCTCGATATCCACGGCCAAGGCATGGCCTGCGCCGTCGGTGATTACGACAACGACGGCAAGCCCGACCTAGCCGTCACCATGAACGGCAGAGTTATCCTCTTCCACAACGAAGGCAGCGGCACATTCAAAGATGTAACCAAAGAAGCCGGAATAGACAGCGAAGCCACAGCCGGCGCACTCGCGCTCGGCCTCACCTTCATTGATTTCGATCACGACGGCGACCTGGATCTTTACGTCACACGCTTCAACGATTTCCCGCTGGCGAATCCTGCTGGGCCATTTGAATTCCCAGCGGACGCGGCGGCCCCTGGCAACGTCCTCTGGCGCAACAACGGTAACGGCTCGTTCACTAACTGGACCACTGAAACCGCGCTGGCCGGCACCGCGCCATCCGTAGGCGCGATCGCGAGCGACATCAATAACGACCGCGCCATCGATTTCGTCGTCACCGGCTGGCAAAAGTCTCCGGTCGCGTATCTGAATCCGCGCGAGGGCGCGTTCCAAACTATCACACCGTGGAGCAGCGACATGCCCGCTCCTACCGCCGGTGTCGTCGCGCTCGATTTCAATAAGGACGGCTGGATGGACCTGGCGTTCACGCACTGGGGCGCTCCGGGTCTAAGCCTCTGGCGCAACAACGCCGGAAAATCCTTCGAACGAGTGATTCTTCCGGACCTCGACTGGATGCGCGGCTGGGGCCTGGCTCCAATTGATTACGATGACGACGGTTGGATGGACCTGGTAGCCGTAGGCGAAGATTTCGCAGGCGTAGGCCACATCGTCCTGCTGCGCAATGAAGGCACGGCCGGCTTCCGCGACGTCACCGCTTCCACCGGCCTCGACAAAATCGTTCTGAAAAATCCCCGCGGCATCATCGCCTTCGATTTCGATGGCGACGGCGCGACCGATCTATTAATCACCCAAAATAATCTCCCACCGGTGCTCCTGAAAAACGAAGGCGGCAATCGCTACAACTGGCTGCGCATCGCACTGAAAGGCGAGAACGACAATAAATCCGCGATCGGCACTAAAGTTGAAATGTACGCCGGCGCTCTGCAACAAAAGTGGGAAATCCCCGGCGCCTCAGGCTACCTGGGACAAGGCCCAGCCGCAATCGTCGCCGGCCTGGGCGCCGAACGCCAGGCAGATGTGATCCGTCTGCTCTGGCCCACCGGCGTCCTGCAAGACGAACTCGAGATTCCCGCGCACAAAGAAGAATTCATAACCGAAATTGATCGCCGCGGCAGTTCCTGCCCCATCGTCTTCGTCTGGAACGGCGAAAAATTCGAATTTCTCGCTGACATGATCGGCCCTGGAATCGTCGGCCACTGGATCGGCCCCAACCAGCGCAACATTCCCAATCCCGCCGAATATTTCAAAGTCACCGGCTCGCTCGCGCAACCGCAAGTAGGGCGCCTACATTTCAAAATGCTCGAACCAATGGAAGAGCTGGACTATCTCGACCAAGCACGTCTTCTAGCGGTAGATCATCCGACAGATGTCGAGGTTTATCCCAACGAGCATTTCGCGAGTGAGCTGCCGTTCCCGCAGTTCAAAGTGATCGCCAGCCGCGACGCGCATCTCCCCGCCGGAGCCTGGGACGATCACAGCCGCAATCTCCTCCCGCTCCTGCGCGAGCAAGATCACAAATACGTCACGAATTTCCCGCTCGCGCCCTACGCGGGCTTCGCCGAAATGCACTGGATCGAACTCGACCTCGGAGATTGGGATCCCTCGCGCCCGTTGCGTTTGCTGATGGACGGCTTCACCGATTATTTCAGCGCCAGCTCCATGTACGCCGCCTGGCAAGCGGGAATCACTCCGGTCCCGCCCTACGTCGAAGTGCAAGACGGCTCGGGCCAATGGGTCAAGGTGATTGACGACATGGGCTTCCCCGCAGGCCTTGCGCGCACCATGGTCGCCGACCTCACCGGAAAAATTCCGCCCGGCGCGCGCTTCATCCGCATCTCCACAAATCTGCGCGTCTATTGGGACCGCATCCGCGTGGACAATTCCCCCGAAGACACCGAATTCCAGCTCACCGAAGTTCCCCTAGCCGAAGCCAGGCTGCAATTCCGGGGCTATCCCCGCGTGGTCGAAGGCAATCCGAAGAACGATCTCTCCTACGTTTACGAAGACGTAAGCGCCACGGGCCCCTACGCCCGCCAGATCGGAAATTACACGCGCTATGGCGATGTCACGGACTTGGTGCGGAAAACCGACGACGAGTACGTAATCTTCGGCTCAGGCGACGAAGTAGCCGTGGACTTTGACTCGACGCACTTGCCGGATCTTCCGGATGGCTGGACCCGCGACTATTTCCTCTACGCCAACGGCTTCGCCAAAGACATGGACTTCTACGCCGCGCACGGCGACACCGTCGACCCGTTGCCATTCCACACAACAGCGCCATACCCATATCCGGAAGGCGTAGCGTATCCAGTAGACCCACAACACTTGGACTACATGCTGAAGTACAACACCCGAGGCGTAGCGGGCCCAGCCGGCGAAACTTTCCGCTTCAATTATTCAAAGCCAGAAAAATAAGTGCTCTCACAGTTACCATCCGGCTCTGCATGCAAATCCCGAAAGTTCCATCGCTGTCGTGAAAGGTTATGATGAATTGATGAACCGTCGCGACTTTCTTCGTCTTGCGCGGCAATCAGCATCTGCATTCGCTGCCTCGAATCTACTGCAAGTCTTGTCATTTTCCTCGGTATCACAATCGAACGCTGAAAAAGTACCTTCTCCAAAGCCGGCCCGACCTCGGGTTGCGCTCACAATGGACGATCCCAACGTCTCCTTCGCAAGCCGTATGCCGTGGCAGGAGGCAAACAAGCGGATACTCGGCGCACTTAAAGCACACCAACTCAATGCAGCGTTGTTCGTGTGCGGCATGCGAGTCGACCGACCTGAAGCACAAGGCCTTGTCGCCGAATGGGACAATGCCGGTCATCTCATCTGCAATCATTCCTACTCCCATCTAGCGTTCGCAGACCCCGCCGTCACTTACAGCGAATTCGCGGCAGATTATCTCCGCAACGAACCGATCATTGCCCCCTATCGACGACGCACGCAGTTGTTTCGTTATCCGTTTCTGAAGGAGGGGGACACCGTTGAAAAACGTGATCGCTTCCGAAGCCTCCTGAAAGAAAACCAGTATAAGGTGGGGCATGTGACCATCGATGCCTCGGACTGGTATGTGGACCAGCGAATCCGGGAGCGGTTGGAGAAAGATCCAACGGTGAATCTCGATCGGTATCGTAATTATCTGGTGGCGCACCTACTGGACCGCGCCGCCTTTTACCGCAAGCTCTCGCTTGATGTATTAGGACGTGAAATTCCTCACACCCTGCTCGTTCACTACTCGTATATGAATGCGTTATTTCTTCCAGCTGTATTGGAAGCGTTCCATCAAGCCGGTTGGGAGTGGATCGATGCGAATCGCGCGTATGAAGACCCCGTATTTCAACGCGCACCTCAGACTCTACCCGCCGGCGAAAGCTTGGTCTGGGCCTTAGCGAAGGAAACCGGCAAGTTCGATGGTATCCTCCGCTACCCGGGCGAAGATGATAAGTACGAAAAACCAAAAATGGATGCACTCGGGCTCTAGTTAGGTGGCGCATCGACGAACGAGTTTAGGCTCAACTTTTCCGGGCGCCGTAGCAAACGTGGTGTGAACTTTGACCGACTCACCGCGGTCGGTGCGTTGCATCCGGGAGGTTCAAGGTGCGCAAATGTGGGATCGTCTTTGCGAACTTAGTGTTTTTGTGCGCGGTCGCCTGCGATAGCCAGCCGCCTAACGTAAGCCGCCCGACAGCGAATGCCGAAGCACCAACGCAAACGGCGAACCCTTCCGCAGCCCTTCCTCCCTCCGCCACCGGCGGCTTCGACGGCGCCCGAGCTTTCGAACATGTGCGCAAATTGGTCGAGATCGGACCACGTCCGCCAGGTTCGGACGGAATTCATCGCGCGCAGGCTTATATCACCAGCCAACTCAAAAGCTTTGGCTGCCCCGTCGAGGAGCATGATTTCCATGGCTCGACCCCCCTCCGCGATGTCGCAATGGAAAATATTGTCGCCAAGATTCCCGGCAACGGCAGCGGCATCATCCTCTACACCACGCATTACGACACGATACGTTTGCCGAACTTCGTCGGCGCCGACGACGGCGGTTCCGGCACCGGCACAATGCTGGAGCTAGCCCGAATCTTCTGCACTCGCAAGACGAAAGCCGCTCTCAGCACCTGGATCGTCTTTTTCGACGGTGAAGAAGCGCAGGAAGATTGGCCCGACAAGAACAGCGTCCAGTGGAAAAACACCAACAGCACCTTCGGCAGCCGCGAGATGGCCGCCCGCATGGCGCTCTCAGGCGACCTCAAACACGTCAAAGCCATGATCCTCGCGGACATGATTGGTCCGTCCGATCTGAAGATCAAGCGCGACACCGGCTCCACGCCATGGCTTACGGATCTTATGTGGGCGACCGCCGCGCGTTTGGGCTATGGAAATGTTTTCGTCAACGAAAGCACAACCGTAGGCGGCGACGATCATTTCTCATTTATCCGGCGCGGCGTTCCCGGCTGCGACATCATTGATTTCGACATCGCGCCGACTTATTGGCACACTCCAGAGGACGCATTGGACAAAGTTGACCCGCGCAGTCTCGCGATCGTCGGCCACGTTTTCGTCGAGACATTGCCTGCACTCGAGAAGAAATTCCACTGAGACCGAAGACCCCCTTGGTTGCTCCTCATTAATGAGATGTCGGTTCACGGCGGGACAGTTAAGTTGTGTTGTGGGCCATCCGGAATCGAGTTCGCGGCGCTGATCGCGCCCCGCTTGCTTGGCGCCAAATACCGTGATAATTTCACTACTTCCGAAGCACCAGCAACAACTCACTCAACGATGTCGTCGTCTAATTCAAACGCTCAAATCTCGAAAATATCCGGGCGCTCATTACTAGCCTCCGCGCCCGCGCGCGAGCCTGTCTTTTGGCGCGTCGAAGGCAGCCTGCTGAACCTCACCGCCGTCCGTCCCGTTGGCTTCTTCGCCTGGAATTCGCAAAGCTTCCTGGAACGCTGGACGCGCCGCGGCGCCATGGCCATCCTCGCGGTGGGCCGCCCCTTCCTCTATATGACCAATCGCGTTTTCGCCACGCGCCTGCTGCACACCGTCCTCCGCGGAGTCAGCCGCGACCGCCTCGACCTGCTGGGCGAAGAATTCTTCGAATATTTTTTGAAGCCGCGGCTGAAACAGCAAGGCACCGCGAAGCTGCGAGAAGCGATAGCCGGGGGCGGCGAAATCGTCCTGGTAAGCCAAGGGCTCGATCACATCATGCGGCCGCTCGCGAAACATCTCGGCATCGCGCGAATCATTTCCAATCGCCTCGACTTCCGCGAAGGCATGGCCACGGGACGCCTGCTCGATCCCGTAATCCGTCCGCGCGGCGCCTTCGCGCGATTCACCGGCAGCCAACCAGACGGCCGCGTGCCGCGCGAAAAGTTAATAGGCATTCTAGGCTTCGAAAAAAATCCGCAAATCCTGGACGAAGCTATCAAACCCGCCGAACGCAGCGCGCCAAAAGTGTACGTCCCGGTAGTGCACTACGAATCTCGCAACGGCCACCCGGTTTTTTCGGTGCGCGCCGCACTGCGCGGTAAGAATATCTTGCTCATCGGCGCCACCGGCTTCATCGGAAAAGTTTGGCTAGCGAATCTCTTGACCGACCTCCCCGAAATCGGACGGATCTACTTGCTCGTTCGTCACAACAAAGCCAACACGTCCCTGCAACGCATGCAACGCGTAATCGAAGAATCGCCAGTATTCGAAAAGCTAGCCGCACGCCACGGCGACAAATTCGCGGAATTTCTCAGCGAGCGCATAGAAGTAGTTGACGGCGACGTCAGCAAACCAGCCCTCGGCCTGAGCCCGCACGACCAACAAAGGCTCGCCCGCAATCTCGACGTAATCGTCAACAGCTCCGGCCTGACCGACTTCAACCCCGACCTGCGCGACGCTCTCGCCGTAAACGTCCGCTCCACCGCGCACGTCCTCGATTTCCTGCACGAATGCGCTCACGCATCGCTGCTGCATCTCTCCACCTGTTACGTAGTAGGCCAGCGCGACGGCCGCATCCTCGAAGAACTGCCCGAAAATTACACGCCGCGCGGCATCGCGAATTACGACGCGGCAAAAGAATGGCAATCCCTGGAAAATCTCGTCCGCGAAACTGAGGCCCGCGCCGACTCGCAGGAAATAACCGAAGAACTCCGCCGCGCCGCGCAAAAAAAAGAACACGCGGCCAAAGACCTGCAAGGCCCGGCGCTGGAAAATCAGATCCGAAAGAATCGCGTCCGCTGGCTCCGCCAAACGCTCACCGACGCAGCTTCGCACCGAGCGATCGAACTAGGCTGGCCCAACACCTACACCTTCACGAAGAGCATTTCCGAATCCCTGATCTACAATTTTCTCGACGCCAATCCCTCCGCCGCAATCGCCGTAGTCCGCCCCGCCATCGTCGAATCCTCGCTCGAAAAACCCTTCCTAGGCTGGAACGAAGGCATCAACACCTCCGCCTCGCTCTCCTATTTGCTCGGCACATTTTTCCGTCAGCTACCAACGAACGAATCCAAATGCCTCGACATCATCCCGGTAGATTTAGTCTGCCGCGGCATGACCCTGATCTCCGCCGCGCTAGTAACCCGCCGCCACCAACGCGTGTATCAACTCGCCACTTCGGTCGCCAACGCCTGCAACATGCGCCGCTCCATCGAACTCACCGGCCTGGGCCACCGGAAATTCTATCGAGCGCACGCTGACATTCAGCAACGCATGCGCCTGCGCTTCGACGCTATCCCCGTATCTAAGACGCGCTACGAGGCAATCTCCGCCCCCGCGCAAAAAGCAGTCGTCCAAGCGATCAATCGCGCCACGGAACCGTTCTCGTCAAAGCCGCCGCTGGCCCGCCAGGAACGCGAACTCGAAAAAGTCGTCAAGCTCATCTCGCTCTTCGAACCCTTCATCCTTCACAACGATCACGTCTTCGAGGCCGCCAACGTCGAACGACTCAGCGCCGCGCTTCCCGCCGACGAACAAGCCGATCTCGGGTATGATTCGCGCGCTCTCGACTGGTGGGATTACTGGATCAACGTGCACATTCCCGCTCTGCGCAAGTGGTGTTATCCTCTCATCGAAGGACGCCAGCCGGAATCGCGTCCCCGGCGTTCGGTGCCGCTCACAGCACGCGGTGATGCGAATGCGACCACCGCCGCGGGCGCAGCGGGTTCAGCAAACTCGGGTCCGGCAACGGCATCCTGAAACTCAATCACTGTGGCCATCCTCCTGACCGGTTCCACCGGATATATCGGCGCGCACATCGCGTCGAATTTGCTGACGGGCTATTCCGACCCGCTGAATCTGCTCGTCCGCGCGCGCAATGAACAAGAAGCGCAGGAACGCCTCTGGCGCGCTCTCCAACTGCATCTGGATTTCGCGCGCTTCGATGAACTGCTGCGCTCGCGGATCCGAATTTTTCGCGGCGACCTCACCGACGCGCACTTCGGCCTCTCCGACGACGACTACGCGCAACTCGTGCGCTCGACGGACTCCGTAATCCATTGCGCCGCATCCTTAAATCGCAGATCCGAAAAAAGCTGCCTCAACGTAAATCTGCGCGGCACGCTCGAAGTCATCCAACTAGCCCAGCGCGCCCGCGATCAGCATGGCCTGCGCCGCTTCAGCCACGTCAGCACGGTTGCCGTCGCCGGACAGCGCTCGAACGAAGTCGTGCAGGAAGACACCGCGATAGATTGGAATCGCTCCGACTACGATCCCTACGCGCGAACAAAAAAATTCTGCGAGCACATGGTGCGGCAGCTGTTGCCAGACGTTCAGCGCACCATTTTCCGCCCGAGCATCGTCCTGGGCGATAGCCGCCGCCCCGAAACCAATCAATTCGATATGGTCCGCGCCTTCGTCTTCCTCGCCAGCCTCCCGATGCTTCCCTTCCGCCCCGGCGATCGCATTGATATCGTCCCGGTGGATTTCGTCGCGGACGCCGTCGCGACGCTGCATCAAAAAGAAAATCCCGCGCACGAGATTTACCATCTCTCCTCCGGCCGCGAGTCCGAAACATTCATCGAATTAACCGAAGCGCTCTCCAAAGCGCAGGACAAGCGCGGCCCGGTTTTCGTCCCTAGTTTCGAAAAATCCACGGAGAAAGTCGTAAACGCTCTCGCAGGACGCGCCGGAAAAATCGGCGGCCTCGCCACACTGCTGAAAGTCTTCCTCCCCTATCTTTTGTGGAACACGGTTTTCGACAACACTCGCGTCGTCGAAGAACTCGGCCGCCATCCCGCGCCCTTCTCGCAATACAGCCTGCCGCTGCTGCGCTTCAGCCGCGAAAATCATTTCGTATTCAAATATCGCGAGTGGCCCGCCGACGCGCCTGTGCACACCGCCTCGCGCGCCGCCAACGCCTCGCAGGATCCGCGCCAATGACCGACCTGCTCCTCGAATCTTGGGTCAGCGGCCTCATCGAACTCAACAAGTTCGAATGGATGCTCGGTGCCGGAGACGCGTGGCAGCCCGGCGCAAAACTGAAGTTGCTCTTCGCGGGCTACAACGGCACGCGCAACACCGGCTCCGACGTCCGCGTCGAAGAAATGATCCGCCAGGTGCGCCGCATCCTCGGCGACGAAAATCTCGCCCTCAGCGTCATGTCGCAGAATTTCGATCTCACCCGCGGATACTTCGGCGACGCGCGCCAGGTGCATCTTCCCGACGTCTTCCCACCGTTCCTGCATAAAGTAGTCCGCCAGAATGATGGCGTCGTAGCCTGCGAAGGCTCCATGTTCAAAAGTAAATTCGCAAACGCTCTCACGACCATGATGATCGGCGCGCTCGGAATCGCCTCCGCGCAAAATAAACTGAGCATCGCCTACGGCGCCGAAGCAGGCGCCATGGACCCGCTTCTGCAAAAAATGACCCGCCGCTACTGTCGCGATTCGCTCATCATCACTCGCAACGTCGAATCGCAAGCCGTTCTCGGCAAACTCGGTGTCCCCACAGAATTAGGCACGGACACCGCCTGGACTTTCGAGCCGCTCGGCCCCGAATATGGCCGCAAGGCCCTGCGCGACGCTGGATGGGACAGCTCCACTCCAGTGCTCGCGGTCTGCCCTATCAATCCTTTCTGGTGGCCCGTAACCGCGTCACTTGCGAAGTGGTTCGCGCACTCGGTTACAGGCGCATACGAAAAAAGCTACTACCGCACGATTTATTTTCATCGCTCGGGCTCGCAAGTGGACGCGGCGTACGAAAAATATCTTTCAGAGATGGCCGCAGGTGTGGCCGGATACCAAAAATCGCGCAACGTCTTCCCGGTCATGGTCGCGATGGAGATGCTCGACCGCGACGCCTGCGAGCGCGTCGCGCAGAAACTAGGCGGCGTGCCCGTATTTGGCTCCGACAAATTCAACATGTACGAGCTGGTCAGCATCCTGCGCGCCTGCGATCGCCTGCTCTCTTCGCGCTATCACGCCATCGTCACCACCATGCCCGCCGGAATCCCCTCCGCCGGAGTCACCATGGACGAGCGCATTCGCAATCTCATGCGCGAGCGCGGCCACGAACATCTGCTGATGCGCGTGGATGAATCAGGCCTCGCCGAAAATATTGTCGCGGCCCTCCGCGCCCTCGATTCCCAAGCCGAAGGAATTCTCGACGCCATGGAACGCACCGTCGCGCGCAATCTGCAACTCATGGCCCGCATGGGCACCTACTTCGAAGAGCAAGTCGCGCGGCGCTATCCGCAATTCCCCGTGCGCAGAGGCGTCTTAGGCTGGGAAGATTACCTTCCCCCGCTCGGCCCCAGCCTTGTAAAGCTGCTCGAAAAGCACAGCGGAGTTCTCGCCGCATGACATTCGTCAAAAATATCTTCGACCAGCTGAAAAAATTCGCCACCGAGCCGGTGCTGCAGGAAATTCACGGCGAAAAAATTCACTCCGTGACCGGCAGCGAACTGCTTGCGCTCACCCAGCAAGCCCGCCACTTCCTCCTAGCGCGCGGCCTGAAAAAAGGCGATCGCTGCGCCCTGCTCGCACCCAACAGCATCCGCTGGGCCGCGCTGGACCTCGCGCTGATGGCCGAGGGAATAGTCGTCGTCTCGCTCTACGCGCGCCAAGCCCCCGCGGAGCTGGTCGCGATGATGCAGGACTCCACGCCCTCGCGCATCATTTGTCTGGACGCGGCGATCGCCGCGGAAACAAAGAAGCTCTGGCCGCAAGCCCCGCAAATTTCGCTTCTCGAAGGCGTGTTCGCGGGCGAACCAGTTCCACCCGCGCCGCCGATGCACCACGAAGACTCGGACGTAATTTCGATCATCTATACCTCGGGCACATCTGGCGAACCCAAAGGCGTGGTCCTCAACGCCGGAAACGTAAACCACATCGTCAGCGCTACAAATTCCCGACTCGATAAGCTAATGGGCCTGCGCAGCCAGCCCGATCGCATTTTCCATTACGCTCCGTTCTGTTTCGCCGCTTCCTGGATCCTCATGCTCACCGCGCTTTCCAGGCACAGCGTCCTGGCGCTTTCTACCGACCTCGCCAAACTCGCCGACGAACTAAAACTGGCCGCACCAGAATATTTCCTGAATGTCCCGACGCTCCTCGAACGCGTCCGCGCCAGAATTCAGGCCACGGTGCAAGAGCGCGGAGGCCTCGCCACAGCAATTTTTCCCCGCGCCCAACAAGCATTTATCCGTCGCCACAATAAACAATCCCAATTCGGCGATTTTTTCTGGCTCGCACTCGGCAATTCCCTGATGTTTCCCGCAATCCGCAAAAGCATTGGACCCAACCTGAAAGCCCTAATTTGTGGCTCGGCTCCGTTAGCCGTCGATACTCAACACTTCTTCATGATGATCGGCATCCCGGTCATGCAGGTGTATGGCCTCACGGAAACCACGGCCATCTGCACCGCCGACGATCCCGCCCACGTCGAGCCAGGCTTCGTCGGCCCCGCGATCCCCGGCGTCGAAATGAAGCGCGCCGATGACGGCGAAATCCTGGTCCGCGGCCCCAATATTTTCGCCGGATACTGGCAGCGTCCCGCCGAAACCGCGAAAGCCCTGCAAGACGGCTGGTTCCACACCGGTGATCAAGGTGAACCCAACGAAAACGGTAACTGGCGCATCACCGGACGCATTAAGAACTTGATTATCCTGAATTCTGGCCACAACATAGCGCCCGAACCCATCGAAGAAAAGCTAGCGCAACAATTGCCCGGAGCGCAGCAGGTAGTCCTGATCGGCAACCAACGCAGCTTTCTCGCCGCGCTCGTCACGGCCAACGGCGCAAACGGCGCAAACAATTTAACCGACCAACAAATCCAATCCGCCATCGAAACCGTGAACGCCGCGCAACCCCACTACAAACAAATTCGTTCCTTCCACGTCGTCCCGGAACCATTCACCATGGAAAGCGGCCTGCTCACCACCATGGGCAAACTAAAACGCGACGCCATCACCGCGCGCTTCGGCACCGAAATCGAAGCCCTCTACCAAAAGAAATCCTCATGAACATTTTTCAAGGCGAAACTCTCTCGTGGCATGTGCTCGACGGCACCATCGAACTGACTCTCGATCGCGCCCCCTGCAACGAAATCGGCCGCGCGACGCTGGCCGACCTGGAAAGATTCATCGCCGCGCTCCCCGCGCTACAACGCGAAGCCCACGCGCTGATCATTAGCAGCACGCGAAAAGAAGGCTTCTGCGCAGGCGCCGATCTCCGCGAGACCTATCGTGTAGCCCACGAGCTTCCGAAAGACGAGCGCCTGGCCGACCTGCGCGATTTCCTCGAACGCATCCATCACGTGATGGACACCCTCGACGAAGCCCCGCTCACAACGATCGCCGCAGTCCACGGCGTCACTTTCGGCGGCGGCTTCGAACTCGCACTGGCCTGCGACCTGATCGTCGCCGACAAAATGACGCGCTTCTGTTTCCCCGAGCTGCGTCTGGGCCTGATTCCCGGATTCGGCGGAATCCCTCGCCTCAAACGCGACCTCGGCAACGCCGTAGTCCGCGATCTACTCCTGACCGGCCGCAGCATCAACGCCGCGAAAGCTCAATCCGTGGGCCTCGTCAGTCAAGTAACAGCCGAAGGCGACGCCCTGCGCGTGGCGCGCTCCACCGCCGCACAGCTGAAAAAATTTGATCGCGACACAGCCATAGCAGCCAAGAAATTCATCAAGCCAATTCCTTATGACGAGCTCCGCCGCGAAATCGAAATCTTTTGCGACCTATTCATGCGCCCCGCAGTGGACGCCGGCCTGCGCAAGTTCGTCGAAAGCACCGACGCACTGCCCTATCTCCCCTAGCCTGGTTAATTCATCAGCGGCTGGAATCGTAGCGCAGATGGGTTGTTGGTGACGCAAGATAAGGATCGCGCCCCGTTGGCGACGCTTATGTAGGT
>Ga0209006_10000191_pt1 | contig 64079 bp, 57 predicted proteins | sample JacPin_JW_Ref_O2_FD_188567 | JGI IMG/M metagenome (GOLD analysis project Ga0209006, IMG submission 188567) | Forest soil microbial communities from Algoma, Ontario, Canada - Jack Pine, Ontario site 1_JW_Ref_O2 (SPAdes) (version 2) | ecosystem: Environmental > Terrestrial > Soil > Boreal...
TCGGATGGTCTCGCCGATGTTTATCGTGGGGAGCATTTTAGGATGCGTGCATAGTAATCATGTCGGCACTTTCTGGCAAGTGGAAATTCGTGCCATATGAGTATGGCCCGAATTGGGGGGAGAACCTTACTTCCTGGACATGTTGCTTATACGGCGTAAAAGAAACCGAGCCGGCGGAATGGGGCGCTGGTTACCGCTTTGCGAGGCGAGTGGAGATTCTTTCTGGTTTCTCGTTTCGAGTGTCCGACTTCGGGCGGACACGCTCGAACAACGAACAGAAACCACGCGGCGAAGCAAACCCCAGGTCTCGCAAAGGCGGCGAGACATGGGGCACCCCGTGGTGGCGCTCGTACGGTGCGGCCTATTTTTTCAGATTGTCGGCGAGAAAGGCTACGGTGCGATTCCATGCGTCGGCGGCGTCGGTGGCGCGGTATCCGTCCTTGTTGTTGGGATTTTCGAAGGCATGGCCGGCGTCGTCGTAAATCTTGACGTCGATCTTTTTGCCCAGCTGATCCATCGACGCACCGAACTTTTTCACGTCGTCGGGGGTGATGCCGCGATCCTGACCGCCGAACAGGCCGAGGATGGGCGCGTTGATTTTCTTCAGAGAATCGGTATCGGTGGCAAGATGGCCGTAGTTGATCACATCGGCGGCGAGCGTTGGTTCCTGCAGCGCCACGTCGAGCGAATAGCCTCCGCCCATGCACCAACCGATGGAGCCGATGCGGTTCTTCTTCACGTTGGGCTGCGTGGTGAGAAATTCAAAAGCTGCGTGCAGGTCCCGTTTGGCGCGGTCTTCGGGGACGCCGCGCATGAGTTCGTGGGCCATGTCCGGAGTGCTGGCGACCCTGCCGCGATAGAGGTCGACCGCCAGGGTCACGTAGCCTTCGTCGGCCAGTCTCGAGGCTTGATCTTTCACCCAGTCGTTGAGGCCCCAGTATTCGTGGATCACAATCAGCGCCGGGAACGGTCCCTTGCCGGCAGGCGTGTAGAGCATGCCCTGCACGGTTTCGTCTCCGCTTTTGTAGGAAACGGTCTTGCTGTCGGCGGCAAAAGCGGAAGCAGCAACCAGGATCGCAAATGTCAACAGGCTGATTTTTTTCATGGCCGTTATTTTCGGGCTGATCACAGTTGCAGTTCCATGTACAACACTCCAGCATTCGGATTTGGACGATAGGGCGCGATGTCTTTGAATCCGAATCTGCGATACATAGCGACCGCATCTTTCATCACCGGCTCGACGGTATCGAGCCGCATGTGTTCATAGCCGATCCGGCGGGCCTCTGCGATGATTTTTTCTGCCAGGAGGCGGCCGAGGCCCTTGCCGCGAAACTGCGGGCGCAGGTAGAGCCGCTTCATTTCACAAATCGCCGAGTCGAGTTTATGCAGCGCGACGCACCCGGCGAGCTGGCCTGCATATTCGGCAAGGAGCAACCGGCCTTCGGGCGGAGCGTAGTCTCCGGGAAGATCGGCGAGCTCCTGGTCGAAGTTCTGGAAGCAGAGGCTGAATCCGAGGGATTGCGCGTATTCGAGAAACAATTCGCGCGCTTGCGCGATCTGCGGCGCGGAGTTGGCTTCAACAAAAGTCAAAGGCTTTACCACAGGGGACACAGAGGTCACTGAGGAATTCGGAGGAGTCGAGTGCTCGATTTTCATTTCCCCTCTGTGTGACCTTCGCGTACTCTGCGTTCAAAAATCTCCTACCCCATCAGCAGGCCGCCGTTTACATTCAGTACATGGCCGGTGATGTAGGACGCCCCTTCGGAGCTTAGAAACTCTACCGCTGCGGCCACGTCATCCACCGAACCCACGCGGCCCAGCGGGATCTGTTTGACGGCAGTCTGCTTGAAGTCTTCGCTCAGCGCCGCCGTCATGGCAGTTTCGATGAAGCCGGGCGCGACCGCGTTGCACGTAATGTTGCGCGAGCCCACTTCGCGCGCGATCGCCATGGTGAGCCCGATCAGTCCGGCCTTCGACGCGGCGTAGTTGGCTTGTCCCGCCTGGCCCATCTGGCCGAAGACGCTGGTGATGTTGATGATCCGTCCCCAGCGCTGTTTGAGCATGGAGCCGATCACCTGCTGCGTCGCGAGATAGGCGGAGGTGAGGTTGGTCTGCAACACGGAGTCCCAATCGGCGCGCTTCATGCGCATGACCAGTTGGTCACGGGTAATTCCGGCATTGTTGACCAGGATGTCGATCTTGCCGAACTGCGCGATCGCAGCCTTGACCGTCGACTTGATCTGTTCCTCGTCGCCCACGTCGAGCGGAAAGGCTGCCGCCTGGCCCCCCGCGGTAGTGATTTCACTCACCAGTTGGTTCAGCTTTTCCTGATTGCGCGCCGCCGCGGCCACCGCGGCACCGGCAGAGGCAAGCTTTAATGCGCATGCCCGTCCAATGCCCTGCGATGCTCCCGTAACCAGCGCCACGTGCCCTGCAAGGGACATGAATTTCTCCCGATTGAGTGATTGGTCTCTTATTCGTTGCCTAGCTGTTAGAACGCAGAATTATACGCGCCGGTGGTTTCTAGTGGGCGGGACGCAGCGGCCAGATGAAAACTTCGAGCCTGCGGGCAAACAGCAGAGAGGGTGGGCTCGCGGGCAGTTCGATGCCGGCAGCTGCGGCGACGGTGCTGGTCTCGAACTCCGCTGCAGCGTCCTGCAAGGGCCATTGCTGGTGATGGATCTCGCCGCGCAGGACCTGGCCGCGGTGCGTGGTGTAGAGACAGTAGCGCTCGGTGAGCCAGTGCTCCAGCGATCCTTTTTCGCGAAGGCTGACTTCTCCAGTTGGACGGTATTGCCCGCGAAACTCCGCAGAGCCGCGTCGACGACGCGATGCATATTGAATGCTGCCGCCGATCTCCCTGGAACTCATTTCTGCGTGGAAATAGGGCAGGTGGTAAAACGCACGAGCGGCCCAGACCGCGGGTAGATTGGCGGCGTCGAGACTGAAAAAATATACGCCGGGCTTGCTGCCTTGGGTCACATAAGTGCGGACGTTGAGCTCGGGAAAGCGCGAAAGGCCCGGCAAGGGCGGGAGTCCGCGGGCGCGAATTCCGCTCATGCGAAAGGGAACGACCCCCACCCAGCATTGGCCATCGAAAGTGTCGAGCGTCAGCTGTGATGGAACCAGGGGACGCATGACTGCAGTGGACAGCGGCCAGTGGGCGAAGAGCAGATCGTGCCAGGTCTGCTTCATTACCCACGGGCCGGAAGGTAAAGGCCACGGCCGATGCGCCACGGATTCGAGCACGGGATGCACATCAGAAGTGTAGACGGAAGGTGGCGCGCCAAGCCGCGACGGTGTAGGACGGACACTCTTGTCCTTGTCGGTCGCCTTTGATTTTGACTTTTGCGCGCGGTGGCTCGGAAAACCTTAAAAGGGCTTCGAAAACAGGTTCCAAAGCAAGGTCAAAAGCGACAGACAAGAGTGTCCGTCCTACACCACCGTTGTCATTCCTCTAACGATTGCGCGTTGCGACATTGCCAAGTAACATTCGAACACTCCCATGCCTCAGACTTTTCGTGACAATGTGATCGCTATGCCCGAGCCTTCCGCCAAGAACTCACCCACATCGGATGCCGCCGCCGCCGCAGCCGGGCACCGATCGCCGTTGCGGGCTGCTGACGTCGAGAGTCCGGCAACTCCGGTGAAGCTTCCCGCCGATGCGGCTTCCACCGAGGTCTTTGCGGTGTACGGGGTTGAGCCGGAGATTCAGGCTTACGCCATGGCCAAGTATTCGCGGTCGGCGCTGTCGATGAAAGAATCGCTGCGCGAGATCAGCACGCAGAAGGCGGAGAAATTTCTTAACACATTTTATTTTCAGTACGGGCACCGCTCGATTGCCGACCTGGCGCATCTTGCTCTGGCGGTGGAGCGGCTTTCGATTCTCGCCGCGATCGAGTTGGTCGACGAGCAGCGCTGGGACGGGCAGGAGCGCTCCACGCGCTATCAGGATTTCAAGAAGAGTGGCTATTACACTCCGGATTTCGGTGCCGATCAGGAGGCGCGAAGACTCTATCGCGAGACGCTGGATTTTCTTTTCGCCGAATATGAAGCGCTCTCGGCGCACATGGCGCAGCACCTGATCCGGATCACGCCCAAGCCTGCCGACATGAAGCAGGAAACCTATGAACGCACGCTAAAGGCGCGGGCCTTCGACATCACGCGTTATCTGTTGCCGCTGGCCACGAACACTTCGCTGGGAGAAATCGTCAACGCGCGCACGCTGGAGACGCAGGTGGCGCATCTGCTCTCGCACACGCACAAAGAAGTGCGGCAGCTGGGCGAGTCACTGAAGAAGGCGGCAACGTCGGCGGCATACAACGTGAACGCGGAGTCTCTGGAGAAGTTGGTGGCAGAAATTCGCGCCGTGGATCCGGCGCTGGGAGTGCGCGCCGAGCAGGAATTGCTGCATGAAGTTCGGGTAGCACCGACGCTGGTGAAGTATGCCGACCCGAATCCGTACGAAATGGAAACGCGGCGGGAATTGCGGCAGGCGGCGCGCGAGTTGATGAAGAGCGAGCCGGTTGCGCCCGCGAAGGCGATTGTCGATTTGCTCGACGACGAACCGCTCGAAGTCGAAATCGCGACCACGCTGCTTTTTGAGCACTCGCATCATTCGTATCGCCAGCTGCGGCAGGCGCTGCAGGTTTCCGGAGAAAGATTCCGGCGCGAGCTTATCGACCTGGGTCTGCGCCATCGTGGCAAGCACGACGACATGCTGCGCGCTTTCCGTGCCGGGCAGCAGTTCCGCTTCGACATTCTGATGGATACCGGCGGCTTCCGCGACATGCATCGCCACCGCCGCTGCATCCAGGTGATGCAGGGATTCACCACGCAGCACGGCTACGAGATGCTGCTCGACGTGGAAGATGCCGGCATGCGTTCTCGATTCGAGGCTGTCATGCTACGCACGCAAACTGCGGTGGAGAACCTGGCGCAGTGCGGCACACCCGAAGCCGAAGAGAATTCGCAGTACGCGATTCCCTTGGCCTTCCGCAAAAGGGCGCTGTTCAAGATGGACTTCGCCGAGGTGGTCTACATCTCCGAATTGCGCACCACGCCGGCGGGCCATGTCTCCTATCGTAATGTCGCGTATGCGATGTATGAGGCCGTGGCACGCAAGTATCCGGCGCTGGCAAAGTATTTTCGCGTGCATGATGTGACGGCGCCGGTCGACTTGCTGCAGAGGTAGCGCCCGACACCCGCAACTGGTGACCCACGGCCTGAATCTCGACTTTCCGAGCTACGAATAAGTAACCCGCCTGATTGGCGGGCCCTAAGATCTTCGCTACCAAGCGTTTTGCAGGGTTCGGCGATGGACTGGACGGCCCTCCAGAATGCTCTGTCCGGGGGGCCTCTGGCTGACGTGCATAGCGCTCTGTCCTGGTTCCTGCTCGGAAAGGTTTATGCTAAAAGCGAACGGCTAAGAGCTTAAGAGCTGGTTTCGATTACTTTCGTCCCCCGACTTCAGTGACCGACAGATACCTCGCAGCCGCGCCCCATAGCTCCTAAACTGGTGCTGGAGACTCTTGCGTGACCACCGACGAGGAACTGAATCTTCTCGACTCCCAGCTCAGGCGACTGAAGATCGAATACGAGATTTTCTTCAGCAACCCGACCAAGCGGCCACCCACCGACGTGGAATGGAAGGTGGTGGCGCTCATACGCAAGTTTTCCGACGGCGGCCGCCTGAGCTTCTCGCAGCGCTACCGTTACAACGAAATGTCCCAGCGCTACGCCGTCTACAGCGACCTGTGGCGCAAAAAAGCCCGCATTCGCGAAGAAGGCTACCGCCGTCCGCAGGATGCCCTGCTTTCGGTGCAAGGGGTTCGTGTCGCCGAGGACGAACACAAGGAGCAGCACCATCCCGTGTACGGCGTCAGCGCCGCCGCAGCCGCAGCCGCGGGCGGCGCCCGGGGGCAAGCCTCGCAATCCTTTGCCCTGCACGACGTCGATAAAGGCGAACGCGAACAGGTGGAGCGGCTCTATAACACCCTGGTTGCCGCCAAGAAAAAAGCCGGCGAGAACGTCTCCGGCAACTTTGATTCCTTTACCACCTTCGTCCAGAAAAAGACGCAGCAAATCCGCAAACAATACGGCTGCCAAAGCGTGGAATACTCGGTCGAACTTACCGATGGACACGTGAAGCTGAAAGCCAAAGCGAAAACCTAGCGGCGGCCTACCATTACAGATCTGTCATTCCGAGCGAAGCGAGGAACCCTGTAAGCTTCCCCGCTGCCGATTTTTCCCCCGCGAGCGGGCGGCCGCGCGTCCCGCCCACGGCCTTGCTGATAGAATTTTCCATCGTCCCCAAATTGCTCATCTCCCGAACTTGAGGCCATCATGCCCGCCAGCACTTCCGCGATCCAGCGCGCCATTCTCAGCGTCACCGACAAAACCGGCCTGGCCGATTTCGCCCGCAAGCTGACCATGCTCGGCATCGAACTCGTCTCCACCGGAGGCACCGCCAAGCTGCTGCGCGACTCCGGAATCGCGGTCAAAGACATTTCCGAACTCACGGGTTTCCCTGAAATGCTCGACGGACGCGTGAAAACGCTGCATCCCAAGGTGCATGGTGGCATTCTGCATCGCCGCGAGAATCCCGCCCACCGCAGCGCGGTCGCAGAACACGGCATTCCGCCCATCGACATGGTGGTGGTGAATCTCTACGCGTTCGAAAAAACCGCGGCTAAGCCGGGCGTGGCGTTCGACGAGCTGATCGAAAACATCGACATCGGCGGACCCTCCATGATCCGCTCCGCGGCCAAGAATTTTCACGATGTCGCGATCGTCACCTCGCCCGCCGACTACGACGCCATCGCCGAAGAGCTTGCGCGCTCCGGTGGTTCGCTCGCGCTCGACACCAAGTGGCGCCTGGCCCAGAAGGCATTCGCCACCACTGCGGCCTATGATTCCGCCATTGCCTCCACGCTCGAGCGCATCAGTGTCAATGGAAGCTTCCACCTGCAGGCTCCATCGCCGGCTCCCGAGCAATTTCCGCAGACCCTCCGGCTTACTTTCGAGAAGGCTCTCGATCTCCGTTACGGCGAAAATCCTCACCAGAAAGCCGCCATGTATTCCGACGGTTCGGGCGCCGGCGTGGCCAATGCCCGCCAGCTCCAGGGCAAAGAGCTCTCCTACAACAACATCGTCGACCTGCAGGCCGCCTGGGATCTGGCCCAGGAATTTAACGAGCCCGGATTTGACGAACCAGTCTGCGCCATCATCAAGCACACCAATCCCAGCGGCGCAGCTACCGGAGCCACTCTCGCCGAGGCTTACAAACGAGCGCTCGAATGCGATCCGGTCTCCGCTTTCGGCGGCGTGATCGGCGTGAACCGTCCCATCGACGCCCAAGCCGCCGAAGAAATGCACAAGCTGTTTCTCGAAGTCATCGCGGCTCCCGCCTTCGATGAAGCCGCCAAAGCAATATTCGCCTCGAAGAAAAATCTGCGCCTGGTCGAAGTAACCGACCCAGGTTCCCGGCCGTGGAGCTCCGCCGCTCCACGAAACTGGGTGCTGAAAAATGTTTCCGGAGGAATCCTGCTGCAGGATGCCGACGCCCGCCCCCTGCAACCTTCCGATCTGCGGGTAGTCACAAAACGTCCGCCCACTCCCGACGAGACCCGCGCCCTGCTGTTTGCATGGAAAGTGTGCAAGCACGTGAAATCCAACGCCATCGTCTATGCCCGCGACGGGCAGACCGTAGGCGTAGGCGCGGGCCAGATGAGCCGTGTCGACTCCGCGAAAATCGGCGCCATGAAAGCGCAACTCCCGCTGCAGGGAACCGTGGCGGCGTCCGACGCCTTCTTTCCTTTCTCCGACGGTGTGGAAGAAATCGCAAAAGCCGGGGCCACCGCCATCATTCAGCCCGGAGGCTCGCAACGCGACGCCGAAGTAATCGCGGCCGCAGATCGCCTCGGCTTGGCCATGCTCTTCACCGGCGTTCGCCACTTCCGCCACTGAGGGATTCTTGATTTCTCGATCTTGGATGGAGACGGAATGGTTGAATCGGTTGAGGAATCTGCTGATAGCGCTATGCTTTTGCCTTTGGCCCATAGCAGCGATCGCGCAGCGACCGCGAGTTGGAGGCCAGCACCTTGTCTTCACTCACGTCACGGTGATTAGCGCCACCGGCGCACCTGCCCAGCCGGACATGACTGTGGTCTTAGCCGGCGCGCGAATTGCCGCAATCGGCACGAGCAGGAGCGTTTCTATTCCTAAGCGTGCCCGCGTGGTGGACGCAAAGGGCAAGTTTCTGATTCCCGGTCTATGGGATATGCACGCCCACATTGGCGGAGAAGACGGTGACAACGATAATAAAGAAAAAGCCTATCTTTCCCTCTGGCTAGCCAACGGCGTAACCGGCATCCGCATCATGGACGGCCTGCCCGCGCATCATCGCTGGCGCAAGCAAATGGAAGAAGGAAGTTTGCTGGCACCGCGCATGGTGATCGCGAGCCGCATCATCGGCGGCGAGATGAGCGCAGCGGAAGCCCGGCAGTTAGTCAGGAAGGCGAAGCAGGAGGGCGCGGACTTCGTGAAAGTGCATGACGGCGTTCCCAGGGACGCCTATTTTGCCCTGGTGGACGAAGCCAGGAAGTCTGGCCTCGCGGTTGAAGGGCACGTGCCGGAATCTATCACTGCGGCGGAAGCGTCAGTCGCCGGGCAAAAGAGCATTGAGCATCTTACCGGCGTAGCCAAAGCTGCCCCCGACGACAAGCACGCGCAGGCATTGTTCGCGCTATTCAGGACAAACGGGACTTGGCAATGTCCCACGCTCGTCATGCGCCACAGCTACACGGTTTTGGATGACCCTGGTTTGGCGAACGATCCCCGCTTGAAATATGTGGAACCCTCCCGGAGGAAAAGCTGGCTCGACATGCAGAGCGAGACCAAAAGCTTTCCGCCCGATGAGCTTCCCGGCAGGCGGGAAACCGTTCGCAATGAAATGCGGCTCGTGGGAGAAATGCAGCGGGCCGGAGTGGAGATTCTCGCCGGCACCGATGCCGTCAGCTCCGCCGCCTACGTTCTGCCCGGATTCAGCCTTCACCAAGAGATGGCGATGCTCGTCCAAGCGGGTTTGACACCCATGGAAGCCCTGCAGACCGCGACTCGCAACCCGGCTGGATTTCTGAACGCGCTCGACAACCGGGGTACGGTGGACGCCGGCAAGCTTGCCGACCTCGTGCTGCTCGACGCCGATCCCCTTCAGGACATCGCCAACACGCGGCGCATCAACGCAATCGTAATAAACGGTCATCTCATCGACCGCAAAGCCCTCGACCAAATGCTTGCCGGCGTGGAAACCGTGATGAGTCACTAGAATTCTTTGCGACCTTTGCGGAAGTACTTCGCGCCTTTTGAGGGTTAAAAGCTCATGATCTGACCGGCGACACACGCCTCTTTACCTAACTTGACAACAAAACACTCACAATCTCGCCGGGTCCTGTACTTCTGTTTGCCGGGAGTTACATTCCCTAGCACGGTTTTTCCCTGATCCTCGCCCCGGCGGGTTAGAATAAGGGCACCCCGCCCCCAGCGGTCTTGCATCTAATGAATATGTTTTCAAGAACGCGGCGGTCTGCTCAGGTCGGCTCAATTCAAGTCAGTTCAACTCAGGTCAGGTCCAGCATGAAGAATATTTTTCGCAATTTTCTGATCATAATGGTCGCCGCCGCTGCGGCAGCCGGCCAATCCACCACTCCCACGCCCTCAAATGCCGGGGCCGCCCAGCCCGCGCCCCGCAAGGTGGATCGCGCCGCCGCCTACTACCACTACTCGGTCGCGCATATGTACGAAGAACAGGTCACGGTGTATGGCCGCAGCGAGCTGGCCAACAAAGCCATGGAAGAATATCGCCTGGCCATTGAAGCCGACCCCTCTTCCGAGTTTCTCACCTCCGGCCTGGCCGAACTCTACGTCAAGACCGGCCGCATTCGCGACGCCGTCATCGAAGCCCAGGACATCATCAAGCGCGACCCCACCAACCTCGAGGCGCATAAACTTCTCGGCCGCATTTACCTGCGTTCCCTGGGTGACATGCCCGGCGGCACCGGCTCCGACAACGTCCTGAAGCTGGCCATCGAGCAGTATGAGCAGATCGTGAAGATCGAGCCCAACAGTGTGGACGACCATCTTCTGCTGGGCCGCCTCTACCGGCTGAACAACGACTTGCAGAAAGCCGAGAGCGAACTCAAGACCGCGATCAAGCTCGATCCGAACTCCGAAGAAGCCGTCACGACCCTGGCCATCCTCTACACCGATGAGGGCGACACCGCGCACGCTCTGCAGGTGCTCAGCGCCGTGCCGGATACTGCCCGTTCCGCCAAGCTCTACGCCGCTCTGGGACAGACCTACGAACAGCGCAAGGAATTCAAGAACGCGATTGACGCCTTCAAAAAAGCGATCATGCTCGACCGCGACAATCTGGATGCGATTCGCGGCCTTGCCGAGAATCTGCTCAACGATGGTCAAACTGACGCCGCCCTCGAGCAATACAAAGTTATCGCCGACGCGAACCCGGAAGACGCGCAAACCTTCCTGCGCATCGCCGAGATTTATCGCCGCCAGGGCAAGTACGACCAGGCGCTCGAGAACCTCAAGAAAGCCGACACCATGGTTCCCGATTCCCTCGAAGTTCCTTACAGCATGGCCGGTGTCTATGAGGCCCAGGGCCGCTACGACGACGCCGTAAAGCTTCTGCAGGACCTGGTGAAGAAAACCGAAAAGCCCGACCACAACTACAACCAGGCCGATCGCAACAATCGCGCCATCTTCGTTGAGCGCCTGGGAATTGTGTATCGCGAGCAGGAGAACTATCCCGCGTCCGTGGACGCTTTCCGCAAGATGTTGAATCTGGGCGACGAGAATGCCGAACGCGGCTACCAGAGCATCATCGACACGTATCGCGAAGGCAAGATGTGGTCCCAAGCCACCGCCGCCGCGCGCGAAGCCGTCCAGAAATTACCCGACGACCGTGGAATGCGCATGGTGCTCGACGCTCAACTTGCCGACGCCGGAGATGCCGACAAGGCCCTCGCCGACGTCCACTCCCTGCTGAACGGCAAACCGGAGGATCGCGAAGTCTACGTCACCTTGGCGCAAATGAATACCCGCCTCAAACGCTGGAAAGATGCCGAGGACGCGCTCAACAAAGCCGAACAGCTTTCCACCAAAGCCGAAGACAAAGACTACATTTATTTCCTGCGCGGCTCGACCTACGAGCGCGAGAAAAAATTCGACGAAGCTGAAGCGCAATTCAAAAAAGTTCTGGCCGCCGACCCACAGAGCGCCATCACCCTCAACTATCTGGGTTACATGAATGCCGATCGCGGCGTGCGCCTCGATGAATCGCTCAACTACATCAAGGCTGCGGTAAGCCTCGATCCCGGCAACGGCGCCTATCTGGATTCCCTGGGCTGGGCCTACTTCCGACTCGGCAAATACGATCTCGCCGAAGAGAGCCTCACCAAAGCATCTGCCCACATGGGCTCCGATCCCACCGTGCAGCAGCATCTCGGCGACCTCTACCAGAAAACTGGCCGCCTGAAGCTGGCCGCCGCCCACTGGGAACGTGCCATCGACGAATGGAGCAAGACCGTAACCGCGGAAGTAGACGGCGACGCTCTCGCCAAAGTGCAGCAGGATCTCGACGCCGCCAAAGTCAAGCTGGCCAAAGAAGAATCGGAAAGCCCCAGCCAGAAGCCATAGCGAGCGCAGGGTGTGGCACGCGCCGGGTGCCCCATTTCTCGCGTCTTTTGCGAGAAGTGGGGACTTTACTTTGACCCGCCGCTACCCCCGTGCATGCTCGGATTTTGTAATCCAGAATCAGAAATCAACAATCCGCAAGCAGAAACACCAAGCGACTGCCCTCTACATTCCGCGACCCGCCCTTCTGCTAAACTCCGCGCATGTCCGACGGCTCAGAACCGCTGCCGAGCCTCCACATCCGCGAAGCCACGCCCGCAGATATCCCTGAAATCCTGCGCCAGCGTCGCGCCATGTATGAAGACATGGACTACAAAGACGCCGCCGCCCTCTCAGCCATGGTCTCTATTTCAACGAGTTACCTCGAGAAAGCTCTGGCAGAAGGATCGTTCCGCTCCTGGCTGGCTTCCCTCGAAACTCGCACGGTCGCCGGAGGCGCAATCATCATCTCTCCGTGGCCCGCCCATCCCTACGATCTGGAATGCCGCCGCGCGACCATTCTCAACGTCTACACCGATCGCGCCTATCGCCGCCGCGGCATCGCCCGCCGCATCCTGCAAACCATGATCGCCTGGTGCCAGCGCGAAGGCTTCGCCCGAGTCGACCTCCACGCCAGCCCCGACGGACGCCATCTCTACGAGTCGCTAGGCTTCGAGCCCAGCAACGAAATGCGCCTCAAGCTGAAATGAAATTGCTGATGGCTGATTGTTGATTGCTGATTGAAAAACCCAACAGTCAGCAATCAACAATCAGCAATGCTATTCTTTCCCCATGCGCGGCTACGCGGTCCAAGTAGAAAACACCCGCGGACGCCGTTTCCCTGAACCTCCTCACCCCTACCGCAACGACTTTCAACGCGACCGCGACCGCGTCATTCATGCCCGCGCTTTCCGCCGCCTCGAAGCGAAAACTCAGGTCTTCACCCGCCGCTACTCGGATCATTTCCGCAACCGCCTCACGCACACGCTCGAAGTCTCGCAAATCTCCCGCACCATTGCGGGAGCGATCGGCCTCAACGTCGACCTCGCCGAGGCGCTGGCCCTGGTCCACGACATCGGCCATCCTCCGTTCGGCCACGCCGGCGAAAAGGCTCTCGACGCCGCCATGCGCACCCACGGCCTCTATTTCGATCACAATCTGCACGCCCTCCGTATCGTGGAAGATTTCGAGCAGCGCTATGCCGCCTTTCGCGGATTGAACCTCACCTTCGAGGTCCGCGAAGGCATCATCAAACATTCCCATGACTACGACGCGAAAGCCCATCCGGAGCTGGCCGAGTACCTACTGGCCCAGCGTCCGCCGCTCGAAGCCCAGCTCATCGACCTCACCGACGAAATCGCCTACCACACCGCCGATCTCGACGACGGCTACGAAGCCCACCTGCTATCGCTCGATGTAGTCCGCAGAGGAGTGCCGATTTTCGACGGCTTCTATCGTGAAGTGGAGAAGACCTATCCCGCCGCGCTTGAGAAGTTGAAATTCAACGAAACCCTCAAGCGCATGCTCAACCGCTTCGTCGGAGACCTGATCACAAACACGCAAGCGCGCATCGATCAGTCAGGAATTCAAACGCTCGAAGACGTGCGCAATCACCCCGAGCGCCTGGCCGCCTTCAGCCCCGAAGTGGAAGCGGACCGCAAGCAATCCAAAGAATTTCTTTACGAAAATCTCTATTTCAGCTCCACTCTCGAACCCGAAAAAGATGCCGCCGAGCGCGTAGTCAGCGAACTCTTCGCCTTCTGGATGGCGAATCCCACGTCCCTCCCGCCCAACTATCAGGAGCACGCCACCCGCGAGTCTCTGCCCCGCGTCATCTGCGACTACATCGCCGGCATGACCGACCACTTCATTTTCGACCAGCACGCCAAATACTGCGGTAAAGCATAAATCGGCGCAGTCTAAGACGCGCGGGTGCCCCATTTCTCGCGTCTTTTGCGAGAAGTGGGAATTTCGATCTCGATGGGTATCTCCGGCGGATTTTGCTGGGTGGCCCGCCTTTGACTGGGTTTGCCTATGCTGTCACGGCAGAGGGTGCCCCGTCCTTGCGGCATTTTGCAAGGGCGGATCACGAGGCTGCCTGCACACCACCCGTTGAACTACCATGCCGACGTTCGTGGTTCCCGCCCTTCGCAAAAAAAGCGAAGGACGGGGCACCCACCGTGTTGCGAATACCGGCGGAAGTCAAAAGCCTGGGCCGTCCGTCCACCTGAGATATCGGCCGATCATTTCCCTGCCACGGCTCCCTGCCACGGCCGCCAACACGTCAAACAAAACTCTCGGCCCTCGTTTCACTTCCTCCACTCGGATGCGCTCATCGTTCCCATGTTCGGTATTTCCTTCTTCCTGGGTGGCCACGTAGGGATTGAACCCGTAAGCGTCGATGCCCAGCGGCCGGTAGCGCTGGTTCTCGGTGTAGCCGCTGGTGATGAGGGGGACCACCGGCGTGCCCGGAAAATACTGGGCGGAGACTCGACGGATCGCGGCGAACAACGTTGTATCCGTCGGCGAGTAGTTCGCCACGCGAAACTCCGAGCTCAGCGGCTCGACTGAGACGTTCGGGTCGTCCACTTTTTTGCGAATCGCCTCCAGCAGCGCCTGCCGGTCGCCGCCGGGCAGAATGCGCACATCCAGATTCGCCCACGCCTCGGCGGGAATCACGTTGGTCTGTTCCGAGGCGCCCATCATGGTCAAGGAAATCGTGTCGCGGAGCAGGTAGTTCAACGATTCGTCGTGTTCCACCTCCTCCTGAAATCTTTGGTTCTCAATCGCCTGGTGGATATTGCGGTAATCCCGGGCGCGCTCGGGCGGTTCGTAGGGAGCCATCCCCAGCAAGAATTCCTGCACCACGGGCAAGACCCGCAGCGGAGTTTGATAAGCCAGGATTCGATCGAGGGCCCGCACCAGCCGGTTCGGAGCTGAGTCTGGATTGGGACGCGAGGCATGCCCCGCCCGGCCATGCGCGACCACGTGCAGCCAGTAGACCGTCTTCTCGCCCACATCCACTCCCACATACTTCACGCGCTCATTTTCCAGCAGGTTCTCGCCGCCCTCGTTGATCAGGAACTCCGCGTTACCCAGCAGGTCGCGCCGATGCTCGATAAACCAGTCGGAGCCGCTGCCATTCATTTCTTCATCAGCGACTGCGAGAAAGATCACGTCACGCTCCAGGGCCACTTGTTCGCGCTTCAGCATCACCATGGCGATCAGCTGTGCCAGGCCTTCGTCTTTCATGTCCTGCGCGCCGCGTCCCCAGACGTATCCGTTTTTAATTTCTCCGCTGAACGGCGGAACCTGCCAATGGGAAGCGTCGCTGGTGACGACATCCATATGGTTGAGCAGAATGATTGGACGCTTAGGCTCGGCCGCAGTTCCGGCGGTGGTATGCGGCAGCCGCGCCCACAAATCTCCGCGCCCCGGCGCGTACTCAAAAACGCGGTTCTCAATACCTTCCCGGTCGAGGATTCCCTTCAGAAACGTAACCGCGCGCATCTCATTCCCGGGGGGATTCGTGGTATCAATCCGCAGATACTGCTGCATCCACTCGAGCGCCAGTTCAGAATACCGCTGCAAATGATCCGCAGGAATGTGCGACGAGGCCAGAGTCGTCGCCAGCTGATCTGCATTCCGACCTTCAGCCGGACCCTCGGCCCAGCAGGGAAGTAAGGCCAGCAAGGCGCCGAGTGTGGGCAACGCAAAGGCCTTCCAAACCCGCCTGCAAAACACATGCAAAAACCCAAACGAGCCCGCGCGGTTTTTTGGCAATTTCGGTTCTCCTCCGGTCAGAATTTCACGCAGTTTTTATATCAGGTTTCCCAAATTTACCCTCCAGATTGCGCTTGGATTGAGGCGCGGCTCGGCGGGTGGTTACAATGTCTTTAGATATCAATGAGTTAAGACGATCGTCTTTCGGCGGGTTTGGCATCTAACATGTAGTAGTAGGGGGCAGGAGCGGGTTGCACTCGGCACCCAGCTCTTCAGGTTCAGCGCAGCGTCGGCGCGGGCCGGCAAGCGGGTAACATGCTTGCTTTTCATAAGCTTAGGGACGAAATCAAACCCTCCAGCCGCCTCGGGGCGGAGTGAGGGTAGCTCAAGAACTCCCAATCTGGAGGAAAGTTATCATGAACACCCGCATGCTCATCGCCCTGCCACTGGCCGCCCTGCTCTCGCTGCCGGCTTTGGCGCAGACCACATCGTCGAATTCTCAGCCTGCCGCGGCTCCGGCGACTTCTACGGACACGGCCACCGGCAAGGCTCCTCTGGCTCCTCCCAGCCGTGAAGGCTTCTGGGGACGGGTTAATCCCTTTGCGCGCAAGAACTACGTGAAGCGCCAGACCGAGCCCATTCGCGACCGCGTCAATGAGCTGGATGACCTGACCGCCGCGAACAGCAAGAACATCAAAGATACCGACGCGCGCGCCCTGGCCGGCATCAAGCTGGCTTCCGACAAGGCTGACGCAGCTGATCAGCACGCCATCGACGCCGGCAACAAGGCCACCGTGGCGCAGCAGACCGCGCAGCAGGCTACCACGCGTATCCAAACGGTTGAGACCGTGGTCAACAACATTGACCAGTACAAGGCCTCGAACCAGACGGAAATCCGCTTCCGTCCCGGCCAGACCGTGTTGAGCAAGCCCGCCAAGGACGCCCTGGATGAAATGGCGACCACGGTGAAGGGCCAGCGCGGCTACATCATCGAAGTGCAGGGATTCTCCTCAGGCAGGGGCCAGGCCGCGATCGAACACTCGCAGAAGATGGCCGAGTCGGTGGTTCGTTACATGGTGCTCAACCACGAGATTCCGGTCTACCGCATCTACCTCGTGGGCATGGGCAACGCTCCTGCTCCCTCGGATGACACGACCAATACCAAGCGCATCAGCGGCGGCCGCGTCGAGATCAGCTTGCTGAAGAATGATCTGGAACAGCTCTCCAGCAATGCGACCCCGGCGATGAACATGGATTCGCAGCAACAGCCTAAGTAACTGGTCAGGGATCAGGGGTCAGAAGTTAAGAAAAGTAGATCGGCTAGAAGAAGTTATAAGGTAAGAACAAGTTGAAGTTAGGGACCCAACGAGCGCCTCGCTCGAGTCCCTCCCCCAGAAAAACCCCTCGCGCAAGCGAGGGGTTTTTCGCGTTTGGACAGATGCTTCCGCTTTTTGGGGAAGTCCACCCCTTTTGTTTGTCGTTTTTTTCGAACGGCTTTTTTCGAACGGGGGGTGCCGCGAACGTGACGCAACCTGTATGCTGTCATTTCCCTGTTGGCTGGCGCAGCGGCTTCGGCGAAATTACCCGGGGGATTCATTTGTGGTACCCACCCCTTCGACTTGGCTCAGGGCAGGCTCTTTGCGAAAAGCGCAAAAGATATGGTGCAGCCTTTTTCGTGGTGATCCGTGGAACGAGCGGGCGGCAAGGGTGCGCTAGCCTTCAATGGGCCACCCGCGGAGAGAGTTGTGACTTTCAGTGGGACTGAATGTTTGATCTGAGTTCAATGAGACCGGGACCGAGACGGATTCTGAACAACCCTGCTTTTTGGCTGGGCCTGGCGGCTTTGCTGACGGCTTTGCTGGTCCAATCGGGGGACCTGGGCTCGATTGACACCGTACGGCGGTTGCAGACCACCCATTCCTTCTGGACTTCGGCACCTGCGGTGTTGCCCGGGGAATACCCCGAGTTCGGGGTAATGGGAAGGAACGGGACGATCTATGCCTGGTACGGAATGGGGCAGAGCCTGCTGATGCTGCCTTCGGACCTGGTTGGCACCTATCTGGAGCGCATGCCTTGGTTTGCGGCCTTTGCGGATCACGATCCTGGAATTCGCGCGATCCTGGTGAGTTACAGCGTCAATATTCCGGTGTGCATTCTCACCGTGCTGGTCTGTTTCCGCTTCCTTCGATTGCTGGAGTTCACGGCAAACCAGGCTGTGGCGGGCGCGCTCGCGCTGCTTTTCGGTACGACGTTTCTTCTCTACACGCAGAACATGCTGGAGAACAACTTCATTTTGATGCTGACTCTGATGGGGTTGTGTTTTCAATACGAATGGCTCCGTACGGGCAGTACCCGTTCACTCTGCATTGGCTCGCTGGCCCTCGGAGCCAACCTGTTGACCCGGCTCACTACGGCGATGGACATCGCCGCCGCAGCCCTGTTCGTGGTTCTGGTCCTATGGCTGAGGGGCTTCCGTGGCAGGGATCTCATGGCTCGACTGCGTGATTACGCGCGCGTTGCAGGGCCGTCTTACGCTGCATTCCTGCTGCTGGACCGGATCTACCAGTACTACCGTTTCGGTTCATTCTTTAACACTTACGTCTCAATCGCCGCGGAGCAACAAAGACAACTCGATCCCAGCTTGCCGCCGAATTTTCCGTGGACCACACCGCTGTGGGAAGGCTTTCTGGGTCCCCTGATCACGCCTGAGAAATCCATTTTCTTGTTTGATCCGCTGATCCTGCTCACTTTGCTGCTGTCTTTTCTCGTCTGGAAGCGGTTTGGTTCGGAGATCAAGGCCTACCTCGTGGCCGGATTGTGGCTTCTGGTGATTTACATCCTTTTCTACGCGAGGTATTTCGTGTGGAGCGGGGACTTTGCGTGGGGCGACCGTTACATCACCACCCCGGTGCAACTGCTGGCGATGATCTCGATTCCGCTGTTACTCCGCTATCGTGCCCACCTGAGGGAGGTCGCCTGGAGGCTGGGGATCGGCATTGCCGCAGTGAGTGTGGTGATCCAGTTGGCTTCCGTCGTATTTTGGCATCCGCTCGAAATCCACCAGATGGAGACCCTGGGTCATCCGACGTTTGTGGTGGGGCTACGTTTCGAGAACATGGCGGCCGCGGTTCTGGACAAAGTGGATCAGTGGGGGTTGAGCAACGAGGATACTCGTGAGATCGACGGCATACGCTCCAGAACGCCGTATTTCCTGCCATTCCTGCTGAAGAAAGACGGCAGCATCTCGAGGATGTTGGCGGATGGGCTGATCGCCGCCTGGTTTGTGGGGCTGGCTGCCTTGATTGCCGCGTTGCTGGTTATCGGGCGCAAGGCACGAGGAGAAGAGTTTGCGACTGTTACGCCCGTAGCAGACGAATCGGCAGAGGAGCTTGCTGCCTGAAATGTGCGGCGTTGGTTTTCTGCCGCGCCAGAGTCAAGATCCACCACTTCTCGCAAGGGACGCGAGAAATGGGGCACCCAACGGGTCCACTTCCACCCAACGCGTTCAATTTCTTTTGGTTTGCTTACTCTTTCGGTGTGCTGGCGTCAATTATGTAGCTGGCTCGGGCGCGGGTAGCGCTTCCGCGCCTGCCGGTCTTCTTTCCACACGTTAGGGTTCAGCACTCAAAATCAGGGTCAGGACTCCCACACATGCAAAATGTCAGACTTGCGCTGCGGCAGTTTCGGAAGTCTCCGGGGTTTGCGACCACGGTGATTCTTACCATCGCTCTGGGGATTGGGGCGAACACCGCCATCTTCACGCTAGTCCACACAATTCTGCTGAAGTCGCTGCCGGTCGCTGATCCTGCAAGTTTGTACCGCATTGGCGACCAGGATGACTGTTGCATAAACGGCGGCTTCATCAACACCGACGGCGATTTCGATCTGTTCTCTTACGATCTGTATCGTCACTTTCAAGACTCCACGCCGGAGTTTGAGCAACTGGCCGCCTTCCAATCCGGACACAACACCATGAATGTGCGCAGGGGATCCGGCGTGGCGAGGTCGGAAAACTCCGAATATGTTTCCGGAAACTATTTCGCGACGTTTGGGGTGGGAGCTTATGCCGGACGCATGCTGCTGCCGAGCGACGACCAGCCGGGAGCGGCGCTGGTTGCGGTTCTGAGCTATCCAGCGTGGCAGGCCGCGCACGGATCCGACGCCACGATTGTGGGTTCGACAGTCATGGTGCAGAACCAGCCGATGACGATTGTTGGAATTTCTCCTCCGGGATTTTTCGGAGACCGCATCGACAGCGATCCGCCTGCGCTTTGGATTCCGCTGAATGATGAAACCGTGTTGGGGGGAGAAACCAGCTTGCTCAAACAGCCGGACACGAACTGGCTTTATGTGCTGGGGCGAGTGAAACCCGGCGTGAGTGTTGGCAGCTTGCAGGGCAAGCTCTCCAATAGTCTTCGGCAGTGGCTGGCCACGGTGAATTCCTACACCATCAACGGAAATGACACGCAGATTCCCAAGCAACACGTGGTGTTGACGGCGGGCGGCGGCGGAGTGCAAAGACTGCAGATGCAGGCGGGCAGCGGGATACGATTGCTGATGGCCATTGCTGGATTGGTGCTGCTGGTGGCCTGCGCCAACATCGCGAATCTTCTGCTGGCCAAAGGGGCGACGCGGCGGGCGGAGATTTCCATCCGCATGGCGCTGGGAGCGGCGCGGTCGCGGCTGATCCGGCAGATGCTGGTGGAAAGCGTGCTGCTGGGCTGCGCGGGCGGAATCGTGGGCCTGGCGGTGGCTTACACTGGGGCGCGGATGATTCTGGCACTCGCGTTTCCGGACTCGCCCTTCCTGCCGGTGCATGCCACGCCGTCTTTGGTTGTGCTTGGATTTGCGTTTATCCTGTCGCTGCTGACGGGAGTTGTTTTCGGCATTGTGCCGGCCTGGATCACGTCGCACGCCGATCCGGCGGAAGCTTTGCACGGGATCAATCGCTCCACCCGAGACCGGGCTTCGCTGCCGCAGAAGTCGCTCATCGTTCTTCAAGCAGCACTTTCGCTGGTGCTGCTGGTAGGCGCGGGATTACTGACGAAGAGTTTGCGGAACCTGGAACACCAGGATTTCGGCATCGTCACGGCGAACCGCTATGTCTTCCACTTTAATCCCGCGGGCGCAGGTTACACGGTGGCCACGGTGCCAACCGTGAACGAGCAACTGGAGCGAGAATTCTCGACGCTTCCCGGCGTCAAGAGTGCGGGGCTGGCTCTTTACAGCACGCTGGAAGGTGATAACTGGGGCGAGGGTGTTTATGTGGAAGGCCGTCCCGCACCCGGTCCCGAGGTAAATCATGGATCGTCGTGGGATCGCGTGAGCCCGCATTTTTTTGAAACCATCGGGCAAGCCGTGGTGCGCGGGCGCGGCTTTACCGAACAGGACACGGCCACATCGCGGATGGTAGCGGTTGTGAACCAGGCCTTCGTGAAAAAATTCTTCCCCAACGAAGACCCCATCGGCCACCACTTCGGAACCTCTGACCAGAAATATGCGAGCAACTACGAAATCGTCGGGATCGTGGCCGACGCAAAATACAACAACCCGCGCGATCCGGTGCGGACGATGTACTTCCGTCCGATGACACAGTTGAATACGACGTTCAAGGAGCGCAGTGCGATGACCGGGGAGAAGGGGTCGATGTTCCCCAACTCCATGACGATTCGTTTTGCCGGCGATGCCGCGGGGCTGGAATCGCTGGTGCGGCGGACGCTGGCGAATATCAATCCCAATCTCACGATTCTCGATTTCAAGTCGTTGGACTATCAGGTTGCGGGGAACTTCGTTGAGGAACGACTGATCAGCCGTCTGACCGTTCTGTTCGGATTGCTGGCGCTGGTGCTGGCGTCGGTGGGGCTGTACGGCATTACTGCCTACTCTGTGGCGCGGCGGACCGCCGAAATTGGGCTGCGTATGGCTCTGGGAGCGAATCGCAGTGACGTGGTGGCTCTGGTCCTGCGAGGCGCGTCGTTGCAGGTCGGGATTGGGCTTGCGATCGGCATTCCGGTGGCGCTGCTGGGCGGACACTTGATGGCGAGCCAACTCTATGGGGTGAGGACTTATGATCCGCTGACGCTGGCGATCGCGGTGGTGGTGCTATCGGCGTTCGCGGGGGTTGCGGGATTTATTCCTGCCAGGCGTGCGGCTAGCATTGAGCCGATGAATGCGCTGCGGACGGAGTAGGGTTGTTACTAACCAAGGCGCACCGGAGTTTTGCGGAGGGGTAACCGAGCTGGGCTCTCGCCACGCTGCCGATATCCGACTCTCGGATTCGGCGATTCTTGCAACGGCCCACACGCTGCGGCATTGCCTGCCCCGACCTCGAGGAATATAAGTCAACGGGGAGTGCTCGCGTGAAGAAATCAGTTGTGAAAAAGCTGAGTTCCGTTCTCGCCGCCGCTCTGCTGCTCGCTGTTGCCTGGTGCACTTCTGCGGTTGCCCAAACATCTCGCTAGACCGAAGCGAAGGCTAATGCCTGGTAGGTGCGGCAACCCTGGCTGGTGAGAAGCAATTACGTTCCCTCGGCGATCAACCAGCTCCGGCCGCTCCGGCCGCGGCAACTGGACACTGGGGACTGCCTCCAACTAAACTCGGCTCTCAGCGGGGTTCTCATGAAACGTCTTGCGTGGTTGCTGCTTCTTTCTCTTCTGTTTGCTTTTCCGGCTTTCGCTGACGACGAACAGGGTCACCAGCATCACGAGGATCTGAACGAAACCCAGTTGGGGACGGTTCATTTTCCCGTTTCCTGCTCGCCAGGGGTGCAGAAACCGTTTCAGCGTGGGGTCGCGTTGCTGCATTCGTTCTGGTACGAAGAGGCGGAGAAGGAGTTTGTCCAGATCGCCAAAGACGACCCGCACTGCGCGATGGCTCATTGGGGAGTTGCGATGAGCTTGTGGCATCAGCTGTGGAATGAGCCGGATGAGAAGGTGATTGCGCGCGGTCTTGACGAAGTGCACAAGGCGCAGGCCGAGGGCAAGAAGGTCACCGCGCGCGAACGCGACTATATCGCCGCTATCGCCGCCTTCTATGAAAATTCGGTCAAGCTTGATCATGACGCCCGCGCGCGGGCTTATTCCGACGCAATGCAGATGGTCTATGAGAACTATCCTGACGACCACGAAGGCGCGGTGTTCTACGCGCTTTCGCTGCTGGCGTCCGACCCGCATGAGGACGCAACTTTCGCCCGGCGCCGCCAGGCTGCCGCGATTCTGGAGAAGCTATTCGCGACCGAGCCCGACCATCCTGGAGTTGCGCACTACCTGATTCACGCTTATGACAAGCCGCAGTTGGCGGAGTTGGGCATTCCGGCGGCGCGGCGCTACGCGCAGGTTGCGCCGGCCGCGCCGCATGCGCTGCACATGCCGTCGCACATTTTTGCGCGCGTGGGGCTGTGGCAGGATGACATCAAGTCGAACCTGGCTTCGATCGCCGCGACCCGCGAGAGCGCGGCCATGCATAGGGGCGGGGAAGGCCACCAGTTCCACGCGATGGATTTTCTCTTCTACGCCTACCTGCAGAGCGGGCGCGAGGCTGACGCCCGCGCGCTGATCGAGGAAGTGAGAGCCATGCCCGCCATGCACGATATGTATGGGCTGGGATTTGATCCGCATCTTGCTACGGAGGCGTTGTTCTCGTCCCTGTATCCAATCGAGATGCGCGACTGGGCGACCGCGGCGTCGCTTCCCCCGGCCAACGTTCCAGGCACGGCGGAGGACTCTTTCAGCTACTGGGCCAGAGCGATCGGCGCCGCGCACCTTCACCAACCAGAGGAAGTCCGTAAAGACGTGAGGGCAATTGAGGCCATCCATCAGAAATTCGCATCCGAAAAGAAGAAAGACTTTGTCGAGACGACGGAGAACGATCTGAAACAGGCGCAGGCCTGGCTGGCGTTTGCCGAAGGCAAGTATGACGACGCGGTTGAGGCGCTACGTCCGATTGCCGACAAGGAAGATTCGCTGGGGGACGAACCGCAGGGGATTCCTACGCGCGAAATGATTGCCGATATGTTGCTGGAGGCGAAACGTCCGATGCAGGCGCTGGTGGAATATCAGACTGACTTGAAATTGAATCCTAACCGCTTCAATGGACTGTCGGGCGCTGCCCGCGCTGCGGAACAGGCCGGCAAATCGAGCGATGCGACCGAGTACTACGCGCTGTTGCTGAAAGTCTGTGAGGGGTCGAATTCGACGCGGCCGGAGTTGAACCGAGCTCGCGAATTGGTGGCGCAGAAATAGGCGCCGCGGCTGTGCAGTTTGACAAGGAACGGAGCCAAAGGCGCGAGTTGTGGCGAAGAGCGCGACGACACAGCTTCGCTCAGAAAGTCTGCGTGGCTGGCGCTCCATAGCCGTTAGGACGGAGCCCCCTCCGCCGCGATGAAAAACGCGGCCGTTCGGGATGACAGCGGCATGTGTCCACACGCCGACATCTTCCTAAACGATGCACCCCCATGCGGCCTGACGCTTGCATACGCTGCGATCTTCAAGCGAGCAATTGTTTCAGGCGGTCGGCGAGGCGCATACACAGGGCGATGATGGTCAGGGTTGGATTGGAGTGTCCGCTGGTGGGAAAAACTGAACTGCTGGCGATGAACAGATTCGGCAGGCCATGCACCTGGCAGCTGCGGTCGACGACTCCGGCGCGCGGAGAGTCGTTCATGCGCGTGGTTCCGATGTGGTGGTACTGATCGTTGATGTGAGAGGTCCACTCTGACGAATCTTCGAGCAGCCAGGGTTCCAGTTCGATTTCCCCGATGCCCGCCCGCGTGAATTGATCCTGCAGGGTCACGGCAAACTTCCGCATGGTGTGAAGAGTAAGGTCGGTCAGCTTCCAACGCACGTTGGCGCGGGGAACACCGAGGGCGTCGAGTTTATCGGAGAGCAGGATCCTGCTTTCGGGATTCGGTTGCTGCTCGGAGGTTAAACCGACGAGCATGCGTGCGCCCGGGGCAAAGCTTCTGCCGCGCATGAGGAAGTGGTAAGCGGGGGAAAGGGCGGCCGCTGGATGCATGGCAGCGCGCAAGAGCTTGGCAGCGAAGTTCGGGCCGAGGCGGCGCTGCCGCAGTGCGGCGTAGATCTCTTTCACATGCTGCAGAGTGGGATCATCCTGGACGAACGTAGTTCCCATGGAGATGTTCAAGGTCTGGTGCTGCCTCTGCCATTGCGGGGTGGCGGTGCAGCGGGCCGAATATTTCAGTCCATGTTTGTGGAATACGTTGAGGAGTTGCTGGGCGCGAGCGGGTGAAGGAGCTTTCAAGGAGCCGATGAGCGCGCTGGGGTGGTCCTGAAAAAAGCGACCCACGAGATCGTGCTCGTTTCCGATTCCGTTGCAATGCTGCTTACGGTTGGCGAGCAGAAGTCGAGCGGTTTCAATGCCCCCTACACCTAGGACGAAGGCTTTCGCGCGGAGGGTGGCCGCGCGCCCCCCGAGCGATTGCAGTTCGAGGTGCGTAACCTGCTGCGAAACCGGGTCGAGCACAATCTGAGTCACATTGGCGTGTAACAGGAGAGTGCAGTTCTGCGACTGGCGGAGAGTGGGCAAGTAGCGCTCGCGCACGCTGGGCTGAGGACTCCACTTGGAGAAGTGGTACCAGAGCTGCGACGCGTCGAAAGCCGGCGGGCGAGTTTTCAAGAGGGAAAATAGATCGGTATCGAAGTTCATTCCGTCTACCAGAAGGAAGCGGCAAGCGCGCTGGTAGAACGGGTGCAACTCGTCGAAGGAGATGGGCCAGCCGCTGTAGGGGACCCATTCGCGAGATTCGAAATCGAGCGGCATGAGGGGCAGGGCCTGGCCTCCCCACATGGTGGTGGAGCCGCCGCACACGCGGAACCGGCCCTGCATGGAGCCGGGATGAGGCAAGCCGCTGATGTCGACGTCGTAGAGAGCTTGCGTGGGCGGCTCGAAATCGAGGCCGCCACTCTCCGCGATGGCGACGGTGACGGAAGAGTTGGCCATTTCGGAAGCGATGGCGAGGCCTGCGGCTCCGGCACCGACAAGGCAGAGATCGACGCGGAGGGCGGCGGGCGCGTCGGTCTGGTTCAAATCGACGATCATGTCCGGGCCTCGGTCGTCGTGGAGCGTGGCGGGGCGGGATTATGGGTTGCGCCGAGGACTTTGTCGACAAATGCCAGGAAGTGTCCGAGTTGCCGGTCGTCAAATCGCTGGGACTGGGCTTGGCGAACATTGGCTTCGAGGTGCGCGGGATTGGTGCTGGAGAATAGCACGATTCCGGCTGCATTACTGCGCAGAGCGTAGTGCAGCAGGAGGGCAGCGACTACGTTGGGGTCGGCCAGATCAGCGCCGATCGGCTGCGAGCTTTCGCGTGCTGCCTGCGGGAAGGCTTTGACCGCGTCGCGCAGCAGAGCGGCTGGCTTGAAGATGCTGTGGGTGATCAGCAGGCGCTGCTCACGATGCGCCAGTTTCGCCAGGTTGCGGCTTTGTGCGTTGTCATCGAATTGAACGGTTTCGAAGGGAGTGGCAAGGTGGCTGGCGTCGGCATTGAGCTTGGGGAAAGCGGAGGCGATTCCGAGATGGCGAACCGTGCCCCGCGTGATTTGCTTCTGCAGAGCGTCGAGAAGGGCTTCGCTGGCGGCGTCGGCGAGGGTGGCCTCGTGCAGAAGGAGAACATCGATGTAGTCAGTTTGCAGGGCGCGCAAGCTGGCTTCGAGACTCTGCACGGCTGCCTCGGGGGAAAAAGCGCCTGCCTTCACCAAGGCGGAGCCGTGGCGTTGAGCGCGCCGCAGGAGCGCGGGGAAGGGGCCGAGAAGGCGTTTGGCCGCAGCGATAAGGCGGGGATTCCCGGCCATGCCGGAAGGCATCTGAAAGCCGAACTTGGTGGCGACGGTAACACGGTCGCGGCGTCCGCGCAGGAATTGGGCAAGAATGCCTTCGGCGCGGCCGAAGCCGTAGGCTCGAGCCACATCGAAGTGAGTGATGCCGAGAGAAAAAGCGCGCTCAAGAATAGCTACGGCTTCTGACAACCGGGGCTGCGTGGTGAGCTGAACGCAACCGAATCCCAAGGGGAACAGCGATGGTCCGAGGATGCGTCTGTCCATTGCGTTGGTCGCTCGCACACTCCGGAATGGTTCGTGACACACGAGGAGTGCGAGACGATTATAGATGCGAGCTGTGAGTTGGCTACGCGAGGTGCTTTTGCCGCTTCTCAAGAAGCTTTTCGCCGCCTGCGGACGTGCCCGCCTACGGGTGGAAGAGAAACAGCTTGACGATCAGCGCGGCCAGCACCGCCAAGGCTCCGATCAGGGCGTTGTACTCGCGATGCTGAAGATACAGAGCTGGAGAGAATCCTGACGGTTCGTCTTCAGCGCTGCGATTTGGGGTAAGGCGGGGGAGCATTCTCGGGACGTGGCGGGCGTATTCGTCGAACTCGGGAAATTTCTGACGCAGGAAGTTTTCTTCGTCGCGGATCACGGGGAGGTAAATGGCAAAGAACATCACCACGAGCAGAACGCCCACCCACCAACTGCGTGCGGCCACGGCGAATCCGATTCCGATCAGCAACGAGCCCAGATACAGCGGGTTGCGAGTGTAGGCATAGGGTCCGGAGGTGGCTAAGGCTTCATTTTTTCGGACATGGCCCGAAGCCAGGGCGCGAGTCACCAAGCCCGGTACGATCAACAGCAGACTTGACAGCAGGAATCGAAACGACGGTTTCGCCAACCCGAGATAGAGCAGGGCGAAGACGAATCCCAGGGGGACGCGGATGCGGCGGGCGATGCGGGAATACTCAGTCATGAACGTTTTCTATCGTTGCGGAAGCTTTGTCAGCATCAGCCGTCGAGCTTTCGATTTGGCTGGCCCGCTGCAGCGGAGGAGACTGAGATCCCTCCGCCGCGATAAAAGAACGCGTCGTTCGGGATGACACTCGCTTACTCTGTCGCAAGTACGCGCCCCGTTGGCTTCTCTGAGGACCGGCTCCTCGGGCGGAAGGAAAAATGCCGTGGTTCGGGATGAAAATTCGCATTTACAATCCACCACCTGCAATCCCCAGTTCGCTCAACAACTCGCGGGCGGCAGAAGCCACTTTGTCTACGCCGATCTCGAGCAGTCCCTGATCGGGCTGCGAGCGGCGCGCATGCGTGGTGGCGCTCGAGGGATTGCGCAGCACGATGGCGCGTGTAGCATACGGGCCGTTGCGCGCCGGGTCCGTCGGACCGAAGATCGCTACGACTGGAACGCCCAATGCTGCCGCCAGGTGCAACGGGCCCGTGTCTCCGCCGATGAATAAACGCGCCCGGCGCGTGAGGGCTATCAGCTCGGTGATGGTGCAGTTCATGCTTTCAGCGGTGCCGCCGCTGGCAGACTGCGTTGCCTGCGCGAGGCCCTGCTCTCCCGGTCCGTAGTTGAGAACTGTACGCAGGCCGAGGCTCGCCAGTTCGCGCGCGACTTGGCCGTAGCGCTCCGCAGGCCAGCGTTTTGCGCCCCAGCCTGCGCCGGGATTGAGGATCGCGAAGTCGGAAATATTCTTCTCCGCCAGGCGCTGACCGATTCTCGACTCGGCTGCGGGGTCGCGTGGAAACTCCACGCGCGGCGTTTTCATCTTTTGTGCAACTGTCTCGCTCTCCCTAACCGCTTCGGCTATGGAAAGATTCTGCTCGATCACATGCAGACCGCGCGTAATTGCTTGACGCGTGTACCACAGGCTCGCGGGGGACTCGCGCGGCTCGGCTGCACCATAGACCACGCGCGCGCCCGACCAGCGCGCCAGGATCGCCGAGCGCATGGCCCCTTGCAGATCGACTGCGACGTCGTAATGCGCGGCCCGGATGTCGTTCCAGACGCGCGCGATGTTCTGCAAAGTAGGGAGCGAAAACAGCGACTTCCGCCATCCGACCAGGTTGACGGTATGCACCCAGTCGACCAGCGGTCGCTGGGCGGAGCGTGGGCCTCGCAGCGGCGTGCCCGGCGCGCACAGGAGTTCGGCCCAGCGTTGTTCGATGAGCCATCCGATCGTTGCGCTCGGAAACGCCGCTCGCAGCGTCTGTGCGGCGGGCAAAGTGTGGATTACGTCGCCCATCGCACTGAGCCGCACGAGGAGGAGGCGGCTGAAGCGGACGCCGTCTCGAGGATCGGTCATCAAGACTGCCTCGGCGACCGGCGCGAGCCGATGGCCTGCGAACGAATGATCTCGCTGGTGGAGTGGTCTTTGGGGTCGCCCACGATCTCGACGCGGCCTCCGCACTCCGTAACGGTGTCGCGCTCGGGGACGGATTCCGCGGTGTAGTCCGTGCCCTTGGCATGAATGTCGGGGCGAATCTCACGAATGAGGGCACGCACATCGAGCTCGGGAAAAACCAAGACTGCATCTACATCCGCGAGCGCCGCGACAATTTCGGCGCGCTCCGGCTCGGGCATGATGGGGCGTCCTTCGCCTTTGAGGGTGCGAACCGATTCGTCGGAATTGATGGCGACGACCAGCTTCCCGCCGAGCGCTCTCGCTGCGCGCAGATAGCGCACGTGGCCCACGTGGAGAAGATCGAAATTCCCGTTCGCAAGTATGACGCGTTCTCCGGCGCTGCGCCACCGCTCGACCTGTGAGCGCAGTTGAGCCCGACTCAGAATCTTGTTTCCGGGTTGGCTGTTTTCCTTCAACGGCGCTGGTTCCCTTCAATGGGTTCTAGTGGTGGGCGGCGACTGTTCGAGAGCGTGTAGGAGTTCCTGTTGCGAAACCGTGGCGGTGCCGCGTTTCATCACGACGATTCCCCCAGCGTAGTTGGCCAGTTGCGCAGCTTCTTCGGGGGTGGCCCCGGCGGCCAGAGCCGCGGTGAAAGCCGCGATCACAGTGTCGCCAGCGCCGGTTACATCGACCACCTGATCGGAACCGAAAATCGGGATGTCGACGGGCTTGTGCCGGTGATTGAAGGCGACCATGCCGTCGCGGCCGCGGGTAATCAGCAGGGACTGCAGCTTCATGCGATCGAGCAACTGCTCGCCGGCGGCGACCATTTTTTTCCAGTCCTGCCCGATGCGAACGCCGAGCGCTTCTTCGACTTCGGGTTCGTTCGGGGTTGCGGCGGTGACTCCAGAGTATTGCAGCAGGCGGTAGCGCGAATCCAGAATCACGGGCAATGAGCCCAGCTTGCCCTTTTCTCTTAGCGCATTCAGGATCGCAGGGGTGGCGGCGCCGTAGCCGTAATCGGAAAGCAGCAGCGCGTCGGAGACGTGGGCATAGTTTCGCGTCGCCAGATAAAGCTCGCGGGTCAAGTGAACGTTGGGCGCTGCCTGCGGCTCGCGATCAATGCGCACCACTTGTTGGCGCGCGGTGTGCGTCATGCCGGCGAGGATGCGCGTCTTGGTGATGGTGGCATAGGTTTTGTCTTTGAGCACGCCGCTCACGGGAATGCGCTTGTGACGGAAATGCTTGAGGAGAAAGCGGCCCGGTTCATCGTCTCCGACGACACCGACGGGGAGCACGTTCACGCCGAGATCGGCGAGATTGTTCACCGCGTTGGCCGCGCCTCCGGGCACGACGGTGCGCTCACGATGTTTGAGGATCAGGACGGGAGCTTCGCGGGAGACGCGCGAAATTTCGCCGAAGACGAATTCGTCGGCTACCAGGTCACCGAGGACGGTGATGGTGACCTTGGGGAAAGCTTCGACGAGCTTCTTGAGGCGGTCAGACTCTTTGGGATGTTTGGTCATGTACCAGCGCTTATAAGGAGGCGCGAAGCGCGATTCTGGTGTCGCAAAAGACCGCGACACCGCGTGGCCCCCCAGGATCCCTTCGACCTTGCTCGCAGACCTTCCCTGCGCAAGAAACGCTTGCTCAGGGTGACAAACTGCAATCCAGATTCTCTCATGCCGAACGCTTTCGTTCGGCAATGACTCGCAGCATGGTATCCACGGCGTTAGCGGCGTCCTGCAACTCCATGGTGACGGGGACGACCGAAAGCGGATGGAGGGCGTAGAGATGGTTGCCCAGGTTGATGGCGTCTTTTTCGGTGGTCAGAAATCCTCCGGCTTCGCTTTGCTGTTTGAGCTGGAGCAGTTCGCGGATATCTTTCTCGCGGTAGTTGTGGTGATCGTGGTAGAAGGCCTCCGCGGCGGGCTCGATATTGGCAGCGCGCAGTTCCTGAACGAAATTGTGGGGACGCGCGATGCCGCAGAAGACCACCGGGCGCGGCGGCACGTGCTGTGGAAGAATTCCCCGGCGCACGCGCCACACCAGCTTGCCTTCAAGCGGAAACTTTTCTGGCGCGGCGTCGCTTGGCATCACGACCACGTCGGCGCGGCGCAGGTTGCGCATGGGTTCGCGCAGGCGGCCGGCTGGAAGAAGACGGTCTTCAGCATCTTGCGGGGGGAGCAGGACGATGTCGAAATCGCGGGCCAGGGCGCGGTGCTGGAAGCCATCGTCGAGAAGATGAAGTTGTGGTCCGAATCTGGCCTCGGCCAAGCGGCCGGCTTCGAAGCGACTTTCGCCGACGAAGACGGGCACCTGCAGGCGCTGGGCGATGAGCAGCGGCTCGTCGCCGAAATCGCGCGGCGAGCCGGCGGGATCGACGGCCATAGCTCCGTGGGTGGCGCGGCCGTAGCCCCGGGAAAGCACATCGAACTTGATGCCACGGGTTTTGAGCAACTCGCCCAGCAGCAGCACGAAGGGGGTCTTTCCCGAGCCTCCAGTGGAAAGATTTCCTATGCTCACTACGGCGCCATTCAGCCGTTTGGCGTGAAGCAGACCGCGCTCGTAGAGCGAGTTTCGCGCTCCGACGATGCCCCCGTAAATGGTTGCCAGGGGATTCAATCGGTTTCTCTGGGAGCGGACAGAAGATTTTCGAGAGCTTTCAGGGTGCGCTGAGTCGCTCCGGTAGTCGCAACGGTGGTCGTCCCGGCCGCCGTCCCGGATTGCGAACGCAGGGTTTCTGCGGCGCGCTGGCCCAGGGCCGCTCGCTCGGCGGGGTTCGCCAGAAGCTCCATCAGCGCTAAAGGCAGCTCGGCCACGCCCACGATGCGAACGGCATCCTGGCTCTGGAACAGGCTCACAATATCGCGAAAATTTTCGGTGTGGTTTCCCACCACGATGGCAACGCCATATTGCGCTGGCTCGATGATGTTGTGTCCGCCGTGCGGCACCAGGCTGCCGCCAACAAAAGCGATGTCAGCCAAAGCGTAGAGCGCGGCCAGTTCCCCGATGGTGTCGATCAGAAGGACTCCACCCACCAGGGGATCGGTATTCATGCTCTCCTCGGCAAAGTCGTTCCACAGCGTGCGGCGCAGGAAGGGAAGTTCCATCTGCGTGAGCAAAGCTGCGACCGTGTCGAAGCGCTCCGGATGCCGCGGGGCCAGCATCATCACGGCGCGCGGATTGGCCACCAGCACGTTTTCGAAGGCTTTGAGCAGAAGCGGTTCTTCGCCCTCGACGGTGCTTCCGCAGACCAGCACCGGGCCTGCGCCGGACCCGGCTAGCGATTTCCGCAGGGTGGCAACAATCGGAGGTGGGGGCGGCAGGTTCACGTCAAACTTGAGATTTCCGGTGACTTGCACGCGATTGGGCGCCGCGCCGATCGATTCCAGGCGAATGCTGTCTTCTTCGGTCTGGGCAAGGAATAGGTCGATGTTTTCCAGTTCCTTCTTGAGGAGCGCACGAAAACGACGGTAGTTGGGCCAGGAGCGGTCGGAGATGCGCGCGTTCACCACGGCGATACGTGCTCCGCTGGCACGCGCCAGGCGCAGGAAATTTGGCCAGAATTCGGTTTCCGCAATGACCACCAATCCCGGGTGCAGGGCGCGCAGATAGGGGCGGATGGCGAATGCGAAATCCAAGGGGAAGTAGAAGACGTTTTCTTCGCCAAAACGCTTTTGGGCGAGTTCCTGAGCCGTGTCGGTGGTCGTGGTGATGAAGATTTTGTGTCGTGGGAAGCGGCAGCGCATTTCGTCGATCAGGGCGCTCACTGCGAGGACTTCGCCAACCGAGACGGCATGGACCCAGATTGCGAGCCCAGTTTCCGGCGAGGTTTGGACCAAGCGCGACGGCACTGAACCCATGCGTTCCGCAAGGCCGCGGCGGTATTTGCCGTGGCGCAGCATCTGATAGAGCCAATAGGGCAGGCTCAGCAACAGGGCCGCGGCCAGCACAAGGCTGTAGAGGAAGTAGATCAAGTGCTGCCATTCTAAATGCTGGGGCAATCGGGTTGGGCAACTGCCCAGGCAACCAGTCGGCCGGTTCGCTGCCTCTATAATCGAAACCATGCTGCGCACGAAGAAGCCAATTTGCCGCCCGATCGTTCTCGTGCTGATCGCGCTGGGCGTTTCGACCGTGGGCTGGGCGGGAAAGAATTTCGTCAAGCCGGTGGCGCAGGCGGCGAAGACGTATCCGGCGCACGACGAACATCCTACGGAGATGGTGACGATTGCAGCGGACCCTTACGACAAGCCGGACAAGGCCGGCATTTTTTCGGTTAACTTTCGCGAACATGGCATGCTGCCGGTTTTCTTTGTCGTGACCAATGATGGGAACGAGCCTGTCTCCATCGCCAATATGGAGGTGACGCTGATCACGGCGAACAATTCCAAGCTGACGCCGATTTCGCCGGAGGATATTTACCGTCGGCTTTCGAATCCGCAGGCCAACACGAATCCGACGCCGTTGCCCTTTCCCGTTCCGCACAAGAAGGTGAAGGGGACGATCAGCAAAAAAGAAATGGACGAGATCGAATCGTCGCAGTTCGCGGCCAAGGCGGTCGAGCCGCGCACTACGCAATCGGGATTTCTGTTTCTCGATGTGGGAGGGATTACTGATCCGCTGGCGGGCGCGCACATCGACATTACCGGCGTGGACGACGCTAAGGGTGTGGAGCTGATGTTTTTTGAGATTTCGATGGATAAGTATTTGGGCGAGGCGAAGAAGGGGAAGTAAGCGGGCCTGACACAGATATTAAAAAGCCAAGCCCGGAAGACGGGATATCTTCCGGGCTTGGCCATATTTAGGAGCTGTGCCCGACCTAGAAGATCAACTTCATGCCAAACAGCAGACGCCGCCGACCGATGCCGTCCGTGTTGAGGTTGCCGGCAAAGGTGCCGCCGCCATTGGCGTTGAAGTTTGTGCTCAGGAAGTTGCCAGTGCGAGCGTCGTCCAGAAACGCATCTGGAACGCCACGGAACTGTACGTTCATAACGTCAAACGCCTGTGCCTGGAATTGAGCCGTCAAGCGCTCGCTGAATTTGAAATTCTTGAACACGGCTAGATTGTCGGTGCTTATAGGCTGTCCGCGGAGGGTGTTGCGCCCCACTCCCGCGAACGGCGTACCGTAATAAATCGCTGCATTCGGATCGTTGTGGATCCAGTGCTCCGCTCCCGCAGTTGTAGGTGCTCCAGTGACGAAATCGGTGAAGGAGCAAGTCGAGGCGGTGGCCCCGGTACAGGTAGCTAGTCCTACCGAAGTGATGGGGGCAGCCGCATTCGAGAGGATCGGGCGGCAAGCGTCATCTCGCCCTGATCCCGTGCGAATCGGCACCTACACATAACAATTCACACCAACAGTTGGCAGGCAGTGAATCCAGCCGTGGACGGGTCCGGCTTAAACACTTGTAACGTCGAACCGGTTGCGGCACACCGAACGCGACAAGTACGGAGACTCGAATTGCTCGGAATGTGCCAGTAGTGAAGGTTGGGCAGGCGCATGGACCTCGCCTCGGTGCGCCGGTAACACTCCGTGAGTAAACGAAGGCTCCGGCAGAGCCCTGCCGGCGCGGCTTTCTCGCTGCTCGCCTTATAATCGATGCTTATGGAGACCACGGTTGGCAGCGAAACTCGATTCGAGCCGGTGATTGGGCTGGAAGTTCATGTCCAGCTGCTGACGGCAACGAAGATTTTTTGCTCGTGCTCGACGCGCTTTGGGGCTGCGCCGAATACCAATGTTTGCCCGGTTTGCCTGGGGATGCCGGGGGCGCTGCCGGTGCTGAACAAGAAAGTGGTGGAGTTTGCCACGCTGGCGGCGATCGCGCTGAATTGCCGTGTGAATGAGACGTCGATTTTTGCGCGGAAGAATTACTTTTATCCGGATTTGCCCAAGGGATATCAGATTTCGCAATATGACAAACCGCTGGCGGAGCATGGATTTATCGAGGTTCCGGCGACGCGCGACGGGGGCGGCAGCGGGAAGAAGAAGATCGGCATCACGCGCGTGCATCTTGAGGAGGACGCTGGCAAAAGCCTGCACGAAGGTTTTCCCGACGCTGACGAGAAAACTGCCATCGACTTGAATCGTACCGGCGTGCCGCTGATCGAAATTGTCAGCGAGCCGGATATCGCGACTCCCGACGAGGCCTACGAATATCTCACACGGCTGAAAGAGATCATTCTTTATGCAGGAGTTAGCGACTGCAATATGGAAGAGGGCTCGCTGCGCTGCGATGCCAACGTCAGCGTGCGGCCGCGCGGGCAGAAAGAACTTGGCACCAAGACGGAAATCAAGAATGTCAACTCGTTTCGATTTATCCGCGAGGCTTTGATCTACGAGATCGAGCGACAGGTTGAGGTGATCGAGTCCGGCAGAAAGATCATGCAGGAAACGCGACTCTACAACTCGACCGAAGGCAAGACTTACGGGATGCGCTCGAAGGAGCAGGCGCACGACTATCGCTATTTTCCGGAGCCGGACTTGCTGCCGCTGGTGGTCGACGCGAAGTGGAAGGCCGAGATCGCGAAGACGTTGCCGGAGTTGCCGGAGGCGCGGCGGGAACGCATGGTGCAGGAATATGGCATCACTGAATACGACGCGCAGGTGCTGACTTTTTCGAGAGCGCTGGCGGATCAGTTTGAGTCGGCGGCGAAGGCGGCGAAGAATCCGAAGCGGGTCGCAAACCTGGTGCAGGGCGAACTGGTGGGGCGGCTGAAGGCGAAGGGATTGGACGTTGAGCATTCTCCGATTTCGATGGCGGGCGTGGCGGCGTCGGCGGATCTGGTGGAGTCGGGAGCGATTTCGGGGAAAATGCTGAAGGATCTTTACGACCTTTCTTTTGAACGCGGGCTGGATTTTTCTGCGGTGTATGAACAAGAAGGAAGGCCGCAGCAATCCAGCGACACTTCGGCGCTGGAGAAGGTGATCGATGAGGTGTTGGCGGCGAATCCTAAGCAGTTGGAGCAATATCGCGCTGGGAAGACGACCATGATTGGATTTTTTGTAGGGCAGGCGATGAAGGCGTCGAAGGGGCAGGCGAATCCGCAACTGGTGAATGAGTTGCTGGCGAAGAAGCTGGGCTGAGCCTGGCCGAAGTACAATCCGCTGCACGTGACTTCGGTCATCTGAACGCCGCTACGGGCTCGTCTACCATGAATGCTGGGGGACTCGCCATGAAGTTCAAGCTTGACCGCGTCATCAGTGTGGCGACGCTGACGGCTTCGGTGATTGCGATCATTCTCGTGTTGCGGAAGCCGGCTCCGGTGGCGCCGACGCAGGCTCCGGCGGCGGTTGCGGCCCATGCGCAATCGTTCGATCAGAAGGTCTCGCAGTTTGAGCAGGCGGCGCAACAATCGGCTGGCAACGGGGGACTGGACACGACACCTTCGCAGAGTGGTTCGGCTGCGTCTTCCTTTTCTGTGTCGTCTTCGGCCGGCGGGGCCTCGGCATCCAAAGCTGAATTGCACCTGAATTCCGATGAGATCGGCGCTGCGCTGACCGAGGCTTTGGGAGCGGCTGCCGGCGGAACTCTCTCGCCTGATACCAACGTTGGCCCTGGAACTCCCACCATCAAGGACCAGCACGTCAGCATGGAAGGTGACGTCGCGCACGGGCAATTTCTGACCGAGATTGCGGGCAAGGATGTGTGGATTACCGTCTCTGGACATTTGGGGCAGAAGGACGGGTATGCCACGTTTGATCCCACGGAATTTAAGGTTGGGGATCTCGACATACCGGTATCGTTGGTGAAACCGGCCCTGGAGAAGAAAATGCAAGAGGAACGCGACCGGCTCAAGCTGCCGGATTATGTGGGTGATGTGAAAGTGAAAGACAGCGAACTGGTGATGACGCAGAAGTAAAGACAAAGACAAAGACAGCCGCCGACCGGCGTCACGGACCCGGTCCCACACGAACTAAATCGGTCCCATGCGAAGCAGATTCTCCGCGGCGACTTTTGCGTACCAGCGTCCGGAATCTTTGATTGTGCGCTGTTGCGTCTTGAAATCCACGTAGGCCAGGCCGAAGCGCTGGCTGAAACCTTCTGCCCATTCAAAATTGTCGAGCAGGCTCCAGGCGTGATAGCTGCGGACGTCCGCGCCGTCGGCGATCGCATGGGCTAGAGCTGCGAGATAGTGGCGGTGATATTCGATGCGACGAGTATCGCGGATTTCGCCGCTCGCATCGGGGCCATCGTTATAAGCGCAGCCGCTCTCGGTGATCTCGATGACCGGCCGCTTGTAGTCGCGGGTGATGCGTGTGACCAGGTCGTAGAGCGCCTGCGGCCAGACTTCCCAGCCGATATCGGTTTTGGGACCCTGCTCACCGCCGCTGCTGGTCATCGTAACTGGAAAAAGCCAGTCCTGAAGGTGCGCGATTCGTTTCAGTGTGCTCGGCGAAGAAGCGATCGTGCGGTTGTAGAGATTGATGCCGATGAAGTCAAGGGGAGCGCGGACTTTTTCCATGTCGCCGGACGCGATTCTCATGACAGTTTCCGGGAGATAGGTGAAGGCCGAGGGATAGCGTCCCTGGAGTGCTGGTTCGAGAAACCAAACATTGGTGATGGCGTGAGCCCGTTCCGCAGCCAACTTGTCGGCCTCGGAGTCGGTAGCCGGCTCACACGCTGACATGTTGAAAGCCGTTCCCACGCGTGCCTGCGGGCGCGCCGCCTTCAGCGCCCGAAAACCGGCTCCCTGAGCCAGGTTCACCACATGCGTGGCGCGGAGAAAATCCAGCAGGCTCTGGTGTCCGGGAGCATGCACGCCTTCGAGGTAGCCACTAAAGGTGAATACGGAGGGCTCGTTGAACAGCATCCAGTCGGTAACACGATCGCCCAGGGCGCGGGCCACGACTTCGACATAATCGCTGAAGCGGGAGGCCGTGTCGCGGTTGGGCCAGCCGCCAGCATCTTCGAGGGCCTGCGGTAAGTCCCAGTGATAGAGCGTGACGAAAGGGCGGATTTTTGCTTCGAGCAGGGCGTCGACGAGGCGGCCGTAATAGTCGATGCCGTTGGAGTTGGCGGAGCCCGCTCCCGAAGGCTGAATGCGCGGCCACGAAATCGAAAAACGGTAGCTGTTCAGATTCATGGCGCGCATCAACGCGATATCGTCGCGCCAACGGTGATAGGAATCGCAGGCCGCGTCACCCGTGTCGCCGTTCTTGATGGTGCCGGGGGCGTGCGAGAAGCGGTCCCAGATGGATTCGCCTTTGCCATCTTCCTTCCATGCGCCTTCGATCTGGTAGGCGGCGGTGGCCGTGCCCCAGAAGAAATTCCTGGGGAACGCGATTTCTGAAGACAAGGGAGCCTGCCGCACGGCGCCGGGTGCGCCGAACGTGGATGATACTGCGCCAGCCGCCTTGGAGGAGCCACTGCAAGCCGAAAAAAAGCCCGCCGGCAGCGCGGCAGCAAGGCTCGCCCCGAGGGCTGATCGCACCAACTCGCGGCGTGTCAGAGGCAAAAAGGGATGCTCCGAGCGTGGATTGAGGTTCGCCGCATCAGTTGTGTTTGAGGAACTTTCCGTTCTTCGGGCCGGTCGGCGAATTGTAAAGCTTCTTCGGAAAACTGTGCAAAGAACGCCGGCTCGGGATGGCCCAGGATGACAATCTGTTCGGCATTCGTCCTACTGCGGATTCACGGTGTCGAACATCTTCCACAAAGTGTCGGCGGTGGCCTTATAAATCGCATACCCGTTTCCGGCGTCGGTGGTTTTGTGAAAGAGGAGTTCGCCGCGGCCGTCGCCGTCGGCGTCGACGGCGTCGATCAAATCCAGCTGCGGAGTCACGTCGAGATGGAAGCGATCGGTCACGCCGGAATACAACTTATGCAGGTTGCCGTAGATATCGGTGCGCGCGACCAGCATGATTTTGTATTGCAGCGGTGCTGACGGTACGTCGATTGCGCCGCCGGCAGCCGGTGGGGGTAGGTGAGCATCCGCACTGAGGACCAGCACCGGCTGGTTGCTGCCCCACAAATCGAAAGTGCGCATCTGCACATTTTCGAAGACGGGCACGGGCGCTTTGGACGCCGATTTTCGGGCGGTTGGGTGAGGAGCCGCAGGCTTCGCCGGAATTTGTCCTTTAGCGCGCGCGTCAATGTAGGTGAGCAACTGCGCCTTCGCCAGGTCGAGCATCTGCTTGCGGCGATCGTCTTCGGCGCCTTTGTCCCATTCATATACGAAAGAGTGCAGTTCGGGGCCGTCGGCATCGGAAATCGCCGGAACCAGTTCGACCGGTTCCATCGGAGCTGAGTCGGCTGTCGGCTTCGCAGCCGAATGATCAACGCTGGTTGCACCGGAATCTTCCCTGGACTTGGGCTTGCCGTAGCCCGGTACGTCGTAGTCGGGCATGGGGCCAGTCGGCTTGCCACGCCGCAATCTTGGCCGATTCGTATCGTCCTTCGTATCGTCCCTGGTGTCGGAGGAGGGCTGGTTGGCCGGCGCGCTCGCAGGAGGTGCTTCGTTCTGCGTGGATTTTTTCTGGTCAGGTGATTTGTCGTCCTTTTTTGCTTCCGGCTGGGGAGTGCTCGGTGAAGATGAGGGCGGACTGGTCGAAGTGGGCGCAGGAGGTGTCGCAGCTGGATTCGATCCCGCGGACGAGGGCGTGGTTGATGTGGTGGAGGGCGCGCCGGAGCTTGATGTGGTTTCGCTCTTCGTCAAGCGCGGCGGCGCGTCGGTAGTCTCGATCCCCTTGGGGACGACTTCCGCTTTCATCCCGCTCTTGGGCGCTTCGGATCCTGCGGCCAACCACGCGCCCGTGGCGAGCCAAGGGACCTCAGCATTGGCGGCGAGGCTGTGTAGTGCGCTGTTGACCGTAAACAGGCCTAGAGACGCGCCGGTCTTTTCGCCCTCATACACAATACCCGATTCCAGCGCCATGGGCACCGGGTCCGCCTTGTAGGCCGACGCGTCGTAGAACTTGCCGTTGATCTCGATCATCACCGGGATCAGCGTCGCTTTGCCGCTAGGCGTCATTCTCAGCAGTCCCAGCGCGCGTGGTCCAAGATCCTTTTTCGTGCGACGCTCCTTTTTCAGAGGTACGATCTCGGGGGTTGACTCCTGGGCTGCGCTCAGAGCCGCGATCGACGCCATCGCGCCCAGCATCACGATCAAAACCAAGCCGCGGTATAGAATCTTGTGGAACGGAGGCAACGCCGGGGCCCGTTTGCTGGCATGCGTAACGCCCGGGTCTGATTTGGCTGGAGAAGAGATTCCCATGAATATCCATGATAAGGCTCCCGAGTTTACTTTGCAGGACGAGAACGGAAAAGAAATCTCGCTGAGAGATCTTCGCGGCAAAACCGTGGTTCTGTATTTCTATCCTCGCGCAGACACTCCGGGGTGCACGATCGAAGCCCAGGAGTTTCGCGACACGTACAAAAAGATTCAGAAGGCCGGCGTGGTGCTCATGGGCATTTCGCCCGACACGCCCAGGTCGCAAAAAAAGTTCCAGGAAAAGTTCAGCCTGCCTTTCACTTTGCTGGCGGACGCCGACAAGAAAGTGGCAGACGCGTTCGGCGTGCTGAAAGAGAAGAACATGTACGGGAAGAAGGTGATGGGCATCGTCCGCACCACGTTCATCATCGGGCCCGATGGCAGGATCCAGCACATCTTTCCCAAGGTGAGAGTCGAGGGCCACGCGGAGGAAGTGCTGGCGTATCTGAAAGAATCGGCCAAAATCGCCTCCTAGCGAGCCGGTTCGCAGGCTGCGCGTGGAACAAATTTGCGCCGGCTGCGTACCACTGTGTAACTGTATTGTTTCCGGTTTTGAGGCCGGACCGAGCCGGTAAGGAGAATATCCATGCGCAACGTTGTGAAGGCAACTGGGATCGTGGCAGTCCTCATGTTCGCCGCCGCAGGCGGCGTCGCGAAGGCCGGTGCCGCGCCTGCCGACCAGAATGGATCGATTGTTCTCGTCTTCAAGGACGGACACCGGAAGAACATCGATATGTCCGACGTCGCCCGCATCGACTTTAAGACTCCAGTCACCATTGTGTTCAAAGATGGGCGCCAGCAGAGCGTTCCCGTCGTGGACATTTCGCGCATTGAATTCGATGCGTTATCGGCCAGCGCTTCTGCGGCCAGCCGCGCCCGCTTTGTCGGCAAGTGGGAACTGGGTGAGGGGGATGGGGGAAACTTCTACGCTACACTCGATGCCGACGGCGAGGCCCACAAATCGAAGGGATCGAGCCACGGCACCTGGACAGTCGTTGGCGGCGAGGCGCGTATCAGTTGGGACGATGGCTGGCATGACGCCATCCGGAAGGTGGACGGGAAGTATGAGAAGTTTGCCTACGAACCCGGCAAGTCGTTTGATGATTCGCCGTCGAACGTGACCGCCGCCAGGAATACCCAGGCCAAGCCCATTTAGTGGCTGGCTGCCTGACGCAGTCGCGGCGAAAAGGCTGATCTGGCCGCGAGAACGCGACGTATCCGCAGAGAGTCTGGGTTTAAGATTTGCCGGCATGGCCAAGGAAGCAAACGAGGTCGCACTTGCAATGGTTCGGCCTCTCGACCGCGCCTTCTTTGGTCGCGATCCGCGTCGGGTCGCTCGCGAACTTCTCGGCAAAGTGCTGGTGCGCGGCCGTGTCGGCCAACCGGCCCATCCCCGCCAGAATGCGTGCGATCGCCTGGCTGCCCGCATTGTGGAAGTAGAAGCCTACCTGGGAGAAAAAGATCCCGCCTCCCACGCCGCTGCCGGCAACACCGCGCGCACTTCGGTGCTGTTTGGCCCGCCCGGTTTTGCCTACGTGTACTTCATTTATGGCACCCATTATTGCCTGAACGTCTCCTGCGGGCGGGAAGGTAAAGGCGGTGGGGTTTTATTCCGGGCGCTCGAACCCTTGCTTGGAATCGAGGAAATGGCTGCCGCCCGCGGCGTGGAGCTGCAGAGCCCTCGCGACCTTCCAAAACTCACCAGCGGTCCGGGGCGGCTGGCGCAGGCGTTCGGGATTACCCGCACACGTGATAACGGCTGCGACCTAACTTCGGTACAGTCAAGTTTGTGGCTTGGCGACGATGGGTTTCGTTCCAGCAAAATCGGAGTGACGCCGCGGATTGGGATCACCAAGGCGGCGGAGCGTCCTCTGCGATATCTTCTTGAGGGCAACCGCTTTGTGTCGGGCCGCCTTGCTTCGACGAACGCCCCCCGGTAGGCGGGAAACTCACGAGAAACACTTGACGCGAGGTGTAGACTGGGCGGGCTGGATAGACCAAAGGCCGCGCCGGTCAAGGCGTTTCGGCCAGTACGGCCAAACGGTCGGCCGGTTGCTCGATTATGGCGCATCCCGCCAAGTAGTTTAGTCATCTGATGGAGTTGGAGAGCAGATTGCGTTCGACTGCACTGAGCCCGATGTTAGCTGCCCGGCTGACCGTGCTGGTTGCAGGTATATTGGCCGGAACGGCGTCGGCTGGAGCGCTCGCCGCATTCGTAGTATCCGACCCCGCTGTGGCGGCGGGGTCCGAGGTGGCTACTCCCGCGATTGTGATCGGGTTCGTCGGCGGTTTTGTGCGCCGTGATGATCCACACCATGGTCCAGTTCAGCTGGCACAGCGGATTCAGCGCACCGTTCCGAAAACTACGCACGTCGAGGTTTTTGAGAATCGTCACCGAGCCCAGGCGCGCGCGGCGATTCTCCGATTGCTGGATACGAATCATGACGGCATCCTGTCTGAGGAAGAGAAGAGCCGGGCACGCATCGTTCTCTACGGGCACAGCTGGGGCGCACAAGCAGCGGTGCTGCTGGCTCGCGAACTGCGGCGGGACCATATCCCTGTGCTGCTGACGGTGCAAGTGGATAGCGTCGCGAAACCCTGGCACAACGATTCGGTCATTCCCGACAATGTCGCTGAGGCGGCGAACTTCTATCAACCTCATGGCTTGCTCCATGGTCGCGCGATGATCACCGCTGCAGACCAGTCCAAGACCGAAATTCTCGGGAACTTCCGCACCGACTACAGGAAAGATCCAATCCCGTGTCCGGAGGCCTCCTGGGCTGGCCGGTTCTTCACTCCGGGCCACACCCAGAGCGAATGCGATCCCCGCGTGTGGTCGCGGATCGAGGCCTTGGTGCGCGAGCGCCTTGCGACGCAGGACGTCGCCAGCGCGTCCAACTCCGCAGCCAGGGAAATGCAGGACACAGCAAACCGAAAGTAGCAGCGCGAGCGCTCAGTTAGCCGGGAGCAGGATGTTATCAATCAGGCGCGTCGTTCCCACAAAGGCGGCAACGGCCACCAGTGCGCCTCTTGCGACATCGTTGACCGGATCGAGAGAATCCGCATCGACAATCTCGAAATAATCCAGACGGACCGCAGGTTCCCCGGCAAGCACTGCCTTCGCGGCGGCGACCAATCGAGTGGCATCGCATTCGCCGGCCCCGGCCATCTGCTTCACCCGTGTCAGCGACCGCTGCAACACCAACGCTTGCTTGCGTTGTTGCGGGTCCAGATAGCTATTCCGCGAACTCATGGCCAGTCCGTCCGGCTCGCGCATAATCGGGCAAACGACGATCTCCACAGGAAAGTTCAGGTCGCGCACCATGCGGCGGATGATGGCTGCCTGCGCCGCATCTTTTTGTCCGAAGAACGCGGCGTCGGGCTCGACCGCGTGAAACAGCTTGGCTACGATCGTGGTCACACCGCGGAAATGCCCGGGCCGCGAACGTCCGTCGAGCTTGCCACTGAGTGCTTCGACCGTAACCCAGGTCGCCGTGCCGCTCGGATACATCTCGTCGACGGAAGGCGCGAAAAGCAGGTCCACGCCCTCGTTTTCCAATAACTGGCGGTCACGATCAAACGGCCGTGGATATCTCGCCAGGTCCTCGTTAGGCCCAAACTGTGTGGGGTTCACAAAGATCGACGCTGCCACCACCGGGCAGGAGGCCTTGGCCGCGCGTATCAGTGATAGATGTCCCTCATGCAGCGCGCCCATCGTGGGCACCAGCCCCAGGCGCATGCCGGTGCGTCTCCCCGCCCGGGACGCGGCCCGGATGTCGCGGATTGTGTTGCAGGTCTTCATGCTTCGCTGGGTGTCGTTTGATAGCGATGTTGGTTTGAGCGTCCTCGTTCATTGCCGCAGGGCAAGCTGGGCTCATGGTGCGGGCGTCGGCATCCAGACGATCTCGACGTGCGCCCGCTCTAGTTCTCCGGCGACCGTTCCGCGATTGCGACGGAGGGCAACTTTTTGTTGTTCAGAGTTCCGCTCCGAACCCTGCCCCGAACTTCCGGACGGTTCCTGCACCAGGATCGCAGCCACCCGGCCATAGGGCCAGGCGGACGACGGCAAGCGAGCCAGAGTATCCAGCACGTCTTCAGGTTTTAGTATCTGTTCTTGATTTGCCGTGACGCCGGTCAGCAAACCCACGCCGTCGGGGCGAACCACCAGGTAGGGATTTTGCCAGTTTTTCTTTTCCTGAAGGCTGGCATACTTTGCCGTGCTTGCAGCAGGAATATTCTGCAGCACGACAAAGGCATCGGGAGCCGGTTGCGTGTCCGACCGGGAAGAACATGCGGCTAGTAGAAGGCTCCAGGCCAATGCGCAAATCGTGACTGCGCAGTTCCTCAGTGCGAAGCTCGCTCGTGTGCAGGTCAGTTGTGTAGCCCGGCTCGCTCGCAATTTATTTCCGAATCATTGCCATCTTTAATTCGCACGACATCTAAGTCGCGCACGACGTCTAACGCACCACCACGGGCACATCCGTCTTTACCGCCCAGACCAGCGCAACTACCCATCCGATCATTGTCCACCCCAGAAACAGATTCAGCAGCAGAATCGCGGCGGTGTCGCGTTTGTTGCGGGCAAAGGCAAGAATCGTGGGCAGAAAATACATCAGAAATCCGAATCCGAAAAATGGAAAAAAGAACATCGACAAAATGTGCATGGCGCCTACCTCCTTAGCAACAGCCTAGCACTACGCAATGCTACGGATCTTTGTCCCAATTGGTTCCCGAGTATCCTGACTACCTACCGCCGCATTGCCCGCTTCCGATCCAGCACCGTGTCGAGGCCAGCCTTCGTCTCCTTAGGCAAATGGTAAGACTCCGCGTCCGACGGATACTGGTGCGACTTCACATCCGCGCGATAGGCCTGCACCGCGTGCGTGATCAGCGCGGTAGCGTCGCCGTAACGACGCACAAACTTCGCGGGCGGCCCAAAGGTCAGATTCACCAGGTCGTGGAACACCAGCACTTGCCCGTCGCACTCCGGGCCGGCGCCAATGCCGATGGTCGGTGCGCTCACTTCCGCCGTGATCATGGCCGCTACTTCGCGCGGAATCCCTTCCAGATAGAGACAGGCCACGCCAGCACGGTCGAGAGCGACAGCGTCCCGCATGAGTTGTTCGATGCCGCTGAGGTTTTTCCCCTGCACCTTGTAGCCGCCCATCACGTTGACCGACTGCGGTGTAAGCCCGATGTGCCCGGCAACTGGAATCTCGGCGTCGATGATGCGGCGGATCAAGTCAGCGCGCTTTTCCCCGCCCTCCATCTTCACCACTTCGGCGCCGCCTTCCTTCACAAAGCGCGCGGCATTGCGAATCGCGTCATTGGCGTCAACCTGATAAGACCCGTAAGGCATATCCGCCAGCAGCAACGCGTTCTTCACGCCGCGCCGCACGGCCTTTACGTGGTGCAGCATCTCGTCCATCGTGACCGAGAGCGTGTTCTCATAGCCCAGCATGGTTTGGGCCAGGGAATCGCCCACCAGCACCATGTCAATGCCAGCCTCGTCCACGAGGCGCGCACTGGCGTAGTCGTAGGCGGTGAGGCAGGAGATGGGTTCGTGACGGAGTTTCTGTTCCCGCAGAGACGCGGTGGTGATCTTTCGGGCGAATTCGTCGTGCGGACGACCGCCGATTGGGGTAATGCTCATGATGTCCTCCAGTGCCCCTCCGGCACCGCCGGATAGAGCCTGTACCACATCCTGTTATGTCGCTACTAAGCGAATTATACGCCCGTGACGGTCGTCCGTCGATGGCTTGTAAACAGTTGTGGGGATGCAACTTAGGAGTTGCATACGCTAGGTAGGCTGAGGCCTGGCGTTCGAGGTGCGCGAACCAGTTGACCCAAAATCACTCGTTTTTCACAAGTGATATTTGCTATCGTCTCGGGCGTGCGTGGCACGCCTAAGTCGAAACGCCGCTCCGACTGCCCGGTGAGCATCAGCTTCGAGAGGTTTGGAGATCGCTGGTCGTTGCTGATCATCCGCGATTTGATGGTGCGGGCGTACCGCAGCTTCAAGGAATTCGAGGGCGCTGGACAAGGTATTGCGACGAACATCCTGGCTGACCGCCTGCAGAGGCTCGAAGCTGCCGGGATCATCACAGCCGGGACCGAGAAAGCAGACGGGCGCAAAGTGCGTTTGGCGACGATGTCCCCACCAGTCATTTGAAGTGAAACGTGCGCAAAGCTTGAACGTCAAATGCATATACGCACACAACGCCGACGCGGAGAAAATGGGAATGCGAAAGGTAATTGTTTCGAATCTGATGTCGCTGGACGGTTTCTTCGAGAGTCCCGACCAGAAATTGGACTGGTGCGTGGTCGATGAGGAGTTTTTCGAATACGCTAAGGACATGCTGCGGGGCGCCGACACTCTCTTGTTCGGGCGGAAGACGTATCAGCACATGGCCAATTACTGGCCAACGGCTCCCGCGGATGAAATCGAGAACCAGATGAACAATCTGCCGAAGCTTGTTTTTTCCAGAACTCTGCAAAGCGCGGAATGGAAGAATTCGACTCTGGTGAAGAGCGACGCCGCGGAAGAAATCTCGAAATTGAAGCAGCTGCCTGGCAAAGACATGGTAATCCTGGGAAGCGCCAGCCTCCTCGCATCGTTGCTCCGGCAACGGGGCTTGATCGACGAATACCGCGTCATCCTCAATCCGGTTTTCCTCGGCAGCGGCAAGCCTCTGTTTCAAGACGTCAAGGAGCGACTTCGATTGAAACTATCGAGAACAAAGTTGTTCGGTTCGGGCGTCGTTGTCCTTTACTACCAGAGCGCTTGATCGAACGGCGAAGACACAAGAAACGGAGAGGAGTAACCATGAGCAAGGTTCGAGTACTGGTGGGCACGCGGAAGGGCGCATTCGTCCTGACCGCGGATGGCAAGCGCGAAAAATGGGACGTCAGCGGACCGCACTTCGCGGGTTGGGAGATGTATCACATCAAGGGATCACTGGCTGATCCGAATCGTCTCTACGCGTCGCAGTCGAGCGGCTGGTTCGGGCAGATCATTCAGCGTTCTGATGACGGCGGCAAGACCTGGCATCAGCCGGGAACGCCTCCCGGCGAGGCGCCTGCCCCAGGGCCTCCGAAGGCTGCAAGCAATAAGTTTGTTTACGATGCGACTCCGGAAACGGGCAAACCGCTCACCACGCATCAATTTTATGATGGCACGCAGCATCCCTGGGAGTTCAAGCGGGTGTGGCATATCGAGCCATCCCTCACCGATCCTGACACGGTGTATGCGGGTGTGGAAGACGCTGCCCTGTTCCGCTCGACCGACGGCGGAGAGAACTGGCACGAACTTTCCGGCCTCCGCGGCCACGGTACTGGTCCCAGGTGGCAGCCGGGCGCGGGCGGGATGTGTCTGCACACCGTCATTCTTGATCCCAGCAATCCTCAACGAATGTACATTGCGATCTCGGCCGCGGGCGCTTTTCGCACCGACGATGCGGGCCAGACCTGGAAGCCGATCAATCGCGGACTCTATTCGCAATACATCCCTGACCCGAGAGCCGAGGTAGGCCACTGCGTGCATCATGTGGCGATGAACCCCTCGCGCCCGGGCGTGCTGTTCATGCAAAAGCATTGGGACGTGATGCGCTCTGACGATGGAGGCGACAACTGGAAAGAAATCAGCGGAAACCTGCCGACCGACTTTGGATTCGTGATTGATGTTCACGCGCACGAACCGGAGACCGTCTACGTGGTCCCCATCAAGAGCGACTCGGAACACTTTGTTCCGGAGGGCAAGTTGCGCGTCTATCGCAGCCGCACCGGGGGAAACGAATGGGAACCGCTCACCAAAGGCCTGCCCCAGAGCCACTGCTACGTCAACGTGTTGCGCGACGCCATGGCCGTAGACTCGCTCGACAAGTGCGGAGTGTATTTCGGCACCAGCGGCGGGCAGGTGTATGCCTCGGCGGATGCTGGAGATAGCTGGACGCCGATTGTGCGGGATCTTCCGGCTGTGCTTTCGGTCGAGGTGCAGACACTAGGGTGATTCATATGGTGCTGACGCCGTCATGATCCGAGTCATCCTTCCGCCGCATCTCCGAACATTGGCGCATGTTCGCGGCGATGTAGAACTCGACTTGGCCGGCGCGGTCACGCAGCGCACGGTGCTCGACGCGCTCGAGGCTCGCTATCCGATGCTGCGCGGGACCATCCGCGATCACTCTACGCAACAGCGCCGGGCGTTTCTGCGCTTCTTCGCCTGCGAGGAAGATCTATCCCATGAATCCCCCGACGCGCCGTTGCCCGACGCCGTCGCGTCTGGGAAGGAACCGTTCATCGTGATCGGGGCGATTGCCGGAGGCTAAGTTCGGCTCATCCCGGGTCAAGCTGCGGAGGCCCGGGTGAATCCGCAGATTTGCAGCGACTATCCCATTCTTTGTTCTTTTCCCGTGAGTGTGCGAAAATTCCGCCGGATTCCGGGAGGAACCTGATGCTGAAGCTAACGTCGAACCCAAAGTTGAAGCGGCTTTTCGCCGTGTCGTTGTGCCTGCTTTCCCTGTCGCTGGCCAGCGTCGCGCAAACAAAAAATTCGGCCATCAAGAAGTCCCCTGCCGGTCCTGTCCCGGACAAGGTCCTCACGCAGAAACTATGGGATGGCTGGTCCACGCTCGACACCGCCAACGTCGCCAAGTTTTATGCCTCCGGCCCTCATACTTATTTCGACATCGCTCCGCTGAAGTACGGTAGCTGGGATGAGTATGAGAAAGGCGTGAAGTCAGTCCTTGCCGGCTACAAGAGCGCGAAGTTCACCGTGAACGATGATCTCACCGTGCATCCGCAGGGCGATTTGGTGTGGGCAACCGCCACGATCCGCGAGCAGATGACGACGCAGGCCGGCAAGATTGAGATGGGCAATTTCCGCTGGACCGTGATCTGGGAAAACGAAGACGGCAAGTGGCTCATTGTGCATGAGCACGTGTCGGCGCCCCTGCAGTGAGAGACCGGGCCACGGGGTTTTCGAGGATCTGCAGGGATACTTCATTAGGACCTTAGAACCCTGATCCGTCAGTGCGGAGTCGCTGAACCTTGATCAGTGAAGATCCCTGGCAATATTTTTACTTCAATACGCTTTCCAAAAGAAATACGTGGTCATTCCCGCTCCGACCAGCACCACGAATACTCGAATCCATGCCTGCGGCAGTTTCTGGGCATAGTGGGCGCCCAGAAATCCGCCGGCAATTCCGCCCGCGATCATCGGGATTCCGTGCTTCCAATAGATAGCTCCTGCTATCACAAATGTCACGACCGCAACGCCATTGATCACAAATCCCATTACGCTCTTCAGTGCGTTCATGGCGTGGATGTTGGTCATGCCGAGAGCGGCCAGCATGGCGAGCATCACAATCCCCATGCCTCCGCCGAAGTAACCTCCGTAGACGGCTACCACCAACTGAAACAGCGTTGCCGCGGCGAGGGCTCCGCCGGTAGCTTCCTGCTCAAGAATAGACTTCCGTCCTCCGGCAAGTTTCTTGCCGAATGCGAACAGCAGAGTCGCACCGAGCGTGAGCCAGGGAAGGATTTGTAAGAATGTCCGTGCCGGAGTCTTCAGCAGCAGAAGCGCGCCGGCGAGTCCGCCAACCAGGCTGGCCGCGAGCAACGGAATCAGTACGCGCCGCGGAACGTCCAACTCCTTGCGATAGGCGCCGCCGCTGGCCGCAGCTGCTGTCCATAACGCAATCGTGTTTGTGGCATTTGCGGGAATAGGAGGCACGCCCGTAAACAGCAGCGCGGGAAATGCGATAAAACTTCCGCCGCCCGCCACGGAATTCAAAGCTCCGCCCAGCGCGCCCGCTAAGAAAAGGAAGGTGATCGTTTCCAGGGTCAAGCTGTTAGGTGTATCAGAATTCCCGCCGCCTTGTCAGTCGCTGACGTGCTTCACCGTCCTTCACCCTCGACATCTGGAGATTTGAATCTGACGTTCGTTACCTCTGTAACCCGAAGTAACCTCCGGTCTCTTGCCGAAACAACTTGCCTGCGACAGGGTTAATATCAACACAAAGTGGAGGAGATTTGCGTATGCCGAACCGAATGACTGTTCTTGTGACCACGTTCCTTTTGTCGAGCGTAGGCTGGGGACAAACGCAACCGGCTCAGTCGAGCACGCAGCCCAGCAGTTCCAGCATGCCCGGCATGAACATGCCCGATCACGACATGTCGAACATGAAAGACATGCCCGGCATGGACATGGGGAAAGGCACCGATAAAGATCCCGACAGCGAGGCGAGTGCGCACGCCATGCACTCCATGGAAGGCCACATGGACATGGGCCCGCACATGAAGATGACCGCTTTGCGCCCGCCCAAGCCGGGCGACGCGGAGCGCGCCCATCAGGTGGTGGAAGCCGCCCGCCGGGCCTCGGAAAAATACACCGACTATCATGTTGCCCTGGCAGATGGGTTCAAGATATTCCATCCCGAGATTCCGCAGAAGATGTATCACTTCACCAGCGTGAAATACGCGTGGGAGAATGCCCGCAACTTCAATCCTGAACATCCAACATCGCTGCTGTACGAAAAGCACGGGGACGATTACAAACTGGTCGGCGTGATGTACACGGCGCCCAAACGCTTAACCGAAGAGCAACTCGATGAGCGCGTCCCGCTCAGCGTGGCGCAATGGCACGAGCACGTGAATTTCTGCATCCCCCCGCTGGGCCATTTCAAAGAGATGCGCGGTCCTGATCCGCAATTCGGTTTCAAAGGATCCATCGCCACCCAGGAAGCCTGCGACGCCGCTGGCGGCACTTTTTTCCCCGTGGTATTCAACTGGATGGTGCACGTCTACCCCTTCGAGAAAGATCAAGCTAACGTCTGGTCGGTCGAGCGCCAGCACGGCGACGCCGATTAAGATCAAGGGCGCTTGCAAAAGTTCTTAACCGCAAAGCGCGCAAAGAACGGCCGCGAAGATTTCGCAAAGCAAAGCGGGTCAAAGAACTCGTTTGGCTGGTGATTTTCTTCGCGGCCTTTGCCAGCTGTTATTTGTGCTCTTCGCGGTTACTGGCTTTGGGCACGGCTGCGTAACGTTTCCCGCTGCAACAATTACATCCCTATCATCATTGTTTTCTAACGCACATGGCTGCCCCCAATCGAGTCGGTTGAGTGCTCGCTTGATACAAAACACTTGGCCATTGTTCCTTCTCTTCAGAACGAATCCACTCAATGTTCTGCTAACGGAGACTCCCAGGTTGCGTCCAACTACCATCGCAACGTTGAAAGAAATTAGGGAACTTCCGGCTCGGGCAGTACGTACTTACAGGAGAAGCAGAGCGGTGTGCTGGAAACGAACAAGGAGTGAAACTGGCTCAACTTACTAACGAAATCTAAGCGGGGTTCTGGGGATTCTCTCACTCTCGGTTTGGCGGCCCAGGTGAGAAAACCCCCATCACAGCAGCGCAGGCTTCAAGGCCCGTGTGCTTAACCCCAGCGGCTGCATTTTAGGCGATTCGCGGAGAAACACAAGAGGTTTTTTCGCGCCGGTCGCGAGCCGGGCCGCCCCAACCGTTTCTCGACGTATTTTCGGGAAAGAAAAAGGACAATCATGAAATTCGCGACCGTTTCGAAAAGTCTGGTAATGGGTTTGGCTCTGATGCTGGCAACGAGCGCCTTCGCTTCCGACAAAGGAAAGCTCCAAATCTACAATCCTGTCACCGTCAATGGCACAACGCTCAAACCTGGCGACTACAAACTCGAGTGGACCGGGACCGGCGGCAACGTGGAACTCAGCATCATTCAGGGCAAGAACGTGGTGGCCAAAGTGCCGGCTCACGTGGTCGACCTGAATTCTCCCTCGGCTAACGACGCCGCCGTCGTCAACAATGGTGAGAACGGAACCAAGACTCTGGCTGGCGTCCGTTTCGAGGGCAAGAAGTTCGCTCTCGAGCTGGGGGAGTCCAGCGATAGCATGCAGACTGGATCCAGCAAGTAATAGGCAACCGAAAAGAAACAAGAAGGGAGCACGGTGGCGTGCTCCCTTTTGTTTGAACACTCCGATCCCCCTTTTCGCCCCTGAACCCATTCTCCGTCCAGAACGCAAAAGCGATGCTCCGGAAACTCGGAACATCGCTCTTGATTTCGAAGCACAAGCCCGTTTCGTAACAGTCTGGCAAGCGCTCCCCGGAAAACAGGCTCCGGCACTTGCCCGTCAGTATTTCGGCACTGTCGGATCCACACGCTCCGCCCAGGCGTTAATTCCTCCGGCGAGGTTGTGCACCTTCTTGAATCCGGCCTGCTGCAGGAATGCGACGGCCTTGGCGCTACGTCCGCCCATTTTGCAGTGGACTACGATTTCGCGGCTGGAATCCAGCTCACTCACGCGTTTGGGCAAATCATTCAACGGAATCAAATGTCCGCCGATGTTGCAGATCTGGTATTCGTGTGGCTCGCGCACATCGAGCACGAACACGTCATCCTTCGCATCGAGACGCCGCTTCAGCTCTTCGACTTGAATTTCTGGAACTCCATTGGCCACAGGTTTCTCCTCCCCACGAATGCCGCAAAACTCGTTGTAGTCTATCAGTTTCGTGATCGTGGGATGCGTACCGCACACCGGACAGTCAGGATTTTTGCGCAGTTTCAACTCGCGAAACTTCATGCCCAGCGCGTCAATCAACAGCAGCCGTCCGACGAGCGGTTCGCCGATTCCGAGGATCAGCTTGATCGCCTCGGTCGCCTGCATCACGCCCACTAAACCGGGCAGAATGCCGAGCACGCCACCCTCCGCGCAGGATGGGACCAGCCCCGGCGGTGGCGGTTCGGGATAAAGGCAGCGGTAGCACGGTCCATCTTTGGTGGCGAACACGCTGGCCTGCCCTTCGAAACGAAAAATCGAGCCATACACGTTCGGCTTCCCAGTCAGCACGCAGGCGTCGTTGACGAGATAGCGCGTGGGAAAGTTGTCCGTGCCGTCGGCGACAATATCGAAGTCGCGGAACAACTGCAGCGCGTTGTCGCTGCTCAGGCGCGTGTCGAATGTACGCAGGTTCAGGAACGGATTGATCCCCTTCAACTTGTCCGCGGCCGAATCGAGTTTCTTCCTTCCTACGTCCGCGGTCGAGTGAATGATCTGCCGCTGCAGGTTGGTGTAGTCGACCACATCAAAATCAACGATGCCCAGCGTGCCCACGCCCGCCGCCGCCAGATACAGCGCCAGCGGCGATCCCAGTCCTCCCGCGCCAATGCACAACACGCGCGCCGCCTTCAATTTCTGCTGCCCCTCCATGCCCACCTCGGGCATGATCAGATGGCGCGAGTAACGAAGGATTTCGTCTTTGCTGAGAGTTACTGGAATTTCGGTGATGGTGCTGGCCATAAATCCTCGAGTTCAAATTCTAAAATTGGTTTTCAGAGACTTCTGGACAGCAAAGTTTAGGCAGGACAACACGTACAACGACGCATGGTGGTGGCAGGTTTCAAGTCCGCAGTCTCGCAATCCCCGGTCCCAGCGGCGCCTCCGGCGATGGAAGGCACAATCGAAATGCTATCACCTTCGCTCACCGCAGTCGCTTCCTTCTGCAGGTAGCGGATGTCCTCATCGTTTACATACAAGTTGACGAAAGCGCGCAGCTTGCCTTCGTCCGTGTACAGATGACGCCGTACATCGGGATGCTTCGCCACCAGCGCATCCATGGCTTCGGCGACCGTGGCCGCGGAAACTTCCACCGTGGCCTGTTTCCCAACATACTGGCGTAAAGGCGTAGGAATGTGAATCTTGCTCATAGATCCAATTTACAAGATGCGCCCCGGTTCATGGAAGATTCAAGCAGCCAGGCTTGTTCGGGACGGGGATGGAAGGCTTATGTGGGGACGGGCACTCTTGCCCGTCCGTCGCCCGAAGGGCGACCTCTTGCCTTGCGCTGCTAACATGAACCCGTGCCCCTGCTGCTCGAAGTCCGAAAGCTATGCATCGAATTCCCAGCCAAGATCACGGCCCGGCGGGCCGGACCTGTCGACACCGCTGAGGGCAGGCTCGCAGGAGTGCCCGTCTCCCCACGAGCCCTCTCCACACAAGCCCTGCCCGCAGTTCGCGACCTCACTTTCTCGATCGCCCCCGGCGAAGTCCTCGGGCTAGTCGGCGAATCGGGCTCCGGCAAATCGATCACATCCCTGGCCATCATGCGGCTGCTCCCGCCGCAAGCTCGCGTCTCAGGCGAGATTCTGTTTGCCGACATCCGCGAAAGCTCCGCGCCGTGCAACCTTGCCGCTTTGTCCGACGACTCCATGCGCCAACTTCGCGGCTCGCGCATCGCCATGATCTTTCAGGAGCCGATGACGGCGCTGAATCCCGTGATGCGCGTCGGCGAACAGATTGCCGAAGCCGTGCTCGCGCACAACTCCATTTCGAAAAGCGAAGCCTGGCAGCGGGCAGTGGTCGCCATGAACGATGTAGCCATCCCCGACCCTGTCCGCCGCGCCCGCGATTATCCTCACCAGCTTTCCGGAGGCATGCGCCAGCGCGTCATGATCGCAATGGCCATCGTCAATCGCCCGCAACTGCTTATTGCCGACGAACCCACCACCGCGCTCGACGTCACCATCCAGGCGCAGATTCTCGAATTACTCGCGGATCTGCGCGCCAGGTTCGGCTTGGCCATGCTGTTCATCTCGCACGATCTTGCGGTCGTCTCGCAAGTTGCGGACCGCGTCGCAGTAATGTATGCCGGCAACCTGGTCGAACTGGGAGCGAAGAGCGACATCTTCCAGTCGCCCGCCCATCCCTATACTCGCGGCCTGCTCCACGCCGTCCCCGATCTAAAGACAGACCGCGCTCACCCACTTTCCACGATCGAAGGAACCGTGCCGCCGCTGCAGGCGATGCCTCCAGGCTGCGCCTTCGAACCGCGCTGCGAGTTTCGCGTGGCGGACTGCGCGCGCGCGCTGCCGTCGCTAGTCGAAATAGCCGCCGGACACTGGGCGCGCTGCCCCGTGGTCAACCCGAGCCGAGACACCTAGCAACTCACCCACGGTAGGAATGAATCTAAAGTCCGACCCGCAGACCCGGCGCCCGAATCCGCCCGCTAGTCTATAATCGCGAGTTTGTCTGGTGATCCGTGCGCATACTGTTGCTGAGCGACATTCACGCCAACCTCGAAGCGCTTGAAGCCTGCCTGGCCACGGCTCCCTCCTTCGACCTGGTGGCAAATCTCGGCGACGTTGTCGGCTACGGCGCCAGTCCCAACGAAGTTAGCGAGCGCTCCCGCCAGCTGGGGAAGATTTTCGTCCGCGGCAACCACGACAAAGCCGCGACCGGCCTGATCGCCCTGGATGATTTCAACCCCATGGCTGCGGCCGCGGCGGTCTGGACGCGCGACCAGCTCACTGCCGACAATCTCAACTGGCTCCGCTCCCTGCCGCAAGGTCCGCAACAACTGCAGGATCTTCCTCCGGTACAACTGGTCCATGGTTCACCCAACGACGAAGATGAATACGTAGTTTCGATGGGTGATGCCTTCGCTCCGCTGATCGCTTCGTCCGTGCCTCTGACTTTTTTTGGGCACACTCATCTGCAGGGCGGATTTTTTGCCAGCGAGACCGGAGTCGACGGTTTCCGTCCCGAATACCGCACCGTGGGGCAAGCAGAATCGATTTCGCTGCAATTGAAACCGGAAACCCGTTACCTGATCAATCCCGGCAGCGTCGGACAACCCCGCGATGGCGACTGGCGCGCCGCCTTCGCCCTGTTTGACAGCGAGGCCCAGGTCGTCCATTTTCATCGTTCTCCCTACAACCTGAAATCGGCCCAGGATCGCATCTTCGCCGCCAACCTCCCCGCCCGCCTGGCAACGCGCCTCGCCGCAGGACGCTGAACTCGTCTAGATTCCTGGCCTTAAGTGTGTCTCCACCGCTCTCCCAATCCGGTGCTCGTTGTAAACTCAAGCGCATGCCCTCTGATTCGCCCCGCAACGCGGCAACCCAGCCTGTTTTCCCCCAACGCGAAGTTTCTCGCGACAAAGCTCCCGACCACTATCTCGTCGCTCATAGCGACGGCGGCGCCCGCGGAAACCCCGGCCCCGCGGGCTACGGGGTGGTCATCCAGGATCAGTCCGGACGCCAAGTCGCGGCTCTCAGCGAATATCTCGGCCACCAGACCAACAACTTCGCCGAATATCAAGGACTGATCGGCGCCCTCGAATACGCTCTCGAGCACGGCCCCAAGGCGCTCAAACTGATCAGCGATTCCGAACTGCTGGTCCGCCAGATCAAAGGCATCTACAAAGTAAAGAATCCCACGCTGCGCGACCTGCACGCCCGCGCCCAGGAATTAATCGCGCAACTGGACTGGTTCTCCATCGGCCACGCCCTGCGCGAACACAATCAGGAAGCCGACCGCCTGGCCAACGAAGCCATGGACAAAGGCATGGGACGTGTCGGGGCAGATCGCGTGGCACGGACGCTCCTCCCCGCGAATCCCGCTCCAGGCAAGGACCATGTGGCCGCGGCCGCCTCGGCCACGCGATCTTCACTCCAGGCTCCCCAGGAATTCGAAGGCATCATCCGCAACGGCGTCGTGGAGTTGACGAGCGGCAAACTTCCCGAAGGGATGCGAGTTCAAGTCCGGGTGAAGAAGGGAGTGTAGCGAAATTGCAGCGACGGAAGCGTTGGGCCGCCCAAAATCACTCGGCCGCCGATGTATGATCGTGCACAATCCTCCAACCTTCAGGAAACTTCCGAAACACCAGGGTGAATAGTCCATGCGGAGTTTTTCCATCCGGCATGGTGAGATGCCAGGACCCGCGCACGAAGGCGGCATCGGGACCCAGCATTTCGCTGCGCAACCCGGAGAACTCCAGCTTCCCCATTTCATGCCCGGGACTCGCATAGGCGGCGCGGTAACGGTCGAGCGTGGCCTGCCATCCCTTGTGCTCGTTGGCGCCGGAGAAAAAAGTCAGCTCTGGCGAATTCCAGTAACCCGCCATGAAGGCGTCGAGATCGTGGCGGTTCCATGCATCCTGCTGCGTGCGCAGCACGGTCTCGATGGCGGTTTCACTCGACGGCAGCGCCTCTGCCGCCTTCTGCGGCGGAGGGGGAGAGACCGGCAGGAATAGTGGGAAAAGAAGTAGTTGGTAGAAGAAAAAGGTGGCTGCGAAACCGCTGCGCATCGGAACCTCCGTGAGCGGCTAGTTTCGCACGAGATGCAACCGCGGAGAAGAACCGAATCGCGGACTGGCGCTGAGACTGTCGAGCTAAGACTGTCGAGCGAAGACTGTCTGGCCAAGACTGGCGGACTCGCGTTTACGCCCGGCCTTTCTTCGCCGCGACGGCGGCCTGCTTGCCCGCAGTTTCCCAAGGTCGCTTGGGGCGATCGACCACCGCTTCGTCGCGGTCCCGGACGCGATCGTACTGATAAGAATCGCTCACGGTTCCCAGCGACTCGTTGTAAAGGCTGGGCAACCCGAGCGCGATCTTGAGTTCTTCCGCAAAGGAATGCAGCGCCTTAAGGTGATCGGCCGAAGCCGGAACTTCCGTCTTTGAAGTCTTCAGGAATTGTTGATACCCACGATTCACCAGCTTCGAAATCTCACTGCCGATCAGGCAACCCGGGTAGGCAAAGATCTTAACGCCGTCTTCCGGCGTCTTCTGGATGGCGGCCGACACGTTGTACTTTCGAAGAAACACGCGCCCGCTCATGCCCGGCGCCTCGGTGATATCGAATCCGTTGTCGCGCAGCCAGGTCAGCGCCTCGTCATAGGTTTTCGCTTCGATGCTTTTCATAATTGCTATCTGCTTTCGCCTTTCCTTGTCCGACTAAATCCGGTCTACTTAGATGCGGTTCACTTCGATGAAGGCGCTTCGAAAAGAACGTAACTTTACATCGGTTGCATCGCTGTGCAACCCTGATTCATCCAAACACCATACTACATACCGTGTTTTGGGCTCAGTAGCACATTACGATAGTCACGGGGATTTAGTTTCGACCATGGTTCAGAGTTCCTCCCAGTTCGCGCAGGCGTACGATCCGCCAGTCGCCAAGGACGCGGGAAATGGCGCTGCCAGCCTCGGCCAGAGCATGCTCGAGAGCATTGGCAACACTCCCTTGTTGCGCCTGGATACCGTCACCGCCGACCTGCCGGGCGTAGCACTGTTGGGCAAGGCCGAGTGGTACAATCCCGGCGGTTCCGTGAAAGACCGCGCTGCCGGGAATATCGTCACCCAAGGCCGCCGCAGCGGGCGCTTCCACGCCGGCAAGACGCTGCTCGACGCCACCAGCGGCAACACCGGCATCGCTTATGCCATGCTGGGAGCGGCCGAGGGGTTTGCCGTAACCCTGTGCATGCCGGAAAATGTTTCTCTCGAGCGCAAGCAGATTCTGCAGTCCTACGGCGCAGAGATTGTGTACACCGACCCGGCAGATGGATCCGACGGAGCAATCCGCATGGCGCGCGAGCTGGCCGCGAAACATGCCGACAAGTATTTTTATGCCGACCAGTATTCCAACGATGCCAACTGGCAGGCCCACTATCACGGCACTGCCAACGAAATCTGGCAGCAGACGCAGGGAAGCATCACACATTTCGTCTCCATGCTGGGCACCAGCGGCACGTTCGTGGGCACGACGCGCCGCCTGAAAGAGCTCAATCCCAAGATTCAGTGCATCTCGCTGCAACCCGACTCCGCTTTCCACGGCATTGAAGGCGCTAAGCACATGGCCAGCGCGCTGGTGCCGAGGATTTACGATGCTACGCTGGCGGATCGGAATCTGGAGGTGGCCACCGAAGACGCCTACGCCATGGCCCGCCGCTTGTCTCGTACAGCGGGATTGCTGGTTGGCGTTTCCGCCGCCGCCGCCGTAGCCGCGAGTTTGAAAATCGCCCAATCGTTGCAATTAAAAAAAGAGCAGCAAGCCGTAATCGTGACCGTGCTGTGCGACTCCGGCGACAAGTATTTGAGCGAGAGATTTTGGACGGAAGGCGAGTGAGGTCAGAAGTCAGAAATCAGAATGAAGAAGTAAAGCCAAGACTGGTTCGTTGTTACTTCTGCGTTCTGACTTCTTAATTCTGCATTTCGTCCCCGCATGCTGAAGCTTACACCCACACATTACGAAGCTCTGCGCCGGCACGGGGAAGAGACCTATCCGTACGAATGCTGCGGCGTGCTGCTGGGTCGCGTAGACGACGATCACGCTCGTGTTGTGTCCTCGACGGCGCGCTGCGGCAATACGCGCACGGACTCGCCCCAGAATCGCTACAACATCGACCCCCGCGAGTTGGTGCGCATCCAGCGCGAGGGGCGCGAGCGTGGCGAAGATATCATCGGCTTCTATCACTCCCATCCTGACCATCCGGCGCAGTGGTCGCAAACCGATCTGGCCGAAGCCCACTGGTTTGGCTGTTCCTACGTAATCACCAGCGTGGAAAAGGGCAAGGCTAAGTTAACGAACTCGTTCGAACTCCGCGGGAGCGATGAAGGCGATAAGCAACTGATCGTGGAGAAGGTGGACGTCGCCTGAGTCGCGAGAGCTTAGCGCAGGGCTAAGGCATGTCAGGCAGACTTCGTTCCGACCCGCATTTTCAGCACGTTTCCGGTTACCTAAGTCAGATCCGGTATTAGCTCTGGGCAAACCTCGTTACCAAAGTGACGTTTACACGAAATGGTGGTGCCGATAGTATCCATTTCGTGGTTTGGCAGTTCTGGGGGAGGGCTGCCGAGGCGTCCTTGACTGAAAAGTCCAGGGCGCTTTTTATTTTGCCCCGCTTCCCGGACCGCTATTTCGCTCCCCGGCACGCCGCGCAATACCCGCCTATCTCCAACCGCGAAATCAGAACGCGGAAGCGGCAATCTTTTTCCACCTGTTGCTTCAGTTTCTCGAAAACATCGCTGACGAATTCCATGATCTTGCCGCAACGCAGGCAGGCCATGTGGATGTGATCGCGACCCAGCTTGCGCTCGTAGTAGTGTCCTTCGCCGTGAATGTGCATCAGATCGAGTTCGTCAATCAGCCCCTGCCGCTTCAGCAGCCTCAGAGTGCGATAGACGGTGCTGCGGTCGACGCTTGCATCGATTCGCTTAGCCTTGCGCAGGATCTGGGCGGCGTCCAGATGTTTGCTGGCGGTTTCCATTACGCTCAGAATGGCGCGGCGTTGCTCGGTCATGCGGATTCCGCGTTCCGCAAAATGAGATTGCAGCCGGCCAGGAATTTCGGTTTGAGGTAGCGGCATGAGCAACGACTCCTATTGTGGCAAGTAGTCGCAACTGGTCTGCGACGAAATCGTTTGGCGGTGCTTGACCTGCCGGAGCGCTTCCGGCATGATTGTCACTGTAGTCCCAGATGCGACTCAGTTGCAAATAAGGAAAAAGAGCCTCCATCGCGTTCTCGTTTTGAGGGTTAGTTGCGACTCAGTTGCAACTAAATGATTGTATCGCGTTTCTCACCACCAGTGGCGGACGGGCGACAAAAAATTGGCGAATCGAAAGAGGTTGATTCGCAGAGGAGTGGGGCCTTGACGTCGGAGCATCTGAAGTTGGGAACCACGGGATCGCGGACCGTGACCGCGCAGCTGCGCAGCGGGCAATGAAAAACCTCCTCCTGATCGCCTCATTCCTCCTGTTCGCGCCCTGGTGCTGGGCGGGCGTAGGAGGAAGTATTTCCGGCACGGTAAAAGATCCGAGCGGCGCCGTCATTCCCCGTGCCGAAGTGACCGTCATCAACCTGGACAACGGAGTCCGCCAGACCACGAAATCTGACGACAAAGGCTTCTACACTTTTCCGGTCCTGCTGGTCGGCCACTTTGACGTCGAAGTATCTGGTTCAGGGTTCAAGCCTTACCGCCGTACCAGCGTCGTAGTCGATGCGAACAGTCTTGTCGTGGTCGATGCCGTGCTCCAGGTTGGCCAACGCAGTGATGCCGTCATCGTGAGTGACAGCGCCGTTCACGTCGAGACCTATAGCAGCCAGATGGGCGAGGTCATCAACGGCGACCGGATGACGAACGTGCCCTTGAACAACCGTAGCTATACCGATCTTTTGTCGATGCAGGCTGGAGTCACTCCTTCCACGTCCATCACCTCCAACACGGTGCAGGACGTGGGCGCCAGCGCTCTCTCGCCTTCCGGCGATCTGAATCCCGGCACCGTTTCCATCCACGGCCAGCGCGAATTCGCCAATGCCTTCATCGTGAACGGAAGCGATTCCGAAGAAGATGTGAATATGGGGACCGCGATCATCCCGAACCTCGATTCCATCGCCGAATTCCGCATTCTCACCAGCAACTTTGACGCCGAGTATGGCGAATTCAGCGGCGGTCAGGTTAACGTCGTCACCAAGTCGGGAGGCAACGCGTTCCATGGCGACCTGTTCGAGTTCCTGCGAAACACCGATCTGGACGCGCGCAACTACTTTTCCCCAACTCGGGGAACTTTCGTTCAGAACCAGTTCGGCGGAACTTTCGGGGGTCCCATCAGGCGCAGCAGGATTTTCTTTTTCGCCGATTATCAAGGTACCCGCCAGCGGCAGGGAGTAGACACCGGACTGATTCCGGTGCCTTCCACTGGTGACCGGTCGGGCGATCTCTCAGACCTGGCCGCTTCTTTCTCGACGACTCATATCGTGAACGGCCAGCCGGTCACAGTGCCTACCACGGTGAACGGCCCCTCGTGGGCGACGACTCTCTCGAACAATTTCAAATATACGGTGGCTGCCGCGGAGCCGTATTATTTTACGCAGGGCGAAATGAAGCCCGACCTCAGCGGTACCTACTCTGCCTCCTGTGCAAGTTCCTCGCAATGCGTTTTTCCCCATGCAGCGATTCCCCAGACTGCGTGGTCCGGCCCGGCGCAGCACTTACTGCAGTACATTCCGGTGCCGAATACCTCCGGGGATGAATTCGCCACCTCCGCCAGCAACCAGGCACTCCGCGACGACAAGGGCGCTCTGCGTCTCGACGCCAATGCAAACGGGGGACTGATTTCCGGCTATTATTTCCTGGACGGGTATTCCCTGAACAATCCCTATCCGGTTGCGCAGGGAGGGGCAAGCGTGCCGGGTTTCAACGCGTTGTATCAGGGCCGGGCACAACTGCTGAGTTTAGGCGACACCAAGACGCTGAACCTGACCACGGTCAACGAACTCCACTTCAGCTTTATGCGGGCTGACAACGACCTGGGCAAACCGCAGGGTGGACTGGGCGTCAGCCTGGCGTCGCAAGGCTTTGTGACGCCCTCGGGGACACCTACGATCGTGGCTCTTGCCCCGCAAAACGAAGGAGTGGAAAATGTTGTCTTCAATAATTTTTCGATCGGAACCAACACCAACGAACTGAAGCAGGCCAACAATACGGTGCAGTGGCTGGACAATTTCTCGAAGGTCATCGGGCCTCACACGTTCAAATTCGGTGGCGAGTTTCACTACGATCAGGTCAACGTAAATCCGATCGCGCAGTTCAACGGTAACTTTCTGTTTACCGGCAGCGAGACTGGTCTCGATTTCGCCGATTTCCTGCTCGGGATTCCCAGCCAGTACAACCAGAGCCAGCTGAATCCCTTCTATGGACGAAATAAATACGCCGGTGCCTTCGCGCAGGACAGTTGGCACGCACGATCGAACCTAACGCTCAATTACGGCCTGCGCTGGGATCGCATCGAGCCCTGGTACGAAAAGTACAACCAGATTTCAACCACAGAACCGGGCAAGCAATCGGTGGTTTTTCCGGGCGCGCCTTTGGGAATCCTGTATCCCACCGATCCGGGAGTGCGGCGCACGCTTGCGCCTCCCGGCGATGAATTTTCGCCGCGCATCGGCCTGGCCTACTCACCCGACCGAACCACGGACGACTGGCTCGGCAAGGTGTTGGGCGGTCCCGGCAAAACCAGCATTCGCGCCGGTTTCGGCTTGTATTACACGTCCATCGAGGCCCTCACCATCGGCGTCCTGGCGGCCAATGCCCCTTACGGAACCACATATAGCAGCCCTGCTCCGCCGCTGTTTTCTGACCCCTTCGTGACCGCTTCCAATGGACAAAATCTGGGTCAGTACTTTCCCGTTACGTTCGCCCCCTTGGACTCCACCAGCAGCCACCCCGACCCGCATGTGGACTGGTCGCAGTATGTCCCCATCAGCGGCATTCCGGCCTACCCCGTCAGCAATCGCATTCCTTACACCGAGCAATATATGTTCTCTCTGGAGCGGCAGTTCGGAGACAACACCCTGTTCAGCGCCAGCTACGTGGGCAATCAGTCCCATCGCCTGTTGGTTCTTGTGGAATCGAACCCCGGCAACCCCGCGCTGTGCCTGAGCCTGAGCCAGACCCGCCAGGTCGCCCCGGGATCGGCGACGTGCGGACCGTTCGGGGAAAGCAACGTCTTCACCACAGCCGCGGGACAAACGGTGAACGGCACCCGCGGACCGCTGGGCCCGAATTTTGGCAGCAGTACCAACCAGTCCACGATTGGTAATTCCAACTTCAACGCCCTGGAACTCAGTATGCGCCACACCAGCAAGCGCCTGCAATTGTTCGCCAGCTACACCTTCAGCAAATCGATCGATCAATCCTCCAACGTAGGAGAAGAAGTGAACCCGGTCACTCCCGCGCTCAGCTATGCCCTGTCCGCGTTCGACGTGAAGCACAACTTCGTGGTGAGCTATGCCTACGAACTTCCGCTGGAGCATGTTTTCGGCGCCTCCAACCGTTGGTCAAAAGGCTGGACGGTTTCAGGCATCACTCATTTCGGCAGCGGCTTTCCGGTGACGCTGCTCAACTACGGCGACAATTCTCTGCTGGGAGCGGAGCCCAACGGCATCAACAACTATGGAGTCGATGAGCCACAGTACACGCCGGGGCCCCTAAACCTAAATTCCAATCCGCGCAACGGCCACTCATATTTCAACCCAGCCTTGTTTAGCCTGCAGGCCCTGGGCACCCCGGGCAACGCCAAGCGCCGCTTTTTTTATGGTCCCGGGCTGGACAACTACGACATGGCGTTGATGAAGAACGTGCCGTTCACCGAGTCCAAGTCGCTGCAGTTCCGCATGGAAGCGTTCAACATTTTCAACCATGCCCAGTTTTTCGGCCCCTCCGCGGTCAACGGTAACATTAACAGCTCCACATTCGGTCAGGTGGTGAGCGCGGCTTCCCCGCGGCTGATGCAGGCCGCCATCAAGCTAGTCTTTTAGGCCTAAAACTCCATTTCGGGGCCCGGGATATGACTTTGGTGGCTTTTGCGACCTTCTGCCCCCCCACAGCATCAAACGCGGGGTGTTAAAATAATCAATTAGCCTCCCTCCGGGGAGGCGTTTTACGGATCGCTAGGCCCAGCAACGCCGGCTCGATGGAGCGTTCGCGGACAGCGCAACGTGACAACGAGGAGAAAGA
>Ga0209006_10000192_pt1 | contig 63898 bp, 43 predicted proteins | sample JacPin_JW_Ref_O2_FD_188567 | JGI IMG/M metagenome (GOLD analysis project Ga0209006, IMG submission 188567) | Forest soil microbial communities from Algoma, Ontario, Canada - Jack Pine, Ontario site 1_JW_Ref_O2 (SPAdes) (version 2) | ecosystem: Environmental > Terrestrial > Soil > Boreal...
ACTTCCTGGCAACTTATTTCGTAGAGATCGCGCATGCTGGCGTGAGACTCGGCCATCAATTCTTTCATGCGCGCGAGATCGCGATCCGTCAGGCTCCGGGCGGCTTCGACCGTGCGCTGGTTCTCGAGAATGACGTGCGTGCAGCGCTTCAGGATCACCGGAGAGAGATCTTTACTGTGTTCGTGGAGCATCTCGACGGAGACATCGCGGAGCGCGCGAATATTTGGATACCACTTGACGAAGTATCCGACGCCCTCTTCGCACTGCGCGCGGCGAACATTGTAGCCGCTGGTGGCGACATCGTGCTTGACCATGGTGTTGCAAACCACGAGCTGCAAGCCGGGAGGAATTGGGACCAGCCTGAACTCCAGCGATCGGCAGTCGAGGAGCATGGCGTGACCAGCTTTACCCATGCACGAGATGTACTGGTCCATGATGCCGACATGCGCGCCGACGTAGGTGTTTTCGGCTTCGCGGCACAGCGTGGCAACTTCAGGCAGCGGCATCTGGGTTCCGGTCAGGCTCAAGAAAGCCAGCGTTGACACCACTTCCAGGGCGGCCGAAGAACTTAGGCCCGCGCCGATCGGGATATTGCCATTTACCAACAGGTTTGCGCCTTCGAGGCGGATCCCGCGGCGGCGCAGCACGGTGGCGACTCCGACCACATAGTCGACCCATGCCTGATTGCGCTGCTGCGGAAGATTGTCGAGATCGAATTCGAAACACCCGGGAAACTCCTGCGACTGCAATACGAGCTTGCGATCAGTGCGCGGCGCAATTCCAGCGTACGTCGAAAAGCCGACTGCGGCCGGCATCACGAAGCCATCGTTGTAGTCGGTGTGTTCGCCGATGAGGTTGACGCGTCCGGGGGCGCGAAAGACGCGGGGGCGAGCAGCGTAAACTCTTTCAAACTGCGGTATGAATTCGGACAGGTTCATGCGCCAAGGGTCTTCGCAGCCGCGCGGTTATTGTACGAGAACCGACCGCGAGCGTCAGCGCCATCCTAGGGTAAGGCTGTACAGGAAAAAGCTTTCCGCGCCCAATGCACAAATTGGTATATATGGGGAAGTGAAGCCGTTGCCCTTGGCAGAAGCGGAGAGTGTGTGACGCACCGCAGCATTTGCCTTATTTGCCTGGCTCTTTGCCTTAACCTGGCAGCCCAGGAATATGAGGGCAAACGCGTTTGCCATAGGCCTGGTTTCGATTATTCCAGAGATGTTGGCATTGCCGTTACGAAACCAGGCGGTTCCTGCCTGGAAATTCGGAACCCAAATCTTAGAGTCGGCCGCCGGCTGCCCTTTGTGGTCGCGGGCGGGCCGCAGACCTCCGGCGAAATTGAGATCACGGGAAAATTGGATCGAGCCTGCGGCAATGGGCCGCAGAAGCAGACGCCAAATCGCGAAACGCATGATCGAGACGCCATCGCGCACTATAAGTTCAAGACAGTACGCGGCACTCTTCCCAAGTCAGTTCCGGCGCTTGCACTGGCCAACTTCAGAGGCGTTATGACAGCACAGCCAGAAGGCATCGGAGCAGATCTCGATCACAACGGTCGAATGGAGTTTTTTCGTTCCTGTACCAGTTCGGAAGGAGTACACATTACGATTTGGACCGGCAAACCTCTGGAAGGAACACGCCGGTGGCACGGTTACTATGCACTCTCTTATGACGTGGATGCGGATTGCACGGAAGCTGACACCAGGCAGTAGATCGTAACCAATGGGCCCTGAAGTACTCGATCACAGCATGATCCACAGCGAGATGGAGGACCCAATGGCCAATGTTTTAAGCGGACCTCGTCTGAGTGGACCCGAGTGGCTCAACAGTTTCCCCACCAGCAAGAGTGTGGAGGATCTGGTGGAACCGTTCCGGTCGAAAGCGAAGAGTTTCATTGCCGCTCTGGAAGCAGCAGGTGCGACCGTTGGCGTGAATGCGACGCTCCGTCCAGCCGCGCGTGCTTATCTTATGCATTGGTCATTTTGCATTGCGCGGGAAGACTTTGATCCCGCACAAGTGCCGGCCATGCCGGGCGTAAATATTGACTGGGTGCACCGCGACGAAAAAGGAAATACGTTTCTGGCTGCCTGCAAGCTGGCGGCAGAACAGATGGTGCAGGGTTACGACATTGCCTTTAAGCCGGTTCTGGTTTCGCGGCATACGCAAGGTCTCGCCATCGATATGAACATCGCGTGGACTCGCGTTGCTTTGATCATTGTCGATGGAAATGGAAAGAAAATCCGGATCAGCGGCGGTAACAAGGACGGGAGCAACCCCAAGTTGCAGGATGTGGGAAAAAGCTACGGGATCATCAAGCTGGAGAGCGATCCGCCGCACTGGTCGAGCGACGGGCATTGATGCACCTCGGATGCAGCCTTAGGGGTCGAGGAATCGCCCAGGGGAAGGCTTGGTGCAAGGGAGATCCCTCGCTTCGCCTGAAGGACGGCTCCGATCGGGATGACCCCATCGAGGCCTGCCTGGAACATTGAGGCATTTCCACGCCTTGCTTTTGCCCCGCTTCGGACTTAGAGTACACTGCGGTTTCTATGCAACTTCGCGGGTTGAAACGAATCCTGATTTCCGGTTTGACGTGCGTATTTTTCTTATCCGGTGGAGGCTCCGCGCAATCGGACCAGGATGCTATTTTCAGCTCCGCGGTCCAGCTTTACCAGCAGAACCAGTTCCGCGGGGCACTGGATAAATTCAAGCAGGTGAACGGATCGCATGCCGCAGAAGCGAAGGCATACGTGGGCAAGATCAACACGTATGTAGAAGCGTGGTCGGCGGCGACGACGGTGCTACAGCGCAGTTCCGACGAGCGCGATGCGCGCAGCCTTGACTACGCCATCCAGGAGCTGCAGATTGCGATGAGCATCAAGGCGGACGGGCCCGGCCATCCCGACCAGCAACTGGCGCGGGCGCGGCAGATGAAGCTGGACCTTCAACAAGGAACGTCGTCCGGCCTTAAGAAACCCAACGCTAACTCCGACACCAGCAAAGATGGGGATGCGAGCCTCTGCGACCGGGCGGTAGCGGCCGCCGCTCAGCATGACTATAAACAGGCCAGCAAACTTAGTTGCATGTTAGCCAATGAAAATCCTGCTTATTCGTGTGGCGGGAACGAGGCGGTATATCTCTGCCATCTGAATACGGATTTGGCGAAGGATCTCTCGACAACCGATCAGCCCAAGAAGCCGGTCGCGGTGCAGCAGTCAGCTCCCGTAACGCCCGCGCCTAAGCCCATGGCGGTTGCGAACGGTGATTTCGAGAAAGCCAAGGCGGCATACGACAAGAATGACTTCGAACGGGCACGCGCGCTTTTCGAGAAAGTAAATGGGGATGCTAAATCGGCTGCAGGCGAGTATCTGGATAAGATCTCGTACTATTCGAATTCTGTCTCGAGCGGAGAAAAGCTCAGCCGCGATGGCAAATATGCGGATGCCCAGGCCGCGTTTCTGAATGCTGCCAGCATCAAGCTGGATGGGCCGGGCAATCCGCAGGGGCGCGCGGGGGCTATGGAATTGCTGCTGGCACTGGATCAGTTTTACTCGGGAGACTATGCCTCCGCTACGCAGCATTTGGAAGCTTGCGCCAAAGCCAATGCCGGCAAACCGGCGCTGGTTCATTTTTATCTGGGAGCCAGTAAGCTCGGACAATTTTTATTGACTGGAAGTGAAGATGACGTGCTTCATCAGGATGCATTGAACGAGCTGAAACAGGCCAAGCAGGACGGGTTCAAGCCGACGAGCGACGTCTCTCCGAAAATTCTCGACGCGTATAAAGGTCTGTAGCTCGTCTCTCAGCTCCAGTTTGGCTTACGCGCTATGCCGGTTGATCGGGAGATCCTTCACTTCCTGAACAACGGCTCCGTTCAGGATGACACCGGCTCTGTGAGATTCGAGCAAACGTCAATTACTACCTACGAGCCGGTTCAGATCGGGCTTGTGGAAGACTGCAAAGCAGGTTGCCCCGCCCTGCTGCGGTACCGTGATCTCCACTTGCTTCGTCTCATGATTCGGACCCTGGAGAGTTACGTTGTAGTCGCCGGGCGGGAGATTCACGCGTAGCGGCGTCGCCTGGCCGATGATGCTCTGCGCGTCTCCATTGGCGGGCGTTACAGCAGTGACGGTGGCCCAGGGTTCGGCATTAATTTCGGCATAGGTGATGGTGGGTGCCACGACTGCAGGTTGCGACGATGGAGCCGTTGCCGTGGTGGCTGATTTCGGCTGGGCTCTCCACCACAGGAATGCAGCGAGCGCGAGAACGACGACCGCTCCCATCCAGATGATGGACCGTGGAAAACGCTTCTGCGGCTCGAGGAACTCGCGAAGTTCCGGAGCAACCTCATCCGACTTCGAATCGGCAGCCAGCTTCGGAAAAAGAGCGTCTCGCGGCGTTTCGATTGCGGGCACGGGGCGCTGTGCACTTTCGTTCGGCGCCGGCGGAGCGCGGCGAAAATCCGGAACATTGATTTCCGCTGCTGCTGGTTGCTGCACGTCCAGTTTCTGACGATTCGTATCCCCGCTCTTCGCCGCAGGAGGGCGAGGCAAACTCGGAGCGGGCATTTCCATGGTCTGCAGATCGAAGGAATCGCTTGAGTGATCGGCTTCCCCGCTCTGGCGCGCGGCGTCGTTTCTATCGCGTAACTGTTGTTCGAGGCGGGCGATGACTTGCCCGACCAGCGTCCGCGCCGCATCGTCGTCGGGGAGGACGCTTTGCGCCTCGACCACCAACTCCTTCGCCCTTTCCAGGTTCCCTGCCCGCAACTCCTCTTCCGCGTGTTTCAGCGATTCGCGATACTTCGTCATCCTCGACTGCGTCTCGCGGATCGCGTTTTGTATGCTGGGGAAAACAGTGTTGGAAGGGTCGAGCTGAATTCCCTGTTCACTGAATTGCAGCGCTTCTTCCAGCTGATTCTTGCGGAAAGCTTCTTCCGCCTTCATCTGCAACTGCAGAATATTCTGCTCGCGCTGTTGCTGGTCTTGTCCCAGCTTGATCAGGCGGAACAAGTCGGTGGCATCGACGTTCTGCGGAGCGTAGCGAAGAACGCGCAGGACGAACTGGCGCGCGGCGGTGAAATCCTTACGTTGCAGCGAATCCGCCGCCTGCTGCAGGGTTTCAGACAACATTTTGCTCTGGTATTGCAGATGGACACGCGAGAGATCGAGGGAAAACTCTTCCGCCGTTGGATAACGCTCATCGCGATTCTTGGCTAGGGCTTTCTGAAGAATGCCCTCGAGTTCATCCGGGCAATCTTTCATGTAGGTGGCCAAGGGCGGTGGAGGGTCTTGCATGATCTTTCGCAGCGTGGCCGCGGTCGAGCCGCCATCGAAGGGAAGATTGCCCGTGAGCATTTGAAACAAGACGACCGCGGTCGAATAGACGTCGGTTCTGGCATCGACTTCGGTTCCGCCCAACTGCTCAGGCGACATGTAATTCAGACTGCCGACGATATAGCCGGTGCGCGTGAGTTTGCTGCCGCCGAGGAGCGCGATGCCGAAGTCGACGATCTTGGCGGTTCCGTCGGCGAGAACCACGACATTGGCGGGTTTAATGTCGCGATGCACAATGCCCCGCTGGTGCGCATATGCCAGGCCATTGCAGACTTGCAGGATGATGGCCAATTTTTCCGCGATCGGCATGGCGCGGCCGGACGCGATCGTGGCTTCGAGGCTGACGCCCTCGAGATATTCCATGACCAGGTAGGGGACAGTTTCCTGCTGGCCAAGTTCGTAGATGGTAACGATGTTCGGATGATGGAGATTTCCGGTGTACTGGGCTTCCCGATGGAAACGAGTGAGAAGATCGGGATCGTCGGCCGCGGCGGTCAGCACTTTGATGGCGACGGCGCGTCCGATGCGGGGATCGTTGCAGCGGTATACGGTGCCCATGCCACCGCGCCCGATTACCTCGACGATGTCGTAGGGGCCGATCCGCGTGGGTTTGGTTGAGGGTGAGTCCATCGAGACGCCTTGCCCCTGCGATTGCTGGCAAGCGTAGCGTCTAATTCTTAAATTTGCAAATGGGGACGGATTGGGAGTGATGCAGTCCGGCTTACGTGCTGGGCCTGGTGAGTGGGAGATCCCTCTCTCCGCCTGAAAAACGGCCTCGCTCGGGATGACGCCGAGCATCTTTTAAGAATGGAACAAACGAAAGGCCCGGACTGTGACAGTCCGGGCCTTTAACGGTTGAGTTGAGTTGGAACTTGCTCTTACTTCTCGCCTTCCAGAGCGTTGATCAGGCCTGTGCCGTTCGGGCTGCCCCATCCGGTGACGAGGTCGTAGCCTTTGACGGCGGTGTAGCTGCCCGACTTGCCCGACGTGATGTCGTGGAAGTCAGTCGCATAGCTGGAGCCCGTTCCGAACGCGTACAGGTAGGGGTTGATGAAAGGCAGAGTCGAGTAACCGAAATGAACCAGATACTCGTTAGCCAGTGCGACATAGCCCGCCCACATGGGAGCAGCGAAGCTGGTGCCGCCGTAGAGATTCTCGGAGCAAGTGGTCTGGTCGGCGCAAACGTAGAACGTGAAGTTTGCGTTGGCCGAAACGTCGGGGCCATTGCGGTAGACAGTTGACCCTTTGTTGGTGGAGTTGATGACGCCCGCGAGCTGCTGATACGCGGGAATCGGGAGTTTGTCCGGAGCAATTCCGCCGCCGCTGTCAGCCCAGCCGGTTTCTGACTTCCATGCACCGCCTGCGCTGGCGGTCACAAGGTCCGTACCGCCGACCGTGACCACGTTGGGATCTTCCGCCGGCCAGGGATAGTCGTTCGCGTTCCAGGTCGAGCTGTCGCCCGAAGCAACGAAGAAGTTCTGTCCCTGAGACGCCATCTTCTGGAATAGCGGATCAAGAGTGGTCGGATCGGCAGGCCTCCAACCCCAGGAGCAGCCGATGGTGGTCGGTAGCGGGCTGTGGGTGGTCATCGCGCTGATGATGGCGCTGTCGGTCGATCCTACGTACATCGTGAGCGAGGCTGCTCCCGGCGCCATACCCAGAGCCTGGGTCATGTCGAGAGTCTGCTCGGTATCGTCGCAACCCTGCGCCGCCGTGCAGCTGGTGGCAGTACCGTCGGTCGAGAGGATTGTGATCTTGGCGTGGGTGGTCTGTTTGACGTTGGTGTAGTAGGTCTTCAGATCGGCGAGATCGGTGCCGACATATTCGAAGAGGCCGAGGTTCTGGGTCGCACCAGTCAGCAGCGTGGCTCCGTAGTAGGCGGCGCGCATGTCGCTGCCCAGGAACGAAGCTCCCGGACCGGAACCGGTGGTGGCGTGGCTGACCACGGCATCAGGAGAAATGCCGTGACGCTTTGCATAGTCCAGGCGGTTTACGACCATCGGGTGAGGAATCGAATAGTTGTCGAGACCGGAAACATGCCACAGAGCGAACGACAGGTCGGTGGAGGGTTCGCGATCCGGACCATAGAAGGTTCGGTTCTCGGTGGGGTGCTGGTAGATCATCATGCTCACATGGAAGGCAGACTCGATGGCCGAAACCGGGCCCTTGACCTGCACATTCATGCCGTCGCGCGAACCGCCGACCACTGCGAGCCCGTGCGCCTGAACATATTGAACGACTGCATCATAATCCTTCTGCGTGGGGCCGAATTTTTCGGTGAATTCTGAAGGAGTCAGAAAATGGAAATGATTGGGAATGGGTAAGCTGCGGATTTCAGCCAGGAAATTATCTAGACCGGCCTGATCGCGCACCGGCAGCATGACGTCGAGTTGCAGGGTTTGTGTCGCGGGCAGATGGCCAAGCTGTGCCGCCTTGCCGTTGATTGACACTTCTCGCACGTGGTGCGTCTTCACTGTTTCCGCTTGCATTGCTGCGGCGGAAAAGAACGACGCCACGCAAAGTAGAACAGAAATTCTACGATTCACGATTCCTCCTGGGACTTTTTGGTTGGGTTGAGTTGGGGAAGAAGATTCACTCGCCATTAGAACGAAGAATCTAGTACGCATCTGTCAGGTCCGAACAAATATAGGTCGAGAGTCTGTGATGTCAAGTGTGCAAATAGTTGCAAGTACATGCGCAGAAGCTTGCACGTGGAATCCCGCGTGATTCGGGGCATTTGGGGCGTGCCTCCAGGAAAATTTCGCTGAACAGAAAAAGCGCTATAGGCATTTCATCCTGTAGCGCTTCTACACAACTATCCATGTAGTACGAAAGCTCTATTTGCCTGCGTAGGTTCGTGGCGAACCGATGCCGGTACATTTGTCGAAGCCGACGCCACACTGCGATCCGCCCTGCGTGATGTCGTTGAAGAACTGTTTGTACTGGGTGGAGTTCTGCAGTTCGTTATAGATGGCAGTGAGTTCGACGACGCTTCCCTTGGCCTTGTGTCCGGCTGCATTCACGATTCCGGCAAAGGTTGGTGTCGCCCAACTCGTGCCGCCGACTGAGTACCACGCACCTTGCAAATAAATTGGCGCGCAGCAGAAGTCGGCTGCAACGTCGGGATATCCACGCTGCGTTCCTACAACGCTTTCGACCCCGTTCTGGTAGGCCGGACGCGGCTCGTATGGGCTGATGTCGCCTCCACCACCGCCGTTGTAGTAGACCTCGCTCACGAAATTACCGCTCGCATTGCGGTTGAAATAGGTTCCCCCCACGGCGACGACATTGGGTGACGCTCCCGGGTAAATACTGACGCCGAGACCGCCGTCTCCAGAAGCTGCGAAAAATACGACGCCCTTGGTGGCGAAATATTTATCCCAGGAAAGTTCCTCGCTCACCTCGGGATCGCCCCAGCTCATGCTGACGACACCGCCGCCGGCTTCAGCCACGAGCTTCGCGGCAAGCTGCACGCCCGCCCAGGTTGGATCGGTGTTGACCTCAACCGTTTCCACCAAGTAGAGCTTGGCCTGCGGCGCCATGGCGTGGGCCCATTCGATGTCGAGAGCTTCTTCAGTTTCCCAATCCGAATAGACCGGAGGCTTCTGCGTTCCGGGCCAGGTAACGGTGAAGTCAGCGGCGGGAATTCCGTAGTAGCTGGAGAATGCTGCGAGATCCGAAGCCGCGGTAGGATAGTCGCCGGCATCGACAATCGCGACCGCGCCCACACCGCCCGTAGGCAGAGCGGTGCTGGTGGCAACCGGGCAACCCGCCGGACCTTTCACCAGCTTGTAGACGCACGCGACAGACCCGGGCGTCTCTACTCCCGGAGGAGGCTGCGGTGCGGCCTGGTCGGAGTCAACATAGAAATAATTGGTGTGATGCTTGCCGGGTTGGGGAATGCTCGACTCCGGAATAATGATTTTGTGACCGTCGAAAACACCTTCCAGACTTTGCCCCTGGGCGGGAAGGGCGCTGCTGGCTGCAAATAAAGTTACCGCCACAATTGGGACTGCACGAAGAAAATTCCGCATCATTATCATCTGACTCCTCGCTTGCGATTGGCAATTCTGCCGCTGGTAATCATGCCGTGTGCGTGCCGCAAAAGCAATCTTGCCCGGATTAAAATTCTCTGACCGTGGAAGAAAGTCTCTAATCAAAATTGTGACTTACATACTCACAGGCAAGTGGAGTATAAAGCGAGCAACATTGGGTCGCGTTTACGTTGCGCGAAATTGATTGCGCCACTTCTCGGGTCGTGGCTTTCAGCGCGCAGCAGATGTTTGCGGCTGTAATGAACCGTTAGAAAAAGTTTCCACTCAGGTCTCAATTTCAAAATCCGATTCGAAGTTGATACGGCGGAGATGTGTGTCCGGCGAGTGGATAACCACGTTTGCGTTGCGAGAATCCAAAAGGGGGCGTAATGAAACTCACCCGTAGTTTGCCGATTTTCTTTGTCACAATTTCAATTTTCAGCAGTTTGCATGCACAACAGTCAGCGTCCGCGCCGATCGTGCCCACGTTAGTCAACTTTGCCGGAACTGCTCTGAACGCGCAGGGTAAGCCCGTTGCAGGCGTCGCCGGAGTAACTTTCTCCATTTACAAGGATCAATCCAACGGAGCGCCGCTCTGGATGGAAACGCAGAGTGTTCACCCCGATGCGAAGGGAAATTACTCGGTTCAGCTCGGAGCTACCACCGCGCAGGGATTGCCGCTCGACCTGTTCGCCTCAGGCGAAGCACGCTGGCTGGGGGTGCGGGTTGAAGGAGCGGAGGAACAGCCGCGCGTGCTGCTGCTCAGCGTCCCTTACGCATTGAAAGCCGCCGACGCGCAGACGCTTGGCGGATTGCCGCCCTCGGCATTCGTGCTCGCAGCGCCGACCGCGGCCGGTTCTTTGTCGAACGCGCAGCCGGCAATGACAGTGACGACACCTTCAGCAACTCCGGCGGTGGGCGGAACGGGTACGGCGAATTCCGTTCCCATCTGGACCGATAGCACCGACCTCGGAAACTCGATCATCAGCCAGGTGGGTACGGGAACGACGGCGAAGATTGGAATCAACGAGAAGACTCCGGTCTTCACACTCGACGTAGGTGGACAGGAACTGGTGCGCGGCCTGTTTGAACTCTCGACGCTTGCATTCGCGACGAAAACACAAGCCTACAACTCGAATGCGCTGAATTTCGAATCTTCAGCATTCAGCAGCAGCACGTCGAAAGCGACCGTCAATCACTTCCAGTGGCAGGCGGAAGCAACCGGCAACAACACGACAACTCCGGGTGCGACGCTGAACTTGCTTTATGGGACCGATCCGAATGCTCCGGCCGAAACTGGGTTGAAGTTGAGCAACAAAGGCGTGTTCACATTTGCTGCGGGGCAAACCTTCCCGGGCTCCGGATCAGTTACGAGCGTTGGTCTTTCGGCTCCGTCATCGGATTTCACTGTCAGCGGATCGCCGGTGACTACGGCCGGGACTCTAGCGCTGTCCTGGAAGGTTGCGCCCACCAACGCCAACACCGTCAACGCGATCGTGAAGCGTGATAGCAGTGGATCATTTAGCGCTTCGAATATCAACGCCTCGGGCAACGTGATTGCTGGCGGCGAAGTTTCCGGCAATACGGTCTTCGGCCTCGAGGTTTTTGGAGAGAATCCGGATGGAGGCGAAGGTATTCTCGGGCTTGCGACTGGCACGAGCGGGCAGGGCGTTTGGGGTGAATCGGACGGCACGCTATCTTTCAACGGCAACGGGCCCGATGGTCTCCACGGCGTTACGCATGCAGATACCGGTTCCGGCGTCGCCGGACTGAACGATTCCAATCTGGGCTTTGGCGTCTACGGGCAAGGAAATAACGTTGGTGTCTACGGCCTCGGCGGTGCAGGAGTTTATGGACAGGACTTTTTCAGCAACTCCTTTGGCATTTACGGCATTGGCGATAATTCCGGTTCGTACGCAGGATATTTTGTCGGAAACGTATTCATCAGCGGCACCCTTTCGAACAGCATCGGGTCTCTGAAGATTGATCACCCGCTGGACCCGGCAAACAAATATTTGTCTCACTCGTTCGTCCAGTCGCCCGACATGATGGACGTTTACAACGGCAACGTCATCCTCGATGCGAACGGCGAAGGCATTGTCACGCTTCCCGACTGGTTCGAGGCACTCAACCGCGATTATCGTTATCAATTAACGAGCATCGGCGGCTTCGCTCCGATCTACATCGCGCAGAAGGTGCAAGGCAATGCCTTCAGGATTGCCGGCGGGAAGGCAGGAATGGAAGTTTCGTGGCAGGTAACGGGCATCCGGCAGGATGCTTACGCCAACGCGCATCGCATTCCTGTCGAAGAGGACAAAGAGGCGGCGGAGCGCGGCTACTATCTGCATCCGGAACTTTTCGGCGCACCGGTCGAGAAGCGAATGGATTGGGCGCACCATCCGGAGATGATGAAACATTTGAAAGAGCAGCATGCCAGGCCGGTTGGCAGGAGAGCTGCGCCGGTGAAACCGTTGGCACAGTAATTAATGTAACTGCTTTGTGGAACGCTTCCCTGTTCCATGTCCCGGTCGAGTCTTGTTTCAGAATGATGGCTTGCTCGGCCGGGCATTTTTCCTTTCGACCGCATCAGACGAACGACAACCCTTCGTGCCTTTTGTCTCATCCTCTGTTACGATCGGTCGAAAATCATGCACAATTCACGTCGTAGTTTTCCCTACGCAACCATTCAGCTTGTCGCGATCTTTCTCTTCGTTTCTTTCGCAATTCCCTGCCTGCACGCGCAACAAGAAGAGACCGTAGAAATCGATGCGACTGGGACCGTGACGCCCTTCTCGCATTTTTGGGAGCACATGTTCGGCTCCGGCCGCGCGATTCTCTCGTTGCGCGACAGCTATAGGCGGGACTTGCGCGAAATAAAAGACGCGACGGGAATTCGTTACGTCCGCTTCCACGCCATCTTTCACGATGAGGTCGGCGTTTACGACGAAGATGCGCAAGGCAATCCAGTTTTCAATTTTTCTTATGTGGACCAAATCTACGATGGCCTGCTGGCCAACGGTGTGCGCCCATTTGTCGAACTGAGCTTCATGCCGAAAAAGCTGGCGGCAAAAGAGGCGCTGCACGCGTTCTGGTACAAGCAAAATGTTTCTCCGCCGAAGGACTATGCGAAGTGGGATGAATTGATCCAGCAATTTACCAAGCATCTCATCGATCGTTACGGAATTGATGAAGTTTCCCAGTGGTATTTCGAAGTTTGGAATGAACCCAACCTCGATTTCTGGGCGGGAGAGCCGCGGCAATCCAGCTACTTTGAGCTTTACGATCACACAGTCCGCGCGCTCAAGAGTGTGAATTCGCAGCTGCGCGTCGGCGGTCCGGCTACGGCGCAAGCGGCGTGGGCTGACGACTTTATCCGGCATTGTGCGGAGAATCACGTTCCGGTGGATTTCGTTTCGTCGCATGTTTACGGCAACGACAAAGCGGAAGATGTTTTCGGCACGCACGAAAATATTCCGCGCGAGCGCATGGTCTGCCGTGCAGTCGCCAAAGTTCACGACCAGATCAAGGCTTCGGCGATGCCGAACCTTCCGCTCTTCTGGAGCGAGTTCAATGCCAGCTATATGAATGAGCCGGAGGTCACCGACGCGTCTTACATGGGGCCATGGCTCGCGGACACGATTCGTCAATGCGATGGACTCGTCAATGAAATGTCGTACTGGACGTTTTCCGACGTGTTTGAGGAACAAGGCGTGGTGAAGCAGCCGTTCTATGGCGGATATGGCGCGATCGCCGAAGACGGAATACCGAAACCCGCGTTCAACGCGTTCGCTGTGCTTCATCGCCTGGGTGAGCAGCGGCTCGCGGTGAAGTCGGACGATGTGCTGGCCACGCGCGGCAGCGATGGCTCGCTGATTCTCGCAGCGTGGAATCTGACGAGTCCTGGATCGAACGGGCCTCCGAAACAAATCACTCTTCATTTTGACCATGCAAATGTAAAGAAGATTCAAGTCACGCGCGTTGACCACGATCATGGTGACATTCATAAAGAGTATGAGGCCATGGGATCGCCGCAATATCCGACGCCGAAACAGATCGAACAACTGCGTGGTGCGGCGAAGCTCGCTGCTTCTGAGACGATTGCCGTGAAGAACGATTCCGTTGTGTTGAACATTCCGGCGGAGGGATTAGTCCTGATTGAAGCGAAGAGTCATTGATCCAAAGATCGCAGCGCAAAATTCCTGCTGTAATCGTGGCCGTGGTGTGAGGGCTAGATGAAAATCAGGGATGCGAAAGTCTTGGTGTGTTCGCCAGGGCGAAATTTTGTCACTCTGAAAATCTGGACCGACGAAGGCGTATACGGCCTCGGCGACGCGACCTTGAACGGCCGCGAATTGGCAGTGGCGAGCTACTTAAGCGAGCACGTCATCCCTTGTCTTATTGGACGCGACCCATCCCAGATCGAGGACATCTGGCAATATCTGTACCGCGGCGCGTATTGGCGACGTGGACCCGTCACGATGACGGCGATCGCCGCCGTGGATATGGCGCTTTGGGACATCAAGGGCAAAGCCCTGAACACCCCGGTCTACAACCTGCTCGGGGGAAAAAGCCGGAATGGAGTGCTGGTTTACGGCCACGCCAACGGCCGGGACATTGAAGAGACGATTGACGACGTCGCGAAATATAAAGAGGCGGGATATCTCGCGATTCGCGCGCAGAGCGGAATTCCCAACTTGCCGTCAACCTACGGGGTCGCTCACGGGAAACCAGTTTACGAACCGGCTGAAAAGGGACTTCCGCCGGAGAATGTGTGGTCGACGGAAAAGTATTTGCTTCACGTGCCCAAGCTTTTTGAAGCGTTACGCTTGAAATTTGGCGACGATTTGCATCTGCTGCATGACGCGCATCACCGGCTTACGCCGATTGAAGCTGCGCGCTTGGGCAAGAGCCTGGAACCCTATCATCTTTTTTGGCTGGAGGATCCGGTTGCCGCCGAATTGCAGGAAGGGTTTCGCATCATTCGCCGCCACACGACAACTCCGCTAGCCGTCGGCGAGGTATTCAATTCCGTGTGGGATGCGCATCTTCTGATCACGGAACAGTTGATCGACTATCTGCGGATGACCGTTGTTCATGGAGGCGGGCTGACACACCTTAAGAAGGCGGCAGCGCTGGCGGAAATTTATCACGTGCAGACTGGATGTCACGGCGCGACCGACCTGTCGCCGGTCGCGATGGCGGCTGCGCTGCACTTTGACATTTCCATCAACAATTTCGGGATTCAGGAATATATGCCGCACACGCCAGAGACAGATGAAGTCTTTCCGCATGCCTACAGCTTTCACAACGGCTATCTGCATCCGGGCGACAGCCCCGGGCTGGGCGTCGACTACGATGACAAGCGCGCGGCGGATTTTCCTTACGAGCGCGCCTACCTGCCCATCAACCGCAAGCTGGATGGGACATTATTCAACTGGTAGGTTGCACACGTAGAAAAAATCCCAATGCAACGAATGTATTAGAATCGCTCGCGATATTCTTTTAGTCCCAGCTTTTTTAGTTTCTGGAGGGTTCGATGCGGATGCGGCGTCTTTCTGTGTTTTCTGCGGTCGCCATGATATGCCTGATCACTTCGTGCCTGATGAGTTCCCTGCTGTTGGCACAAAGCAAAACGAATAAACAATCCTCATGTCCGAAGAGTGGATTGACGCTGCCATCTGGATTCTGTGCGACTGTATTCGTGGACGGGATCGGTCATGCGCGGCATATGGCAGTTGGATCGAACGGCGTCGTATACGTAAACACATGGTCCGGAGACTATTTCAATTTCGACAAGGTTCACGACGGCGGATTTCTAGTCGCTCTGCAAGATAAAGCTGGAAGCGGGAAGGCAGACACGATTGAGCGCTTTGGCGACATCGTTCAAACGGGCGGAGCGGGTGGAACCGGCATCGCTATATATAAAGGAGCGGTTTACGCTGAACTCAACGACCGAATTGTGCGTTACGCAATGAATGGGGGCTCGATTGTGCCCCAGGGTACGGCTGAGACCATCGTTTCCGGACTGCCTTTGGGAGGCGATCATCCGATGCATCCGTTCATCATCGGCGGCGATGGAACCTTATATGTGGATGTGGCTACGGCCACGAACGCCTGCCAGCCGAAAAATCGCCAGCCTAAAGTTCCCGGGGCGAATCCCTGTACGGAACTCGAGACTCGCGGCGGTATATGGCGCTTCGACGCGGACAAGACGAATCAGAAATTTTCTCCTGCTGATCGTTACGCTACGGGAATCCGCAATGGCGAAGGTTTTGCATTTGACTCCGCAGGCAACTTGTTTGTCACCCAGCACGGACGCGATCAACTACATTCGAATTGGCCCGATCTCTACCAGCCACCCGAAGAGGCTACGCTGCCTGCCGAAGAAGTGATGCTCTTGAAGTCCGGCGGGGATTACGGCTGGCCGGAATGCTATTACGACGGCGAGCAGAAAAAACTAGTCCTTGCCCCTGAGTACGGCGGAGATGGAGGCAAGAAGGTAGGCGTGTGCGCCGACAAATTGGGGCCAGCCGCTGCGTTTCCTGCCCACTGGGCTCCGAACGCGATGGCCCACTACGATCAAAAACAATTCCCGGCGCGTTATCGTGATGGAGTGTTCATCGCTTTTCACGGTTCGTGGAATCGCGCACCTTACGCGCAAGGTGGCTACAACGTAGTCTTTCAGCCACTTAGCGGTGATCACGCATCGGGAGCATGCGAAATTTTTGCGGATGGCTTTGCCGGCGCCGTCAAGAGTCCTGAAGGTGCTGAACATCGCCCCGCCGGCCTTGCGGTTGGACCCGACGGCGCGCTTTATGTGTCGGACGATATTCGCGGGCGAGTTTATCGCATCGTTTACACCGGCGATCCTTCAGGGCCTGCGCCAAAGGCGACGCCTTGTCCGAGCAATTCTGCGCCTGCGGGCAAAGTCGTTCAGGCGGAGTCTGCGCCACCGGAGAGCAACACCGCCGATCTTCCCGTGCCCGAAGGCTCTTCGCCAGACATGATCGCCCTGGGATCGCGCATTTATTTGGGCGAGGTGGGCGGAGCAACCTGCACCGGTTGCCACGGGGCGAAAGCCACGGGCACGCCGCTTGGGCCGAATCTGACCAGCAATAAATGGATGTGGAGCGACGGCAGTCTGGCCGGAATCCTGAAAGTGATCACCGAAGGAGTGCCGAAACCGAAGCAATTCCGCAGTCCGATGCCGCCGATGGGCGGAGCACAACTTTCGGACACGCAGGCGTCCGCTCTTGCCGCCTATGTGTGGGCTTTGAGCCACAAGCCGGAGGCAAAGAAGGATTCCCAGTAGTTTATGAAGTGTGAAGGAGGAGGCTGCATGACGAGAAGTCGCGCACTGAGATTTTTCGGATTATCGCTTTTGGTTGTGAGCGCAATGATGTACGTAAATCGCTGCGAAGCACAAACAAAACCAGCCGCTCATTCTTCTTCCAAGTTTGTTTTGTCCAGTCCGGATGGGCAAATGGCGGCCAAGGTTCCAGAAATGTATGTCGCGAATCTTTTCGGATGCTCAGGAGGGAACATGTCGCCGCCTCTCGAGTGGAGTGGCGCACCCGCCGGAACCAAAAGTTTCGTCCTTACATTATTTGATCCGGACGAACACGGGGATCCTTCTGGATGGTGGCATTGGATCGTCTACAATCTTCCCACGAATACTCACAGCGTGGCCAAGGGAGCGGGAGCAGAACACAGCACAGTGCTTCCCGCGGGAACGCTGCAGGGGCGCAGCGATCTGGGGAACGATGCCTATCACGGACCTTGCCCGGACAAGGGAGATCCGCCGCATCGCTACACATTCACGATTTATGCGTTGAATGTGGAGAAACTTGATGTGCCCGCGGACTCGAGCGGCGCGATGGTGGTATCGACGGCGCACGATCATTTGCTGGGCAAAGCTGTATTTATCGCCCATTACGGGCGCTGAGACCGGTTATCCTGGAGTCCGGCAATCGTACGTAGTCGTGCAGTTTGGCTTACGCGCTAGGCCGGTTGTGCGGGAGATCCCTCTCTTCGCCTGAAGAACGGCTCCGCTCGGGATGACGCCGAGGATATTGTTTTGAACTCAAACTGCACCACTCGACATCACGCGAAGGAATTCATCTTTTTTCATGAAATCAACGGATTCGATAAAGCAGTCGGAAGAACAAATCGCGGCAGGGCTGATCGATGCACAGCAGAAAGCTGATGCGTTGTTCGCGGCGGTGAACGAGAAGAATCTCATTCGCCCGGGCCAGACCGAGATGCAAATCAATGAGGCCGTATACGCGCTCGCCCAACAGACCTACGGGATTACGCGTTACTGGCACAAACGCATTGTGCGCGCCGGGCGCAACACTCTTGAGCCCTATGATGAGAATCCTCCCAATTTGACGGTTCAGGAAGATGACATTGTTTTTCTGGATCTCGGCCCGGTATTCGAAGAATGGGAAGCCGATTTCGGACGTACCTACGTTGTTGGCACCGATCCTTTGAAAGAAAAATTATGCCGCGACATCAAGGAAGCGTTCGCCAAAGGAAAACGGTATTTTGAGGAGCATCCCGATATTACGTGCGCCGAACTCTACGGATATGCGCAGCAACTGGCGCGAGAAGCCGGTTGGGAGTACGGCGGCCCGATTGCCGGGCATCTGCTCGGCGTGTTCCCGCACGAAAAGATTCCGAACGACAAAATCACGCTGTATGTCCATCCCGAGAACCCTAGGCAGATGCGGACCCCGGACGCCGATGGGCGCAAGCGGCACTGGATTTTGGAAATCCACTTCGTCGATCGCGCTCGCCAGATTGGCGGCTTCTACGAAGAGTTGATGACGCTCGGATAGTTTCCGCCCAAAATCATTTCGATGCCAAATAGTGTTCATGAAGTGCGCGGCGTGAATCTCGATGCACAGACTCGCTGCGCACACTTCCATGGCTCGACCGACATTATTGCCATCAAGATGAAGTGTTGCGGCGTGTATTACGCATGCAAAGATTGTCACGCCGCATTAGCTGATCATCCCAGTGAAGTTTGGCCGGAGGGGGAATGGGAAGAGAAAGCGATTCTCTGCGGCGCCTGCCAATCGGAATTGACCATCCTGGAATACATGCGCTGCGGATATTCCTGCCCTCGTTGCGGCGCACAGTTTAATCCTAAGTGCCAAAACCACTACCATTATTACTTCGACTCCAAGGGCGGAGAATAATTGATCGTAGCGCGTAGGTCGGATTGCGGTAAGGGTGTAGTTTGGCTAGCGCGTCAGGCCGGTTAAACGGGAGATCCTTCACTTCGCCTGAAAAGCGGCTCCGTTCAGGATGACGCCGAATAAGAGCGGCTGGACTCAAACTATACTAGCCGGCTTGCGCGACGCCCGCTTTTCCTTTCGGTGGTCGGATAAGCAAAGGCAAAACCAGCGACACCAGCATCACGCCCAGAATAATGTGAAACGCCGTGATGTACTGCCCGGTGGACTGGCGGAGATGCGCGATCATCAGCGGCGAAACGACTCCACCCACGCCCCAAGCCAGCAAAATCCATCCGTAGATTCCGCCCATGTACTTTGCGCCAAAGTAATCGGCGGTGAAGGAAGGCATCACGCCGAATGCTCCTCCGTAACACAGCAGTATGCCGGCCAAAGCAATGTACAAAGAAGTTTCTGAATTGATGCGCGGTAGCACGAAGTAGATCACCGCGAAAATCAGATAGAGAAGAAAATAAACCCGTGCACGGCCGACATAATCGGAAACCCACGCCCAAAAAAATCTTCCAAAGGCATTGAAAATTCCCAGCAAGCCAACCATTGTTCCCGCCGCGACCGGCGTCATGTGGGCTTGCTGCTGCGCGATGGGTGACTCCTGGCTGATAATCATGATGCCAGCCGAGACGCAGAGAAAAAGCAGCAACCACAGCGTCCACATCTGCCAGGTTGCGGATGCTTCTTTTACGGTGTAGTCGTAGGTGCCCGCTGCTTTAGCAACGGCGGTTGTGGGCACCCATCCGGCAGGCTTCCATCCTGCAGGTGGATTGGCATAAAACTGCGCGGTCGCAACCACCCCAACCAGGTAGGCGACTCCGAAGAACAAGAACGTTCTGGGCACGCCCGCAGAAACGATCTCCCGCGCCGCAATCGGCCCCATCAATAATGCTCCCGCCCCATATCCCGTAACCGCAAGGCCTGTCATCACGCCGCGCTTATCAGGAAACCACTTTGCGATTGTCGCCACCGGGCAGATATAACCCATGCCTCCGCCGGTTCCGGCCAAGACTCCGTAGCAGAGATAAAGCAGCGGCAGTGATTGATGGGCAGCTGCGTAGGATGACAGCGCATAGCCGAGGCCATAGATAATCCCGCCGACCGTCGCGACTTTTCGCGGACCGGCACTATCCATCCACAGGCCGCCGATGACGGTCCCTACGCCGATAAAGAAAACATTGATGGTGAAGGAGAGCGAAACCTGAGTGAGCGTCCAGTGCTCTAGCGCCACGAGCGGCTTAACGAAGACACTCCAGGCGTAAACGGCGCCCAGACAAATCTGCATAATGATCGCGGCACCTGCGATTCCCCATCGATTCGGAAGCTGTGTGTCGGCCATTGCGCCTCCAGTCCTCTTGACCCAGCTCAGGCAATTACCTTAATGTTTGACGCGATATGTTGCGACGCGGATACGTATAGTCCCGGCGCACGGGACTGTCAAGCCAAGTTTCACGTAGGCATCGGCGTAATTTTGTAGTAACTTACGTTGTCTTTCGCAGCATCATAAGGGTGTTGCTTCCATGATTAAAGAATTAGCGCTTCGCTGGCCGCTGGTCCGACAGATCATGCACGGCCTGGATGGCACCGGCCTGGAAGCGATGAGCGACGAGACCCGGAATCTACTCCCCAAAAATCACGATGCGGAAGTGGCGCGCTCTGTCTGCCCTTATTGCGCCGTGGGCTGCGGCCAGCTTGCCTTCCACAAAAACGGCAAATTGATTTCCATAGAAGGCGACCCTGAGTCACCGTTGTCGCGCGGCCGTCTATGCCCGAAGGGCTCTGCCAGCTACGAACTGTTGACGCACTCCCAACGGCTGACCAAAGTTAAATATCGCCGGCCATTTTCGAAAGCGTGGGAAGACCTTCCGCTCGATAAAGCGATGGAGATGATTGCGGACCGGCTCTGGCAAAGCCGTGAGCGTTCTTTTGTAGAGACCCGCGATGGCCAGTCGCTGATGCAGACGACGGCAGTCGGCCATCTGGGCGGCGCTACGCTCGACAACGAAGAGAATTACCTGATCAAGAAATTATTTACGGCCGGCCTGGGGATGGTTTGTATCAGCAACCAGGCCCGAATATGACACAGCTCTACCGTGCCCGGTCTGGGCACAACCTACGGACGCGGCGGAGCCACGTCGTCTCCGAAGGATCTTCTGAACTCCGATGCGATCCTGATCATGGGATCGAATATGGCAGAGAATCATCCGGTTGCGTTTCAGTGGGTCGTCGAGGCAAAAGAAAAGGGGACGACGGTCATCCATGTCGACCCGCGTTTTAGCCGGACTTCCGCGCTGGCCAACATGTGGCTGCCTTTGCGAGCCGGTTCCGACATTATTTTTCTCGGCGCCCTTATTCGCCACGTGCTGGAGAACGATCTGTTCTTCCGCGAATATCTCGTGCATTACACCAATGCACCCATTCTCATCTCTGAGAAATTTATAGACACGGAAGAGTTGGAAGGGCTTTTTTCGGGATGGAAGCCGGAAGAGAAATCCTATGATCCGGCAAGCTGGTTATATGAAGGGGTCGATGCTGAAGGGGCAAAGAAAAACGAAGGCAACGAAAAGGAAGGTGGCCATTCGCAACATGGAGTAGGCGGCCAACCCGACCTGAATCGCTATCGAACGGATAACACGCTGCAGCATCCGCGTTGCGTCTTTCAGCTTTTGAAGCGGCACTTCGCGCGCTATACGCCGGAAATGGTGGAACAGTATTGCGGAGTTTCCAAAGAATCGTTTCTGCGCGTGGCCGATGTGTATTGCAAAGCGTCCGGGCCGGAAAAGACCGGTGGAATCTGCTATGCGGTCGGGTGGACGCAGCACTCTTCGGGCGTACAGATCATCCGCTGTGCCGCGATTTTGCAGCTACTTCTGGGCAACATGGGTCGGCCCGGCGGCGGAATTATGGCGTTGCGAGGGCACGCATCGATCCAGGGCTGCACGGATATCCCCACGCTCTTCGATACCCTTCCCGGATATCTGAGCATGCCTAAGTTTGGCGACTCGTCGAAGAGTCTCGCCAAGTACATCGCAGAGAACACGCCGCGAACCGGATGGTGGAAGAATTTTGACAAGTACATTGTCAGCTTGCTGAAGGCCTATTACGGCGACGCGGCGACACCGGAAAATGAGTTCGGTTTTCAATGGCTGCCGCGTGTTACCGGAGACCATTCTCATCAGGGCTACTGGCTCGACATGATGGACGGCAAGATGGATGGAATCTTCATCATGGGCGAAAATCCAGCAGTAGCTGGACCGAATTCAGGCATGGAGCGGCGTGCGCTGTCGAAGCTGAAATGGCTGGTGGTACGCGATATGGTCGATACCGAAACATCTTCATTCTGGTGCGATGCTCCAGAGGTACGAAGCGGCGAGATCAATCCCGAAGACATTCAGACGGAAGTTTTTCTGATGCCCGCGGCCGGTCATGCCGAAAAAGATGGGACCTTCACCAACACGCAAAGATTGCTGCAGTGGCACCAAAAAGCCGTGGAGCCTCCCGGCGACAGCCGGAGTGAAAACTGGTTCATGTTTCATCTGGGAAATCTGGTGCGGGAAAAGGCGCGGAAAGATCCGCAGCCGAGGAATGCCGGACTGCTCGCCCTGACCTGGGATTACAGCACCAAAGGGCCGCACGCCGAGCCCTCTGCAGAAGAAGTGCTGCAGGAAATTAACGGCTACACGATAGCGGATCGGAAATTAGTGCCGGGGTTTGCCGTTCTCAAAGCCGATGGCTCGACCGCTTGTGGTGCGTGGATTTATGCCGGAGTATTCCCCAAAGCGGGCGAGAACCGGGCGAACGAGCGCGACTCGAAAGATTTTTATGGGCATGGATGGGGCTGGGCGTGGCCAGCCGATCGGCGAATTCTTTACAATCGCGCCTCGGCCCGGCCGGATGGCACGCCGTGGAGCGAGCGGAAAAAATTAGTCTGGTGGGATTCAGAAAATAAGAAATGGACAGGCAACGATGTGCCTGATTTTGTCGCCACCAAACCGCCAAATTATGTCCCGGGCGAAAATGCCGAAGGCGATGATGCACTCGCCGGCGACAAGCCGTTTATTCTTCATGCCGACGGACTGGGCTGGATTTGGGTACCCAGCGGTCTGATGGACGGTCCCTTGCCCGCGCATTATGAGCCGTTTGAATCGCCGGTCCGAAATCCAATTTATCCCGAACAACAGATCAATCCGGTGGCAAGCAGCAAGACGCGCCGCGGCAACGAATATGCGTCGTCTCCCGACTCGCGCTTTCCTTACGTGCTTACGACGTACCGTCTGACGGAGCATCATACGGCGGGAGGCATGTCGCGCACGTTAAGTCATCTCGCCGAGCTTCAACCAGAAATGTTCTGCGAGATTTCCGTTGGAATGGCCACTGCACTTGGCATTCAGCCGGGGGAATTCGTCACGGTAGTAACGCTGCGCGGGGCAATTGAGGCACACGCCCTGGTAACACCTCGAGTGCAGACGCTAGAGATCGATGGCAAAACGGTTTATCAGGTTGGCGTGCCGTTTCACTGGGGATATTCGGGATTGGCCAAAGGCGATATCGGCAACGACCTGATTGCGATCTCCGAGGAACCCAATGTGCGCATCATGGAATCGAAGGGCTTGTTGTGTAATCTTCTTCGCGGAAGACATGCGGACAACATGGAAAAAGTAAGAGAATTGCTCGAAGCGGAGAGGATAGCGCAATGAGCGTTTCTGCATTCCTGACCGATTCCACCGTATGCATCGGCTGCAAAGCCTGCGAAGTGGCCTGCAAGGAATGGAATGATGTTCCGGCCGACGGCATGATCTGGAGCGGGCTTTCCTACGACAACACGCAGAGTCTGGGCGCGTCGACGTGGCGGCACGTAATGTTTCTCGAGCAACCGCAAGCAGCCGGACCGCAATTGGCCGAAACCGCAGATCCGTTCCGCTGGGTCTTTCTTTCGGATGTTTGCAAGCACTGCGGCAAGGCGGGCTGCCTCGAGGCATGCCCGACCGGCGCGATCATGCGTACCGATATCGGCTCGGTGCTGGTGCAAAAAGATGTTTGCAATGGTTGCGGATACTGCGTGGTTACCTGTCCCTTCGGCGTGATCGACCGACGCCAGACGGATGGACGCGCGTTTAAATGCACATTCTGCTACGACCGGCAAAAGGCCGGGCTTATTCCCGCATGCGCGAAGGCGTGTCCAACGCAGTCGATTCAATTCGGAGAGCTGAATGACCTCCAGCAGCGTGCAAGAAATCGCGTGCAGGAGCTGCAAGAGCGCGGATATCATGACGCACGCCTCTATGATCCGCAGGAAACTAGCGTGCAGGGAGTCCACGCTTTTTTTGTGATTCTTGGAGAACCCGAGAATTACAATCTTCCTCCCGCGCCCGAAGTGCCGACGACTTATTTGAAGAGCGCATGGACTTCGGCACTCCTTTGCTCGGCCATCGCTTTTGGCATCATCTGCCTGGCGTTTGCGCGATAACGGAATATGAAGGCCACGAAAGCCACCGAAGACCGTCTCGATGAAATTCGCAGACAAGCGGCAGAGTCTGCGCAGTTGGCCGGCCGCGGAAACGGCGCACCCGCGCCGCAGATTCGCGGAAAAGGCAGCTACTACGGCCTTCCTGTTCTCAAAGCGCCGGTGTGGACATGGGAAGTACCACTCTATTTTTTTATCGGCGGCGTCGCCGGACTTTCCTCTTGCGTGGGATTCATTGCACATTTGTTCGGCAATGACCCGGCACTCGTGCGCGACGCTCTTTGGATCGCGTTGATCGGCGCCGCGCTTTGCCCCGTTTTTCTCATCGCGGATCTGGGAAGGCCTGCCCGTTTTCTCAATATGTTGCGAGTCGCGAAGATTCGCTCGCCTATGTCGGTTGGCGCATGGGTACTGGTCGCGTTTTCTGGCTGCGCTTTCGTCGCTCTGCTCGCCACCGAGTTGATGGTGCGCGGCTACGGGAACACGTTAATCGCGGACATTGGCTGGGCCGGAGAAATCACCGGAGCCGTGACCGGGCTGCTACTGGCCGCTTACACCGGCGTGCTGATTGGAGCGACCGCGAATCCTGTCTGGTCGCAAAACCGCACCGTGATTCCCGCCCATTTTCTGACCGGAGCATTAGGGAGCGCGGCGGCGGCTCTGGAACTGCTTGGCTTTCTGATACCTGCAACTCAGGATCTTGGATTGACAGCGGCTGGCATCGAGACGACCCTGCTCATCTATTTTGAATTCCGCAGGGCGCCAGTGAATGCGCCTTTGCACCATGGCAAGAGCGGGATCGCATTTCGCGTCGCCGGCACAATGGCAGGCCCGGTCTCCCTCTGTTTACGCCTCGTATCGCACGCAGCTCCCATGCGAATGGCCGCTGCCATCTGTTTTCTGACTGGGGCCTTAATTACCCGTTATGCCTGGATTTGGGCTGGGCGCGCTTCTGTCAAAGATCCCGAAGTGTTGTTTCAGCTTCAACGGAAGGCATGACCGGGCAGCGTGATTAAGTTCGTTTGACGATGAATGCGGTTTTGTCGTCAATCATATCTTCTTCGTCATTTTGCCGGAAATAGTCATCCCGCTTCACCGCATAATCGAGCAACGCATTACAGATCTCCCGAGCCGGCTGCCGGTAGTGTGCCCGCAAAACTGTTTCAAGTTTCTGCCGCTCTTGTTGGTCTGTGCCGTCGTAGACTCCATCGGTGTAGAGGATGAGAATATCTCCCGGACTCATCAGTGTGATCTCGGGGAGATCGGACGAGTTGAACTCTCGTTGCCGCAGGTTCATCGAATAGTATTTCTTAAGGTCCGGATGATCGGCGGGAAGCTGCAGCCCAAGCGGAAGGAATTGCACCATGCGGGCATCGTCAATCTTCATCAGCCGAGAGAATTCGGCGGAGAACACGAGCGGCGGAAGATGTCCGAAATTTACGAAGCGAAAATGCCCGCCTGGACGCAGTTCGCCGTAAAGCATGGTTGCAATTTCGCGCGCATGTTCTTTCTCACTTGTTCCAAGCGCGTTGCGGGCGGTCACCGATTGGGCAAGCCGCAGGTTCATGTTTTCAAACAGTTCCGGTGTGGTTTTTCCGTACCGGTCAAGCTCGGTCAGCATCAGCGCGTGAAATGTATCGTGAACCGTTGAGGCGATCTTCGCTGAGATGAGGCCGTGTCCCTGCGCATCAACGACCAGAACGCCCGCCGTTGAATAAAGGTCGACCAAATCTTCCGCGACGCGCACCTCTTCCGAACTCCTCGCGAATCGGTACTCCGTCTCCATCGTGGATCTGAAGTCCGGAGTTCTCTTCAGCCATTGCACGTGATCGTCGACCGGATTCCGTAGCGCCGCACCGGGAGAAAGCGGCGTGAGAAACTCCTGGGATAAACGCTGAGCCCGCTGAATACGCGCGTCGATGTCGTAGCGTTGCTGAAAATTGATGTACTCAAAAAGATCGCCGCCGACCGTCCCGACGGGTATCGAGTTTCCGAACATTTCAAATCCCGGAATCTGCGGGATTGCGCCCTCTACAGGCATCAACCGCTCACGCAAATATTCATCGATACTCGAAACTGCAGGCGCTTTTGCCATAGAAGAATTTCAGAATGCGAAGCTGTGAGCCATCAACACTTTTCCCAACGTCGCTTTCGACCACCGGATTGTCGTTAATCTTAGTCCTGCTCCCCCAAAGTTTGAACGAACTTTTTGCCGTAGGGATAGAAGAGTTCCTTTCGGCCTTGTTGCCATGCCGCCTTCATCTCCGGCGTGGTGATGTCCCAATCGGGGCGGCATTTCTTGAGGACTACGCGCAAGTCCTGGCGCAGGTCTTCCAGTGTGGGACGCCCGAAAAACCAGTAGCCATTGTAGACCTTGTATACGACCAGACCGGGTTCCAAAACAATGGTGTGGGGAATCATGGGATTGTGCTCAGGGTCGGTGTATTCGGCGATATCGAGATCCTTTTGGATTGTGCGCCCGGCATCGGACAAGAAAGGCCAATGCGCCCCAACACCACTGCGATATTCGCTCGTCTCAAAAATGTTATCGGTGCTTATCGTGACCAACCTGCAATATCCAACTTCAAGCTCGCGATGAAGTTGGACGAGCAGTTCAGCTTGCCGGCGGTCCTTGGGACAAAAACCTCCGCGGCTGAGGACAAGAATCATGGGGTGCGGTCCCTGCAGTTCGGAAAGCTTACGGCGCTTCGCCGCATGGTCGGAGAGTTCGTAGTCGGGAAAGACGGCTCCAGGAACGATGTCAGGGCGCATGGGAGATCCTCAATGATTGGATGCTCGTGGCGGAATCGCTGAATCTTATCCTGCCACCTGGATGCTACACCACGGTTGATGTCTAGCTTAACCGTGAGTTACGCGCTTATCGGAAAAGTCTCAGCTTAGCCCTGACAGGTCGGTTAAGCTGCTGTTAGAATTTCGATCGATATATCCAGCGAACCTGCGATTAGAAGAAGAACGAGCTAACCCATGTCTCCCGCGATTGAATCCACCACAACCAGCGCGCCCGCTACTGCAGGTTCCGTCCGTGCGGTACCGCAACCTGTGGCTGGGCCCCTGACGCGCGCAGCAATCTTTCTCGTTCTGAAAATAAACCCGGGGACTGAGGCGCTCGATGACATTCGCGCGTTCTGCGCCGATCTTTCCGCGATCGTCCGTGCGGTGGAATTTCGTGATGTAGAGGGCGGCCTCTTGTGCGTGATGGGCTTCGGCTCTGACGCATGGGATCGGCTTTTTGGTTCGCCGCGCCCGGCGGAACTGCATCCCTTTCGCGAGTTTCGGTCTGGCGCGCGCCAAGCCATCGCTACACCCGGCGATATGCTGCTGCATATTCGCGCGAAACGCATGGATCTCTGCTTCGAACTCGCCACGCAAATCATGGCCAGAATTGGCGGCTCGGTTTCTCCGGCAGATGAGGTGCAGGGATTTCGCTATTTCGATGATCGCGATCTTTTAGGCTTCGTTGATGGGACCGAAAATCCGAGCGGAGAGGAAGTAATTAATTTCGTGGTGATTGGCGACGAGGATCCGGTATTTGCCGGTGGCAGTTATGTCATCGTGCAGAAATATACTCACGATCTCGACGCCTGGAATACGCTCTCCACGGAAATGCAGGAGCGGATTATCGGTCGTAAAAAATTGTCTGACATCGAACTCGACGATTCCGTCAAACCGACGTCGGCGCACAGCGCGCTCACCACGATTGTCGAGAACGGAGAGGAAAGGAAGATTCTCCGCGACAATATGCCTTTCGGCCGCCCGGGTCACGGCGAATTCGGAACTTATTTCATCGGGTATAGCCGCTCGCCGCGCACCATCGAGCAGATGCTGGAGAATATGTTCATTGGGCGTCCGCCCGGCAATTACGACCGCATTCTAGACTTCAGCCACGCCCTCACGGGAAATCTTTTTTTTGTGCCGTCGGCAACTTTTCTGGATGCGGTCAGCGGAAGCGACGCTGCTGCAACCGATCCGGTGAAAACTGTTGTACCGGAATCTGACATCGCAAGGGATGACTCAAAGAAGAGCGTCTCCAACAATGACGGCTCTCTCAACATCGGTTCACTCAAAGGAGACCTGCATCGTGAATAATTTGCACCGTGAACTTGCTCCTATTTCGGATGCAGCCTGGGCCCAGATCGAAGACGAGGTCTCCCGCACTTTCAAACGATACGTCGCCGGGCGAAGAGTGTTGGACGTCGAAGGACCGGCGGGCACTGCTTTATCTGCCGTGGGCACTGGCCACTTGCAACCGATTCGGAGCCCGCTGGAAGGAGTTCAAGCTCGCCAGCGCGAGGTAAAGGCGCTGGTCGAGGTGCGAGTTCCGTTCGATTTGAGCCGCGCCGCGATCGACGACGTGGAGCGCGGCGCCAACGATTCGGACTGGCAACCGGCAAAAGACGCGGCGCGGCAAGTCGCTTTCACGGAAGATGGCGCTGTATTTGAAGGGTATGCAGATGCCAATATCGTCGGAATCCGGCAGGGCACGAGCAATCCGAAAATGTCTCTTCCCGAAGATGTGCGGCTCTACCCCGACGCCATAGCTCAGGCATTGACTCAATTGCGCATGGCTGGCGTGAACGGGCCTTACGCCGTGCTGCTGGGTGCGGAAGCGTATACTGCGCTTTCGGAAATCAGCGATCACGGATATCCAGTGTTAGAACATGTGAAGCGACTGGTTGGGGACAAAATCATATGGGCTCCCGCGATCGAAGGCGCGTTTGTGCTGACGACACGTGGCGGCGACTTCGAAATGCACCTGGGCCAGGATTTATCGATTGGTTATCTGAGCCACGACAACGCCTCGGTACGTCTTTACCTGCAGGAGACGTTTACCTTTTTGCTGCTGACTTCCGAAGCGTCGGTAGCGCTTCAGAATAGGGCGTCCGGAAAAAAAACACCCAAGCCCTAGCGCGTCGTTTTCTGTGGGCCCATTCGTTCCCACAGTCTGAATCTAGACAAAATATCAGATTAGATATAATCTAATCTGTCCCGTGAATACCGATACCATCAAACGGTCGTTGGAAAGCAGCGGATTGCGTTGCACCGCGCAGCGCCACGCCGTGATGGCATTCCTGATGGATCACACCGGGCATCCTACGGCAGCAGAAATTTTCGAAGCTGTGAATCGTGTCGATCCTCGCTCGTCTAGAGCCACGACTTATAACAATCTCCGGGATTTGGTGAAGGCAGGTTTGGTGCGTGAAGTGGCCGTTGAGGGCCGCTCCGGACGATTCGATGCGAAAGCCATGCGGCATCACCACTTCATCTGCGACCGCTGCGGCAGCGTGGAAGACGTGGATTGGTACGACGTGCCCAAGCCTGCATCGCGTTCTCTCGGCAAACGAGTTGTCCGCGAATGCCAGGTTATTTTTCGCGGGCTGTGCATGAAATGTGCTCCGCGCTCTTCGCGTTAAGCGTGGAAGAAGTACGGCATACAGGTAAACGGCCGCTGAAGCGGCGGCGACAAATCAGGCGAACTGCAAGTCAGATGGGTCGTAAGTCATCACATTTTTGAATCATTCGAAGGAAAAACATCATGGACAATACACTCGCGACTTCCTCGGGAAGCGTTTCCCCTGAGACTAAAGACAAACACAGCCTACCCGAATCGAAATGCCCCTTTAACCACGGAGCCTCCGCACCCACAAACCGCGACTGGTGGCCGAAACAGGTCAACCTCAAGATTTTGCACCAGCACTCTGGCCTCTCCGATCCCATGGGCGAGGCGTTCGATTACGCCAAGGAATTTACGAGTCTCGATTTGAATGCCGTGATTAAAGATCTTCACGCGCTCATGACCGACTCGCAGGATTGGTGGCCCGCCGACTTCGGCCACTACGGCGGCCTTTTCATCCGCATGGCATGGCACAGCGCCGGTACATATCGGATCGGCGATGGCCGCGGCGGAGCAGGAGCCGGACAGCAGCGCTTCGCTCCCCTCAATAGCTGGCCCGACAATGTGAACCTCGACAAGGCGCGCCGGCTGCTGTGGCCGATCAAGCAAAAGTATGGCAAGAAAATTTCCTGGGCCGACCTGATGATTCTTGCCGGCAACGTCGCGCTCGAATCGATGGGTTTTAAGACGTTCGGATTTGCCGGCGGACGCCCGGATGTCTGGGAGCCGGAGGAGGAAGTCTACTGGGGACCAGAAGGCACGTGGCTGGCGGACGAACGCTATACCGGCGATCGTGATCTGCAAAATCCTCTCGGGGCAGTTCAGATGGGTCTGATCTACGTGAACCCGGAAGGCCCGAACGGCAAGCCCGATCCCGTTGCTGCAGGCCGGGACATTCGCGAAACCTTCCGCCGCATGGCCATGAACGATGAGGAAACGGTCGCACTGATTGCCGGTGGGCATACGTTCGGCAAGACCCACGGCGCGGCCATTCCCGCTGATTACGTAGGCGCCGAGCCGGAAGGCGCTGACATTCATGAGCAAGGCTTCGGGTGGAAGAACAAGTATGGAAAAGGTCATGGCGCTGACACGATCGGCAGCGGCCTGGAAGTCACCTGGACTACAACGCCGACGAAGTGGAGCAACAACTTCTTCGAAAACCTGTTCAAGTTCGACTGGGAGCTGACCAAGAGCCCAGCCGGAGCTCAGCAGTGGACGCCGAAGAATGGCGGGGGCAAAGGCACCGTGCCCGACGCACACGATCCTTCAAAGAAGCATGCGCCATCCATGTTGACCACGGATCTTGCGCTACGCTTCGACCCTGCGTACGAAAAAATCTCGAGGCGCTTTTACGAGCATCCCGATCAGTTTGCCGACGCGTTTGCGCGCGCGTGGTACAAGCTGACGCACCGCGACATGGGTCCGATCGTGCGTTATCTCGGCCCGCTGGTCCCGAAAGAAGAACTGCCATGGCAGGATCCGATCCCTGCAGTGAATCATCCGCTCATCGGCGAGCAAGACGCTGCCACACTGAAGGCGAAGATTCTTGCCTCTGGTTTAACCGTCTCTCAATTGGTCTCGACGGCGTGGGCGTCGGCGTCCACCTTCCGAGGCTCTGATAAGCGTGGCGGAGCGAACGGAGCGCGCGTTCGCCTTGAGCCGCAAAAAAACTGGGAAGTGAACCAGCCGGCTGAGTTAGCGAAAGTGCTGCAGAAGTTGGAAGCGATCCAGAAAGAATTCAACGCCTCCGCATCTGGCGGCAAGAAAGTTTCGCTCGCAGACCTGATCATTCTCGCCGGCGATGCGGCAATCGAAAAGGCCGCAAAAGATGGCGGGACAGATGTGAAAATTCCGTTCAAGCCGGGCCGCATGGACGCCTCGCAGGAACAAACCGACGTCGAATCCTTCGAGCCGCTCGAACCGGTTGCAGACGGATTCCGTAACTACCGCCGCGGCAATAGCCGTTTATCGGCGGAAGAACAGTTAGTCGACAGGGCGCAATTGCTGCGGCTGACGGCCCCTGAGATGACGGTGCTTGTCGGCGGTCTGCGCGTTCTCGGCGTAAACACCGGCAACCCCAAGCACGGCGTCTTTACCAACAAGCCAGGCACGCTGACAAACGATTTCTTCGTCAACCTGCTCGATATGGGCACGCAATGGCAGCCCTCGGGAAACGGCTCTGGAGACGTGTATGAGGGGCGTGATCGTAAGACGAATCAGGTTAAGTGGACTGGCACTCGCGTCGACCTGATCTTCGGTTCGCACTCGCAATTGCGCGCGCTCGCGGAAGTTTACGGATCGTCGGACGCGAGAGAGAAGTTTGCCAAGGACTTCGCGGCTGCGTGGAGCAAAGTGACGAACCACGATCGCTTCGACGTCGCTTAATCCCGGCGAAATGTAAATACTGGAGGCCGATCTTCAAATCGAGATCGGCCTCCATATTTTTATGCCCAGACTTCCAAGCAACGATTGGTATCGCAGTTATTTCAGATCCACGCGCAGACTCTCAACCTCTCCGCTGAATGGGAACGGACTCGAGTAGCTGGTGGAGACGGGCGAACCGCGGTCGTAGCCAACATCGAATGTATCGGTATTGTTGCCGATGCCGGGGATGTGCCCTGTGCCAACCGCTTTTCCGTTGATGGTGAGCGTAATCACGCCGCCAACCAAACGAGCTGGCGCGAAAGCCACTGCAGGCTGGTCCGGCACGGGATTATCCGGCGTGAACTCCAGGCCAACCACAACCTTCCCTGCAGGCAGAGTTTGCCACGATACCACCTGACCAACGCGATGCATGTTGATATTGCTCTCGTAGATCAGACTTCCATTTTTCACGTACAAAGTGAACCCACCGTAGCGTCCACCTTGAGCAACAATCACGCCCGATGCTGACTCGGCCGGCACATTGAGTTCGGCAGTAATCGCGTGCGCCCGCTGCCCCAGACGTGGAGCTGAAGACCCAGGAAGCGGAAATTGTCCAGAGCGGTAAACAAAGGAGGTTTTGCCGTTGGTAACCAAAGGCAACCCATCGTTGCGCAGCGGCTCCAGGGGATAGACGTGATTGCGCTGTGCCTCCGCGTCAAACAGATCTTCCAGTTCCTTGAGCTTGTCAGGATTCTGCGCCGCAACATCATGCGCCTGGCTGTAGTCGTCGTCGAGATGGTACAACTCCCACGGCTTGGTCTCGGGCGCAGAATTGAACGGAGAGCGGTCGGTCGGCCACGGCAGATGATTGAAAGATCCGGCCCACCATCCATCTTTATATATGCCCCGGCTGCCTAGCATTTCGAAGTACTGGACTTTGTGTTTGCTGGGTGAATCGGCGTGGTCGAACGAATAGGCAAAACTCTGCCCCTCAATCGGGGACTGCTTGATTCCATTTACCTCGGCCGGCGGAGTGACGGAAGCGAGCTCATAGATGGTCGGAGCAATGTCATTCACGTGGGTAAATTGGCTGCGAATGCCGCCCGGCTGCGCAATGTGTCCCGGCCAGGAGACGGCCAGAGGATCGCGCGTGCCGCCGAGATGTGACGCTACTTCCTTCGCCCACTGGAACGGCGAGTTGAGCGCCCACGCCCATGAGGTCGCGTAGTGGTTGAGGAACATCTCGCCGCCTAAATCGTCGATTTGTTCGAGACGGGCAGAGACGCTCGGCGCTTTGCTGTCGACACCAACGCCGTCGCGGCCTTCATATCCGCCTTCCGCGCTGGCTCCGTTGTCACCGGCGATGTAGAAGACAATCGTGTCTTCTTTGTGGCCGTCGGCGCGAATACCGGCAAGCATGCGTCCTACTTCGTAATCCGTCTGCGCTAGAAATCCCGCATAAACTTCCATTTGCCGCGTCACCAGCTTTTTCTGATCCGCGGTAAGCGAATCCCAGGCAGGAATTTCTTTGGGCCGAGGCGTGAGTTCGGCGTTGGCGGGAATGATACCGAGCTTTTTCTGGCGTTCAAAGGAGCGCTGGCGTACTAGGTCCCAGCCTTCATCAAATTTACCTTTGTATTTCGCAATCCATTGCGCGGGCACGTGATGCGGCACGTGAGTCGCACCAGTAGCGAAATAAAGGAAAAACGGCTTCTCTGGAACCAGCGCGTCGTGGCGATGCACCCATGCGATGGCGTCGTCAGCGAGATCGGTGGTCAGGTGATCTCCGGCTGCGCGCGCGGTGAGCGGGTCCACGGGAAGCGTGTTGCGGTAGAGAGTCGGCTCCCACTGGCTAGTCTGCGCACCCAGGAAACCATAGAAATATTCGAAGCCAAGACCTGTCGGCCAGCGGTCAAATGGTCCGGCGGCGTTCACTTCCCACATCGGCGTGTTGTGCCATTTGCCGAACGCTGCGGTGCTGTAGCCATTTTCTTTCAGCACCTCAGCCACTGAAGCGGACTCTTTCGGCCACAGCGACGTGTATCCGGGATAGCCGGCTGCGAGTTCGGCGATGTTGCCGAACGCCATCTGGTGACTATTACGGCCGGAGAGCAACGAAGCGCGCGTCGGCGAACACATCGCATTCACATGAAAACGGTTGTAGCGGAGTCCCTCGTCAGCCAGTTTTTGCAGTGCCGGGGTATCGATTGGGCCGCCGAAGGCGCTGGTGGCGCCGAAACCCACGTCATCGAGAAGAATCAGGACGACATTGGGCGCGCCTGCGTGAGCTTTGACTCGTTGCGGCCAGTCCGGCTTGGAGGCTTCGCGCGTTGGGCTAATTTTTCCGTTAAAAGCCGGATCGGGCTGAGGGAGATTGCTGCGATCTTGTGCGACGGAAAAAGTAAGAATGCCGATAAGAAATAATGCAGACAGAAAACCCCGTTTCATGTTCGTGCTCTCCTGGCAAAATCTTTGGAAGTCATTCTCTGGAAGACATCCAGAGGCTCAACTGGTTACGGCAGCGCGCGTCATTGCTCGTGCTCGCGCTCGCGCTCGTTGCTCATCGCTCATTGCCAATCGCTTATTTCGAGCGCACGCAACGGAAGCCCAGGTGATTGGTGCCCGTCTCGGGATCACCTTTGCCGCGCGCACCGGGCATGTAGCGTTCGCAATATTGATCGGTGCACAAATACGACCCGCCTTTTTGCACGCGCTTGGGAACACCGCGTTCGTCCGGATCGAGGCTGTCGGTTGGACCTTGCGGATTCAATGCGATCTCGTCGCCGCGAAGCTGTGCGTAATAATCCGGACGATACCAATCGGAGACCCACTGCCAGACGTTCCCTGACATGTCGTAGAGTCCGAAATCGTTGGGCTCAAACGATGCGACGGGAGCGATTCCGGCATAGCCGTCGGCGGAGCTGTTGTGATCGGGAAAATGACCTTGAAAGGTGTTGGCCTTCCATTTCCCGCCGGGAGTGAGTTCATTGCCCCACGGATAGTCCTGACGATCGCGGCCTCCTCGAGCGGCAAACTCCCACTCGGCTTCGGTTGGCAAGCGCTTCCCTGCCCACTTTGCATAAGCCGCGGCGTCGGGCCACGCAATGTGAACCACGGGATATTTGTCTTTCCCGCGGATGTCACTGTTGGGGCCTTGGGGGTGACGCCAGTTCGCGCCATGAACGAACTTCCACCACGCCAGAGGATTGTCGAGCGCTATGGGCCCTGGGGGAGGGCTAAACACAACAGATCCGGGAGTGCGATCCTCTGGCGCGAGATTGGGAAATTCTTTGGGATCGAGCGGCCGCTCGGCGACGGTAACGTAGCCGGTAGCTTTGACAAATCTAGCGAATTCTTCGTTGGTGACGTCGGTGCGATCCATCCAAAAACCTTTTACTTCGACCTGATGAACGGGCTGCGCATCCTCCATGTGCTTCGTGCCCATCCAGAAGCGGCCACCCGGAATCCATACCATGCCGTTGGGATCATCTTTTGAGTTGCCAGCATCGATGGGAACAGCAGCTTCGACTACAGGAACGGCAGCTACGCTCTGCAAGGCGTGACGCGACATTCCGCGATCGCATTGCATAGGACCGCTGCTCGGTGCAGCAGCCTTCTGGGTACCGGCGGAGCGATCCATCGCGATCCCGCAAATGCATATGACGAGCAACAGAATGCGTAATGCAGAAATCAAGAATGAGCTGTGCGATTTTTCTCTTGCCATTGTCAATTCACCAGTCGTCTTCACTTGTTGATGTTTCCAATGAACGGAATCTGAGAACGGGATCGGCGGTGCAGCCGATCCCGAGTCTCTGTAACTGCTACTTGTTGTCCCCGCTCTTGGTTACATCTTTCACAGCATCAAAAAACGACTTGGAACCTGGGGTGCGGTGAATTCGTCCATTGAATACGTCGTCCCAGGTGATGTAGGGATAGAGGTGATGAGATTTGGCCTGCTCTTCAAACTCAGCTTTCAGTTGGGCCAATTTCTCGGGATACTTTTTGGCTAAGTCAATGCGCTCGGTGAAATCTTCATTCAGGTTGTAAAGCTCCCAGGCGTTTTCATCGAAGGGCTCTTTGCTCTGGAAGTTTCCAGTGATGAAGCTGCTGGGATATGCCAATTCGGCTTTCCACCCGTCGTGATAAATCGAGCGCGCGCCAAAAATGTAGTAATACTGCAGCGTGTGACGAGTGGGCGCCTTGGCATCGTCAATCGAATACGCCATGGACGTTCCCTCGATGGGCTGTTGCTGAATTCCCCGGATCTGCTCGGGAGCCTTGACGCCAACCACATCGAGTGTGGTCGGAAGAATATCAATGACGTGGCTGTACTGAGTGCGAATTCCGCCCTTGTCCTTGATACCCTTCGGGTAATAAACAATGAGGCCGTTGCGCGTGCCGCCTTCACTGTTCGCATCCTGTTTCCAGAACTTGAAAGGCGTGTTCGCAGCCTGCGCCCAGCCGAGCGGGTAATTTCCGTTGGTGGCGTCGGACGTGCCGATTTCCCCAATCTTATTCAGGTTGTAAGAAATGTTTTCCTCTTCCGATGAGGCCTTGCGCGCAAAGCCCTGATCGATGACTCCGTTTAAAGTGCCTTCCTTGCTTGCGCCGTTGTCGCCGAGCATGACGAAAACAAGCGTGTTATCCAGCTGGTTGATCTCTTTCAAGTGATTGATCAAACGGCCGACTTCATAGTCCGTGTACGTCAGATAGCCGGCATAGATTTCCATGAAGCGCGCATACAGCTTCTTCTCGTCGGGGGACAGTTGCTCCCAAGGCTTGATGTGCGGATTGCGCTCGGGAAGAATCGCGTTGGCCGGGATAATGCCAAGCTTTTTCTGGCGCGCAAAAACTTCCTCGCGGAATGCGTCCCAGCCGCTGTCAAATTTGCCTTTGTATTGATCGCTCCAATATTTATCGACCTGATGAGGAGCATGCGTGGCGCCGGGAGCGTAATACAAGAAGAAGGGCTTGTTCGGAGCTGCCTTCTTCTGACGATCGATATAAAAGATCGCTTTGTCGGTGATCTGAGCGCTCAAGTGGCGGCCATCGGGACGAGTGTGAGCCTGATCGTCGACTAGGTCCGGCTTGTATTGATCGGTTTGCGAACCAAGAAATCCGAAGAAATGGTCGAAACCTTTTCCGGTGGGCCAATGATCGAATGGGCCAGCGTCAGTCGCTTCTTCGTCCGGGGTCACGCCGTATTTGCCAACCGCGAAGGTGTTGTAGCCATTGTCACGAAGAATTTCTGCAATCGTCCCTGCGGTGGAAGGAACCCTGCCGTCCCAGCCGGGAAACCCGGCGGACATGACGGTGTGGGAAAATCCTGATTCGTGCACCGAGGCGCTGTTACGGCCCGTCAGTAGCGCGGAACGGGTCGGGGCGCAGATTGCAGTGGTATGGAAGTTCGTATAGCGCAAGCCATTCGCGGCTAGAGCGTCGAATGTGGGCGTGTCAATGATCCCGCCGAATGAAGCAGTTGCGCCAAAGCCCACGTCATCCAGGAGAATCCATACCACGTTTGGGGCGCCGGCTGGCGCTTTCACAGGTTCGGGCCACCACTCTTTAGACTCGGCGAGAGTTCTACCGATCGTTCCTTGATACGGCTGCGCCTCTTGAGCATGCAGTGCAAATTCCGCACTGAATGCAAGTACGAACATCATTGCCAACGCCTTTAATACGCTGTTCTTTCTCATACAGCTCCTTATGGAATCAGTCTTTCAGCGATAAATCGCAGAGATAAACTTGGCGGCCGCATGCCCATCGAATTCGGTAAAGCCGCCTTTCGGTACCACCCGCCTCACACCTCAATGGCGTAAAGAAAAAACCTACTGACGGCCTTATTTACTATTACTGCCCTGCGCCTGCTCCTTTTCGCGTTCTTTTTTCCGCTCCTCTTGCTGCTTGATATACCAGTCGGGCAGATAGGTGTGGTGAGTACGCTCGTTATACATGTCATCAAAGGTGATGTAGGGATAGAGATGATGCGACTTGGCCTGTTCCTCATATTCGGCTTTCAACTGCGCCAGCTTCTCCGGATACTTCTTGGCCAAATCGATGCGCTCGGTCGGATCGTCGTTCAGGTTGTAGAGTTCCCACGCATTTTCATCAAAGGGCGGATTGGTGAGCACATGTTTGGTGAGAACGTCGTTGGGATACGACAGCTCGGCCTTCCATCCGTTGTCGTAGATCGAGCGCGAACCAAAGATGTAGTAATACTGCAGCGTGTGGCGGTTGGGCGCATTGGCGTCATTAATCGAGTAGGCCAGAGAGGTTCCTTCAATCGGCTGCTGCTTGATGCCGCGAATCTCTGCCGGAGCCTTGATGCCAATCAGATCCAGTGTGGTGGGAAGAAGGTCGATCACATGGCCGTACTGGGTGCGAATTCCGCCCTTGTCCTTGATACCCTTCTGCCAGTAGACGATGAGAGGATTGTGCGTTCCACCTTCGCTGTTGGCATCCGATTTCCAGTACCTGAACGGGGTGTTGCAGGCTTGCGCCCAGCCCAGCGGATAGTTGCCCGTCTTGGAATCGGGCGTGCCGATCTTGTCGAACTTGGCCAGGTTATAGGCGATGTCTTGTTCCTCAGTGACCTGCCTGCGCGAAACGGAACGGTCGATGACGCCTTCGAGCGATCCTTCTTTGCTGGCGCCGTTATCGCCGATGGAGATGAATATCAGCGTGTTGTCGAGCTGTCCAATCTCCTTCAGATGGTTGACCAGGCGACCGACCTGAAAGTCCGTGTATGTGAGGTAGCCGGCATACACTTCCATGAAGCGTGCATAAAGCTTCTTCTCGTCCGGCGACAGCGTGTCCCAGGCCTTAATGTTCGGATTGCGATCGGGAAGGACTGCATTGGCAGGAATCACGCCAAGTTTCTTCTGGCGATCAAAAACTTCCTGCCGATAAGCGTCCCAGCCTTTGTCGAATTTACCTTTGTATTGATCGCTCCAGTATCGGTCGACCATGTGCGGGGCGTGCGTGGCGGCGGGCGCGTAATAGAGGAAGAAAGGTTTCGCAGGCGCGGCCTTCTTCTGGCGGTCGATATAGAAGATGGCCTTGTCGGTGATCTGCTCGCTCAGGTGGCGGCCGTCGGGGGTCACGTGCGCCTGGTCTTCCACCAGGTCTGGTTTGTATTGATCGGTCTGCGAACCAAGAAACCCGAAGAAGTGGTCAAAGCCCTTGCCGGTCGGCCAGTGATCGAATGGGCCAGCATCGGTTCCCTCTTCGTCTGGGGTCACGCCATATTTGCCAACGGCGAATGTGTTGTAGCCATTGTCGCGGAGAATTTCTGCGATGGTCCCGGCCGTGGCAGGCACGCGGCCGTCCCAACCCGGAAAACCGGCGGATGAAGTAACGTGTGAGAATCCAGATTCATGCACCGATGCGCTATTGCGGCCAGTCAGAAGCGCGGAACGGGTGGGGGCGCAGATCGCGGCCGTATGGAAGTTCGTATAGCGCAATCCATTGTTGGCCAGACTATCGAAGGTGGGAGTCTGGATCAGCCCGCCGAATGTGCCGGCAGCGCCATACCCCACATCATCGATCAGGATCCAAACTACGTTCGGCGCGCCAGCGGGTGGTTTCACCGGCTCTGGCCACCATTCTTTCGACTCGGCAAGGGTTCTTCCGATGGTTCCTTGATATGGCTGCGGCTCTTGAGCATGCAGTGCGAATTCCGCACAGAATGCAAGTACAAACATGAATGTAAACGCCTTCAATACGTCGTTCTTTTTCATACAGCTCCCGAGGGTCTTAGTCGTTCACAAATAATCAGTGTCGTTCACAGATAATCAGTTGAAGCTCCGTTGCTAATTCGTGCGGTTTATGCGGCTACGCTCTCATTCATGACCGCGGGAGATTCAGAAAAACCTCCAGCGCGGGCCACATCGGTTCTCACCATTGGGCCGTCGGCCGCGAGTTCGCTTCCCTCAACCTTCGACTTCAGTACTGGCCAGAGAAACTGCGAATACCATTGGTCTTTTTCGTAGTGTGATATGCCGTACTCCGCGGGATACTGGCGTGAGATGTGAGCCGTGCCGAACATTACGTCCCAGAGAAAAAACATGTTGCCGAAGTTTCCCTTGTAGTAGCCGACTCCGTCATCGGTCGATGACGCGTGGTGGGCATGGTGTGTTGCGGGCGTGGAGATCACGCGCTCCAGAACCCAGGCAATGGGATGAAGAATTCGGTACTGATAAAAAGGTTTGTCCCAAGGGATGCTGGAGTGAGCCAATGTGGTGATCATGCTCTTGACGGCATGCACAATCAGCGCCGAGGGGCCGAGCCCGAAATAAACGAGAGAGGAAGTCAGATAGGTTTGCGAAAAAAAGATGGTGTAGAAGGCATTCTGCCGGCTCGCCATCGACATGCCCATGTAGGGCGCCGAATGGTGCGTGCGATGAAATCGCCATAGCCAGGGGAGTTGGTGATGGAGCCGGTGATACCAGTACTGCGTAAGGTCATCGGCGATGCAGATGATGAAAAATCCCCACCAGAATGGCACCCAGGCGAACATGTTCTTCGTCGCGGGGAAGATAAACGGCAACACTTTCAAACTGAAGTAAGTGAAAAACGGCCGCACGATGATACGAGGAAAGGCAAAGCAAACGATGTCTGTCAGCTTTTCGTTGCCATCCCAGTGGTCGCGGTCGTAGAGCCCCAACACAAACTCGAATACGCCCAGAACCACCATAAAGCCGGTGATTCCCCAGTCATTCCAGCTGCCAAGCCATCTGCTTTGATTTGCCGACAGCGGATTCTGCCACGGGTGCTGTCCTCGGAGCGAAAACGTGAGCAGCATCAGCGTAACGGGCAGCGCATAAAGGAGCACGCTCCACGACACTCCGCGGATAATGCTTTTTTTAACTGCCGCATCAGTTTGCATTTGGCACCCCTTGAGAAGAAATTTTCTTGCTATCGGCGTGTGGCCCGATCGCCCTTTGCGCGAGCCGCAACCCTCCGCCGAGAATGATCAGCGGCACAACCGTGATCACAATGCCAACTACGATTTTTTTCGTTAGCAGCCAGACATCTCTTAGCGTCAGCATCTTTGATTTCCTCCCGTCTGGTTTGTGGCTTGCGCCGCCGTTAGAACGTGAATTTCGCCGCCAACTGAATCTCTCGCGAGATTCGCTGGAAGGTTGTAGGGGATCCCGCGGAGGAAATCGTTCCGTAGGCCGAGCCAGCCGTAATGTTCGGCACCAGCGTTGTGCTGGTTGCCGACGGACCCGGAGCCACGGCCGAGGGGTTGTTGAACTGTGGAGTGTTGAAGAGATTGAAGAACTCGGCGCGGAACTGCAGCATCTTGCCTTCAGTGACTTTAAAGTTCTTGAAGACCGAAAAGTCGATGTTCTTCGTGCCCGGCCCCTGGAGGATGTTGCGTCCGGAATCTCCCCACGCTCCGTTCGCCAGCGTGCCAGTCAGCGGAATGCTGACGAAAGCGGATGTGTTGAACCATTCCTGCCGCGTGCGTTTGTCGCTCGGAAGAACTCCGTTGCCGTAACCGGGAACCAGTTGAGCGCGCGGCGTGAGTCCGTCGCCCACTCCGTTGGATGAAGTTACGGAAAACGGCAGTCCGTCGAAATAGCTGACAATAGCGTTCACTTGCCAGCCTTCGACGGCCGGCTTCAGTTTGCTCGATGTCTGGAAGGGCAACTGATAGTTTGCGCTCGCCACGAAGCGATTGGGGACGTTCAAGTCCGAGTCGGCGTAATCGGCATGAATATTGTAAGGATTTACGACTGCACCGGGACTATTCGTATTTTCGTCGAGCGCGTGGCTATAGCTGTAGGACGCCAGGAAGGTCAGGTTGCGCGCGCGCCGCTCGGCTGTGATTTGAAGCCCGTTGTAGCTGGAAATCTGGTCGGTTCGAAGCTGGAAGATCTGCGAAAAGTACGGATAGGGCCGATTAACCGTGACATTCGTCGTCCCCGGCGAACCGGCGTTGATATCGAGCAGCTCATCGAGGTGGAGGCCACGTGTGCCGACGTAAGCGACGCTCAGAGTTGTATTGGGCAGCAGTTGCCGCTGGATTGTTGCGTGCCACTGTTCGCTGTAGGGCGTCTTGGCGTTCGGTTGCTGCGCATAAACCGGTAGCCCTACCGGTAGATTGCTGGCGCTCGTCGAGGTCGTGTGAACGAACCCATCGGAAGTGTAATTGAAGGGGGCGCCATTGGTAGCAGCCGCACCGTATACGGACGAGTTGTTAAACGTCCAGTAATCGATCGCCGGTACATTGTTCGACAGTCCACTGGAGTTGGTCACATTCGGTGCGGAGTAGTAGATACCGAAGCCAGCGTGAACGACCGTTTTCGCTGTAAGTTTGTAGGCAAATCCCACCCGCGGCATGAAGTTCAGATTGTTGCCGTTCGCGCCACTCCGGGGGACGCCATTGGTGCCCACTTGGTAGAGTTGCGTGGTCGAGAGAGAAGGAACGAAGTTGTACATCCGGTTTTCAACTTCAGTCCATGGCCATCCCAGGAAGTTCTCGTAACGGACGCCGAGGTTCAAGGTCAACCGGCTGGTGACCTTGTAATTGTCCTGCGCATAAAACGAGAGGTCCGTCTGCCGGAAACCAAATCCGTCAGTGCCGTTAGGAAATGCGTAGACCCCGGTCTTGGGAGCGCCGAACAAGAGGTCTGTCCAAGCCAATCCGCTATAAACGGTACCGAACGAGAAGGCTCCGTGCTCATCCGCCGTCTGGAAGATGTTGTATTGCAGGCGCACGAGTTCGACGCCGAAGTCGAACGAGTGCTTACCCCGCACGAGGTTGACGTTGTCATCGAACTGATAGTTGTTGGTTCCGATGTTGGTGGGGCTGTTGCCCGCGTCGCCGACCGACGTATTGCCGGCGAAGGTCATCACCGGAAGTCCGTCAGAGGCTGGATTCCCGGCGACTTCCACTCCAGGAATGCCCAGCTGCGTGGGAAGATTCATTCCCGCGTCCCAATTCTGCGCGTATACGAAAAACCGCGACCAGCCGAGGCGGGCAGAATTGATGGTGGTCGGAGTAAAGATATGGGTTTCCCCCAGAACGGCCTGATGCGCAGGATCCTGAGCCGGTCCGCAGATCACGGTTCCGACCAGCGGCACCGGAAGCACGCCGGGTTGGCCAATGTTGTCGCGTGCCTGGCTGTAGCGAGCAAAGGCATTGTCGGCATCGGAGAAGCGATGATCAACTTTCACGTCGAAGGCATCTTCCGTAACCGAACGTGTGGGATTGAAAAGGAAATTGTTGGCAGTCGTTGTCCCCGGGATATTGGGAGACGCGTATTGCTGAATGAAACTCAGAACGTTGGCGCCAGTCTGGTTGATGGCCGCATCACCCAGAGGAATGAAGTTGTTCGCGTAGGGCAGACCGGTGATAGGACTCTTGATCGCCTGGGAGTAGGCGGAAAAATCGTAACCGGTGGGAGTCAGCTTAAAGTTAGGCACGGTGTCCACGTACGTCAATCCCTGGCGCGTACGCTGTCCCGAGTAATCCACAAAGAAAAAAGTCTGAGGATCGTGTCTGGTCAATAGCGGGCCACCGAAGGTCGCGCCGAATTCATTCATCCGGAAACCGGGCTTGCCGGCCGTATCGAAATAGTTCCGCGCGTCCAGCGCGGAGTTGCGAAGAAATTCAAAAACTTCGCCGTGATATTGATTAGTCCCGGATTTGAAAACCAGGTTGATGGTGCCGGCATTTCCGCGCCCATAGCGCGCATCTGCGTCCGTGGTTTCCTCCGAAAATTCTTGTATCGCATCGATGGGTGGGAAGACGACTACGGCGAGGCCATTGTGGTTTTCGTTATCGCCGATTCCATCGAGAAGCAAGCGATTTTCCTGAAAGCGAAGGCCGTTAAAGGCATAGGATGACGGCCCGCGCTGCTGGGTATAAGGAACGCTGACGATCTGGGTTTGCGCGGGTACGACGCCGGCGCCCAGACCCAGCAACTCGGCAAAGTTGCGGCCGTTCAAGGGAAGGTCTTTAACCGCTTCCTCGGTGCGCAGGTTGGAAACCGTGGAAGTTTCGGTCTCAAGCAACTGATTCGTGGCTTCGACGGTAACGGTCTGGCTCGCCTGTCCGACGGTCAACACAGCATCCGCGTTGACGCGACCGCCGACTTCGAGCCTGACGTGCTCCTGGAGTTTGCCAAAACCTGAGGCTTCAATATCGACCATGTAATCGCCGGGTGCAAGCGGGGGCGAGACGAAGAGCCCCTGCGAATCCGTTACCGGAGTGTTCGTCAGGCCGGTTGCGACGTTTCGTATGGTTACCTGGGCCTGCGGGATGACTGCACCGCTGTTGTCCCGGACCACGCCAGTGATCGTTCCCGTTTCCACAATTTGCGCCAGAAGCGAGGAAGACAGCCCGCCTACGGAAATCATGATGGCCGATGCAAAAAGAAATAAACGCCCCAACTTCGTCATATCGCCTCTTTCCCTAATCTCATTGATAAATTTCAATAAATACATGTATATCCATAGACGTCATTGTGTATTTGAAACAATTGAATACACGCGCCGCGCGATCTCTAAAATTTATGGGCTAGTCTTTCGAGGTTTGTGCGCTACGGGGGGCCCAAACATCTTTATGCCCATGCTCGCCTTTTAATAAAGCGAGTTGGTCCTGCAACGTATTCGCTCGGGGGTGGGGGAACGGCACAGCTCTGCTGCAACCGCCGCCGGTTTTGCGGCAGCGCAACGCTTAATTAGTATGTCTACCGACATAATAGACAATTGTCAATATTTTTCTTTAAAATTTCTCTAATAACGCACGTTGATGTGAAAAAGCTTGCGGGACGGGGTAATTGGGTTCCTCGCATTGCAAGAAATTGCATACGGGCATGCGAGTCTAGTAACAATATCGGCGATTTATCGATCGATCCGGACTGTGCAGCGGGGGCTCAGCGGACAGGAAAGTGCCCCCGGACAAGGTATGCAATCACTGGGAGACTTGATTCCGATTCGCAAGCGTTCGCTCCGAGTCGGCGACGATCTGTCGAACCTGCGCGACCCGAGGATCGCTGGGCGCCTGAAGGAGAAATAGTCGAAACTCGTAACTTCCCTCTTTTCTCCGTCCAAGCATCATGAAGACATCGCCGCGAACCAGATGCACATCAGGAAAGTTCACCTGAAGTCTTTCGAGCTCGTGCAACGCAGGCTCAAATTGCCTTTGCTGGTAGAGAGCTTTTGCAATTTCCAGGTGCGCCTGCCATAAGTCTGGCGCGAGGCGGAGCGCTTGCCGAGCAGCGGTGATTGCGGCGTCCGTTTCTCCGTGGGAGTTGTAAGCCGTTGCCAACACGAGAAAAGCGTGGCCATCATTCGGATCGAGCGTCGTGGCCTGACCGGAGTCAGTCGCTGCCCCGTCCACATCTTTCAAGGAGAGTTTGATAAGGGAACGCAGGATAAAGGCCTGCGCACATTGTGGGTCTGAAACCAGAGTGCGTTCGACTTCCTTAAGAGCCTGCAGCATGTTCGCTTCCGCGAAAGCCTTTTGGGCACGCTCCAGGTGTGCACGCGCCCGCGACGATATTTTCAACTGCTGAACGGAAACGCTGTAGTTCGTGATGTTTTGCGGGCTCGTATCTACGCTCTGCGCAATCGTTTTGATGGGAAGCAACAGAGAAACCGCAAGCGCCCAGAGAAGAATGGCGGATACTCTATCAACTTGATTTATTTTATGGCTTTGAAAGGCTGGGAGATGGCTGCTTTTGGGGCTATTGAGGACTCTAGCGGTTGGCCGGCCGGCCAAGGACCGTCCTCGAAAGATGTATGGCTAACGCCTGCATAATCAAACGCATAGAGCATACCTCAGATTTCGTCTGAACGCATCCCCAAAAGGGGCTAGTCGTAAGAAATGTATACCCTGCCATCGGCCTGATTTGTGATAAATGCCGGGTTCACATCGAAAGCGCGGCTCAAATTCCCGGCGGTCAGCACATGGGCGGCATTTCCATCCGCCAAGATTCGCCCTTGGTGGAGCAGGATCAGACGGTCGGCAAACCTGATCGCGAGGTTCAAGTCGTGCACCACGCCGACGGCGACAACGTCCGGTTGTGAAGCAAATTCCCGAACTTTTTTCATGAAGTCGATCTGATGACGGATGTCGAGAAACGTCAACGGTTCATCGAGAAACAAGTAGCGGCGCGAATCCTCCAACGGTTTCCAGATTTGCGCTAGCACGCGGGCGAAGTTCACGCGCTGCTGTTCCCCGCCGCTTAACGTTGCATAGTCCCGTTCGGCGAGTTCCGCGACATCCGCGTAGCCCATGACATCGTCACAGACTGCTTCGTCGAGGGGTCCGGGCCGCCCGCGAAAATGCGGATAGCGGCCCATCATGACCAATTCACGCACAGGAATCGGGAAGGCAACATCAATCGCCTGCGAGAGAGTCGCGCGTCGGCGCGCCAACTCGCGCTCGTTCCAACGTTTCGCATCGGCCGCTTCATACACTACCGACCCGGCGTGGGGTTGCAGAAGACGGGCGAGCAGTTTCACCAGCGTGGACTTCCCTGCCCCATTCGGTCCAACGATGAGATGGAATTGACCTGGTTCGAATGTAGCGGAAACGCCGTCGACGAGTGCGCGCCCGCCAGCTTTGTACACGAGATTGATCGCCGTAAGCATTGCGGAATCGATCTAGAACATGTAACGCCGCTGCCGAAGCAGCGTGAGAAAAACGGGCACGCCGACGACGGAGGTTACGATTCCAATGGGCAACTCTGCGGGACGAAACGCCACTCGCGCGATGAGATCGGCCAGGCTGAGGAGCGTACCTCCAAGCAGGGCGCTGCCGAGAATCAGAAAGCGGTTGTCGGGACCGCGGATGATACGCAGAATATGCGGTACGATCAGCCCAACAAAGCTGATCACACCGGTAAATGCCGTGGCCACCGCAACCATCAGCACATTGATGGTAAGTACGATCCACTTCAACCGGCCGACGTTAATGCCGAGCGCAAGCGCTTCATTGTCTCCAATCATCAATGCGTTCAGCGGCTTGGCATAGGAGAGTGACATGAGAGTGCCAGCGATCGTCGCTACTCCAACAATTGCTACCGATCTCCAGTTGGCCCCTGACAATGTTCCCAGGTTCCAGTAAATGATCGAGCGCGCTTGCGGATCACGAGCGATATAGGAAAGAAATCCGATGCCGCTCATACAGAGCGCATTGATCGCCAGCCCCGTGAGAAGCAGCAGCATGATCGAACTGCGTCCTTCCCGCTTAGTTTGCGCCAAGGCGAACACGAGATACGTGGAAATTACGCCCCCGCCGCATGCTGCTAAGGGCAGCGTCCACTCTCCGAAATTTATCTTCAACATGGCGCCGAACACATAGAAGAGCGCGGCCCCGAAGGCCGCACCGGATGAAGTGCCGACCAGACCCGGCTCGACAATCGGATTGCGGAAGAGCGCCTGCATGAGAGTTCCGCCGACCCCGAGACACGCGCCAACCAGCAGACACAAGAGTGCGCGAGGCACACGCAGTCGTATGAATATTCGCTGGTCGAGGGTAAGGTCGGTTGCGCCTGACAATGTGCCCGAAACTGAGGTAAGCATGTCATGCGCCGAGAAATCCATTGCGCCAAAACGAATAGAAGCCGCAGTGGTGAGAATCATCAGAACAAACAGCACCACCAGCACCACGCGATCGCTCGGCTGGGATTTCATTTGCCGTGGATGATACGCGCGACCTCAATCACATTCTGCCCGGTGTCTGGACCGAAGTACATCAATTCATGTTCCGGCACGCGATAGATCCGGTTGTTCTTTGCGGCATCGGTTTCCGCAACTCCTGGAAGCGTCTTCGCTTGGTCCACCGAACCTAGGCGATCATAACCAAATTCAGTCATCAGAATCACATCAGGATTGCTTTTCGCGATGATTTCCGGGGATGCCATGCGCTGCATGCCGCTTTTGTCGATGGCCATCTGGCCGCCGGCCCACTCCACCATGCGTCCTACCGATCCGGCATCTCCGCCGCCACCGTTTCCGACGACGAGATACACATTCGAGGCACGGCCAAAATGGATGACTGCAACGCGCGGATGATCTTTATACTGCTTCACGGCCTCGGTAGCTGCGGCCATTTCCTTATCGAGTTTGGCGCACAACTCCTCGGCGCGTTGCTCCTTATGAAAGTACGCGCCCATCTCGCGAAGTAAAGCTTTTTCGCCGTCGATGGAATCGTCCTTCGCATTGAATGTCTTCATCGGGACGTTCAGATCCTGCAACTGGTGCACAACCTGATCAGGACCGATGTTGTTGTCGTGGATGATCAACGTTGGATGTAGCGACAGAATACCTTCCGCACTTAGCGCACGATGGTAGCCGACAGTCGGTAGATTTTTGATCTCCGGGGGATTGGTGCTCGATAAATCCACGCCGACAAGATTCGCCTGCGCGCCCAACGCATAGATCATTTCGTTATATGCCTGCCCAATGCAAACGATTCGCTCTCCACCTTGCGCTCCGTTATTTTGCGCGAACCGCCCACTCGCAGACAGGAAGCCCAACGACGAAACATATAACAACAATGACGCGATAAATATGCGTTTAAGCATGCCGTGATCTTATATCACTCACTCGCGTATCACTCACTCGCGGCTCAGCATGAGGCGTAAGTGGCATCGACGACTACGATCCATAGTAGTTGATAGAGCTTGTTGGATAGTCTGATCGATATGCAAATCCCTCACGCCCTTCGGTTCGCAGCAGTGTTTTTTTTCGCCTCAGTTCTAACTCTCAGCGCGCAAACACCGGATACAGGTGTCATCCGAGGTACAGTCCTTGACTCGAGTCGCGCGGCGGTGCCAGCAGCGGAAGTCACGGTCACCAACAATCGAACTGGGATGAAGCATGTGGCGCACACTGACGGCTCCGGTAATTTCGCGATCGCTGGACTTTCCATTGAGGGCGACTATGACGTAAGCGCGCACAAAGAAGGATTTGCGCTCGCGGAAACGAAAGGCGTGACGTTGATCGGCGGTGCCACGGCGAATTTAAACTTCCACCTCGCTCCGGCCGCTGACAAGACCGAGGTCACTGTGACGGGAGCGGAAGGTACGATCCGAACTGATTTGCCACAGTTGGGCGATCACTTGGACACATTGCAAATTCAAGAAACACCGCTGCTGAACAATCGTATTACGTATCTGCCTTTGCTCAACGCGGCAAATCGTCCCGCTATCAATCAGGGCGACGTCTTCATGAATCAGGATTTGTTCACCACGAACGGAACGGGACGCAGGCAGGCGTGGTTCGAAGTCGACGGCGCAAACTCAGTCGATATGTGGGGACGGCAAACAATTTTTACGAACCTGCCGGTTGAAACGCTGGATGAGATGAATATCTTTTCAAGTCCGTTCTCCGCGGAATATGGAGGCAGCGCCGGTAGCGCCATCAATATCGTCACCAAGAGCGGCGGCAATCAGTACCATGGCAGCGTCGTCGGTAATTTTCGCCCATCGGCAACTGCGGCCGACTTGTCAGGCTTTACTGCCGGCACCGCAACCAGCGGCAATCAGTTGACCAGCGATGAACTGTATCAGCCCGCATTTACCTTTGGCGGGCCGCTCGGCGCGGACCATCTGACTCATTTCTTTACGGCCGGGGAATATTCATGGGAGAACAAAGTTTCGCCGGTCACAAACGCGCTTGCTCCCGGCGGATTTGAAGGCAAGTACCGCGACTGGATGGCGCTGGCGCGCCTTGATCGCCAGCTCAACCAACAAAATAATGTATTTCTCCGGCTCAATGCCGATCACTATGTCGATACCAATCCCAACGGCATTGTGGGTGGGAACAACTTGCCGAACGTGGATCGCGTCTTCACGCGTCGAACCTACACAGCAGAGTTGGGCGAGACGGATGCGATCAGCCCGAACTGGTTGAACAATCTCCGCGCAGAATTCCAGCTGGCTTCGCCGATCACGGAATTCACTCCGGTGATATACAGCACGGAATTCTCCGTGCCGATTGCGGGCGCAGCCACGTTTACCAGTGGCACATCGCAGTCCGCCTTGCTGCTGAATCATCAATTTGAGGTGAACGATGTTGTCTCGACTATGCGCGGCCGCAACAATTTGCGATTCGGCGCGCAGATCGTCCACGCGCACACCGGCGGAGACAGCAAAGAGTTCGGCGGCCCGATCTATTTGGGAGAATTCATTTACAACGCCTGCACGGACTCCATTGCCACCTGTGAAAGCCCTGCCTATCTTGACGACATCAGCAATGTGAAGAGCTACACCCAAAGCTACGGCAATGCGAGCTACACCGTGGACGACACGCTCTGGGCGTTGTTTGTGCAAGACGACATCCGCCTACGCTCGAACCTTACCGTAAACCTTGGGCTGCGCTATGAGCGGCAGACGTTTACCGACTCCACCAAAGATTTCGCTCCACGTGTGGGCTTTGTCTGGGACATGCGCGGCGATGGAGCCAGCATCTTCCGCGGCGGGTTTGGAATTTACTACTCACAGATCGTCGACAATTCTGAAGCTAATTACGCGCTGACCGGACCGACCGGAGTCTTTAACTACACAGCAACTCCGGGCGAAATCGGCTTCCCAACCAGCGTCGCCGATGCTCCTCTGCCCGCGTTTCCTTCTGGGGCTCAGACTCCGTTGCGAAGTCTTTACATTCGGCCCGGTCGCAGCGGCTACTACGATCAATACTTTCCCACATCGACGTTACTCGGATATCAAAGCGCATTGCTTAGCCCGTATACCGAACAGTGGACCTTCGGCTTTGAGCATGTCGTCGCGCCAACATGGGTTTTGAGCCTGGACTATGTTGGGTCGCACACGTTGAAGGTCAATCGCCCGCTGGATGTCGATCTGCCCGCACCTTTCGTCCGGACGACTCCTGGAGAAATACGTACGCCGCAAGCGGCAAATTGCACGAGACCGCTGTGGATCGCCTTTTACACGCAAAACGGTCTGACATGCGACAGCACAAGTACTCAAGGAACATCGGCTTCAGTTCCGATACCGGCGTATTCGGTCATTCAATCGGACGTGAATGACGGATTTGCTTTCTACAATGCGATGAATGTGAACCTGAATCATCGCTTCAGCCACCGGCTACAGATGCTAGCCAGTTACACGTGGTCTCACGCGTCTGACAATGTCGATCCCGATATTCCGAGCCAGAATCCGAATGACCCGAACTTTACCGGATATCAGGAATATGGACCGGCAATTTACGACGAGCGCAACCGATTCGTGTTGAGTGGAACCTTTGTCGCACCTTTGGATATCAACCTTGGCGGTATCGGAACATTCGGAAGCGGGCTGCCCTACAACATCACGACCGGAACGACTAATAGCGGCGATACCGGAGCGACTACGGATCGCCCCGTCGTCAACGGTGTTGTGATTCCGCGCAACGCGGGTCGCGGAAGATCGATTTACGATGTCTCTCCATTCGTCGAACGCCGGTTCAAGTTATTTTCCGAGCGAACCTCGCTGAATCTTCGCGTCGAAGCATTCAACGTTTTCAATCATCCGAACTTTGTCGGCTATGTCTCGACGTGGGGAAACGGCGCAACTGCGCCGGCAACTCTCGGCACGCCACTGACGGGAATCACAAACCAACTCCCGGCTCGATCGCTGCAGTTTCTGGCTAAGTTTGAGTTTTAGTAAGGATGTTTTTCACGCTCGGCTTTGAGTCTCAGGCAACGGACGACGGTGAGTCGGTGATCTGGATCGGCAAGGTGAAATGAAAAGTTGCGCCGCCTTCAGTGTTGGCGCTTGCCCACAACCGCCCGCCATGCGATTCCACAATGGAACGGCTGATGGCCAACCCCATGCCGCTGCCGTGCGGCTTGGTGGTAAAGAACGCAGAAAAGATATGCTCCTTATCCGTTGGCAATCCCACGCCCGTATCACTGACTGAGAACTGGAGTTGACCGTCCCGCAGTTCCGATTTCACCGTAAGCTCTCCGCCGGATTCTTCCATAGCTTCAATGCCGTTGAGCATGAGGTTCATGAAAACCTGCTGCAACTGCACACGGTCTACCATGATCTTGGGCAGGTCCGCGGAAAGCTCCGTGCGCATGGTAATTGAGGATCGCGTAGCCTCACCCTTTAGCAGCGTGAACATTTCCTGGATAATCCCGTTCACTTCGACCAGCTCTCGTTGTGGGGGAGACTTCTTGTAGAACGAACGCATACGGTCGATGATCTCAGCCGCGCGATTCCCATATTTATCGATTCGGGCCGCCGCCGCGCGGGCCCGGTCAAGATTGGGTGGATCGTGGGCCAGCCATTCAATGCAGGTGTTGGCGCTGGTGATTGCGGCAGCAATGGGCTGCTTGATCTCATGTGACAGTGACGCCGCGATTTCGCCCAATGTACTCACACGATCAATGTGCGCCAGATCGGCCTCGAGTTGTCGGAGTTTTTCGCGCTCTTGCTCGGCAGATTTGAGCGCTGTGATGTCGGTCGAGCTGCCGACGAACTGCTCCAAGTCTCCGGCATCGGAGAGCGCTGGATGGCCAACCGTGCGGATCCACTTCAATGCCCCATTGGGCAAAAGGATACGGAACTCCTGGTCGTACTCGGCTTTTTGCATGATTGCGCGTTCGATTGTGCTCTTCCAGCGAAGGCGATCTTCCGGGTGAACGCGTTCGAAATATTCTTCCCAGGTCGGGATTCCGCCATCGGGGTCGAAGCCGTAAATCTGGTAGAACTCCTCGGAGAGGTGCACAGCGCGGCGATCCGGCAGACGCAACACCCAGCTGCCCGTATGTGTCAGCCTTTGCGCTTCGGCAAGATGGCCTTCGCTCCGGCGCAGCGAATCCTCGATGCGTTTCCGTTCTGTTACGTCCATGGTTGTGCCGATGATTTCAACGATTTGGCCCGAGGCATCCCGTACGGGGTGGGCAATGGTATGAAGGTGCTTGATCCTCCCATCCGGAAGAACGATGCGAAGATCAGCCTCCGAGTCAGTCCACCCCGTTTCCGTGAGCTCCATTTGCTTTCGCTTATCAAGGCTTGCTCGGTCGTCGGGATGCACTCGATCGCGAACGAGAGACCAGGCAGGCTTCGAGTTCGGATCTAACTCATAAATGCGAAAGATCTCTTCCGACCAGAAGTGCTCGTCGGTACGGACGTTAATCGTCCAACTACCCGTGTTCGTGAGCCGCTGCGCTTCGGCAAGGTGCGCTTGCCGCCGCTCCAATTCCCGGGTCAGCAGTTCTTGCTCGGTAATATCGATCGCCGTTCCGAGAAAGCCCTTAAGCACTTCGCCTTCAACCACGGGAATTCCGACGCAGCGAATGTATCGCTGCTCACCGCTCGGGAGAAGAATTCGTTTTCTTACATCACAGCCGGAGCGTTCCGCATGCATGCTCTTTATGGTGTCCGCCATAGAGTCCCGGTCTTGGGGGTGCAAAGTGGCTAGATACTGTTCAAGTGTGGGCGCTCCCTTCTGCGGATCCAGTCCATAAATCTTGAACAGCTCCTGCGACCAGTACTCAAAAAACCCAGAGGGGTTATAAGCCCAGCTTCCCATATGGGCAACGCGTTGGCCTTCGCTGATATAAAACTGGCTTCGCTGAAGCGCTTCTTCAGCGCGCTTGCGATCTTCGATCTCGGTCACGACCCCATACCACTTGACGATGTTTCCGTCTTCGGCCCGGAGCGGCACTCCGCGATCTAAATGCCAGCGATATTGTCCATCCGAGCGGCGGAAGCGCGCCTCGTTCTCGAGAAGCTTGCCCGTAGCAACCGATTCGGCCCATTTGCTCACATGCAACCCAAGATCATCGGGGTGAATTGCGGATTTCCAACCTGATCCCGCCATCTGTTCCACGGATAAGCCCGAGTACTCCACGCAGTGCTTGTTCACCCAGGTATTGGAGCCGTCGGGCAGAGTACTCCACACTGTCGCAGGAATCGTATCGATCACATCGCGCAGCTCTTTCTCACCCCGGCGAGAAGCATCCCGTTGACGCTCCAAATGGCGGACTCGAAGGCGATAAAATCCAGCAAGAGCTACCAGGAAGAGGACCACACATAGAGCACGAAACCATTCGGTCTGGTAAAAGGCCGGGGCGACGACGAAATCGAGGGATGCTCCTGCCTCGTTCCAGACCCCGTTGGCATTAGACGCGATTACACGAAATCGATATTTCCCCGGACCCAGGTCCGTATAAAAAGCTTCGCGACGAGTGCCCGCGTCCTGCCACTCTCGATCATGCCCGTCAAGCCTGTAGCGAAACTTTACCTTTTGGGGAATGAGAAAACTCGGCGAGGTGTAGCCAATTTGGAGATCACGAGTCAAAGGCGGAAGTTGAAGGCCCTCTTCTGGTTTGTATTGCTTTCGGTCCGCAACAACAGACTCGACGTAGACCGGCGAAACAGCCCCGTCACCGGAGAGATGGGACGGGTCGATCATCTGAAGAACCACATTGTTTACAAACCACAGGCGCCCGTCGCGAGATTTCACGGCCGGGTTGAACGTCACGGGACCTGGTAGAGCTCCGTCCAGCGTATCGAATACTCGGGCCTGAACGATCGCATCTGGATGAATCCACCATCGTTGGACGTCCGACGCCGCAATCTCTATAAATCCACAGGGCGTGTTGAGCCATAGATTTCTCTTATCGTCCACGACGAAGCCAGTGACCCCGTCGCAAGGAAGTCCGTTTTCTTTGCCCAGGCGCTGAACTTTCCCGGCGCGGAGCATCACAAGTCCATTGTCAGATGCGGTGATCACTGACCCATCGGGATCGACTGCAATCTGATGGGCAGTCTTCTCTGTCCACGAACCCTTCAGATTCAAGGGAAATGTACGCACAACACCGTCGCGGAAAAACGCTAGGTCACCCGTGAATGTGCCCAGCCAAATTCCACCCTTCGGATCCGCCGCAATAGCATTAGCGGGCGGAACGGGAGGCTGGGGGAACTCCTCGCGAACCTTGAAATCGCGGATGCGGATGAGTCTTCTTTGAGCGCCTTTGCATTCCGCCCAAATATTGCCATCTATATCCTCGGTAATGCCGAGTACCAAACCGAGCGGCTGATGATCAAGCCCCAAAATAGGCCGGAAGCGCCCATCTTTACCGCGACCGTCCTGGTAGAGGAAAAGCCCGTCGTCGACGCCCACCCACATGTTCCCTGCGCGGTCTTCGAGCAATGAAGTGACTTGCTCTCCGGGCACGCGAATCGAGGAAACAGCGCCGTTCCGAATGAAATCGAGAGTGCGGAGATTTCCAACCCAGACCGTTCCGTCTTTCGTGGCCATGACCGAATTGGCACCATCTCGTCCAAGCCCCTCGGTGGTCGAAAAGGTAGTGACCGGAAGATCGCGAAAATTGTCGATCCCAGTGGACGTGGCGGCCCAAACGATACCGTCGTCGCTTTGGTAGAGATCGAAGACGGCGTCGCTGGATAAGCCCTCCGCTCGCCCAAAATGGTCAACGGTTTGGCCGTGAATGCGATAGATGCCATTTCCGTATGTCGCTATCCAGAGGTTCTTATCGGAATCTTCGATCATCGCCTCGATATTGAGCTTACTGCCGTCGAAATTTGGCAGAACCACTGGCGTCAGAACACCATTGCGGAATCTTTCAAGCCCAAGTCCCGGCCCCGTCGCCTCCATTCCGACCCATAAGGAACCGTCGGAATCCTTGGCAAGACTGTGAATGCCGACTTGCCCCACGTTTGATCGAAGCTGTTGAGGGCTGTACATTTCTGGGGCTGCACCTGTTTTCCAATGGAGCAACGACGTGTCGCCTCCGATCCAAACTCCTCCTTCCCCATCAGGAATGATTGAACTCGGGTTGTGAAACGTTATACCCTCCGCTTTCCCGAAGCAGCTGATTTTCGCATCCGTTGCGTGACATAGAATTCGGTCCGTACTCGCTAAAGAAAGGACCCACACAGATCCGTCAGAATCTTCGTGGATGCCGGTAATCACCGGAACATCGTAACGAGAGATCACGACATTGTCCCTAACGTGAACGAGCTCGCCTTGAGTGGCCATCCAAAATTCTCCAACTCGCACACTGGCGAGTCTGCGAATTCGTGAAGCCGCGATCGGAGGCGACCAGGGAGTAAAGTGGATGCCGTCAAAACGCCACACGTCACGCTTGCCGCCTACCCAGAGATAGCCGTCTTTTGATTGTGAAAGCCAAAACGGAGTGTTGGGCAAGTACCCGTCTTGTATCCGCCACGCCGTATGCGCGTATTGAGTGAGGCGTTTGTTGGGGTCCAGGGCGTGAGCCGCGCTTAGCGCGAAACAGAGCGATAACGCGCAAACCAGAAACGATCGCAAAACATGGGAGTTCCGGGCTCGCGAGGTGCACATGGCGCGGGGCAACATGGAATCGACATGGGCAACCATGGCGGAGAATCTTACCAAACCGGACCCCGGCCGGCTGGTATCACGAAAAGCGGCGCGTTCATTTCAAAGTTCCGTGTATTTCCCATCGTTGGCGATCCGCTCGGCCCGTTCGCGCTCACCGACTTCCGACCTTATTCCATCTGCGGCTGCCGGTTTTACTTCGACGTTCGGCCCACGCGCATGCGGCTAGGGTAACGAGGTTGCCCGACTCTAAGCAATCAAACTTTAGGCTGATTGAGCCAGACTTTAGGAAGTAGATCCTCACCATCGAACGCCTGGCGAGAGAGACATTGCAGCGAGCGAGGGATTGCACGACTATGCAAAGTATCGCCAATACTATGTCTAATTGTTCCTTCCTTACTCTTCTGTTTTGATGGCGGAGTGGTTCAACCCCTGGGGAGGAAAATATATGTCCAGCAAAACAGAAATCGCCATCGACGTAAGGCTCGCGAATCCTCTTGATGTCGTCCCAGACGAAATTCCATTCGATGTGCCATATGGAGCCCCAATTTCACTCGACCTAGCCCAGGCGGTGATTCAGGCTGCCGTGGCAGAAGCCAAGAAGCGGAATTGGAAGATGAACGTGGCAGTCGCCGATTCCGGTGGCAACTTGGTTGCTTTCCAACGAATGGACGGCGCGATGCTTGCCTCAATTCAGATCGCGGAACACAAGGCACGAGCAGCCGCGACCTTCCGGCGTCCAACGAAAGTCTTCGAGGACGGTGTCCAGCTCATGCACCTCAATTATCTGCTGGCCTTTGATGGCGTCATTGCGTCTCGCGGCGGCATTCCTCTGATCGAGCAGGGGACGATTATCGGCGCAATCGGTTGCTCGGGAGGCACGGATTCTCAGGACGAAATCGTCAGCCAGGCGGGCGCGGCCATAGTTAATAAGATCGAGGCTGGGAATAATTGATCCGTTTGGCGAAAACATCGGGATCGTGATGGTGCGAGGCGAGACCTCGCGCCTTGCGGCCATTACAGACACAACTTGTGTTTCACAGCCAAGCCAAATCTTTCCTCCTGTTTTCCTCGTCTCGCCCTTCCGACTCGATAATACGAATCTCAACCGCCATTGAAGGCGGAATAGCCGTCGCCTCCGCTTAATGTCGTTCTATGACAATCGACCAAAACAATTGCGGAGCCTGTGGGCACAAGCTCCGCATTTCCAGCGCATTCGGCCAATGCTTAGCGATGAATTTGCTCCACGTAGTATCCGAGGCGATTTTCGACATCTCCTGGTTTGTGGAAGCCGCGAGCCATTAGCGCTTTGATTCCCTCCTGCGCGGCAGGTCGTCCCAGAGAAGCGATGCACGCTTCCCACCCGGCGCCGAGTTCGACGTCGGGCGGCAGGCTGGTATTGACCAGGCGTTTGGTGTTGGCGATCGCCCACTTATCGAATTTGGAGATCCGGGTCGCGAGCGCATCTACGTACTCGTCCAGCTCGGCGTCGGGCAGTGAGCGATTCACGTAGCCGTAGGCCTCGGCCTTATCGGCGCTTATGTCTTCCGAGCTCAGCAGCACCTCAAGGGCACGATTTCGGCCGATGAGTTGGGGCAGCCGCGCCATGGGCCCGCCGCCGGCAACCATCCCTACCCCCACTTCCCATTGGGAGATGATGGTCTTTTCGCGGCTGGCAAAACTCATGTCGCAAGCAAGAGTGATCTCGCTGCCATTGCCCGTTGCCCGGCCGCGAATAAGGGCAATCGAGGCGACTGGATCACTCCACCGACGACTCATTGACAGGCCGCGAAATTGACGTATTAAGGTTGATCGGCGGCGGCAACTCAAACAAGCAGATTGCCGGCCAGTTATCGATCGGTGAAGCAACTGTGAAGAGTCACGTTACAAACATACTTTCCAAGCTAAGCGCCAACGATCGCGCCCACGCTGTGACGATCGGTTTGAAGCGCGGCATCATTGAACTGTGATCTCGCGAGAACAGGATTGCCGCGGAACACTCTCGTCAGGCAATTCACTTAGCATGAACGCCGACTACAACAGAGGTGAAATCGCACTGGAACGCTAATCACGCAGATCACGGTTACGCGCAATCCAGTCGCATGGCTTCGAGAACCGCGTTGCCGGAAAGATATCAGCCTACCGAATTGGCCACGGACGTGCCGCTACCACCGTGTAGATTGATCCCCGAGTCAACTTAGACGTGCGCGGTCAGGGAAACCGTATCGCTCAGTTTGGCGACATTGCGGTCGACTTCCTAAGCAACAAGTTGGTCTGCAGGTTGTATTCGCTCCCATTCGGCAAAGGTTCCTCGCGCCCTACTTCGGCAAGAAGTGCTTTGAACGCCAGCATGGCAAGGTCGGTTTGCGACATCTGCACCGTAGTTAGAGAGGGCAGCGTATATTGCGCCAGCCGCACGTCGTCAAAGCCGACCAGCGAAAGGTCGCGAGGGATGACGACACCATCTTCATAGCTCCTCTTCATCACTCCAATGGCAGTTAAGTCGTTCGAGCAAAGAATCGCCGTGGGTTTATTTGGAAAGCTTAATAGTTGTTCGGCGGCCGCCATCCCTCCTTCCGTCCTGTGATTCCCCTCCACAATCAAGAGCGGATCGCACGCGAGGCCGATTTCCTGCATCGACTGCAGAAAGGCATTCCGTCGTGCGACGGCTGATTTCAAGCTCAGAGGACCGGTAACGAAAGCGATTCGCTTATGACGCAAGGCGGCCAAGTGCTGCACTGCCTGGCGGATGCCATGCAGGTAGTCGATGCGAATATTGCTGATGCGCGGAAGCGCCGGGCCAACATCGATGAACACAAGAGGGACCCGGCGCGATTTCAGATCTTCAAGCAGTAACTCCTCCATCCCGAAGGTCATGACCGCGACCCCATCGACGCGGCGCTCGATCATGCGCCGGACGGAACTCGCCATCAGCCGGGGATCATTGACGGTCGAGGTCAGGAGAATTTCGTATCCATGCTCAACGGCAATCTTCTCGAACGCTTGAACAATCTCCGGGAAGAATGGGTTGGTGATTTCCGAGACGATGAGGCCGAAGATCCTGCTTCTGCCGGAGACCAGCGCCCGGGCCTGGGTATTCGGGTAGTAGCCCAGCTCCTCGACGACTTTCCACACACGTCGGGATAGTTGGGGATCTACGGTTGGCACGCGGTTGATGGCGCGCGATGCCGTTGCTGTCGAGACTTTGGCCCGCCTCGCGATTTCCCGGAGATCCATATTCTGCCTCTCAGAGCGAAACGGGGAGTCGCAGCAAACATTTGCTAATCTCCATCAGTCTGTCTATGATTTTCACGCCGTGAAAGCGAGTAGAACACGGTGTCTTACAGTAAATTGGGTTATACACGGCCTCGGAAACGGCTTTTCGTCGTCGTGAACCCAGCCTGTATCAAAGAGGTGGATTGATGGCGGTACCATCCGAATCGGTGGCGAGTGCGGATCCCCCCAAGCGACGCGCGCCCATCGGCGAAGAATTGAATAAGTCTGCGATTCTGCAGGAGTTGGACAATATCCTGGCCAGTCCGCCATTCCGGAATAGCAGCCGCAGCAAGCAATTTCTTTCCTACGTGGTCCAACACCGGCTTGATGGGCACGACGAACTGCTGAAGGAGCGCAGCATTGGCGCCGATCTATTCCACCGTCCCGCCGATTATGCCACCGGAGATGATCCGGTCGTTCGGGTGCAGGCTGGGGAGGTGCGGAGGCGACTCGAACAGTATAATCACGAATTTTCCAAGACTTCCGAAATACGCATTGACCTTCCCGTAGGGACTTATGTTCCCGAATTTCACCAACCGTCTCTCGATCTGCCAGTTGAGCCTTCGACTCCGCCTTTGCCGCTTCCGGTCGACGTGCCCAGCAGGAAGTGGAAACTGCTTGCCTGGACTGCGCTTGCCGTCAACCTGCTGCTAATCGCGGTCCTGGTCGCTCCCGTCGTCCGCGGAAGAATGGCGCGGCCCTCGCTTTTGCAGCAATTCTGGGCTCCCGTCTTTTCCACCTCGCAGCCTGTGCTCGTCTGCCTTCCCAAGCCCATTTTTTATCGCCCGTCGTCTGGGTTATATGACAAGTACGCCAAGGCCCATCCCGGTACCTTCCAGACGCAAGTCGAAAGATTTAATCAACCGCTTCCTTTGGATCCAGATCAGAAGATCTCATGGGGAGACATGGTCACCTTCCCTGATTTCGGCCTGGTCTCGGGCGACGTTTATGCTGCCTTTCGAATTTCTGAGGCATTAGGCCGGATCGGTAAGCCGAGCCAGATCAGGATTGGCAACGAGTCATCATTCGACGAACTTCGCGGCTCTCCGGCAGTACTGATTGGGGCGTTCAGCAACCGGTGGACGATGGAAATGACGTCCGACCTGCGTTTCGTGTTTGAAGAGAAGGACGGCGTCCTCTGGATACACGACCGAACCTCCCCGGACAAAAAGTGGTTCTGCCGCCTAGGGCTGCATCGGGAAGTGGTCACGGATTTTGGGGTTGTAACTCGACTGCTGGACTCGAAAACCGGCAACTCGATGGTGAGCGTGGCGGGAATTACGGCGCCCGGAACCGACGCTGCGGCGCAATTCGTCTCATCCCCTGAATTTTTATCCGAGTTAGCCCGGACAGCCCCTCCCGGATGGGAGAAGAAAAACATGCAAGTCGTCGTGCAGACGTCCGTGATCGACGCCGGCGCGAGCCCACCTCACGTTGTAGCTTCTTACTTCTGGTAGAGTCCCTCCCGAAGAGAGCCTGGAAGTAACTTCTCGCGAGAATGCAAATCTCCGCACTTTCACAGACCGTCTTCACATTTTCATCGTCGTCGCTTTCGGAGAGATAAAATGGCCTGTACCGGCGTGGCGACGCTAATGTGCCCCTGTCACACTCTGAAATTTGGGCTGACTCTATATCTATGCATGTAAAGGATTTATCGTTAAATTGCCACCGTAAACATACCGTATGTATACCGTGTGTTACTAGAAAAGAGAGTGATTGGGCATCATAGTTGGCCGCGGCGCAAGCAAACGTTTACTCGGGTCTAAGTCCGAGCCGAGCCCTTCATGCACATTGGCCAGTTCCGCGTCCTGCCCATCCACCGCAGCCGTTTCTTGGCCGCCCTCATTGCTGTTCTCTGCGTGTTTCAAAGTTGCGGCGGCGGGTCGTCTACCTCTTCCAATTCAACTCCGCTGGCAGTCACAGCCGCGTCTCTGCCTAACGGGACAGTCAGTGAGTCGTACACAGCAACGCTGACCGCGACGGGTGGAACTGGCTCGGGGTACGGCTGGACCGTCTCCACGGGCACACTGCCGGGAGGCCTGACTCTCGCAAGTGGTGGTGTTTTGGCCGGTACACCCTCTGCGGCGGGAACCTTTAATTTTACCGTTCAGGTTGCGGATTCCTCGGGAGCAACGGCCACTGCGGCCCTCAGCGTTGTCATTGCGGCCGCAGGTCCATTGAGCAATTACGAATTCACCGGAGATACCTCACCGGTGCACGATCCCTCCATCATTCGGCAGGGATCGACGTACTACTTGTTCTCAACCGATGCCTCTTCCACGCAAGGCGGATTCATTCCCGTCCGCTGCTCCACCGACAAAATTGCCTGGAGCGCCTGTGGTTATGTGTTCGCGACTTTGCCTTCGTGGATTGCCGGAGCCGTTCCGCAGGCCACTGAGATATGGGCTCCGGACGTCTCCTACTTCAATGGCGCTTATCACGTTTATTACGCCGTCTCTTCTTTTGGGTCGAATGTTTCAGCGATCGGACTCGTAACCAACACCACCCTGGATTCGACCGATCCGAATTACAACTGGGTCGATCAGGGTCTGATTTTGCAATCTTCCGTCTCCGACAACTTCAACGCCATTGACCCCAATATCCTTATCGACGCGGGCGGTTCGGTCTGGCTGAACTATGGAAGCTTTTGGACCGGAATCTACCAGCAGCAGATCAACCCGGCGACTGGGCAAATCCAGTCGGGCTCAGCGACCTACCACTTAGCCGAGCGCGCCTCAACTGTTGCCAACGATCCGATCGAAGGCGCTTCGATGGTTTATGAAAACGGCTTTTACTATCTGTTCGTTTCGTGGGACTACTGCTGCGAGTCGGATCCATCGCAGAGCGACTACAAGATCGTGGTTGGCCGGGGAAGCAGTCCCAATGGTCCGTTTACCGATGAGAGCGGCGTCGACATGGCGGCTGGCGGCGGAACGATCTTATTGCAGGGCGATTCAACCTGGGCCGGGCCGGGCGGGCAAACGGCCTATATCGATCCAACCGACGGCGATCTGATCGTGTTTCATGCACTGATGCTGTCGCAGAACGGGCTGGACTATTTGTTTGTGAGGTCGCTGACGTGGACCAACGATTGGCCGGTGATCGGCACTTCAACCGATTCCAGTTCAGAAGATGACCTGCACGCGACCCAGCAGGAACGTAAGACTTTCACGTCGCATAGGCGTTGAGGCAGACTTTTTGTGGCGAATTGCAAGAAGGCGAATTGCAAGAAAACGATTACCGATGATGTCGCAGTGATCGAAACTCAGCCCGGCATTCCGATGCTTGAGGCGTTGTACGGAGAAACTTATGACGCATGGGGTTCCGTCGTGCCTTCGTAGATTCTTTTGCTCGTCGATCCGAAGTTCCTCGGTGCGGGCCGTGGCAGTTGCGATCTTCGTCCTCCTGCTCGCGGGGCTGCCTGCCTTTGCCCAACTGGACACGGGGTCGATCAGCGGCACCGTCGTCGACCCTTCCGGGGGCGCGGTTAAGGATGTCACGATTACCGCGAAGGAAACGAGCACCGGTACGGCTTACAAAACGATCAGTTCGAGTACGGGCTACTACGTGTTCCCTTCCGTGCGTACCGGCACCTATGAGGTTAAGGCCGAGCCATCTGCAGGCTTTAAGACTGCGGTGTATTCAGGTGTTGTCGTCACTGTGGCCTCGCATGTGGGCCAGAACATCGTGCTCGCGTTGGGCGCTGTGTCTGAGACGGTCAGCGTCACGGCTGATACTTTGTCACTGGAGACCGAGAGTTCCGAGGTCGACGCGAATATTACCAAGGAGCAAGTCTACGATCTTCCGCTGGCGGTGACCGGCAGCCTGCGCTCGATTTCGTCGCTGGAGTTTCTGGTGCCGGGCACAATCGGTCCCGGAACATCTTCGGGCGGATCCTCTTTCCAAATGACCAAGATCGCCGGCGGCCAGACCGAAGGAACGGATTATCTGGTGGACGGCATCACGACTAACCGGCAAGAAAATGGGTCAGGCTCGTTTGACATCGTTGCGCCCTCGGTGGAATCGATTCAGGAGTTTCACGTTGACATCTCCGGAATGTCGGCGCAATTCGGCAGAACGACGGGCGGCCTGGCGAATTACAAAACGCGCTCTGGAGCCAACGCCTATCACGGAACGGTCTTCGACTACTACAAGAATGCCGCTCTGGATGGGAACAACTGGTTCAACAACGGCTACCTCGCGCTCAATCCCTCGGAAAGCCAATTGCTCGCGCGTCCGCCTGACACAAAAAATAACTACGGCGTTTCACTCGGCGGTCCGCTGCTGATACCGCATCTGTACGACGGTCACGATAAAACTTTCTTTCTGTTCAGCTTCGAGCAGTTGTTCTATCACACCGGCGCTTCGGTTACGTCGAATATCCCGACTCCGGCCGAACTCGGCAGTAACGGGCAATACTTTGATTTTTCATCTACGCTGGGCGGCCCAATTCTCACTACTGG
>Ga0209006_10000193_pt1 | contig 63793 bp, 53 predicted proteins | sample JacPin_JW_Ref_O2_FD_188567 | JGI IMG/M metagenome (GOLD analysis project Ga0209006, IMG submission 188567) | Forest soil microbial communities from Algoma, Ontario, Canada - Jack Pine, Ontario site 1_JW_Ref_O2 (SPAdes) (version 2) | ecosystem: Environmental > Terrestrial > Soil > Boreal...
CATTCGTTCTCGCTCATCTCCACAGCGTACGGAAATCTCCCTCATTCGCAAAGCCCCGTCAATCGATCACTTGTTCAGATTCCTGCACAGAGCCCTTTTGTCTCCTCCCGAGGGTTTTCTCTGGCTGGGCACAAACGCTCTATCTCACTGCAAGGCACGCAAATCAACGCCCGCTACCGCAAAGATCGCGCCGACGGCCTCTTCATCCGCGGCGGCCTCGGCCATCTGATGAGCGCCTGGGTGTAGGACTAACGAGAGGCAATCGGCGTAGGGGGGCGGGTCGCCCCGCCTCCCCTGCCACACCACCGTACATGTGGGTCCGCATACGGCGGTTCGGCGGATTAAGCTAGGACCGCACGACCATGGGTGGAAGCCCGAGCTTGGCAAGGTAGGCATTAGGCGATCGACGGTCAGGGCGGGACTTCCGAAGCGCCATATTGGACTTGACGGGTTACAGCGAGCTACGACGGCGGACAAAACCGTCCGAGCCACCAAAACTGGCAATGGCGGAGATGACCGTCCTGTTAAGCCGCCTTTATAGTGGGAGAATGATGACGCGCGCCAGTGAAGACCTTTCCGAAACCAAGCCGCCTGTCAGAATCGCGGTGGACATGGACGAGGTGATTGCCGACTACTTCGGCGAACAGGTTGCCCGCTATGAATCATGGAGCGGCGCAGCAGTCGATATCTCGGCGACTGAAGGAAAGAGGTTGCGGGAGTGCGTGCCGCCTGAGCACCGGGAGTTTGTCAGCAGGCTTCCGCGCACGCCGGGGTTCTTCGCCAGTCTTAAGATGATCGAAGGAAGCCGCGACGCACTTGAGGTACTGTCGCAATATAGCCGAATTTATATCGTCAGTGCGGCGACAGAGTATCCCAACTCGTTGTGCGAGAAATTCGACTGGCTGGCCGCGAACTTTCCGTTTATCGATTGGCCGCAGATCGTGCTTTGTGGCGACAAGTCCATCATTCGCGCCGAATACATGATCGACGACAACATCTACCATCTGCGCCGATTTGAAGGCGAGAAGATCCTCTTCGACTCCCCGCACAATCGCAAGGTGCCGGACGCGGTGCGCCGCGTGCATAATTGGGACGAGGTGCTGTCCTTCTTTCGTGCTCAGGGCGTGCTCCCCTCCAGCTAGAACTGAATCAGCTCTCCAAGGCCACTGTTTGGGTCATCCAGGCAGGAGGTGCGGGTGAGCACCAAGGCGTTGGTGATTGGGAACGTGGCTGCTCAGGTTGCTGCCGGCAAGAATTGGGCAGGGTGAGGGCTACCGTTATTCTGGACTCAGAGAAATATTCCCCAATTCAATTGGATCCGCATATGAAAGAAACGCTCCCAACGAGCCCGGACCCAGATGAAGGTAGTAGCGATATAACCCTTGCGTCTGCGCTCGAACTGTTTACGGCGTAGGCGGCTCATCCAGAAATAGCCCAGCGTGTTGTTTGAAATCGGGGTTGCGAATACCATGGGATACTCGCGGAACCTTCACTGGATTCAAGGGACATTCCGCAAAGCATCACCCGAGCCGCCAACTTCATGAAAACTGTATTCGCCGCCCGTTCCCTGTACACCCCGTTGCAGGAGATTCAGAACCCGCTTGTGTTCGCGGAAGACGGGGTGATTACCGATCTGGCTTCCCGCTCGACCCGGGAGATTCCTGCCAACACGGCCCTCATCGACTTTGCGGACGCCGTAATTACGCCCGGGTTCGTCGACATCCACATGCACGGGGGAGCCGGACTCGATGTGATGCAGGCGTCCGAGGCTGAGATGCCGCACTTAGACAGATTCCTGGCGCAGCATGGGGTGACTGGTTATTTCCCTACGACCGTAGCGGCGCCAATCGATGTAACGTGCGCGGCGCTGGAGCGCATCGCCAACGCGATTGAAGCAGGAGAGTCGGCCGCAAACGGCAATGGCAGTAGTGACAATACTTCGCAGGCTCGGCCGTTGGGGATCCATCTGGAAGGGCCCTTCCTAAGCCATGCGCGCCGCGGCGTGCATGCGCCGGAGAATCTGGCGTTGCCGACCGTCGCGCTTTTCGAACGCCTGTGGCAGGCTGCGCGCGGACACGTTCGCATGCTGACCATCGCTCCGGAGCTTCCGGGCGCGCCGGAAGTCATCGCAGAAGCGGCGCGGCGGAAGGTTTTGGTGAGCATTGGACATTCGGACGCCGACTTGAACGCAGCGCAGGCCGGGGTGCGAGCGGGAGCGCGCCACGCGACTCACACCTTCAACGCAATGCGGCCCCTGGACCATCGCGAGCCGGGAATCCTCGCCGAGGTTCTCACGGATGCCCAGGTCAGTGCCGACATCATCGTCGACGGAATTCATGTTGCTCCCTCGGTGGTGCGGCTTTTCCTAAAGGCCAAGGGGATCGAGGGCTCGGTACTGATCACCGACGCAACCGCCGCGGCCGGCATGCCCGAGGGCCGCTATCAACTGGGGATGATGATGGTCGACGTGAAGAATGGCATGTGCACCATCGACGGCAAGCTGGCCGGAAGTGTGCTCACCATGGATCGCGCCGTGCGCAACGTGATGGAGTTCGGGAGTTGGAGTCTGCGCCATGCGGTACGCGCAGCAACCCTGAATCCGGCGCGCGCGGCGGGCTTAGCCGATCACTACGGAGCCCTCGCTCCGGGAGCCGAGGCCACCTTCGTCGTGCTGAGCCTGGCTGGTGACGTACGGAAAACGATTGTTCGGGGGAAGGGATTCTAACGAGACCAAGCCGTCAGGACGTTGCTTGCGACGTCTCGGGCAGCGGCAGGGAAGACATAGCGAGCTACGTCCCTACATCTGGTTTTAATTTGGCTTGCGCTGTTTGGACTCGGCCAGATAGTGCAGCAACATGGCTTCGTCGGAGCGGGAGAGTTGGTCGAGAAAGGGTCTTTTTGTGGTCGGCTTCTCGTCGCTAGCTAGTTTTTGCGGTGCGCCCTGGCGCAGCTTGTCGCCGAGTTCGGGATCGTTCTCCATTACTTGCGAGTAGAAAAAGAGAAAGTGCCGCATCTGGTCGAGCGCGGAGCGCAGGGTTGCAATGGGCTCGGTCTGGGACTGCGAGTTGAGAGACTCCATCAACTCCGGGTCGCTGGGAGCCTGCATGGCGGCACAGTTGAGCTCTCGTTGAATGGTGCGCAAGTCTTCGGTGACGCGCGCGATCCGGAGCTGTAGGTCGTCCATTTGGTCTTCCATCGCCATGAGATTTCGCCTGTCCAACATCTCATCGGCAGCAGCCAGCGAGTAGATGTCCCACGTGCATGCGCTTTGGTAATTCATCGTATTACTTTGGTCTGGACGAAAGTTCCCCGTTTATTAGAGCGGTGAAAAGCCGCTACTGGAGTGGGTTGCAGAGCACCTGCCGCCTGTCTCTGCGGGAAGCAGCACTGCAGAGCATGGTCGCTCGTTCCAGGAAATCTGCGATTTGTGATACAAAACCGCGATGACAGAACCCGCGCCAACCGGCACATCTGGACTCGTCCGCGCCATTGGCCGCTGGAGCCTGGTTGCGCTCACGATCAACTCCATCATCGGCAGCGGGATCTTTGGACTGCCCTCGGCGGTCGCTAATCTCATCGGAAAAATAAGCCCCCTGGCGGTTCTCTTCGCCGGCGCCGGGATGGGCGTCATCATGGGCTGCTATGCGGAGGTAGCCTCGTATTTTCATGAGGCGGGCGGGCCCTATCTTTACGCACGCGCCGCCTTCGGCCGCATGATGGGAATTCAAACCGCCTGGATGCTGTGCCTGGGCCAGGTGTCCGCTCCAGCAGCCAGCGCCAATCTTTTTGTGATTTATCTGGGAGAATTCTGGCCCCATGCCAAAGATCCCGTGCCGCGCTTCGTGATTCTTACCATTCTCGTGGGAGCGCTCGCCGTCATCAACTTTCGCGGCGTGCGCGGTGGCACCCAGGTCAGCAACATTTTCACCGCGGCAAAATTAATACCTCTGTTCGCCGTCATCGTCATGGGCGGGGCAGTGATGCTGGCTCATCATCCCGCTGCTTCGGTGGCGACGGTTCACTCGAGCACGGGAGAGTGGCTCCAGGCCATGCTCCTGCTCGCATTTGCTTACGGCGGATTTGAAACGGCGCTCGCGCCCATGAGCGAGGCCAAGAATCCACGCCGCGATGTTCCGTTCGCACTGCTCTCTGCCGTGCTGGCCTGTACCGTGGTTTACGCACTCATCCAATATGTGGTGGTCGGAACCTTACCCAACGCGGCGCACAGCGATCGTCCGCTCGCCGATGTGGCGCGTCTGGCTCTCGGGCACTTCGGCGCGGAATTGGTCGCGGTCGGCGCGCTGATTTCGGTCTACGGATATCTCGGCGCCAAAATTCTCAGTATGCCGCGCGTCACGCTAGCGCTGGCCGAGCAGGGCGACTTCCCGCGAGCTTTCGCCGCTGTGCATCCGCGGTTCAAGACGCCGTATGTATCGCTGTTGGTTTTCGCCGCAGTGATCTGGGGATTCGCGTTGATGGGCGAGTTTAAGTGGAATGTGACGCTCTCCGCGATCGCCCGCCTGTTTTACTACGCCGTAGGCTGTGCGGCGCTGCCGGTGCTAAGACGCAAGCGGCCAGAGGGCGCCATGTTCCGGCTACCGGGTGGAACGTTGTTCGCCGTTTTAGGAATCGCGATCTGCCTCGTGCTCATAAGCCAGGTCGACTTCGGCCAATCGCTAATTCTGATCGCGACCATCGCGATGGCGCTGGCGAACTGGGCGGTTGTGGCCCGCGGAAAGGCCGTAAGATGACGAAAACGGCGCCGCCCCGGAATTACACTTCCCGCTGTTCCATCTCCAGCAGCGCTTTCTTGCGTTCCATCCCCCAGCGATAGCCGCCCATGCTGCCATCTTCGCGGACCACGCGATGGCATGGAATCGCGACCGCGACCGGATTCGTGGCGCAGGCACGGGCCACGGCGCGCGTGGCACGGGGCTGGCCGATTCCCTTCGCCACCTGATTGTAAGACTGCGTCGTGCCGAACGGAATCGTCTGCAAGTAGGTCCATACACGACGCTGGAATGCCGTCGCGCGAATATCGAGCGGCAAAGAGTCATCCAGTTTTTTGCCTTGCAAATGACGCAGAAGCGTTTTCGACCAGGACCGTAATTTTCCTTCGTCTGGTTTGCGCGCGGCGAAGGGAAACTCGCGCTTCAAACCTTCCAGTAACTCTCCATCGGTGCGCGCAAACTGAATGGCGCAGATGCCACGATCCGTGGCTGCGATCAGCATGCGCCCCAGTGGCGAATCTCCGCAGATGTAATGGATCATAGCCGCGACCGCGCCGCGGCGATACTTGTCCGGAGTCATGCCGAGTTGCGATGCCGTGCGCTCGTAGAGGCGGCTGCTGGAGCCGTATCCCGCGTCGTACATGGCCCGGGTGACGGAGTCTCCTGCTTGCAGACTGCGTTTCAGAGTGCGCAGGCGGCAGGAGTCCGCATACTCTCGAGGAGTGATCCCCAGAACCGCCTTGAAGCGGCGCTGCAGGTGGAACGGGCTCTGCCGAAATTCTTTGCCTAATCGTTCAAGCGTGACCGGTTCGTCGAGATGCTGCTCGATGAAGCGGCACATTGCCTTGATGCTGTCCGGCTGCGCGTGAGCGCCGGCGGATCTTGGCCGGCAACGCAGGCAGGCGCGATATCCAGCCTCCTCGGCTTGTTCCGGGCGTAGAAAGAATCGCACGTTCTCCCGCCGAGGCCGGCGGGCGGGACATGAAGGCCGGCAATACACTCCGGTTGAGGATACGGCGAATACAAACCGTCCGTCCTGACTGGAATCACGCGCCGAGAGCGCGTTCCATCGGGCTTCTTCCCCGGCGGCCGGGTTGGGTTGAGGGACTGACATTTCATTCGAGGCTGCTGCTGCGAGTATCGCATTGCTGTTCATGGCAAGGAAAGCGTAAGGCATAACAGTTTCAGCGGGCTATCCGAAACTTGCGGGCAAACTACATTATGCAGCGGAAGCGCGGGTGCCCCTGCGCATGTGCGTTCTCCCGGCTGCGCAGCGCGCGGGTTTGCGTCCAACTTGCAAAGAGTTTAGATTTCTCGGGGATGAGAAGGGCGACGATGCGATTACGGCGCTTTTGCTTGCTGACCTATACCGTACTGGTGATGATCTGCCTGGCTTGCTGGGGTCAGCAAGCCGGCGCGGAGAAACGGAAGATCATCATTGACCAGGATGCTGCCGGCCCCGCGGGCACGGATCAGCAGTCGATTCTCTTGTTGATTCAATCTCCGCAAACTGACGTTCTCGGCATCACGGTCGTGACCGGCGACATGTGGCTCACCGAAGAAGTGGCGCATACTCTGCGGATGCTCGAACTGATCGGGCGCACGGATATTCCAGTTGTGCGGGGAGCGGAATATCCGCTGCTGCGGCAAAAAGAAGAAACCGAGCAGTGGGAGCTGCGCTACGGTTCGGTGGCCTGGCTGGGCCCCTGGACTCCGGGACGCTATCACCCGCCGGACGAATTGGGTCCAATGCCGGAGGGTAAGCCGGCGACGAAACCGGCAGAAGAGGATGCGGCGCACTTTCTGGTGCGAATGGTTCGCCAGCATCCGCATGAGATTACGATTTACGAGGGCGGGCCGATGACGAATCTGGCGCTGGCCATCAGCATCGATCCCGAGTTTGCCGGACTGGCGAAAGAGCTCGTGTTCATGGGCGGCAGCCTGAATCCGGAAACCACCGACCCTGAGTTCATTAATACGCCGCGCCACGAATTCAATCTCTGGTTTGACCCGGAAGCGGCTCATATGGTGCTGCGCGCTCCGTGGAAAAAGATCGTTTGCACGCCGGTAGACATTTCAGTGAAAACCCGGCTGACTTCCGAACTGATCGACCGAGTGAAGGCCGGCGATTCTCCGGCGGCGCGCTATATCGCCACATACGCCCGGCTGCGCGGACAATACAATTATTTGTGGGACGAACTGGCCGCGGCGGCGTGGCTCGATCCGAGCCTGATTACAAAAAAGGAACTGCGCTACCTGGATGTGAACCTCGACCGCGGCGCCGGCAACGGAGACACGCTGACATGGACTCAGCAGGAGAAGTCGACACCTGGCCTTCAGCTCGCCGAAGTGCAGGTTGGGCTGGACACGGAGAGGTTCTACAAACTGTTTGTAGATCTGCTGACCGCGCCAACACCGAAAAAGAATTAATTCCTACGGCTGCCGTTCCTGCAGTTCTTTCAGCGCCTGCGCGTGATCGGGATGCTGCTTCAGTAGTTCGAGCAACACGGCGCGAGCCTTGTCCGGCGAACCTTCCACGGCATAGACACGGCTGAGATTCAAGTAAGACTGATCGAACAACGGGGCCACCCGAATGCATTCTTCGAAAGTTGCGACTGCCTCGTCACGACGCTCAGTGCGCAGATAGAGAATCCCTAAGTTATTCAGAGCCTCGGGATACGTGGGCCGCGCCTTCAACGCCCGCTGCAAATATTCGTAAGCGCGCGCGGTGTCGTTGATCTGCGCGAAGACCATTCCCAGGCTATAGTTCGCTTCCGGATCGCCGGGGCTGACTGCAACCGCGTGTTCCAGAACTTTGCGAGCTTCTTCCCAATTTTTCTGCTGGCGATAAGCGTTGCCCAGGTTGTCGAGGGCAATCAGATGATCGGGATTCACTCTCAGCGCTTGCTGAAAATATCCAATCGCCTGGTCAGTCCGGTCTTCCCGGGTGGCCAGAAGGCCAAGATTGTTCCAGGCGTTGGGAAGCGTGTCAGGATAGCTGGGCACAAGTTCGACGGCGCGTTGGAAACTCGCCCTCGCTTCCACCGTCTTCCCCAGATTCAGGCAGGCGCTGCCCACACCATAAAAAGCTTCTGCGCTCGCTGGGTCGTCGCGAAGGGCCTGGCGGAAACTTGACTCCGCCTGCTCGAAATACCCTCGCTGAAAAAATATCGAACCGTAAGAGAGATAGTTGCGCGCAAACTCGAAGCTCTCGGAAACGCCGGGCCAAGGCAGCGCTTTCGCCAGCCTCTCGGCGGGAGTGCGAGGCATGTGCCGAAAGTCCTGTTCGACACTACCGGCATCGACAGGTCCCTGATAAACCTTGACGATCTCGCCCTGCTCGTCGATGAGAAATGAAGTTGGAAGGCTGAGGTCGCGATGACGATCGAACAGATAGCGATAAAGAATGTTGTAAATGGCAGCCACATCGTCAGAACCGCGAAGGACCGGAAACGACAAATGCGAAAACTCGCGACTGTGTTCGGGCGGTGTCGACTGAAGGCCGTCCGCGATGGTGGCGTCGAAGTTTACCGTAAGGAGTTGCAGGCCTTCGTTCGCCCAACTCTTGTTAAGCCAATTGAACGTCTTCAAGTCTGCTTGGCAACTCGGCGACCGCGTCGTCGAAAAGTTGAGCAGGACGCGTTTGCCGCGCCGTGACGACAGAGTAAGAATCTGACCGGAGGAGTCTGGCAAAGAAAAGTCCGGCGCCGATACTGGAACCAGCAGCCAGGTCTCAAGTGAGGTTGAACGCCGCTCGGGTGGCTGTGCAGCGACGGCAGGGGGCTCGCCACGCGGAGTTTGCGCCTTGAAGGGATCCATGCGCAAAGGCGCGGAGCCTTCCACAACCCAGATCTTGTGCCCGGGTTCGAGGTCATGAAGTTCCTGCACCAGACCGCTAGGCCAGCGGATCGAAGCCTGCACCAAGCCTTTGGCCTCGCCCAGGCCGAAAAATAATTCTTTGCTGGACTGCGAGAGAAATCCTGATCCTGCTTGCAGAGTACGACTCTGGCGGCCGGTTGCAGTCTCAAGCGCAACCACCGCGCCGATTGCGTCGCGGTTACTGTTCGTGCCTTGCAGGCAGAAGGAAATTGCGGGCGGTAACTCCCGCATCACGTTCTTGAGAACGCGCAACTGCGGCGCATTGCGATTTTTCAGAAACATTTCCTGACGCCCGTCATGATCAAAATCGGCGAGGGCAAAAGCGCGGCCATCCTCGATAAAATCCAGACCGACCACTCCGGAAACATCGGAAAATGTTCCATCGCGATTGTTGAGGTAGAAAACATTGCGCTCGTACCCGCTCCACGTGCCGTCGGAGCGAATGAGTTCGTTGATGGCGCTCCATCCTTGTTCGTAATCGTGAGAAAGCCGGGCTTCCTCGGGCGAGTTAGCTACCACTTGCCGCCAAAAGAAACTGTTCAGATCTTCGCGCGACGGCCCCGAGATCATGCCGTTCGCAATGTAAAGATCGGCGAAGCCGTCGTGATCAAAATCCCAGGCGTCGCTCGACCACGACCAGCAGCCCAGGCCAACGCCGGCGAAAGCGCTCTTGTCCTCGAACGCGCCGGCCGCGTCGGGATCCGCGCTTCGCATCCCGGCGTTGCGAAACAAAGAATTGCCCGCGGCATGTTTGCCATAGAACGCGCGCACTTCCTTGGGGGCCCCGCTCTTGAAAACATCTTGCGCCGAAATCCGCTCACCGGCCGCGGTCCACATGTCAGCAACATAAAGGTCGTCAGCGCCGTCGTTATCGTAGTCGAACCAGCAAACACTCATTCCGGCTCCCACGTCCTCAACTCCGGCGTCGGCGGCAACGTCGGTGAAAGTTCCGTCACCGTGATTGCGGTAAAGATTCTTGCGCCCGAAATCGTTGACCACATAAAGATCGGGCCGGCCGTTGCCGTCATAATCATTCCAGGCGCAGCAGAAGCTGTAGCGGGTATTGTTCTTGTCGAGGCCGGATTCGCTCGTCACATCGCGAAAAGTTCCATCGCGGTTGTTCCGCATCATGAAATTAGGAGGACCGTTCTCGGCCGCGTAGTACGGGACAGGATATTTGTATTGATCCGTGCCTTGGTAATACGCGTAAAGGCAAAAATAAATATCGAGCCAGCCATCGCGGTCGTAGTCCGCGACGGCAGCGCCAGTGAACGTCCCCTGTGGCGGCTGCGCGAAGTGAAATGCGTTGGGCTTGCGCCGAAATTTGCCGCCGCCCTGGTTTAAAAACAACAGCGGCCCACTGGCGCGCACGACGATCGCATCCTGAAGTCCATCGTTATCGAAATCTGCAAATAGCGCGCACGCAGTATTTTCCAGAACGCCCAGCCCCGAGAATTCCGTGATGTCTTCAAAAGTTCCGTCTCCACGGTTGTGATAGAGCCGGTTGGGAAGACCGGCGGGCTGGCAAATATAGACATCGTCGAATCCATCGCCGTCGATGTCCGCTACGGAAATGCCGTTGTGGCCGTAAATGTCGATGCCGCAAGCGCCATCGAGCACAGTGCGCCAGTAGTCGACGCCACGCAGCAACTGGCCGGAGTAGGAAGCGTTGCTGCCCAGCGCCTGCGCACTGATGTCGGTGAAGATCGACGCAAACGAACGGCTGCGGGTTTCCTCGTTCGCATGCCACCGGCGAACACGGTATTCACCGGACGCAGACGTTTCCCACTCGAGTTCCCAATTGCCGGCACGCTGCTCGCGGTTAAACTCCTTGCCGGTCCCCACCAATTCGTAACGCACGTTGGTGCGCAGACGACCGGAGAGCTTCGAAGTTGACGACGGCGCAGAAACCGCACCCATATCACTTGCGTCCATCCTCGTAATCTGAAATTCCGCGGTCATGAGCTGGGAAAATGCGCCCATGAACGATCGCATCTCGCGCAAAAATGCGTCCGCGTCCAGAGTTGCCGGCTGCGAGAATTTAATCTTGTGTGCGTCTAACGTAGAGCCGGAGCGCAGCACCCGCGATTCCACTGGATGCAGAGACGATCCGGAAAATTCCCTACCCAGAAGTTTTTCGAGCGCTTCCACCGATTGCGGAGACTGCAACAGACTAGAACTCCACTCCGCGAGGCCGGCCGCAATTTGGTCGTGATATCGTTCCGTGACGAAATCGTCAGAACCGGCCTTGGTCTTAAGAAGCGTGGCCTCGAGCGGCCGCTGCGCGCGATAGTGAGGACGCAGCTGAAACTCGGCATCGACCGTACTACCGGAGTTCGACTCAAGCGAGCCTGATGGGCTTAGAGCCAATCCACGCCAGCGCGGCAAACTTAGCGCTGCGCCAGCGCCACGGCAGCACCGAATGAGAAAATCTCGCCGCCGCTGGTCAACTGAATCAGGCGTCTTCTCGCGCCGGCTCAGAGCAAAGCCCCCTGGATATCACACCCGATGGATCCACTGGTGGAATTGGAATCTAGCACCCACATGGATAGGGGTCAAGTTCTCGTCCTCTTCGTGCGCTGGAGTGAAGAATTTCCGTCGCGTTCATGGCGACAAACACGGCAGCGTCTCCGTAATCACAGCGCCCCGCCTGCCGCGGCGCCGGAAGCCCAGGCCCACTGGAAGTTGAATCCGCCGAGATGTCCGGTGACATCCACAACTTCGCCGATAAAAAACAATCCCGGAATCTTCCGGCTTTCCATCGTCTTAGCCGAGAGTTCGTCGGTATCCACACCTCCGGCCGTCACTTCGGCCTTCTCGTAACCCTCGGTACCCGCGGGCGTGATCGCCCACCTGTGAGCTTGCTGCTCCAATTCAGCGAGAGCGGCATTCGTCCAGGCATTCGTCCGCGCATTTGTTCGCTCAGGCGGCAAGTGCAGATCAAGCCAGCGGTCGGCCAACCGGTTGGGCATAACCCTGCGGAACTCTGCCTGCAAGGCGCCCAGGTTCCTCGGTTGTTTCAGATCGCGAAACGCAGCCGTCAGATCGTACCCAGGCGCAAGATCAATCACGATGGGCCGCGGCTTTTGCCAGTAGGACGAAATCTGCAAGATCGCCGGGCCGCTCACCCCGCGATGCGTGATCAGCATCTTCTCCCGGAACTGCTGCCCATCGCACGAGGCAACCACATCCGTCGAAATGCCTGCCAGATCGCAGAAACGTGATCTGTCTTCCGAATTAAAGACCAGCGGCACCAAGCCGGGCCACGGCTCGCGAATCTTCAGGCCGAATTGTCTTGCCAGGTCGTATCCAAACGAAGTCGCGCCCATCTTTGGAATCGAAAGTCCGCCGGTCGCGACCACCAGAACCTGAGTGCGAAACTCTTTCTCTCCGGCGCGCACCACAAATGCATCGGGACGACTCACTCCCTGAATCTTGGTTCCCAGAAAAACCGTGACGCCAGCGGCGTTGCATTCTTCCTCCAGCATCCCCAGAATGTCGCTCGCCGAACGGTCACAAAACAGCTGCCCCAGGGTTTTCTCGTGATACGGAACGCGATGCTTCTCCACCAGCGCGATGAAATCCGCAGGCGTGTAGCGGGCCAGGGCGGACTTCGCGAAGTGCGGATTTGCCGACAGAAAGTTCTCAGGTTGACAATGCAGGTTGGTGAAGTTGCAGCGCCCGCCTCCGGAGATCAGGATTTTCTTCCCCAACCGGTCCGCGTGTTCTAAGACGGCAACCCGCCGGCCGCGCCGGCCCGCCTCTATGGCGCACATCAGGCCGGCCGCGCCTCCCCCGAGAATCAGCGCATCAAAAGAATGGATCACCGGAAGTCACATGTAGAACAAGCTGAGCCGCGGCAGCGCATATTTTTCCAGCAGACGCTTGTGGACATATTGCTTGTGCAACTGCACAATCTGCGTCGACGGCATTTTACGGCGATAAGGAGCAAGGTCGCGGTCAGCTTCGGCTCGAACGTCCACGATCTCTTCGTCGGGAGTCGCTGCCAGCAGCGCGGCCAACAGCTTTTCTTCCAGCACCGTGAGACGGCGCTCCAGGTCTTCCAGGCGGAGCGCGGGTTTCTTACTTTCTGTTTCGTCCGCTAGCTTCCGCAACGTGTTCGCGGCTTCGGTGGCCGCCGTGTTCACTGAGACTCCGCCTCGATTCGGCAACTTGGCAGCCGCCAGAAGGCCCGCGTTACGGCGCAGAAATGTTGCGATCGAGTCGGGCTCATACCCTTGTCCGGCACGGGGTTTGGCGGGAGCTTCCTCGGGCGCGTTCTCCACGCCGACCGCTGCTTCCTTGATATCTTCCGCCGCCGAGAGCACCGTCTGCGCGCAATACGCCAGGCTGTTCACTTTCTTCGATTTCGACGGACGCTGATCGTAGCGGTCGAAGGCCGCATCAATTCCGCGCAATGCTGCCTGCAGCGGAATGCCCGCGTCTTTCCAGGTTTCAATCAGCGCCCAATCGAGAGTCGACAACAGCAACCCTCCTCCACGGCGGCGCAGGAAGTGCTCTTCAATTTCGGTAAAATAGTTGAAGTAGTTTTCCACGGCGGGTCAGCGGGCGGAGCGGGCGCCGTTCTTTTCTTTGTTACTTTTCTGTTCCTTCTCTCTAGGTAGAGTTTTCGATGCGTCTGATTTAGGCGCGGACTTCGCACCTGTTTCCCGCCGCGTCTCGGCATTTCTCTCCCAGATGATGCGCAGGCCTTCCAGAGTAAGAAACTCGTTGACGTGCTTGATGTATTTCGATCCCGTCCCGATCATCGACCCCAGCCCTCCGGTCGCGATCCCCAGAGTCTCTGCGCCGAGTTCCTTCAGTAGAAGTTCGAGGATTCCGTCCACCAGTCCCAGATAACCGTAATAAAGTCCGGACTGCAGGCTGCCCACGGTATTCGAGCCGATCACGCGCGCCGGTTTGCGAATCTCCACCCGCGGCAGTCGCGCCGTGCGCTGAAACAGCGCGTCCGCCGAAATGCCGATTCCCGGGCAAATCACGCCGCCAAGATATTCTCCCTTGCCTGATACGCAATCGAACGTTGTAGCCGTGCCGAAATCCACGACCACGCAGGGCCCGCCATATTTCTCAAACGCCGCGACGGCATTCACGATGCGATCAGCGCCCACTTCCGCCGGATTGTCATAGTGCACCGGCATTCCCGTCTTTACGCCCGGCTCAATAAACAGCGGCTTCAAATTGAAATAGCGTTCGCAGACCTGCCGCAGCACCGGATCGAGCGGCGGCACCACCGAAGAAATCACGATGCCGTGAATTCCCGTCGCTTCCAGGCCAGCCATGGAAAAAAGATTTCGGAACAGCACACCGTACTCATCCACGGTGCTCCGCTGCACCGTGGCCACGCGCCAGTTGGCGAGCAGGCGTTCGTAACCAGAGCCATCGTCGCGGCCCCCGCCCGCGTCACCTTTCGCTGGTCGCGCGAACACACCCAGCACCGTATTCGTATTCCCTACATCGAGAACCAGAAGCATATCGTCTCAGAGAATCAGCAATCCGCATTCAAGAATCAAGCATTCCACGCTCTCGCACCGTGCCGCTCAAGACCGTGCGCACTCCCCGCGCGGTTCGGACCCGCAAAAACCCTCGGTCGTCGAGCCCTTCCGTAATTCCCTCAAAGGCGCCATCGGAACTCGAACCGCCATCTTCGATGCGCACCGCTTTGCCACTCACCCACGACGAGCGCTCCGCAAACCGGCGCAGAATGGACTTCTTCGCGTCCGCCTCCTCGAGAAACTTCCGGTATTCGCGGTGCAGCGATTTTAGCAAAGCTGCGGCCAGTTCCACGCGCGACCACTCGCTGCCACTCTGCAAGCGCAAGGAAGTCGCCAGCCCATCAAGCTCCTCCGGAAAACTCGCCTGGTTCACATTGATCCCGATTCCGACCACGATATAGCGCACCTGTGTGATCTCGGCGTTCATTTCCGTCAAAATGCCGCAGACTTTTTTCCCGCCGATCAGCACATCGTTAGGCCACTTCAGATCAAGCTGCATGCGAGAATCCATCTGCTGGATGGCTTCGTCAACGGCCAATCCCGCTGCCAGCGACAACACCAGCACTTCCGACGGCGGCAGCATAGGACGCAGCACCACGGAACAGTAAATCCCGACGGACCGTGTCGAGTGCCATGCGTGCGCACCCCGGCCGCGTCCGGCGGTCTGCTCCTCCGCCAAAAAAACGCTGCCCTCCGGAGCGCCATCGGCTGCGGCGGACATGCCCGCAACGTTGGTCGAGCCGATTTTGTAATAGTGATGAAAATGCGAATCGAAGATGGTGCCCCGGATCAGCGGCTGCAGAATCTCGGGAAGAAGCAGATCCGGAACCGAACGCAGTTGATACCCGGTCGCCGGGTGCCCCGCCACATCCACGCCGAGGCCGCGCAGTTGCTGAATCAGCCGCCACACCTCGGAGCGGTTCGAAGAAATCTCCTGCGCGATCTTCGTTCCGCTCACTACCACCGTCGCGTTTTCTGTCAGCAGGCGCAGGATGCGGCCCAGGCGAATATCCGTGGGCTCGTGCTGAGATCCGGGCGCTCCCTTCGGCAAGGCTACGGCAGGGCCGGCGGGCCGAGACTCACGCGCGTGAATTGTGGCCTTCTTCTTGATGCGGGAATTATGCGGCACAAGATCCAAAACCACAAACTATATGCCGCCAGCGGTCGCCTAAATGTCGCCCAGACTCTCTCGTGCCACTGAGCTGACGGCTGAAAGCTGATGGCTCGCTGCACTTACGCTGGGATTACTCGCAGGCTCATGTCCACGGCTTGGGGCGAATGGGTCACCACACCAACGGAAATGAAATCCACTCCGGTTTCGGCGTATGCGCGCACGTTGTCCAGCCGAATGCCTCCCGAGCATTCCAGCGGAACGCGGCGCTCCAGTTTCGAACAGCGCTCCACGGCGCGCCGGACGTCCTCGGGTGACATGTTATCGAGCAGAATCGTCTCAGCGCCGTGCGCCAGGGCGTCATCCAACTCTTCCAGCGTGCGGACTTCCACTTCAATCAATTGTGAGCCGCGCCGGTTGTGCACCGCGTGCTCCAGCGCAGGTGCGATGCCACCCGCCAGCGCGATGTGATTGTTCTTGATGAGCACGCCGTCAGAAAGATCGAGGCGGTGATTCTGACCACCCCCGCAACGCACTGCATATTTATCGATCGCGCGCAGCCCCGGCGCGGTTTTGCGAGTGTCGAGAATGCGCGCCTTCGTGCCGTGCACCGCCTCCACAAACTTTCGCGTCAGCGTGGCGATGCCGCTCATGCGCTGCAGAAAATTCAGGATCACGCGCTCGCACGAAAGAATCACACGAGCATTGTGCCGGATGACCGCCACGGACTGTCCCTTGTGCAGCCGCACCCCATCGAAAATTTCCGGATGCGTGGTCACTTCGTAATGCGCCGTGACTGCTCCGTCCAGCGCCGCATACACATCGAGAATCCGCGCCACGCACCCGATCCCCGCAAGAATGCATTCCTGCCTAGCCAGAACCGTCGCCGACGCCCGCTGTTTCGGATCGATGCAGGCATAGCTCGTGGCATCGCGCGTAGCCCGGTCTTCGAGCAGCGCGTTCTCCAAAATCGCCGTAATACGTCGGCTATTCCAATCCATATCGTAGAGACGCTGCTTGCAACCCTTTGCCCGCCGCGCGAGAGACGTAGCAAGCTACGTCTCTGCGACAGCCGCCTGTCAACACCCCAACTCAGCCAGCTTACTCTTGCACTTCTCGCGTAGCACGCCGAGTTCCGCAGCACGCGTGCGCAACCCTTCCACCACCTGCGCCGGAGCTTTCGCCAGAAACTGTTCATTTCCCATCTGCTTTTGATTATTGCCCAACTCTTTCTCAATTTTTTCCAGTTCCTTCTTCAGCCGCTCGCATTCTGCCGCAACATCAATCTTTCTTTCGTAGACCGCGTGCACATCAAACCGCGACGTGCTCCGCGCCCCCGCCCGCTTCGCCAGTGATTCTTCCACGAACGTAATCTTCTCCACGCCCACCAAGCGCTCAACCGCGCCGCGATTCTGCTCGATCATCCGGCGGATCTCCGGCTCAGGCGCGAAAACTTCGATCGGAACCTTCACCTTAGGCTCAACCTTCAACTCCGCCCGCAGATTCCGCACGCTGACAATCAAATCCTGCAGAATCGCCATCTCCGTCTCGGCCGCGAGATCAAACTGCGTCTCATTCGCCCGAGGATAAGGTGCCAGCGCAATCGACTTAAACGGCGGATTCCCTTCGTAGATCGCCTGCCAGATTTCTTCCGTGATAAACGGCATCACTGGATGCAGCAACCGCAGAGATGCATCGAACAGGTCGACCAGGCTCGCGCAAGCAATTCGCGCCGGCCCCGTGTCGGCGCCGTCTTCGTAAATCAGCCGCGGCTTGATCAGCTCCAGATACCAGTCGCAGAACTCTCCCCAGAAAAAATCGTAGATGCGGTTCGCCGCTTCGTGAAACCGGAAAGTCTCCAGCGCCGCATTCACGTCCGCCGCCACGCGATGAAACCGCGAACGAATCCACCGGTCTTCAAGAGCGCTCGTGGAGGGACGGACGCCCCGTCCGTCCCCGGGCCGCAGGCCGGGTTCCACCCTGTCCACATTCATGAACATGAACCGCGCCGCATTCCAGATCTTGTTAGCAAATGCCCGGTACCCATCCGTCCGGCTCTCACTGAATGCAATATCCGTCCCCGGCGCCGCCATCGCTGCCAAAGTAAACCGGGTCGCGTCGGTTCCAAAGCGCTCGATAATCTCCAGGGGATCAATCACGTTCCCCTTGGTCTTCGACATTTTCTGCCGGTCGGCATCCCGCACCAGCGCGTGAATGTAGACCTGCCGGAACGGCACGCTGTCATTTTTCTTTTCCGCCCAGCCGCTCGCCTTCTTGATCGCCGGGTCCTGCTTGTGCCCCTGCATGAAGTGGCAGCCGAACATCACCATGCGCGCCACCCAGAAAAACAAAATCTCATAGGCGGTGATCAACAACGTCGTCGGATAAAACACCGCCTGATCGCGCGTCTTCTCCGGCCACCCCAGCGTCGTGAACGGCAGCAGTCCCGAAGAAAACCAGGTGTCGAGCACATCAGACACCTGCTCCAGCTTCGCCCCGCCGCATTTCGTACACTTCGCCGGAGCCTCGCGCGCCACGATCACTTCCTTGCAGCCTTCACACGTCCACGCCGGAATGCGATGCCCCCACCACAACTGCCGCGACACGCACCAGTCGTGGATGTTATTCATCCAGTTCAAATAAATCTGGCGGTAGTTGTCGGGGACAATCGTGATCTCGCCGCTCTCTACCGCTTCGATGGCGCGGTCGGCCAGCGGCTTGATCTTGATAAACCACTGCTCTGACAATCGCGGCTCAACCACGGTCCCGCAGCGGTCGCACTTGCCGAGCGCGAGGACGTGATCTTTTTCGCCTACGAGAAAACCCTGCTCCTGCAAATCAGCCAGCACACGCTTGCGCGCTTCATACCTGTCTAACCCCACGTAGCGACCCGCATTCGCGTTCATGTGCGCGTGCTCGTCCATCACGTCGATCTGCGGCAAATTGTGGCGCTTCCCCGCCTCGAAGTCGTTGGGATCGTGCGCCGGCGTCACCTTGACCGCGCCCGTGCCAAACTCCGGTTGCGCCAGCTCGTCGGTAATAATCGGAATCTCGCGCTGCATCAGCGGCAACAAAACTTTCTTGCCTTGCAGATGCCTGTACCGCTCGTCCTTCCCGTTGACCGCAACGGCGGTATCGCCCAGCATCGTCTCCGGCCGCGTAGTAGCCACGGTGATGAACTCCGCACTCCCCACCACCGGATAGCGAATCTCCCACAGCTTCCCGGCAACTTCCTCGTGCTTCACCTCGAGATCGGAAATCGCCGTCTCGCATCGCGGACACCAGTTGACGATATATTTCCCGCGATAAATCAGCCCTTCCTCATACAGCCGGACAAAAACCTCGCGCACCGCGCGCGAAAGATTCTCATCCATCGTGAAATATTCACGATCCCAATCCACCGACGCGCCCAGCCGCTTCATCTGGTCAAGAATCGCGCCGCCGTAAAGCTTTTTCCATTCCCACACCCGCTCAATAAATTTCTCGCGTCCCAGATCGCGCCGCTTCTTGCCTTCTTTCGCCAAGTCGCGCTCCACCATCATCTGCGTGGCGATGCCGGCGTGATCCGTCCCCGGCAGCCACAGCGTGATGAACCCGCGCATGCGGTGCCAGCGCACAATGATGTCCATCTGCGTCTGGTTGAGCATGTGGCCCATATGCAGCCGACCGGTCACGTTGGGCGGTGGCAACAGCAGCGTGAACACCGGACGCGCCTCTCCTGCCGCCGGCGTGGCCACGGAGAATAGTTTTTCCTTGATCCAGTAGTCCGCCCAGCGCGTCTCAATCGCGCCCGGCTCGTAAGATTTTGGCAATTCGTGGGGCATGGGATCGGCAATCAGCCATCAGCGCTCAGCCGTCAGCGAAACTCTTAACCGCAAAGGAACAGAGCCGCACAGAGAGAGATATCTACTCTGTGTTCCTCTGTGCACCCCGTGACCTCTGTGGTTAAGATTTCAGCCGGAGATCAGCAATAGCCGATGAACTTCGATCTTACAGGCGCAAGAAAAGAAGGGTCAAACCGACCTTGGGGATAGGAGGTAGGAGGTTTCGAAACTGCCCTCCATAGTGACACACTAGTACCCCCCCGCCCCCCCGGGCCGGGCCCCCGCCCGCGCGCGCGAGAAGGGCGAGAAGCGCATGTAGCGTTGCGCGGGAGGGGGCGGAGCCACGGGGACTGCCTGAGTGTCTGGAGGCTCTTTAGTGACGTTGAGCGGTGATGACGTTGCCGCCTTCATCCCAGGACAAGAGGCGAATCCTGCCCTGATCGTCAGGGGTAAAGTCAACATAGCTACTTTCGGCTCCGACGATAACGAACCTCGTTGGAGATAAAGGCGAGAGGGCGAGGCGCGGGTGTCCTGCGGCAGTTAGCGAAAGATGGTCACCTTCGACCTGAATCGAAATCTTCGCCGGTGGGGAGTTGGAGATGTATTTGCCGACGTACAGCCCAAGTCGAAGCCAGATCGCCACTCCGACAGGCGTACCAGAAGTACGAGAGCTTGATGCGGTGACCTTAGTTTGAGTACGTGCCGGCTCGGTGGGGATTACATCGACCTGCAGGCGCTCAGATGACTCTTTAGAATCCTGAGTGCGCGGTCGAGTTGAAGTGCCAGACGTATGACTAGGGTCTTCCTGCGAGTAAACCTGCTGGCTTGGAACGACCGCGATCTCACGAATACGCATATTCGATACATGAATCCAGCTATAACGGATTGCGAAGACAGTCATACAGAACAGAATCAGCGACAGCACCGTGCCGTTAATGATTGCTGATGCGCGAGGCCGGAAGGTGTCGAGTGTCTCGAATGAAGGAATATGATTCGCCATCGGACTTAGCAGCAGAGGAGAGGCGGGTTGCTGTATGCCAGTGTGTGGTCGCAATGTCCATTGTCTTAACAGCGAGAAAACACAGTCCAGCATTACATCGAGTGCGGCCAGCGTTCCCTTTTGCTGGTCGAAGATGTGGAGCATCTCGTCTCCGAAACGTCGGCGAAAGCTGGAAGGATGCAAACCCACGACACAACGATATAAACGCCTAAGCATCAGACTCTCCTAGGATTTGGGATTCGCAGTCGCAGGCGTGCCTCGCGGACGACCTGCGTTAGGCGTGCAGTCTCGGCTCTGAGGACATTTCGTCCAGCATCAGTGAGTCGGTAATAGCGCCTGCGAGGATCATCATCTCCCCTCCGTGGCCCCAATTCATGAACCCAGCCGTCCTGAATGAGCTTCCGCAAGTTGTCGTACAACGTGCCGGGACCGAGTTTGTAGATCCCCTCCGATTGCCTTGCGATTTCCTGCATGATGCCGTAGCCATGCAGGTCTTCCCCGGCTAGAGCGAGAAGGATGTGCAAGGCCGCTGAGGACAACGGCAAATCCGAATCCGATCGTTCGTCCATGGTCGGAAATAGATATATCGGATTCCGAGTTACTTGTCAACTGTTCTGTCGAAGGACCGCTCCCGGTCGTTGAAAAATCGCGATTCCGCTCATTTACCAACGGTCAAGACGCGCGTAATGGCCGAGCTTACAACAGTAACGCCCGAGTGCTTAATCCCTTCTCATACAATGGGTGGAATATGCTTCGGCACGCATCCCGAGTAGCGGCGCTCGTCATTGCGCTCATTTTGCCTTTTCCGACACACACGCAGGAACCAGACGCGAAACAAGTGGACAGCTATTACGTTCTGCTTCACTCCCGCTCGTTAGCAGTTCAGCGGAAAGCCCTTACAGTAGTTCTAAACGACCCGAAGAGATACATTCCGCGTATTCAGCAGAGTCTGCGCGACTATCCGCGCTTGCTCCAGACGGACACAGTAGCCGCGAACCGCGCCGTCTATGTTTCCGCGTTGGTGCGCGACCCGTCATTCCCGAGTCTTCTGGTCAAGCACCTCGGCAATTCCGATGTTCTCGATGATTGCATTTATCCATGTCCACTTGTGTTTGTCCTGACCGTTCAGGCTAGTTTCGCCGGATGGAGACTGCCGTCAAACTTAGACCACAAACTGACGACGGTATACGACTTGCAGAGTAGCATTCTCTCGGTGTCACGCTTGAAATTGAAGGTCGGACGAATTGATGACGTTGTGCAGGGGCCTTGGCTTGAAGAACATAGGAAGGAAATTGAGGGAAAAACTGAGAAAGAGCTAATTCAAATGGCTGGTCCGACGAGCAAGTCGGTCGACACCAGACAACTCGCGGCAGACCGGCTCGAAACACTAGTCACCACCAGTGGGAATCGCGTCGAGCTTTATCTGTTAGCACTCAATGAGGTCCGAGACGCTTCGGGAGAGTACCGAAGCTCCGTCTATCGAGCAATTTATCGCGCGGAGCTTGCGAAAGCGCAGTCTGAATCAGCCGCACCTACACATTGACTTTTTTGTCAATTGTTGCAAAATCGCGACAACACTCACTGACCGCCCGCCGAGACTCCGGCGCGTTTTGCAAGAATTTCCCAATGTCGGGGATGCGGTTACCGGATTAGTGGTTCAGGATCATCTGGTCCTTGCTGTTGGCCATGTCCTCATCGAATCCCTTAAAGAGATTTATGCCGCTTTGCGTTTCAATCCCGGGCTCAGACAAGAGAGCGTTCAGAGTTGAGTCGTTGACCGAGACGTGACAATTCTTAGGCCCAAAGCACTTGGCCAACCCATAAACGCTGGCGACCGCAACATTCCCCTTATCTTCAACGCAAACCATTTTCACCGTAATCACAACATCCATTCTTCCCTTGTCGCTCAAGTCTGGTACCAGTTCGTATTTCTTCGAGCTCTTGAGTGCCTCCTTGAACGCCGATAGAATCACTGACCCTGATTTCAATACGCAGTTCGATATTAAGAATACCGGCTTCAATTGGTCTGGTGCTCGAGCCTGTTGTTGGTCCTGCGAGTGGTCCTGGGTTTGAGTCTGTTGTTGAGCTTGCGGGACGCTTGGTAAGTAATTCAATGAAGCTGTCTGCGTGGCCGGATGCGCCTCTTCGAACTTGCGAATGCGTTCCTGCACATCAGCAAGCTGAGCTGGTGTGAGTACAGCTTCGACTTTGTCACGATAGTCTTTGACAAATCCTTGTTCGAGTGATGAAGCAGCAATCGCGATCCAGAAATACGCTTGTACGTTGTCCTTTTCCACGCCTGCACCAGCGCGATAAGCCATCCCGAGGTTGTATTGGGCCTTTGCCATGCCTTGCTCGGCCGCCTTCTGCCACCAGCGAACTGATTCGGCGGGATCCTTTTCGACGCCGTTCCCTAAGTTGTAAGCCTGCCCGAGGTTGTATTGAGCCGCTGCGTAGCCTTGGTCGCCTGCCTTGCGATACCAACGCAAAGCTTCGGCAGTGTCCTTTGCGACGCCTGTGCCAGAGTAATACGAAGCTCCAAGCCAGAACTGACCGGCAGCATTGCCCTGATCGGCGGACTTGCGCAGCCACTTGACTCCCTCTGCCTCGTCCTTCGGAACTCCTGCGCCCTGGAGGTAGAACATTCCGAGGCTGAACTGGGAAGCTGCGTTGCCGTTTTCGGCAGCCTTGGTGTGCCAGCGCACACTTTCCACTTCATCTTTCCGAACGCCCATTCCCAACCCATACGCCGTTCCGAGATTGCCTTCAGCCGTTACATCGCCTTGCTCGGCGGCCTTCTCCCACCAGCGCACGGCTGCAGCGTAGTTCTTTGGAACGCCCGCCCCTAAGGAATAAACCGCTCCAAGGTTGACCTGCGCTGATACGTTGCCATGCTCCGCAGCCTTCTCCCACCATTGCACGGCTTTCTCCTCATCCTTCGGGACTCCCTCACCTAGGTCATACGCCTTGGCAAGGGCCAATTGTGCCTGTAGATCACCGTCCTCGGCCTTGCTCTTGAGTTCGGTAATGCTTTGCGCGTACCCGAAGGGCAGTATCGCGAGCAAACAGAAAACGGGGCACAACAATACATGCCACCCAGCAGTGTGTGTAGCGGTCCCTGTTTTCATGCACAGCAGCTTACTCTTGAATTTGCAACACTTCCAGAGTCGACTGCCCTTATCGACTACGGTTAACAGATGGGTCAGCGCGACTTCAAATCAACATCACCTAGGACAGTTACTGGCACTCTCCGAGAGGTGCGGGCTGCACTGCTCGTCGATTTGTTACGGAGTTTGGATCGTCTCTGACCTAAGACCATGGCAGACCGCACGGTTATGCTGATGCCAACGGCAAGTGCAGAGACACTAGTGGGCTTTGGCGGCTTCCTTTGTGACGGGTATCGCTGGCGCTTTCATTCCTTCTGGCAATTCGACCCAGGTAAGACGCCCGGTATCTGAGCCGCTGACGTCTAGCCGCCACTGGGTGTCGTCGCCATCGTAATCCTTGTAGTCAAAGGTCAAAGACTTGCCGACGACTTTGAAATTCTTCGCAGGCAAGCTCTCCAGTAGAGTTTTGTCTGTGATCTGAATCGCTGGGCCAGAGCCATCAGTATCGATGTGAAAGTTGTTGGCCATCCGCATTCCACCTGCTAGGTGGTCTTGATCCAGCTTTAGTTCGAGAATCATGAAGGGAGCGCCGTCGTGCACGGCAGTCCATTTCCCTACGAACTGCTGGAGATCAGATGACTTGGTGGTTTGAGCAGTTTGGAGCGAAAAAGCCGAAATGCCAATGCACGTCATGGCTAGCAAGACCATCGCCACAGCGGACAGTGCAACTCCCCACTTCGGATTAATGCGATTCGTTTTCCTCAATAGATTCATAACGCGTTCCTCCAGAGTATTGGTATCGAAAAGACCAAGAGCCCAATTGGACTCTTTCCGAGACGCAGCGCCCAAGGACCGAGCGATGTTCACTAGGGAACGAGCGTAACCGCTGCGCGTGGGTAGCTTCGCGGCTGCGCCTTCGTCGCAGGCCAGTTCTCGAGTTAATGCGATCTGATTCTTGATCCATTCTGTCGCGGGGTTAAAAGCGATCGGTGTCGAGGCGAACTCGTACAACAGATTGAGCAGAAAATCGTGCCTGCGGATGTGGGCCAGTTCATGGCAAATAGCAGAAGAAAAGTCTGCCTCCGATACTTCCGAGAAAAACCTCTCGGGGAGGATTAGCGCGGGATGGGGAAAGGATAGCGTTACAGGCCCGAGGGCGTCTGGCGAACAGAGGATTACAACATCCGGTAGCGCAAATGCTCTTTTGCAACGTTTTGCGATCGCCGACAACGGACCAGGCAAGGCGCGAGTGTAAGCCGCTTTGCGGAATTTAAGAGTGCGTCGCAACGACCAGCCAATTCTGGCTGTACGATAGAGAAGAAACCCCGCATAGCCGCTAACGAGGAACCAGGTCAGAAGCGGTGGGAAGGCGACGGAAAGAACATGGTTCCCCTTGGAGAGTGAAATTCGATCAGTGCCCAGTTTGTCCTGGCCGCCTAAATCTCCGCTGCCTATCGTTTTTACTGGCAATGAAACAGGGTTCACGCAGCTGACGCTCGTAGGGCTCGAAATGCTCGTGAGCGGAAGCCCAAGACACAGCCCCAGAGCCACGACCCACACGACGTGCCGGTAGGCCGAAGGCACGGAGCGCATCAGCGTTGCACATAGTGCCCCGACTGCAGCGATGAGGGGGATCTGCCACAATGAATTGACGAGAAAGGTTGTTAGAAGGTGACTAATGGTGCTCATGATTCTTCCTTCCTGTCGTTTTTTTCGATCAGAGCCGTGAGCTTCGCCAGTTTCGTTGGATCGAGTTCTTTGCTTTTTACCAGGCTCATCAATAGAGCCTCCACCGAACCGCCAAACAGGCGTTCGATCATGTCTCCAATAGCGTTGCTGGCCGCCTTCTCTCTGGTCAATACCGGTGCATAGTCAAAGGCCCTGCCCCGCAACCTGCGCCGTACCCTTCCTTTACGATGAAGAACGTTGAGCATCGTCTGCACCGTCGTGTACGCCAATTTCGGCGATAGTTTCTCCTGGACCGATTGGACGTTAGAGGCGCCACAGTCCCACAGCACATTCATGATTTGCAACTCGAGAGGCGTGAGTTGCTGTTGCGATTTTCCTTTACCGCCCATTACTACCTCCTAAAACGTTAGGAGATTAACTCCATCGACGGGCCTTGTCAACTAAAAAGTTAGGACTAAAAAGTTAGGACTAAAGAGTTAGGAGTGTCAAGACGGATTAGTCAGAATGGAGTGAACCGGTCCCGATGAGACCGTAGTTCCAGAATGTGCGGGCGGATTTTCCACCGTTGCGGTGGCAAAGACACGAATCCTGCAAGGCAGCGAGGTCCACGTGACCGGGCTATCGAAAAGGGAACACCGCTTTCAGTGCTGCCTCCATCCCTGGATGCGGATGAAAGTCGAGGTGAAATGAGCGGTCGCCTGGCGGCCCGGAGTTCGAAGAAGTTCGCTTCGAACAAAAATTACCGTTAAGGATTTGCTCTGAGGGAAAACTGACTCGGAGTTGGCAGGACGGCAGGAATGGGGCCTACCGCTCTGTCTCGTTCTGTCGGGTTCCTGAAGGTAGCCGAATTTCTTCCGAAAAGCGCTAACCCGTCCAATGGGAAGAGGGGTGGGCTCAGCACGATGCGTGGAATCAACTCCAACGAGCCGCGCAAGCCTACAAATTTCGCTCCCAGTTGGCAGTTGCGGATGGCTGAGCGCTGAGATGTTGCGCTATTACTTATTCTTCTTCAGCTTCTTCGAAATTTCTTCCGCGATCCTGGGACGCAGATCGGCCAGCACTTTGTCGACAATATTGGCAATGGCCTCGGGATCGTCGGCGGCAGCCTCGGGCGCTTCCTCAGCGCTCGGGCCCTTCTCCGCACCGGCGGCAGCCGCCATGGCAGCTCTATCCGGGGGCAGTTCGGGGTATTCTTCGTCATCATCGTCCTGTTGGCCCGCCTTCGCAGGGCCGGTAGGCTTGGACTTATCGCCCGACTCGCGAATCTGCCGCCAGCTCGCCCACGCAGCCGCGGTAGTCGCAGCTATGTCGCTTTCTCTCTTTTCCGCCATTTCCCCTCCTGCAATTTTTCCTTTAGCCTGCTCCGGAGCATCGGATACTGCGGCAACCGCTGCCTCTGAAGCCGACGACTCGGCAGCGGGGCCCGCGTCCTGCACCGCCGCCGCGGAGGCTGCCTCTGCCGCCGCTTGTGCGGCTGCGGCCTCGGCTTGTTCCCTAGCCGCCTGATCGCGGGCTTCCAGTTCCTTAGCTTCCCGTTCCTTATCTTCCTGTTCCCTGGCCGCCCGTTCTTGAGCTTCCCGCTCTCTCGCTTCTACTTCTTTCGCTTCCCGTTCCCTGGCTTCCCGCTCTCTCGCTTCTACTTCTCTCGCTTCCTGTTCCCTGGCTTCCCGCTCTCTCGCTTCTACTTCTTTCGCTTCCCGTTCCCTGGTTTCCTGCTCTCGCGCTTCTACTTCTCTCGCTTCCCGTTCCCTGGCTTCCTGCTCTCTCGCTTCTACTTCTCTCGCTTCCCGTTCCCTGGCTTCCTGCTCTCTCGCTTCTACTTCTCTCGCTTCCCTTTCCCTGGTTTCCTGCTCTCGCGCTTCTACCTCTCTGTTCGCCTCCAGGTCCCTGGCCGCTGCCGCCACTATCTCAGCGTGGGTTTCCCCAGGAGGAATCGCCGCAGCTGGTTGCACCTGTGCTTCGGCAACAGCCTCAAGTTTCGCCAGCGTGGAATCGACCGCCTCCGCCGACGCATTAGCCACATCGCGCAGGGTACGCGCAATCTCTTCCTCATCCGGCGCCGGGCTTGGGGGTGCCTCGACCATCGCCGCAGAAATCGAATTCTCCACCAAAGACGTCGGCGGATGCGAAGTCACAAAGCCAGGCTGGTTGGCTTCCGCCGCGGCAAAAGCCTCGTACGCCTTTTGCATCTCCAGTTCCAGCGAGACGGCAGCTTCCTCGGCCGCAATCGCTACCGGCACCGCGGTCCAGCGGTGCGTCGTCGACCCTACGGCAATGTAACCTGTGCCTGCCGCTGCGGCCATCGTAACCGGCGCAGCCGTTTCGTCGGAGTGTTTCTCCTCAGCGTTTTTCTTGTCAGTCTCCGCCTGCGTTCGTCCACTCCCGTTTCCCGAACCAGCGGCCCGCTGAACGTTCGCGTCGTCGCTCTGCAACGCGGGCGCGGCGATCACATCAAAGTCCCGCACACTCGCAGCGGGTTTGGATTCTTTCGCGGAGGCATTCACCGGCGCCGCCACAGCCTCGTCGACGCTTTGCTGTGCGAACGTAGCCCCCGCAACCTCGCTCGCTTCCGGCTGCGTAGCCTGCGGTACGCCTTGTGCTTCGGGCTGGCCCGCGCTCTTGCTTTCGATTTTTGTCTCGGTCTTCGCTTCGGTCGTGGTCTCCACTTTCGCTTCGACCTTGGCTTCAACCTTCTCTTCCACTTGCGCCGCCGCTAGCGGCTCCCTGCCGTCAACCGCCGCCTGCACCTGCGCCGCAGCCGCCGCCAGCGCAGCCAGCTCTTCCGGAGTCACGTCCTTGGGCAGCCCCGCCGCCGCGGCCAGCGCAGCTACATCTAGGCGGCCTTCTTCTCTGGGAGCCATCTCCCGCAGCACCGGAGGCTCCACCGCTGTCCGAGCCTCACGATTGACCGGGGTGTAAACCTCAGGTTCCTCTTCCTCCTGCTGTTTCTTCTTTTTCTTCGACGGAAACCCGATGCGGCTCTTCCATCCATCATCTGCAGAATCGTTGGCCTCGGTCTCGTCCCCGCGTCCTTCTTCCACCGCCGCTATGGCGCGGGCAAACCTTCCCGGCTTCGCCGACTCCGCCCGCGGCACCACCCGGTCTTCGAGCTTGGAGAGCGCGCTCAGCAGTTCGCTGGCTTCAAACGGTTTGACGATGTAACCTTCCGCCCGCACCCGCCTGGCTTCCTCGGGCTTGAACGGCTCCAGTTTGCCCACCGTCAGCAGCACCGGAATCCGCGCCGTCTCCTTCACTTCCTTCAGCCGCTGGCACACTTCCAGCCCGCTGTATCCCGGCATGTAAACATCCAGGACGATCAGGTCAGGTTTCTGCTCGGCTATCTTTTTCAACGCCGCAGAACCATTGTTGACGGTTATTACCTCGTAGCCCGCATCCGCGAGGATTTTTCGCCCCATGTTCTGGGCGGTCACGCTGTCATCGGCAAGCAGTATCTTACGGGCCAAAGGTTTCCTCTTCTAGTGAGGGGAGATACCGCGAAGGTAACCTGCCCCACAACGTAAGTCAATGAGTAGAAGGGGGGTAACTGGTTACCAGTGGTCAGCACCTACCGCGTCCGCAGGACAATCGGAAGCAAGAGATGGTCAGAGGGTCAGGAGGGTACCCCATTTTTCGCTGCTTTTGCGAGAAGTGGGTCCTTTTAATTTCACACCAGGAAAAAACCATGCGGGGACAGCCGCCCTAGGCTGTCCGGTCTCCTTGTGTGGGGACGGGCACTGTTGCCCGTCCAGTCGAGCGCAGCTCGACTCGCTTTTCCCATCCCGCTTTCCCAATCTGCTGCTGCTATGGTGCCAACCCACGGAACGAGCCGAGCCCACCCCAGGAAACATCCCCAGATTGTTAACACTCTGCCTGAAACAACCGTCTAAATATTCGAATGAAAGACAATCGTCGCCGCCGGAGGGCCGACCATGCCTCCCACTGTTTCTCGCTTCGCCGTCCTCGCGCTTCTCACCCTCGCCCTGTCCGCGACCTTCAGCGCGCAAAATGTCACCTCCGATCTCACCGTTCACGAATGGGGCACCTTCACCTCGATCGCGGGCAGAGACGGCCAGGCCGTGAAGTGGTCGCCGTTGAACGGATCTACCGATCTTCCGGGCTTCGTGCAACATTTTCATTCCGGCGATTTCAAGGTGGGTTTACGGGGCACAGTCCGCATGGAGACGCCTGTCCTCTACTTCTACTCCCCGCACGCAGCTACGGTATCCGTGAAGGTCAAGTTCTCCAAAGGAGTATTTACCGAGTGGTATCCCGGCGCCAGCCACATCGAGCCGGATCCCCAGTATTTTCTGGATCCGAAGGCGCTCTTCGAACGGCGCATCCGCGGTAGCATCGCGTGGGATTCCGTCACCGTGTCCCCGAACCTTGTCGCCAGTTTCCCGCACGATCATCAAGGAAAACAGTATTACGCGGCGCGTGAAACTTCTGCCGCGCCTCTCGTCGTGAAGACGGAAACTGGTAACCAGCAGGAAAAATTTCTCTTTTACCGCGGCGTCTCCACTTTTCCCCCTCCAGTTTCGGCGACCGTGTCGCCCGAGGGCGCACTCCACTTGACGAATCTGGCCCCCGATGAGATCCCCTCCGTCATCCTGTTCGAGCGCCGCGGAGACAAACTCGGCTACCGTCTCGGCGGCGCGCTTCCGGGTGAAATGTCGCTTGACCCTCCCGAGCTGACCTCGACCTTCGAATCTCTGAGCCGCGATCTCGAGGACATCCTCACCAGCCAGGGACTCTACCCCGACGAAGCCCGCGCCATGATCGCGACCTGGCGCGAGTCGTGGTTTGAAGAAGGCAGCCGCCTGTTCTACATCGTTCCCCCAGGGTTTGTGAATACGATTCTTCCCCTCACCATCAATCCCGCTCCCTCGGAAACCGCGCGCGTGTTCGTGGGCCGCCTCGAACTGGTCACCCCCACAACCACGCAAGCGGTAGAAAAAATCCTCGCCACTCACGACGTCGCAGCGCTCCAGAAATACAACCGCTTCCTGGAACCAATCCTTGATCAGATGAAAGCCGCAAATCCGGCCAAAGCTCCGCAAATCGAAAAAGATTTAGAACTGACCTACGCTGCCCAAATGCCGCGACTCTCAGAGTAAAGATGAGCCCGCCCAGTGCAGGGGGCGGGTGCCGGTGTAGACCGGACTCGAAAGATTGTGTGGGACCGGGCACTCCTGCCCGGTCGCCGGGCGCAGCCCGGCAGGTTTGGCGGGAAGTGGCAGAACGACAGCCTTGAGTGCTCCGGGCAAAAACCAGCCGAGCTGCGCTCGGCGGACCGGGCAAGAGTGCCCGTTGCCACACAAGCGCCAAGCCCCAAACCCCGGCACGAAAAAGCTAACTGCTAAAAGCCAAGAGCTAAGAGCTTTTTCTCAAAACGGAATCAGCTTCTTAATCCCCTTCTTTTTCTTCTTCTTGCTGCTGGAAACATCCTTATCGCTGGCGGGCTCCGAACTCGAACTGGCGCTGGCGCTCGCATTCGGCGCGCCATCCGCCGATCCCGACTGGATCTCGTTCACCTGCGGTGGCGGCGGTAAAGGCGCTTCCCCAGGCTGCGGGTCGACCGCGGGCTTCAATTCATTCGGGTCCGGTTTCAGCTCGTTGTCCCCACCGGCCGCGGCGGCAGGGGGTTTCAGTTCATTCGGATCGGCCGCCGTAGTGGGCTGGGCAAATGGCGAGCCGTTCGCCGCAGGCGTATCCGAGCGCGGCGCCGGATCATTGGCCGCCGGTGCGCCCGAGTTCACCACCTCCACCCCCACACTCTTTCCTCCCGCAGAAGGAGCGCCGATTCCCGCCAGCATCGTGCTGCGCACCACCTCATTGGCCGCAATCGGCGTCGGGTCGGTCAGTTGCGGTTCGCCCACCTTGGCAGCCTGGCTCATGTCAGGAGACTTTCTGAATACCATGGAGAGTCGGCCATACGTTCCCACATCCCGGCGGCTCTCATCTTCCGCCTTGTTGCGCGCCACGTCCGCCTTGGTGGGCCGCGGAATCGGCTGGTTCAGCGCCGTCAGGCGCCTCTTCGCGTCGTCCACGCGGTCCATGACAGGATAACGCGTAATGATCTTCGAATATTCGCTCGTGGCTTTCTTGGTGTATTCCGCGATCAGGTTCGCCTTGAACGTTTCTCCCACGCAGCCCGGCGGCTTGCCCGGAGCGGTGCACGTCGGCGCCAGCCTGACGCGGGTGATCTGCCCTTCATAATTCTGCCCCAACAGATACAGCGCCTCATCCGCCCGGCTGTAGAGCGGATATTTATCCACCATCGATTGCAGGCGCGCGATCGACGCCGCATACGACATCTTCAAATAATAGAACCGGCCAATATCGAACTCCCGTTCCGCCAGCACTTCCTGCACTTCCAGCAACCGCGCCTTGCCCTCCGCCACCAGCTTGGGATTATCCGGATACTGCATGATCAGGTTGCGGTATTCATCCTCCGCCCGCTTGGCGTGGGTGTAATCGCGGTCGGCTTTTTCCATCTGCTGATACTGGATGTTGGCGATCTTCAGCTGCGCCTCGGCCGCCTCCGGCATGTTAGGAAAGAACGTCTGGAAGTCGCGATACTCCTGCTCCGCCTGCGCCAGCGAAGCGGTCCCGCCCTCCGCGTACCAGGAATCGCCCACCGCCAGCTTGGCGCGCGCGATGTATTCCGAGTCCGGATAGGTATTGATCAGCGTCTGCAGCGTCATCCGCGCCACGTCGAAGCGGTTGCGCTTCATGGCTTCCATGGCCTTGTCGAACAGCACCTTGTCCGGCTGCACCGACGCCACCTTGCTCAGCGGATTGACCGCCTTCTTGTTCGAGCAGCCAACCGCAACCGCCAGCCCGAGCCCCACCACTGCAATCAAACAGATTCGACGTGACATTCACACCTCAATTTACTAAATCTGGGGACGGGCGCTCTTGCCCGTCCGCCAAGCGCAGCTCGGCTGGTTTCGCCGGCAGCGCCCAACCCAGTCATCCTGCCACTCCAGCCAACCCCGCCGGGTTCCGCCCGGCGACCGGGCAAGAGTGCCCAATCCCACAAAAAACGTCCCAACCAACTAAACTTTCTGCAGCGCAGCTTCCGTCGCCACCTTCAGCAACGCCTGCGCATTCTTGCTTGGATCGCCATTTCCGAACACGGCGTTGCCCGCCACCAGAATTTCCGCGCCGGCCCTCACCACGTCGGCTACCGTGTCGAGCCCCACTCCGCCATCCACTTCAATGCGGTAATGGAGCCCACGCTGCCGCCGAATCTCCGCTAACTTCCGCATTTTGTGCAGCGTAGACGGAATAAACTTCTGCGCTCCAAACCCCGGATTCACCGACATCACCAGCACATAATCCACAATGTCGAGCACTTCGTCCAGCATCTCCACCGGAGTCGCCGGATTAATCACCACTCCTGCCAGGCAATCGTGACTCTTGATCAGATGCAAAGTACGGTTCAAGTGCCGGCAAGCTTCCTGATGCACCGAAATCCAGTTCGCCCCCGCCTCGGCAAACACTGGAATGAAGTCGTCCGGATTCTCGATCATGAAATGGCAATCGAGTGGCAACTCCGTCACCCGCCGCAACGACCGCACCACCGGAGGCCCCAGGGTCAAGTTGGGCACAAAGTGCCCATCCATCACATCCACATGGATCACAGTTCCGCCGCCCTCGCCCGCAGCGCGCACCTGCTCGCCTAATCGGGCAAAGTCAGCCGAAAGAATCGACGGTGCCAGCTCAATCAATGCAGATCACTCAGAAGATCTCTTAGAAAGGAACGCCCCGAAATTCTAACACGCTGGTCAGCGCTGGAGCAGGCAGCTTAAAGCAGCCGCTTAAGACAGCCGCTTAGACAGAATGAACTCCGAGCACTGGCCCCTACTGGCCCCTCTGGCCACTGGCCACTGCTCACTGACCACTGCTCCCCATGCTACCCTCGACACTCATGTCCGCCGCGCCCCAATTCGCTCCCGCCGCCTGCAGCCTGGCCGCGGTTTTCATCTGGGGCACCAGCGACTTCACCGGAGGCTACGCCTCCCGCCGCGCCAACGCCTTCGTCTTTACCGCTTTTTCGCATCTTTGCGCGTTGGTCCTCATGGTGGTCCTCGCGCTCGCGCAGCACGCTCCATTCCCCTCCCGTACCAGCATTCTCTGGGCACTGCTCGCCGGCGGAATCGGTGGATTCTCGCTGGCAATTTTTTATCGTGCCCTGGCCGAAGGGAAAATGGGACTCACCGCTCCCATCGCCGCGCTGCTTGGCGCCGCCATCCCCACGCTCGCCGACATCGCCATCGAGGGCGCGCCCCACGCCTGGACGTTCGCAGGCTTCGCTCTCGCCATCGTCGCCATCTGGCTGATCACCCGCGCCGAACCCGTGCGGAAGCCGGAACCAGACGACAAACTGAATGTGTGGGAACGGGCACTCTTGCCCGTCCGCCCAGCGCAGCTCAGCAGTTTTTCGTTGCCAGAACCCCAATCCAGTCCATCCGCCACTCCCTCCCAACCCCGCCGGGCTCCGCCCGGCGACCGGGCAAGGGTGCCCGGTCCCACACCGCCCTGCGATCAAATTGACGACGAAGAAAAAACCGGCGCAGTTCCCAAAGGCGTGGCCGTAGCCGCTCTCGCTGGCGTAGGCTTCGCCGCTTTCTATCTCTGCATCCGCCAGGCCGGCGCCGGCTCTCCGCTATGGATCGCAGCCGTATCGCGTCTCGCATCTTTCATCGTCACTGCCGTCGCGGTGATCGCTACCAGAGCCCCGATTCGCCTCGACCTGCCCGGGGCCGCCATGGCCGCCGTCGCCGGATCATTCGACATTACCGGCAGTGCCCTCTTCATCTTCGCCAGCCAGCACGGACGCCTCGACGAAGCCGTCGTCATCTCCTCCCTATATCCCGCCGTCACCGTCATCCTGGCCCGACTCGTTCTGAAGGAACACTTCAGCCGCTGGCGCTTCATCGGCCTGCTGGCAGCTCTGGCGGCCGTCCCCATGATCGCCGCGGGATAGGCCATCGGGCGTCCGGCGATCTGGAAGACCTTGTGACGGTCGTCGACGGCCGTCCCGAAACCGTTGAAGAAGTCCGCCACGCTCCCGCAGACTTGCAGAAATGTCTCAGCGACGAGTTCCGCGCGTTACTATCGAAGCGCGATCTTCTGGAAGCTCTCCCCGGCCACCTGTTGCCCGATGCTGCCAGCCAGCATGGCATTGGTCTGGTGGTGAACCGTATGCAACAATTCTTGATCGAGAGTTAGCAGCCGAAAAGATTAAGAGACAGCCCATGCCGCTCCTCGAAATCCGCAACCTCACCAAGATCTATCCGCACACTGAAGTCCGCGCCGTCGACGCTGTTTCGCTCGACATTCACGCCGGCGAAACGCTTGGCCTGGTCGGCGAATCGGGCTCGGGCAAGAGCACCCTCGGACGCCTCATCCTCCGCCTGATCGAGCCCACCTCCGGCAGCATCCGGCTTGACGGACGCGACTTGCTCGCCACCAGCCGCACCGAAATGCGCCGCTTGCGTCGCGACTTGCAAATCATTTTTCAGGATCCCTTCGCCTCCCTCGATCCCCGCTTCACCGTCGAACAAATCATCGCCGAGCCGCTCGTCATTCATGGGGAGATCGTGCGTGGACGCGCGATTCGTGATGAGAGAGAAAATGCGCCAGCAGAATCACGTGGGGACAGCCGCCCCCCGCTGTCCGGCCGGGCGAAGCCGGGCAGCCCCGCCACCACTGCAAGCGCCCGCGTCGCTGAACTGCTGCGCGCCGTGGGCCTCGATGAATCCGCCCGGCGCCGTTACCCGCACGAATTCTCCGGAGGACAGCGCCAGCGCATCGGCATCGCCCGCGCCCTCGCCCTGCGCCCAAAATTTATCGTGTGCGATGAGCCCGTCTCCGCGCTCGACGTCAGCGTAGGTGCGCAGATCGTCAACCTGCTCGCCCAGCTGCAGCGCGACTTCGGCCTGACCTATCTCTTCATCTCGCATTCCATGCCGGTCGTGCGCTATCTCTCCACCCGCATCGCCGTCATGTACCGCGGCCAAATCGTCGAAGTCGCCCCCACCGAACAAATCACCGAGCACCCGCAGCATCCCTACACAAAAAGCCTGCTGGAAGCCACCCCGGAGGTAGCGCTGCAGAATTAGTAGAGAGGCAACTGAAGCGGTGGGTTCGTGGTGATCTCCACTCGGCGGTAGGAATCAAAGACAACCCGAATGGAGGGCGTCGGCGCTGGCTCGTCTCTCATCCTGAAATCAAAGATCACTGCAGTCCGAAGCGGCGCGCCGGCTCGAAACTTCCAGGTCCGTACATTGTGCATCGCCTCGGCCTTGAGCAAGGGGTGCCCGTCAGCCAGGTTCGCGAGACTTACTACTCCATCTTTGTCCACCTCAATCTCGATGGTCACGGCCCCTTGGACGCGCGCCTGTCGGGCTACAGGCGGGTGGGCTGGCATCTCCAGCGACACAATGCGCTGTTCTTGCCCTACAGCGTAGTACTGGCTCTCGCCGCATTACGCGGGCGCATCGCAGGCCAATCTAGAAAAATGCTGGGCAGGAAAGCTGCAAGCACGATGGCGAGCCAGAACACCGCTTCGCCCGCTGAGGGGCTTAGCCGAACGGCTGGCACGAATAGGGATACCGTTCGACCAACGGTAAAAACCATGGCAAAGGGGTAGCTGCGTATCATCCATCGGCGGTGCAGGGCGATCTTGCCAATGCGAACACAGTAGAGAGCCATGGACGTGCTAACCACCCAACCCAGAGACTGCATGCAGTTTGCTGCGACCACTGAAAACGGCTTCGGAATTTTTAAAGCTACGACGACCGCGAACGGGGCTGAAATGAAGACGCTCGTCACGTACGCATATCCAAGTAAGCGATGCATCCGCAGGTGGCGCGCGCGGAGGCGATTCGAGAACTGAAAAGCTGCAAGCCCCATCGCCAGTATTCCGAAGACGCCATGAACAGGCAAGTACCACTTCGCGGGAGCGTAGTGCCGCGCGATGGGCGACGTGGGGTCAAGGATCCGCGCGTTCTTCTCATACGTTGCAAAGATTGTCAACGCGAAGAAGACCAGGAAAAGCAGTAGCTTTGCTGTGGATCGCGATGTGCCGGCAGGTGCGGTTGTAGCGGGCATCACTGAGGAGAATCGAGAGAGCGTATCGCAGTGCCGGAAAGCAAGTCAATCACGGGCATCGCACCATAACTGTCGTAACATCTCAATTTTCATTGACCCCAGCGAGGCTGTATTCACAGTACGTACATTCGAAGCATCCACCAGACAAGGAATATCGCAACCATCGCCCCTGCGATGTGAACGATCCAGTCGCCAGCCGTTTTTGGTTTCCCGAAGTTGAACATGCGGCAATGGTAGCAGGCCCCGCTGAGGCGGCGTAAAATCGCCGTCACCCCAGCAACAGCCGAGCCGGTATCCATGCGAGACGCGCGCAGTTCCTCCTGCTAAAACCACATCGACCAGATCCAATCCACGCAGGTATGCGTGATCGCCGAAGCCGGCACCCGCCGCTGCTCGCGCCACGCGCGCCCGTAGAAAATCCCCGCGATGGTGGCCAGCAATACATAGCGCCAATTAAAGTGCGCAGACCGTTTATTGAAATGTGACAGCCCGAAGACCACCGACGCAATTCCCAGCGCCGCCCTGCGTCCTACCCTCCGCTCCAGCAAATTCTGCACCCAGGCGCGAAAGAAGAGTTCTTCCGGCACCGCGGTGAAGAAAAATATTCCCACCCACCGCAGCGCCGCCCAACCCACGCCCGCCAGATTTCCGGCCAACAAACTGCGATGCGGATGAATGAATCCCAGCGCCAGCCCCAGAATTAAAACCGGCGGCGTGAGAAACAACAACTCGCGCAGCCCGATCTTCCAGTCGCTAAAGGCCGTCGCCTTTGTGGATTGAGGAAGGTTCGTGGGTTCGGGAAGGGCACGGCCTTCAGCCGTGCCATACCGGTGCTCAGAAGGGGCGGTCCTTAGCCCCTCAGGTCCGCTCGTGTCGGTCGCGCTCGAGTCGCTCGTCTCCCCGCTACTGGCCTTCCGCCCCCAGTGCGGGCAAAAATCAAACCCCGTTCCCTCCAGCCGCCGGATCGCCAGAAATCCGTACAGCCCCACATCCACCAGCAGCAACTCGTTCAAGGCCCGCAGCCCCGCCGGCCACGCCGACTCAAACCAGCGCAAATCCACGGCCAGCCCCAGCGCCAGCAGGATCATTCCATCACGCCAGTTGCCGCGCTGTTCAGGATCAGCAGCGGCTGCCCGATCGAGCAGCCACGCCACCACCACCGGCAGCCCGGCGTAAAGCGCGAACCACTTCCAAAGAAAAATTCCCTGCGCGCACGCCACCAGCACGTAGGGAAAAACGAACAGCGCTGGCAGGCCCACGCGAACCGGGACCGGCCAGCGCTGCACGCTGCGTGCGACGCGCTCCGCGGCAAAACCGAACACCACCGCGGGAATAAGTTCCAACCCCAGCGCCGCCATCGCCACAGGCGTCACGTTCTGCATGACGACTATATTAACTTCCTCGCCACGCAGCTCACCCCTCACGCTTGCGGGCAGGTTCTCCCGCCGCGTGTGTAGACACCTGCTTCCCACAATTCGCGGGAAACCACTCATCCACTTCGCCGCAACGTCCGCAAGTCTTCACTTCTCGGGACGCTACTTTCCCAGTGTCACTTCGGCGATTACTTTCTCCTTGCCGCTTTCCGCCAACTCGCGCTCGGCGCGCGACCGAAACAGCGTCCTTCCGTTCGAATTGCCCGCGGCCCACACTTCGGAAAGAAAATACGTGTCGCCGTAGCGGTGGAACACCAGTTTGCAACTGTTGTCGTTCGCGGAGCGTTGTGTGCGCTGCGTCGGCACAAAGGTGCCGCGGTTGTTCGCATCGTGGATGCCCAGGGCATCCGCGTTCGCGGGCGAAACAATGTAGTGACCCGCCGGCAGCGTCTGATGCGCCACGACGAAGGGAAACGGAATGTTGGCCACCACGTCCCCTTGTCTGGTCTGCGCGAAGGAAGTGGACGCCGCCAGTAGCAGCGCCGCATACAAAACGATTCGAAGCGGTTTCATACGATTTCTCCTCACCTTGGCTTACGCGAATCGGAATTGGCCCACTGCGGAGGGGAGGATTCGTCGCCATCGGGTGAGGGGCAGCGCGCCACGTTGGGGCAAGCGTTCCGGACGAACACTGGGGCAAAACTTCCGGCGCAACTTCCGAGCGGAATCCGCGTTCCCCCGGCGTCTCGAAGTCGAGCCGCCGGGGGATACTTCGAACTTCATCCTGATAGTGCGGCCGGGGCGAACTCCGTTACAGGATTTCCCGTCGCGCTTGTCTCCGCGCCCCTGGCCGACTAGAATGCCAGCGACCCGGCAGGAGGGAAGAATTTATGGCCGCCGCTCCCGTCCCACCCGCAGCTGTGCCCGCTGCCACGCCCGAATCCGCACCGCTCTCGCAAGGCGCGCGCCTTATTAACACCTTCATCGCGCCCTCAAAAACTTTCACGGACCTGAACCGCAGCGCCAGCTGGTGGGCACCGTGGATCGTGATCTCCATCCTCTCGCTGCTCTTCATCTACACCATGGGCCGCCAGATTGGCTTCGACCAGATCAGCCGCAACCAGATCGCGCACTCCAAAAACGCCGACCAGTTCGATAAGCTGCCCGCCGACCAGCAGGCCAGCCGCATCAAGCTCTCCAGTAAATTGATTGGCTACTTCGGCTTTGGCAGCCCGCTGCTGATTCTGTTCTATTTCCTGATTGCGACCGTGGTCCTGTGGGTCACGTTTAATTTCGGAGCCGGGGCCAATGCGTCTTTCGGCAAGTCTTACGCCATCTTTATGTATGGCAGCCTGCCCAGCATTGTGGGAGCGATCCTGGGAATCATTTCGATGTTCGCCGGCGTCAATCCCGAGGGCTTCGATATCAATAATCCGATCGGCACCAACCTTGCCTATTACCTCGATCCGGAGGCGACTGGCAAATTCATTCACAGCATGGCGAGCGCGCTGGACGTGATTTCCATCTGGAGCATCGCACTCATGGGCATCGGCTTCTCCTGCATCAGCAAGGTGAAGCGTTCGACGGCGATCACCATCGTGGCGGTCTGGTTTCTGATTTACAAGCTCCTAGGCGCGTCGATTGCGGCCGCGTTCTCCTAAGCATCGGGGCCGAATGCGCAGTTGCGAAGCGAATAAACTCTTTCGAGCCGGGGCAGCTCGCGAAGATAATCTGTGAACGTCTAACCCGCAGGCCTGGGATGTTCCCCCGCGCTGCGGCCCGAGTTGGTTGACGTGCTCGTGGTTGGGTTAATCTGATCTGGTCAAATCTGTCGGGCTAAATTGTTCTAGCCGAATTTTTGAACGTTCTGAGGAGGCTTCCCCGTGAAACGTATCTTCGCTCCATCCTTGGTGGTATTTTGTGCATTCGCAATGTGCCTGATCGGCGCAACACGCGGCTTCGCGCAGGCTTCGTCCGCGACGGCCGCACCCGCCGGACCGGTAAAAGATCCAGTCAGCACGTCGTTGCGCTTCATGCTGTCGGCGCGCGCGAAGAACACCCTCGCCGCCATCGATGCCATGCCCGCCGACAAGTTCAGCTACAAGCCCACCCCCGACCAGATCAGTTTTGCGCATCTGGCGGTCCACATCACTGAGTTCAACAATAGTCTATGCGCCAAGGCGGCCGACGTGCCCGCGCCGAAAGTGGATGAACTCAAAGAAACCGACTCCAAAGACAAACTGCTGGCCGCAACCAAGGCGTCATTCGATTTCTGCACCGACGCGTTGGGCAAGATGGATGACTCCAAGCTGGGCGACAGCATCGAGCTTTTTGGCGGACGCCAAGGTCCCCGTGCCATGGCGGGGCTGATCCTTTCTAGCGGCTGGTCCGATCACTACGCAGCGGCAGCGATGTATCTGCGCCTGAACGGAATCCTGCCGCCCTCGGCGCAACCGAAGAAGTAAGCAAGGCAGTGCAGAATGCAACAAAACTGTAGGCCACGAGTCTCAGATAGGACCATGGTTGGATCGGCCCGATCCGAGCCGCGCTGCTCGTCGCGGACGGCGAACATCCGCCGGCAAGATCCGCCATGAACAGGTCAATGCGCTCGACGTGGCTCGTAGCTGACTCAAGTGAAAGGCATGGTGCCCGATTGTGGATTGCGCGGTCTTGGTGGTGTGGCGCGGGCACTCTTGCCCGCGAAATCTAACCAGGAGCGAGCCCGAAGATACGTTTCAGAACCTGCCAGGAGCTGGTTTTGGCATTGCGGACACTGCCCCGCTTCCGATCAGCTGCCAGCATTTCGCGGGCAAGCGTGCCCGCGCCACATAACCAAACCCATCCCTGCGCTTGGCTGGACAGCCGTTCGCCTGCTCTGAGCGCAGGCGAACGGGCGGCTGTGGGCATTCGCCGCGCTATTTGATTTGCACGAGATCGCCCGCGGCCTCAGCGGGATTCTGCGGAGCGCGCCAGGAATCGAAGATTGATACCTGATGCACGCATGACACGGTGCAATGCGGCGCGCAGGATTTTTCCGTGACGAATTCGCGGCGCAGGTCGTCGCGGGTGTAGGTTTCGAGAGGCACTCCGGGATAGCCGCGCTGTTGCGAGCAGTAGTGCACCAGGCCGTTTTCGCAGATGTAGAGATAGCGCGCGCCCGCTCGGCAGCGCCAGTCGTTACTTTTGCCTTTCGCGATGTTGTCCTGAAAGGCGTTGATGCGGGTGAAGCTACTTTTTTCGAGGGCCTGCATTTCGTGGTAGATGCGGCGCTCTTCTTCGCCCAGCGGCTGCAGCTGGCCGCTGCCGTCGTGAATGATGCCGATGGTCGATGTGAACCCGAGAGCGATGGCGCGCTTGCCGATGACGAGCGCATCCTGCGGATGCGAGATGCCGCTGCCGACAACGGAATTGATATTCACGTGAAAGTCGGCGTGCTCGGCGAGCAGTTCCAGCTTGCGGTCGAGAACTTTCAGGCTCTTTTTTGAAACCTCGTCGGGATTCACGTTGTCGATCGAAATCTGCAGCCACTCCAGCCCGGCGCGGTTGAGGCGCTGAATGCGTTCCGCCACAAGCAGATAGCCGTTGGTGATGAGTCCAGCGATCATTCCATTGGCGCGAATGCGGCGAATCACGTCGTCGAGTTCGGGATGCATCAGCGGCTCGCCACCGGAAATGGTCACCACGGCGGTGCCCAGCGATCCCAACTTGTCGATGCGGCGATACATTTCTTCAATGGGCACGGGCTTCGAGAAATCGTCAAACTCGTTGCAGTAGGTGCACGCCAGGTTGCAGCGGCGCATGGGGATGATGTGCGCCAGCAGCGGATGATCGGTGGAGGCGAGCGCACGCACGGCCATGCTCGCTCCGCGCAGGTTGCGGTGCAGGGCTTTGGCGCGCCGGCGCAGGGTGGTAAAGGTCGTGGGCATTGGCTTCTACCATTACAGCATAGAGCGAATCGAAGTGCATGCCGCGCAACAGCGTGTGGTGGTTTTCGAGGGGTGAAGCGCAGACTTTTGACCGCGAAAGCAAACCCCCAGGACCTGAAGCCCGCATCGTTCGTGGCTCTGGGCGGAACGGCTGAAGCCGTGCCCTTCCCAAAGCGATTTGCGAGACCGGTCAGGTTTTAGGAAACCAGTTCGTGTCTGGCCCGGCGTAGCAGTTCGACTGCGCCGCCCATGTGCTCTTCCTGGATGAAAACGTAGTCGGTGTCGTAAGTGCTGACGGCGAAGATGGGGACGCCGTTTCCGGAAAGTGGCTGGATGAACGAGAGCAGGATCCCTGTTTGCGAAAACAGGAATGGGCCTTCGAGCTTCAGGCACATCCAGCGCGGGCCGGCAGGGACTTCTTTGGGAACGTGGCCGGCGGGGCAGACGATGGAGAGTTCGTCGGCGGTGCGGGTGATCGAGATGAACTCGCGGGAGGCGGCCCAGGTGGGGACAGGCGCGTCTGGCGCGAAACGAAGGATGGCATAGGGGCCGCGGAGCTGGCGGAATTTGAGCTGGGGAGTCTGAGGGGCTTCGGAGGGAGTGGACATGAGTGTCGCGACAGGATAGCAATTTATCGAGTGGCCTGTGGTGAAAATTGCGGGCCAGAGCCACAGCCTGCACCCGCTGCCTCGCCGCGCTCGGCTCGACAGCCGAGGCGGCGGTCTCTACGTGAGTGTGGCTGCGTAGGGACTGGTGGCGCGGTGGCGGGTTTCGAATTCTTCGCGGGTGCAGAGGGTTTTTGTGTCGGTGATGCGGTCGACGGCTAGGATGCCGTCGAGGTGATCGATTTCGTGCTGCAGGAGTTCGGAGAGGTTGCGGTCGTCTCCGGCGCGGAGTTCGTGATGCGCGCCGTCGACAGCTTGATAGCGGACGGTGATCTCGCGGTGGCGTTCGACCTGCATGAAGATGGAGAGGAAGCTGAGGCAGGCATCCCAGACTACGATTTTCTCTTTGCTGCGTTCGATGATTTCTGGATTGATGAAGGGCCAGGGTTTTTCTCCTGGCAGTTGCAGGAAGATTACGCGCTGCAGGACGCCCAGTTGGGGGGCGGCGATGCCGCGTCCGTAGCCGGTGGTAGCGCGCCAGTGGGCGAGGGTGTCAGCGAGATCGTGGATCAGCGCGGCGATCTCGGGGGCGGAGGGATTGGCGACTGCGATGGATTTTTGGCGCAGGATTGGGTTGCCGAGTTGGAGGATGGGTTTGAGCGGCATGGCGGCTTCGGGCTTCGGGGAAAGGCTAGACTGACCGTCGGCGGTTTTGCAAGCGGGAGTCGTAGCGGGCTGCCAGAGCGTCGCCCGGCCAGACGAGTGGCTGTCTCCACGTGGACCTGTGCCGAAGTCATAGGCCTCGCGGGCTAAAACCCGGGCTGAATCGGGCGCTTTACGCGGCGCTGAAGCGCCGCTCTTCCACTGTCACCACAGGTAGCACTCAGAATCGGCAGTGGCCATCCACAATCAGCAATCAGGAAACCAGCATCAGAAATCTTCGATCTGAAATCTACCATCTGTCATCGGTAATCCGCGCTCCGCGATCATCTGGCCGCGGCGGCGTCGAAGAGGTTTAGGAATTCCAGTTTTTTTTCGGCTGAGAGGAATGAGGCTTCGAAGGAGTTGCGGGCTAGTTCGCGGAGATGCTCGTCGGTGAAGGCGAAAGTATCTTGCGCAAGCTGGTATTCACGGTTCAGGGTGGTGCCGAACAACGCGGGGTCGTCGGTATTGAGGGTGATCATCACGCCTTGATCGAAGTAACGTTTCGCGGGATGGTCGGCAATGGCGGGGCAGACTCCGGTGCGGACGTTGCTGGTGAGGCAAAGTTCTACGGGAATCTGGCGCTGCCCGAGTTCATCGATCAGGTCGGGATCGTGCGCGGCGGTGAGGGCGTGGCCGATGCGTTCGGCGCGCAGGTTGAGCGCTCCCCAGATGGATTCGGGCGGTCCGGTTTCGCCGGCGTGGGCGGTGGCGCGGAGGCCGTGGTCGAGGGCGTAGTTGTAGACGCTGCGGAAAAGTTCGGGCGGACCTTTTTGTTCGTCGCCGCCAATGCCGATGCCGACCACGTTGCGCTCGCGATAGAAAACGGCGAGCTCGAAAACTCTTTGCGCCTGTTCCACGCCGAAGTGGCGGGTAGCATCAAAAATCCAGAGCAGCGAGATGCCGAAATCGCGGGCGCCGCGGGCGCGTCCGCGCTCGAGAGCGTCGAAGATGGCGGGGAAATCCTGCTTGCGGCGCAGGCACACGCCGACCGCGACGTAAACTTCGGCGTGGAGAATGTTTTCCGCTTTCAGTTGCTGCATGAGGCGGTAGGTGATGAACTCGTAGTCGTCGGGGCCGCGCAGATGCTCGCTGACCGCCTTGAACGCCATGAGGAAGCTGGCGAAATCGGTGTAGCTGTAGAGCTGGGTGGTTTCGGCGAGGGTGGCGCGGTCCCCGTGACGCTCGCGCAGTTCGAGCAAGGTGGAGGGTTCGACGGCGCCCTCGAGATGGAGATGCAGCTCGGCCTTGGGGAGCTGGCGGATGAAGCTGGAAGGTGGCCGGTCTGGCGCGGACGGCATGCATTGATTGTAGGGAAAGCAGTGGCTAGTGGCTAGTGGTCAGTGGCCAGTAAGACCGGAGCCAGGGACGGAGGTCAGGGGTCAGGGGCCAGTTAAGACTGGGCTGAGGTCTGAGGAGCATGAAGACTGGTTTCCGTTTACAATCGCGGGTCGGCGAACAGTTTCCCAGACGAAAGGATACTTCATATGCGAATCGTTCCTCGAACGTTGGTCTTACTGTCGATTTCGCTGGCAATGTTGGCCGCAGTTATTTTTTCTTCTGCGTTTTCGGCGGAGGCGCAGGCGACGCTACAGGTGAAAACGGCTTCCGGTTTGGTGGAAGGGAAGGAAATAGGGATGGTGCATGCGTTTCTCGGCATCCCTTACGCGGCGGCGCCGGTGGGTAATTTGCGGTGGAAGCCGCCGATGCCCGCGGCGAAGTGGGACGGGGTGCGCAAGGCTACGGAATTTGGATCGCATTGCATGCAGACCAACGTTTACGGCGACATGGTATTCCCCGATCCGGGCGGCAGTGAAGACTGCTTGTCGCTGAATGTGTGGGTACCCGCGACGGCGCAGGGGAAGCTTCCGGTGATGGTGTGGATTTATGGTGGAGGATTCGTGGCGGGGGGAACTTCGGAACCGCGGCAGCATGGAGAAGTTCTGGCGCAGCAGGGTGTGATCGTGGTCAGCATGAATTACCGGCTGGGAATGTTTGGATTTTTTGTGCATCCGGAGCTGGCAAAAGAATCCGAGCACCATGCGGCGGGAAATTATGGACTGCTCGATCAGTTGGCGGCGCTGCGCTGGGTGCATGAAAATATCGCCGGGTTTGGGGGCGATCCCGGCAACGTCACGATTTTTGGCGAGAGCGCGGGATCGTTTTCGGTGAGCGCGCAGATGGCGTCTCCGCTGGCGAAGGGATTGTTCCAGAAGGCGATGGGGGAGAGCGGGGCGGCGTTTTCGAATCGCGGGCTTAGGTTTGCGCCGCTCGCGGAGCGCGAAGCAAGAGATGCGAAGCTGGCCAGTTCTGCGCTGGGAGTGAGCACGCTGGCGGAGTTGCGGGCTATTCCGGCGCAGAAATTGCTGGACGCGTTCTCGAAGCCACGAGGCCCGGACGCGTTCTCGTTTGGTCCCGATGTGGATGGATATTTTCTGCCGCAGTCGGTGCCCGCGACTTATGCGGCGGCGAAACAGAACGACGTTGCGCTGCTGGCGGGATGGAATCACGAAGAGGAGGGATTGCATCCGTTCCCCCCGGATAAGTCGGCGATGGAAACCCTGAAGGCCACGGCAGACAAGGAGTTTGGCGCGAGGGCGGCGGAATTTCTGAAGCTGTATCCGGGTGAGACCGAGGAGCAGGCGCAGCGGTCGATGGCAGACTTTGCGGGAGACCGTTTTATTGCGTTCGGCACGTGGAAATGGCTGGAGGCCGAGGTGAAAACCGGGAGGCAGCCGGTGTATCGCTACCGGTTTGACTTGTCGCTGCCGCCGGATGAGAAGGGGCAGCCGCAGGGCGCGTATCACTCGGCCGAGATCGAATATGTGTTCGGGCAACTGGATTCGAAAACGGATGTGACGTGGCGTCCGGAGGATCGTGCGCTGAGCGCGATGATGCAGAAATATTGGGCGAACTTTGCACGCAGAGGAGATCCGAATGGGCCGGGGCTGGCGAAGTGGCCAGTGTATTCTCCGGCTGAGGGATGGCCGGTCATGCATTTGAGCGCGCAGCCGGAGGCGCAGAAGGATGGGCTGCGGGGAAGGTATTTGTTTTTGAGTGCGGGGGAGAAGTAGGCAAACCAAAATCTACCACGCAGACGCGAAGGCACGGAGAAGACCAAGAAAACTGCGAACCTCTTTTCAGGCGGTGTGGCCCACAGGAGCGCGGGGGCCTTCAACTGCGCAGGCCGATCTGCCTCGCTCACCGGTCCGCTGCGCTCATGGAACCGGTTCAGTTAGGGTCGGCCGATTCCGCCTCGTCTACTTTTTGTCCCATTTCTCGCTGCAGCTTCGCCAGGAGCTGCGCGCGCTGCTCGGTGCTCAACTCACGCTGCAATTCTTCCAGAGCCAGGGCCACGATGTGATAGTGGTGCGCTCCGGCAAATTTCGAATCGGCGGTGATGTTGAGCCAGAGTTTGTGCATGAGTTCTACATCCTGCGGGCGCAGGCGCGGAGTGTGCGGGCCCAGCGCAAATTCGCGCACCGTTCCGTCCGGGGCGCACACTTCCAGCGTGAGGCGCGGACGCGGCTCAGGCATGCGTTCCCACGCGTCGCCGGTGAGTTTCGCCTGCTCGTCGGCGGTGAGTTTGTTGGAGAGTCCGCAGATTACGCGGCTGGATTCGAGACGCTGCGCCGTCACCATGATGGCTTCAAACACGTCGGTCGCCGGCACCACGAGAAGCGAAATTGGCTTGCCTTCTTTTTCCGCGACCGAAACAGCAGCGGTGAAAAGCTCCTGCTCGTAGTGGTCAAAGACCTGGCTGGCTTCAAAAACCGTGCTGCCGCTGAAGCTGTGCTCGCGATGGTAGAGGCGGGCGCTCATTACGACCACGTCCTGCTTCATGGTGTTGGTGTGGCCGAGGATATGGCGCAGGTAGTAAAGATTGCGGGGGTCGCGCACCGCGACCAGGATGTTGCCAGGACGCACGCCCATCGCTCCGCTGCCCAGTTCCTGGTTGCCGTAGACGCGGAACTGGTCGAGCTGCTCCGGCTTGCCGTGGCGCTCTTTGGTGACGTGATGCTCGGAGAGCGTAAATATTGTGAAGAAGACCACGCTGAAAACCACGCCCGCAATGGTCGCCTGATACTTGGTGAACAGATTCACGATCGCGGTCATAAACAGCACCGCGGAGATGACGATCAGTCCCAGGGGAATTTCCGTCTTGCCGATGTGCAGATTGCCCGGCACCTTCCACTGGCGATTCCCCGGCTCGGTGAAGCGCAACACCAGCACGGCCAGGGACTTCATGGTGAAACTCCAGATCACTCCGAAAGCGTAGAGCGCGGCCAACTGGTAAACGTCGCCGCGGCTGAGGACGATGGTCAGCAACTGCATCCCGACAATGAGATTGATGATGCGGTAGCTGGTTCCGTAGCGGTGGTGCGGCCTCTGGAACCAGCTGGTGAGCACGCCATCTTCGGCGACGCGGTTGAGAACTCCGTTGGCTCCGACGATGGAAGTATTCTGCGCGCCCGCCAGAATCAGTACGCCCACCAACACCACGAAGCCATGGAACAGAAGCTTAATGCTGGTAGGCCCAACCAGGTACATGGCGATGCCGCCGATGAGGTTGGCGAAATAATCCGGCCGGACGCTGTCGGGAATAATCATGACCGCGAAGAATGAAACCAGCGAGGTGAACAGCAGGCTGTAGATGAAAATTACCAGCCCGGTTTTCTCCAGATTCTTCAGCTTGGGATGTTCGATCTCGCGGTTGACCTGGGCCAGCGTTTCTTCGCCGCTCATGGCCAGCACCGAGTGTCCGAAGCCAACAAACAGAATGATAAAAGTGAGGTGACTGAAGAAAGTGCCGTTCAGCCAGCCCAGGGAATCCTTGTTCAGTGGAATGGCTCCCACTCCATGAAACGGACTGGGCGGCAATTGCACGGGGCCGCGCAACACCGTGACGGTGCACCACAGAATGAGAATCACCACCATCACCGTGGTGATGGCCATGATCTGCAAAGCTTTCTGGCTGGACTCGTGAATGCCCTGGGTATTCTTCCACCAGAAATAGGCCACCACGACCAGGGCGAGCCCCGCGGCGAAATGATCGTCAGAGAAATTCAGCGGGCGGTGGAAATACAGGCCCATGTCCTTGATGAAGCCAGACAGATACTGCCCGGCGGAAACCGCGCTGATAGGGCCGGTGAGCACGTAATCGAATAACAGAGCCGAGACGGAAAACTTGGCCAGCGTTCCGCCCATGGCCTCTTTGACCACGCGGTAGACGCCGCCGCGCACAAACATGCTGCTCGATTCGATATAAAGCGCCCGCACCGCATAACTGAACAGCATGACCGCCAGGATGAACCAGGGAGCGCTCTTGCCGATCACCTTCTCAGCATCGCCGCCGGCGTAGTACGCGGAAGAAGCCAGGTCGGAAAGCACAATGGCCGACGCCCGCCAGAACGAGATGAAGGTCAACATCACCGTGGTGGCGACGAAGACCTTTACTGCCGGCCGGGAACCAGAGGAAGTAGCCATGCAATGAGTGGGCGTAACGAGAACAGGTAAACCTATTCAGGTAAACCTACTGAAGATAGCACAGGGCGAGACCAAGAGGCATGGCGGTGAGCCCGTGGGCGGCGTCTCGGTTTGCAGGCGGTGACGAAAAGCCGTCGAGCTTCGCTCGATGGACAGCCAAAGGGTGGCTGTCTTCACATGAGCAGTTTCCAAACTGAGGACCGCCAAGCCTCAGCTCGTCTTCTTCGGCGCGAGATAAGTGTGTGTGATGCGGTCGTGCCAGCAGAGCGCGTCTTCATCGAGCAGGACCCAGAAGTATCCCATGCCTAGCGAAACCGCGCCGAGGTAGGCCGCCAACACGCGCCAACGGCGCAGGCGTCGATTCGCCAAGATGCCGTCGAAGCGGGCCACTTCGAGTCCAGCAAAGCGCAGACCCGGGGTGGTGCCGGCATAGACGAGCAGCAGGTATTGGTAGGCTGCCCACAACAGGCACGGCACGGCGGCGATCAGGCCGAGAATCTGCGACAGCGGCGGCCGCATGGCGCTCACCTTCCAGAAAATCGAGCCGAACAGACCCGTGGCCAGAACTATGACCAGTCCATCGATCGCCGCGGCGGCCATGCGCCGGGTGAGCGAAGCAGCCTGCAGCGGAACCTCGATTCCCGGGCGCCGCGGGACACCTTCGGGCTCGGCCGCTTCGATCGTGATCCCTCCCAGCGCCGGAGGCGGCGGCACGATTTCTGGAGCCTCCAGGATGCGGGGTGGGGCCATCACCGGACCGGCCAGTTCGTCGTAGGGCGTGGGGCGCGCTGGGTCTGATCTCGGGAATTCAGACGGAAATTCGGGAGATCGGAATTCAGGAGAGCGGGGGAATTCTATGATTCTTGCCCCGTGATTCGCCCTGGGACTGGCCGGGGCCAATGAGCTCCCCTGCGGTTCGGACAAATCAGCGTGTGAAGACGGCTCCCACTCAGCTTCTGCGGGGGTGGGACGTTCAGTCATACCGTCAAGCGCCAACGCCTGGTGGGATACGGTCTCGAAGCCTGCGGGTTCCGAATCAGGGGGCGCGGAACTCGACGAATCCGCCTCAAACCGCAGACCCAGCGAGGGATATCGCGGAGGGCGAGGCTTGCGGCGGGCACGATAGTTGCTCAGCTTCTCGGTCAGTTCGTCTCTCCAGGCCAAGGGGGTCTCACCGGGCGGGGGGGCGGGTGCCTCATTTTTCGCGCTTTTGCGAAAAGTAGGGTCTTGATCGTTGGGCGTGTCAAATCCCCACCCTTCGACTCCGCTCAGGGCAGGCTCTCTCGCGAAGACGCGAGGAATGGGGCACCCGTCTGCCTCCTGTTCGACTGTTTCCGGGGCGAGTGGGGTCGCAAGCGGCAAGCTCTCATTCGCATCGGCCGTCGGCGGCAGCGTCGCGGCAGAGGACGGTTCCGGATCGCAGCGGCAAATTTCACCGCATCGCAGACAATTCATGGGTAACAATTCGGACGACGATTTGGACGATGGCACTTGGTTGCATCGCAACTTGGATGAATTACGCCTAGCCGGTGTCCGGCAGATCACCCAGCCAATATACTTAGCGAATACCCCAGCCGTCGGCGCCCCACGTACAACCGGGAGCCGGAAGACTGGAATCCTAACCTTTTCAGCTATTATCTCGGTGGCATCGCCGTGCTAAGTTCACGATACCGCCAATTCGGAAACACGAGTATTGCGCGCTCCCGATGATCCGCTTCCGATGACACCCCGCAACAGATTCCTTATCACGGCGGCGTTTCTTTGTCACCTGCTTCTCGCCTCTCCGCTAGTTACCAGCCAGTGGCTTTCCGCCCAAACCGGCGCAGACGCACAAAATATCGGCGCCCAAAATCCCGACGCGCAAAATGCTGACGCGAAGAACCCTGGCGCGCCGGATGCCGCGCAGAAAAAACCCGCCGCGCCCGACCTGAACTCTCCATGCGCGAAGCAGGCCGAGAATCAGGAAAAGAATGTTCCAACCATTTGCGCCATCCAGCAGGAAATGATCGGCTCCATCTACAAGCTGCACGGCGACGGCGAAATTCACTACGGCACCTACATCCTGCGCGCGGACGAGGTGACCTACAACTCCGACACCGGCGAAGCTACCGCGGACGGACACTTCAGGCTCGACGGCGGACCGAACGACGACCACATCCGGGCCAGCCACGGCACCTACAATCTGATCGCCGAGACCGGCCGCTTCTACGACGTCATCGGCACCACCGGAATACGTTTCACTGGGAATCGCGTAGTCCTGACCTCACCCTCGCCCTTCAGCTTCAGTGGCAAGGTCGTGGAGAAAACCACTCCCGAACACTACCTGGTGTATGACGGCACCATCACCACGTGTGAACTGCCGCATCCCAAATGGAAGTACGAGGCGCGCAAAGTAATCGTCGACGTCGGCGGCAACGCCACCATCTACCACAGCACTTTCCTTCTGCACGGCCTGCCCGTGCTCTATTTTCCTTACGCCACTTATCCCGTGGACCGCGAGGCGCGGGAAACCGGCTTCCTCATCCCCACCATCGGCCGGTCTTCGACCCGCGGCAACATTATTGGCGATGCTTTTTATTGGGCTATCAACCGCAGCATGGATGGCACCATCGGCGCGGAATATCTCTCGATGCGGGGATGGTCGCAGCGCGGCGAGTTTCGCGCCCGCCCCAGCGACACTTCGTACGTGGACCTGACCTATTACGGAGTGATCGACCGGGAACAACAGGGCGGTGAAGAAGTGAAGCTCAACTCGGACGGCAATTTTCATGGCTTCCGCGCGGTCACCAACATCGACTACTTGAGCTCGTTCCTGTTCCGGCTGGCTTTCAACGATGTTTTTACTCAGGCCGTCTATTCCGAGGTGAAGTCGCAAGCCTTTCTCTCGCGGTCGTTTGGCGGTGTCTCGGTCAACGGAATGGTGGAACGCTACCAGAATTATCAAAGCACCACGACCGGCGACGTGATTACGATCTCCCACGCGCCCAGTTTCGATGCTTCCAGCGTGGACCAGCGTTTGGGGCGTTCGCCGTTCTACTGGTCATTCGACACTTCGGAGGCCGGGTTAGCCCGCAGCGAGCCGGGATTCCGCACTGGCAACCTGCTGGGGCGATTTGACTTTAATCCACAGATTTCCTTGCCCCTGCTGTTTCGGGGATGGTCGGTGCGCTCGGAACTGGCTTTGCACGATACGTTTTACACCGAGCAACTCGTCCCTGGGGCGAACGGTAGCGTTGCGGTAAACGAATCCCTCAACCGCCACGCTTTGGAAACCGCGGTGGAGTTGCGCCCTCCGGCCGTGGAGCGAATTTACGACAAAGAATTTCTGGGCCGGAAATGGAAGCATGTGGTCGAACCGTTCGCCACGTACCGGCTGGTTACGGGAGTCAACGACTTTTCGCACGTTCTGCGCTTTGACGAACGCGACATCCTAAGCAACACCCACGAAGTGGAATACGGCGTGGTGAACCGGCTCTACGCGAAAAGCAAGTCAACCAAAGTGGAAGACTGCAGCAACACCATGCAGGCCTTGCTGGTGGGCGGCGCGGCGCCGGAAGCAGCCATCCCCTGGCAACACAGCACCAGTCAGCAGCCTAGATGCCTGCCCGAGCCCCAGGTGCGGGAAATTGCGACCTGGGAGATTGCGCAGAAATATTTTCTCGATCCCACCTTCGGCGGCGCCTTGGTTCCCGGCCAGGGAAACGTGTTTACCACCACGGCCGATCTGACGGGCATCGCATTCCTGACCGAGCCGCGTCATTTATCGCCGATTATTTCGCGCCTGAAAGTGCAGACCAGCGATCGCACCGACACGGAGTGGGATCTGGATTACGATTTTCAGCTGGGCCGCATCAATGCCAGCACTTTTCTGGCGAACTACCATGCGGGACCGTTCACCATCGGTGGTGGGGACGCGTTTCTGCAGGTTCCACTGGCCAGTACGGCGCCGCTCCCGGCGCAGGCCGCAACCCAGGAATTTCAGCAATTCCGCGTGGCGCTGGGATATGGAAAGCTGAACAAGCCCGGCTTCAGCGCCGCCACCAGTTTCGGCATTGACGCGAACACCGGCCTTTTGCAGTTCGCCACCGCACAAACCACCTACGACTGGGACTGTTGCGGCATGACCGTGGAATACCAGCGCTACGCCATCGCCAACGTGCGCAACGAGAATGTGTTCCGCTTCACCTTCACGCTGGCCAACATCGGATCGTTCGGCAACCTGCGGCGGCAAGAACGGCTGTATTAAACGACTAACGTCGAAGGGCGCTCCCACTCCGCCAACGCTTGTCATCCCGAGCGAAGCGAGGGACCCCATGCAAGCAGGCGCCGCTCCGGCTTTCTCAGGGAGTTTCCATCTCTGCCATAGAGCTTCGCGTTCGCGTTACAATCGTCCCATGCCCGAACCCGCGAGTCTCAGGTCCAAGCGCCAACGTCTGGAAGAAATCCTTCGCGCCTCCGGACGCGTTCTGGTTGCCTACTCTGGCGGCGTGGACTCCGCGTATCTCGCGTGGGTAGCGCACCAGCAACTGGGCGGCAACATGCTGGCCATCGTCGCCGATTCCCCCAGCCTCGCGCGCACCCAGCTTGCCGATGCCGTGGCCTTCGCCCGCGAGCAGGAGATTCCGCTCGAGGTCATCTCCACCTCTGAACTCGACCGTCCCGAATACGCCCGTAACGACGGGCAACGCTGTTTTCACTGCAAAGACGAACTCTTTGCCGTGATGGAAAATCTGCGGGTCGAGCGTGGTTTCGACGTGATTGCGTACGGCGTGAACCAGGACGATCAAGGCGACTTCCGGCCCGGTCAGCAAGCCGCACAGCAACACAACGTCGCTGCACCGTTGCTGCAGGCGGGTCTCACAAAGGCGGAGATTCGCGAACTGGCCTGCAGCGCCGGGCTGCGCGTCTGGGACAAGCCCGCGTCGGCCTGCCTGTCTTCACGCATCGAGTACGGCCGCGAGGTGACGCGGGAGGCGCTCGCGATCGTCGAAGCCGGCGAAGATGCAATCCGCGCGCTCGGTTTCCGCCAGTTTCGCGTGCGGCATCACGGCGACATCGTGCGCATTGAGATTGCCCGCGAAGAAATGGAAAAGGCTCTGAACCCCGCGGTCGCCGCGCAGTTCGCCGCAACCTTCAAAGCCCTCGGCTTCAAGTTCGTTACCCTGGACCTGGAAGGCTTCCGCTCCGGCTCCATGAACTCGCTGCTGCCCGCGGCAGAGTTGCTCCGCCGCACGGGCTGATCAGCGAGGCTGAAAGCCAGGGCTTATGTGGAGACGGGCACTCTTGCCCGTCCGCCGAGCGTAGTTCGGCCGGTTTTCTTCGGCAGCCGGCCACCCCCGAAACTGCAAGAAGTCCCTGCCTCATCGCGCCCAGCCGTCCCCATCCCCTGTGAGATAATCAATGACGATTCACAATGCTGAGGCGGCTTCTGGTGATTCTAATTCGACGGTCTTTTCTGGTTCTCATTCTGATCTGTTGGGGATGCGCAGCCCAAACCACTCAGCCCGACGCGGCCCGAAAGCCCGCTGCGGCACAAGCATCCGCTCCCGCGCAAGCACCCACCTTGGCCCAGGAAATCGAGCGGCAGGTGCGCTCCTATTACAGCATTCCGCCTGACGTGACCGTGCAGGTGGGCGCGATCGCGCCGAGCACCGACTGGCCCGGCTACGACATGGTGCCCGTGGCCATCGACAGCGGAGACAGCAAGAAGGACTATAAATTCCTGGTGTCGCAGGATCGCAAGACGATGCTGCGCATGGTCAAGTTCGATCTGACGAAAGATCCCTTCGCCGGTGTGATGAGCAAGATTAACGTGAGCGGGCGACCGGTGCGCGGAGCCAAGGCCTCCAAGGTTATGGTGGTGAATTACGACGACCTGGAATGTCCTTTCTGCTCCCGCATGCACCAGACCATGTTCCCGGAGCTCGTGAAGGAGTATGGCGACCGGGTCACATTTGTCTACAAAGACTATCCGCTCTCCGAGATTCATCCCTGGGCGATGCACGCCGCGGTGGATGCCAATTGCCTGGCTGCACAGAACGGCGACGCCTATTGGGATTTCGCCGACTATATTCACGCGCATGCGGACGAAGTGAAAAGCGAAAAGACTCCCGGCGCGCGGCTGGCCGCGCTCGACCGCCTCGCCCTCGACCAGGGGCAGAAACACAATCTGGACAAGCCGAAACTTGAGGCGTGCGTCAAGGCGCAGGATGAAACGGCGGTAAAGGCATCGTTGAAAGAAGGAGACGACGTTGGCGTGTCGGCCACTCCCACTTTGTTCGTGAACGGACAGAAAGTGGATGGCGTGATTCCGGTCGCCGAACTGCGCGCCATGCTGGACCGCGCGTTGAGGGACGCAGGACAACCCGTGCCCGATCACGCGGCCGCGGCTCCGGCGCCCGCAAGCCAGTAAGCTTTGCAGCGGAACGATCGAGACGTCCGGTTGGTGAACGTTTTGGGAAGGCTTCAGCCGTGCCGCTAACGGCCAGCTAGCGTGCGGGCTTTAGCCCTGAGGTCGTGACTGGTTCCACCTGAGACAATTGTTGAGACCGGGATCCTCGTTTGGTCGCGGGTTGCTCATCAGGGTATGAGGGGAGATTCTTGAGAGACGAACTTTTGAGAACTGCATTTTCGAAAACCGAATTTCCGAGGAAAAGATCGCTCGTTACCGGCATCATTCCGGCGTTGGCCGCGGCCATTCTGCTGGCATCCTTAATGGCCTGCAAATCGCCGGTCGGCAGCGACGTTGTGGCCACGGTGGATGGCCACAAAATCTTGCGCTCCGAGGTCGACAAGTATTACGAAGCCCAGATCGCGTCCGCCGCGCAGGAACAGCCATCCGGAGAGCAGGCAACCTCTCTGCGCCTGAGCATTCTCCACCAGCTGATCGAAGACGAGATCGTGATGCAACGCGCCGAAAAACTCGGACTGCTGGCCACCGACGAAGAGGTGGACCGCAAGTACACCGAAACTAGATCCCCGCTTTCCGAGGAAGAATTCGCCCAGCAGCTCAAGGAAAGAAAGATCACGCTGGCGGATTTCAAGCGCGAAATCAAGCGTTCCATCACCATCGAGAAAGTGATGAACAAGGAAGTCGCTTCCAAAATCAACGTCACCGACCAGGACGTCAACGACTATTACAACGCGCACAAATCCGAATTCAATCTGATCGAGCCCACCTATCACCTGGCCCAGCTGTTTGTGACGCCGCAGCCCAACCCGCAGGTGCACAACCAGAACAACAAGGCGCAGAACGAAGCCGAGGCGCGCAAGAAAATCCAGATGATCGCCAATCGCCTCGATAGCGGAGACGACTTCGCCAAGCTGGCTATGGATTATTCCGAAGACCCGCAAACCTCCGGCAGCGGCGGAGATCTGGGAACCGTGCTTGAGTCGGCGCTGCGCAATACCGATCCGGCTACCCGTGACGTGGTGCTGAAACTCAAGCCCGGCCAGTACACCCCGATCATTACCGTGATCAATCCAACCAACAAGCAACTGGTGGGCTTCCGTATCGTGAAGCTCATCGCGAAAGAGCCTGCGGGACAACGCCAACTCTCGGACCCGCGGGTGCAGCAAGCCGTCCGCTCGCAACTCCACGACCGTCGCGAGCAGCTGCTCAAAGCCGCCTATTATGAAGTTCTGCGGGATTCGGCCAAGGTGGAGAACTACTACGCCAAGAAAGTCCTGGACAGCAACGGGATCGAGAAGTAGAAACCCAGCGACGGGTTATGAGCTCGCCGGTTGCCGATCGCGTCTGTGCGGCCGTTCTCCGCGCCCTCCGCGATTCTGGTTTACTCTGTGTCCCCTGTGGGTGAAAGAATGCGAGACGCTGCCCACGTCGAGAAGCTCACTCCACAATCGCCAGCACATCGCCGGCATTCACGGCGACGCCCTCAGCCGCGAGCATTTTCTGGATGGTCCCCTTTTTCGGCGATTTGATTTCGTTTTGCATCTTCATCGCCTCCACCACGAGCACGCCCGCGCCCGCCTCCACTGCGTCGCCTTCCCGCACCAGCACGCGCACCACTTTGCCGGGCATGGGCGCCGTCAACTTTCTGGGACCGTGGTCATCCGCGGCGCGGGCGCGACTACGCAGCGCGCGCGGATCGCGCACCTCGCAGGCGAATCGCGCGCTGCCCACCCACACGTGCCAGTCATTATCCCTATCCTTGTCCCCGGCAACGCGTTCCGACTTGATCTCGTAGGCCTGGTGGCCAATGCGCAGAAAAAGCACGTCCGGCCGAGCCAGCACCGCGTCAACCGCGACTTCGTGGCCGTCCAAACGGCACGACCAGCGGCCCTCGGCGCGCTCGATTTCGAGCCGGTAGTTCTTGCCGTCGATGGTGACGTCGTAAAGCATGCAAGCAGTTGCCAGTTGTCGGCGGTCAGTTGTCAGTTATTCGATTCTGCATCAGCGTAGAGCCTCGCGGCGGCCGGCGCTCTTCCAGTTAGAAGCGATCACGGCCTTTTCCGCGGAAGTGTCGCTAGCGCGTTCCCCCGGCGCCGCAGCGGAAACCCCCAGGACTGCGAAAATGCCAGCAGCGATGGCCGCAACTTGCGCCGCCTGCGAATCTTCCAGTTGCCCATCTTTCTGCTTCAACATCCGATCCAAGAAACCCGTGTCTAACTTCGCCGCACAAAAATCCGCGTCCGCCAGAATGCGCCTAAACAGCGAGAGATTCGTTTTGATCCCGCCCACAAAATATTCGCCCAGCGCGCGGGTGAGGCGCGCGATGGCCCGTTCCCGGTCGCTGCCATAGCCAATCAGCTTGGCCAGCAGTGGATCGTAATCCATGGGCACCGTCCAGCCTTCGTACATGCCGCTGTCCTCGCGGATTCCCGGCCCCGACGGCTCCAGCAGCAGCGTGATCTTGCCCGGGCTGGGGAAATAATTGTTGTCCGGATCTTCCGCGTAGATGCGGCACTCCATGGCATGCCCGCGGATTTGCACATCTTCCTGTGTGAGCGGCAGCTTCTCTCCCGCCGCGATCCGAATTTGCAGGTGCACCAGATCGAGACCCGTAACCAACTCCGTGACCGGATGCTCCACCTGCAACCGCGTATTCATTTCGAGGAAATAAAAATTCTTCTGCGGATCCACCAGAAACTCAACCGTGCCCGCGTTGGTGTAGTTCGCCGCCCGCGCCACGCGCACCGCAACCTCGCCCATGCGCCGCCGCATTTCGGCGTCAACAACCGGCGAGGGAGCTTCCTCCAGCACCTTCTGATGCCGCCGCTGCAGCGAACACTCGCGCTCTCCCAGGTAGAGCGTGCTGCCGTATTCATCGGCCAGTATCTGCATCTCGATGTGGCGCGGATTGACGATGGCCTTTTCGATGTAAACCTCGCTGTCGCCGAACGACCGTTCCGCCTCGCTGCGCGCCGCTTCCAGCGACGATTTGAGTTGATCCGGCGTGTGCACCAGTCGCATGCCCTTGCCTCCGCCGCCCGCCGCGGCTTTCAGCATGACCGGATATCCGATGCGCGCCGCCACTTCCTCGGCCTCCTCGATCGATTCCAGCCCGCGCGACGTGCCCGGAACAAACGGCACTCCGGCGCGTTCCATCGCCTGCCGGGCGCGGGTTTTCGATCCCATGGCATTCATCGCGGCAGCCGTCGGGCCAATGAATTTAACTCCGGCGTCCACGCAGGCCTGGGCGAAGCGCGCATTTTCGGAAAGAAATCCGTAGCCGGGATGGATGGCTTCTGCACCCGATTGCCGGGCGACGTCAAGAATTTTCCCGATGTTGAGGTAGGACTCCGCAGCCGCCGCTGCACCGATCGGATAGGCTTCGTCGGCTTTGCGAACGTGCAGCGCCGCTCGATCCACCTCCGAGTAGACCGCGACGGCGGCAATCCCCATTTCGTGGCAGGCGCGAATCACTCGCACCGCAATCTCGCCACGATTAGCGATCAGAATTTTCTTGAACATACGAATCGCAGGAGCGAACCCAAGATTCTACAGGAGACCGCGCTGGGTGCCCCATTTCTCGCGTTCTCGGCGAGAACTGGGGCTTTTCCAAACCTCACCCCGTCACTCTCCCCCGCGAGAACGCCTGCCTTGAGCGAAGTCCAAGATACAAGGCTCGGGTTTGTTCCCGCCCAAAAAGAAAATCCCCACTTCTCGCACAAAACACGAGAAATGGGGCACCGGCTCTGTCTTGGAAACTTCTGGCGATTACTTAATCTGATCTTATTTCGGCTGATCTTATTTCGACTGATCTTATTTAGACTGATCGATCGTGATGCCGCCCGCGCTCGCCGCTGCCTGCTTTTCAGCCTTCACTTTTTTGGCGGTGAGGGCTTTGTCCGTCCACTCGTCGGCGGTTTTCAGATCGGCGGCGCGCGCCGCAAGGTCGTCGCACTCTACGTCCGCCTTTTCGCGGTACATCAGGTTCATGTAGGCCATGGCATCGTCGTAATCTTCACGCAGCTGAATGGCTTTTCCCAGGGTCTCGATGCCTTCCTGAATCGAAGGCATGTTCTTCACTCTCAGTTCGTCGCAGGCTTTTTTCTGCTCTTTGTCCTTGGGATTCAGATGCTCTTCCGGCTTCAATCCCAGCTTGGCGCGCTCTTCCATGCGGGGCTGGTAGCAGGCCGTCCAATCGATCACACCCACGGAGTAGTAGGGCTCCGCATCGTTCGGGTCCACGTCCGACGCGATCCGGTAATACTTCTTGGCCTCGTCGAACTTTTTCATGTTCAAATCCAGATACGCAATACCCTTGGCGCTGTTGGCTTTCTGCTCGCGCGCGGGATTGTGGTCGATGACAAACTGGTATTGCTCAATCGCCTGTTCCGCCGCGCGGATGTTGTCCGGAGAATCGACGCCCGGAATGTATTGCGAGACAAAGGCCGTGGCCAGATACATGCGCGCGTTAATCAGCGCGGGATCAAGCTGAACGCTCTGCTGAAAATGATCGATGGCCTGCTCGTAATGGCTGTTCTTGTAGGCTTCGACGCCTTTATTGAGCTGATCGCGGGCCTTCAATTTGTTGCAGCCCACGGAGGAGGTTAGTGCCAGCGCAGCCGCGGCCAGCGTAAGCAGTCTTAAGTTCTTATTCATTGCAGTATAGGTCTCCCTCGCCACAGCATCCTAGGCCTAGAGATGGCGCGTTGACAAGAGCTAAGCCGACGCGCGCCAAGCGCGGTTGAGAGATCCTGCGCGAGAGCGGCCGGCTCCCGCGCGGAACAAACTCTCTGCCGGGCACATTCAGGATTCGAGATGCTTACTGAAATCCTAGTTGCCCGCTTCGATCTTCGCAGTGATCAGGCCGACCTTGTCCACGCCGGCGGCATGGGCAATGTCAATCACGCTGGCCACGTTGGCAAAGGGAATCGCATCATCCCCCTTCACGAACATCACCTTTTCCGCGCGCGTCTTGTAGATGTCGGTCAGGCGCCCTTGCAGGTTGTCCCAGGTCGCGTCGTCCGTGTTGATTTTCAAGCCAGGTTCCTGCCCCGCCCCGCGGTCGAGCAGTTGCACCACGATGGTGCGGTCCGGCGTATTGTTCTTGGGCGCGTTCGGCGGAGGCGGCTGAGGCACCAGCGCATCCAGCCCTTTCGGGGTCACCGGCGAGATCACCATAAAGATGATCAGCAGCACCAGAAGCACGTCAATGAGCGGCGTGACGTTGATATTTGCGCTTTGGCCTCCGCTCGGGCCAACTGCCATACCCATAGTCGTTCTCCTCTTATTTCGCCACAGCTACTGCCCTGGCGCAGCCGGAGCTGGCGGGGCGTTTGGAGCTGTTGTTTTTCTTTGATCGGTCAACAAACCAAGATCATCCACGCCGGCGGCCCGCACCGCGTCCACCACCAGCACCACGCCGCCAAACCGGGCCCGCATATCGGCCTTCACATACACTCGCTTGTCCGGGCGGTTGGCGAGGCGATCTTTCACTTTGGTTGTGAGGTTGTCGATGGAAATCTCGTCGGTGCCGAAGAAGACCTGCCCGTTATGCGTGATGGAAACCAGCAGCGCGTCTTCTTTATCCGCGTCCGGCATCTGTTCCGGATTGTTCACCTGGGCCATGTCCACGCTGACGCCCTTCTGCAACATCGGCGTGACCACCATGAAGATGATCAGCAGCACCAGCATCACATCCACCATGGGCGTGACGTTGATTTCGGAGCTGACCTTGGCGCCTTCGTTTCGTTTTGCTAATGCCATAGCTCGATTTCTCCCGTGCTTCCGCTGCGGTGCGCGTTCCGCCGTGACTTGGGAAAGCCCGGCGTCCGGATTCCGGACGCCGGACAGCAACTCAATGCGGATCGGCTAACGTCCGGGCCAGTTAAGCCCGACTGCGGACGTCGCGCCGCTTCAGGAAGTAATCGATCAGTTCGCTCGAGGAATTGTCCATCTCCACGTCGAACGCTTCCACGCGGCCGGTCAGGTAATTGAACATCATCACGGCCGGGATGGCGACGAGCAGCCCAATGGCTGTCGTGACCAGCGCTTCCGAAATACCGCCAGCCACTGCCGCCAGACCGGTGGCCTTGGTGTTGGCGATGCCCGTGAACGCGTTCAGAATGCCCATCACTGTGCCGAACAGTCCCACGAATGGAGCCGTCGATCCAATGGTGGCCAGGCCGCCCAGTCCGCGCTTCAGTTCCGCGTGGACAATGGCTTCCGTGCGCTCCAGCGCGCGCTTGGAGGCTTCAATGGTGTCGCCCGGAATCGCCCCGGGGCTATCCTGGTGAGCCTTGAACTCCATCAGGCCGGCAGTAACCACCTTAGCCAGATGGCTCTTCTTGTTGCGCTCGGCCACCTTGATGGCCTCGTCAATGCGCCCATCGCGAAGCGCTCCGGCTACTGCAGGGGCAAAGGCACGCGATTGTTTGCGGGCGGCGTTGTAGGCCATAAAGCGGTCGATCATCACGCCGATCGACCACCCCGACATGATGAACAGAATGACCACTACGGTTCTGGCGACCCAGCCCATAGCCTTCCATAGGCCGAGCGGATCGGTGGGCATGCCGCCGCCTTCCTGGATGATCCAGGTGGCAGCAGCCGGAATGTGACTGAGAATGCCTGCTGTGTGAGCTGCTAACATGAGTTGCTTTCCCTCCTCGGAACTTTCTGGACCAGTACTCTCTGGAACGCAAAAATTGCCTGAAACAGAATTGCCTGAACAAGACCCGTCCGAACTTAGATGCACCGAACCTTAGATGCACCGAACCTTAGATGCAACCGAACTTAGATGCGCTTTGTATCACAGTTGCGAAGAGAGGTTGTTAATTAAAATCCGCTCTCCCGCACTGAAACAGCCCACCCGGCCTCACCCGCGCGTCCGCATTAACAATTGTCGGTCGTAACATTATGCTAGCTACGGCGTGCCAGATACGGCTCGCCTAGGTACGGCGGCCTCGGCCGAGCGTTTTCCTTATGCCCGCTCCCGGCCACCGATCACGGTGGGAAAAGGGGAGGGCCCAACCACAACCACGCTTCGCTTGCACACTCCGACTGCAACCACGAACTCTCGCCACGCTGGGCTGGTTCAACGGCACCAGTTTAACCGTGCCAGTTTAACCCCCGGAGAGCGTGAAGTTCACCTGAACCGTGGTTTCCACCTCGACCGGCTCGCCATTGAGCAGATACGGTTTGTACTTCCACTGCTTCACGGCTTCGATCGCGGCGGGCGCCAGCATGGGGTGTCCGCTGATCAGGTGCAGGTTCTGAATATCCCCGGTCTTGCTGATTTCCGCCTGCAAAACCACCGTTCCCGCGATGCGCGCCTGCCGAGCCAGTGGCGGATACGTCGGGTTCACCTTACGCACCAGAAGTCCGGTGGACACGCCCTGCGAAACGCGTACGCGCTGCGGTGTGGCAATGTGCGGAACCGCAACCGGCGTGGAGTTGATGATGCCGCCGATCACGCCACCCATCTGCCCGCCGGGCACTCCGCCCGGTACTCCGCCCACGACGCCGGCCGCACTCATTTGCGGCGGGGCTTCGTCTTCTTTCAGATTTTCCAGGACTTTCTTAGGAATCTTGGTGGGCTGGCGCAGCTGGCCATTCACGATATCGGTCTGAATCTGTTTCACCACGTGCACGGCCGCTGCCGGCGGAGGTGGCGGTGGCGGTGGTGGCGGGGGTGCCATCAGGTAGCCAACCAGTTGCGCCTTGGGCAAGGCGTCCGTAAAGATCAGGGGAATCAAGACCATCACAATAATAATCCCAATCTGAAACAGGAACGCGATGAAGCTGGTCGCTCCGCGCTTGGTTTTCAGCTTGCCGCCGGACTCGATGAGGCTGTCTTCAAACATAGAGGTTTCTCCCTACAACCAGAGCGTACAGAAGGTTAGACACCGACTGCTTCCTCTTTGCTCCCACTTCCGAACCCGCGCCCGGGAGCCACCCAAGCCCCCAGCCGCTTCACTGCCAAACCGCGCTAAACCGTTACAAACAAAGGTCTAATAACAAAACAACTCAACAAACCAGAGGCCACTTATGACGTGCTTCCGGCCCCAAGAACTCTTGGGCCCAAGTGCGCCCAGAATCGCCCGCCAGTCTACTTGGTTCTGCCCGGCATGGCCACCGGACGCTTACCCTTTTCAATCCGCCAATCCTGGTAAGCCACCAGAATCGGGGCGGCAATCGCAATCGACGAATACGTCCCGATTAAGATGCCAATTACCAGCGCGAGGCTGAATCCGTGCAGCACCTCGCCGCCAAATAAATACAGAGCCAGTACGGTAAGGAAGGTAAGCCCGGCTGTCAAGATAGTTCTGCTCAAAGTCTGGTTGATGCTGCGATTTACGATGTCAGCCAGCTTCTCGCGCCGCATCAGTTTAATGTTTTCCCGGATGCGGTCAAATACCACGATCGTGTCGTTATTAGAGTAACCAATCAGGGTCAGGATCGCGGCAATCACGGTCAGCGAGATATCGGTCTTGGTCAGCGAAAATGCCCCCACCGTGATCAGCGTGTCGTGAAACACCGTAACCACGGCCGCCACGCCGTAAATCCACTCGAAGCGGAATCCCAGGTAGACCAGCATGCCCGCCAGCGAATAAATCGTCGCCAGCAACGCCTGCTTCCGCAACTGCCCGCCGACCTGCGGCCCGACGATCTCCACCTGGTAAACGCCGAAATCCGACAAGAAAAACTGATCCGGCAGCGCTGCGACCACCGCCGGGTCGATAGCCCCTTTCAGCTGATCAATCGAGCTGAGCACGCCGCCCAGCGTCTTGTCGCGGTAGTTCGCGATGTCGTGCGCGACCGCCGTGTATTTCGGGTCGGCGTCGGAGCCCAGATGCAGCGGATCCTTATCCATTAGGAACTTCTTTATTGTCAAAGAGCTGGCGTTGTTCAGATCAGTCTTGTCCGCTGAAGCATTTCGCTCCAGCGCGTTGATAATCTGGATCTTGCCCCGGTCGAGCTCCTGCTCGCTGGTTTCCTGCACCGAGAGGTCGATCAGGAGCTCGTTACTCCCTTTGTCTCCCAGCGTTTGCAGACGAAAATTGTGCAGCCCCACCCGGTCCAGCGCCGATCGTACTGCGTTATCGTTGGGTGGGTGCGAAAACTTCACGTAAACCAACGTACCGCCGCGAAAATCCACTCCCCACGGGATGCCATGCCAGAACAACATGGAAAACACTCCCGCCAAGCTGAAGACCAGTGAAAAGGCGAGAAAATACCACTTTTTCCCGAGAAAATCTATATTAGGATTGCGAAAGAACTCCACCTGTTGTCTAGCCCCTTATCTATCTATGACTTAG